>Ga0180438_10004754_pt1 | contig 19353 bp, 12 predicted proteins | sample SS_ome_12_FD_132455 | JGI IMG/M metagenome (GOLD analysis project Ga0180438, IMG submission 132455) | Hypersaline lake sediment archaeal communities from the Salton Sea, California, USA - SS_3_D_2 metaG | ecosystem: Environmental > Aquatic > Non-marine Saline and Alkaline > Hypersaline >... | reverse complement strand
GTTGGTTGCGAATGACATCAATGCATTACGTGCTAAACCACTTGGTCTTAATCTTCAGCGGTGTGGTGTGACTAATGTTATCATTTCCATGATGCACGGACAGGCGATCAAGAACATGGAATTTGACAGGATATTACTGGATGCTCCTTGTAGCGGGACAGGCACTATAAGAAAAAGCCTGAAAACAATCAGGATGTGGAATCCTGGAATGATAAAACGATTGTCGCATACACAAAAGCAGTTGATTGTGAAAGCATTTGATCTTCTCAAGAAAGGAGGAACAATGGTGTACAGCACGTGCAGCTGCGAACCTCTGGAGAATGAAGCTGTTGTCTCGCATTTATTGGAAACTGTTGAAGGCGCGAAACTAGAAAAGATAGAACTGAAAGGAATCGTGCGAAGCGAACCAGTTCTAGAATTCGAAGGACAGAAGTTCAACAAGCAAGTTAGTAACTGTCTGCGAATCTGGCCCCAAGACAATGACACAGAAGGCTTCTTTGTCGCAAAGATCAAGAAAAAATAACATTTAAATACAATTGCAACATCATATTTTCTATGGACATAATTATCAGGAAAGCAGAGATAGACGACTTACCTAAGATAATCAAGATAGATAGATTTGGAGATATACTTAAACGATGTTCACCATTGGATCAACTAGATTCTAAGACTCAAACAAAGAAATCAGATGGAAAATATTTTAAGAATTTTATTCACGGAAGAAATAAATGGCTGTATGTTGCAGAAATCAATGGCAAGATAGTAGGATTTTTCTTATTCAATATATTGAAAAGAGAACATTATTGGAGGGTAAAGAAAGTTGGTTATCTTGATCTGATGTATATTGAAAAGAAGTACAGAAACAAAGGCATTGCTAAGAAATTCTTTGAAGTAGCTTATGACATATTCAGGAAAAAGGGAATGAAGTATATCAAGCTATCAGTGCAGACCGATAACAAGAAAGCGCACGAAATATGGAAGAGACTAGGCTACAAAGATTTCAGAGCTGACATGTACAAGAAACTTTGATATCAAGAAAAAATAACATTTAAATACGATTGCAGCTTTGATTTTTCTATGGTTGTCAAGACTGTTTTTTCAAAAAGGGATTTTAAACAAATCTTATCTAATTATGATATTGGAGAGTTCAAAGATTTCAAGCATTTCAGGGCGGGGTCTGTCCAGACTAATATTCTAATTAAAACTAACAAGGGCAAGTTTGTATTAAGGTATTATGAAGAAAAACCAAAAAAGCTTGTTCAGTTCGAAGCTAATTTACTTGATTACTTGAGCAAGCATAAATATCCCTGCGCAATGCCGATACATGCGGTGGATGGAAAGATTATTGGGGAATACAAAAAGAAGCCATACATTGTATTCAATTATCTTGAAGGAAGGCACCTGAAAAATATCAATGACAAACAGTTGCATGGTATGATGAGAGCTTTGGCGCAACTTCACAACATATCTAAAGGATATAAACCAATCAATTACAAGCTCAGACAACCCCGCACGAAAGAATTTTGCTTGCATGAAGCTAAGATAGAAGCTAAACGTTTCAAAAATAAGGAAAAGGGAAGAGAGAGATTGAATATAATTAAGAATAAATTATCTAAATTGAAATTTCCTAATGCTTTGCCAAAAGGAGTAATGCACGGAGATTTTGATAAAGCCAATATTAAGTTTGTGGGAGATAAGGTGTCAGGGATCTTGGATTTTGATGATGCCACTTACACTTTTTTGATATATGATGTTGGTGTTGTTTTATTATATTGGACCAGATTCTATCTTAAGAAATTTGATTTCAAAAAAGCAAGAAAAATAATCAAATTATATGAAAAATATCGGCCATTATCTAAAAAAGAAAAATTGCATGTTTACGATGCTCTACAACTCCATGCCCTAATGATCATGGCGTGGTTAATGTACGATGACTGGCGGGGCAAAGACATATTCAAGAAATTATCAGGCATATTAGATGAACTTGATCAAATAGGAAGAAAAGAATTCTATAAGAAAGTATTTAGCTGACAGCTGCATACACAAAACTGAACATCATCAGGAAGATGAAAACGAATGATGCATAGTATGTAACTGTGAAAAATGTGTTGAGTGCTTTTGACTGTTCAAAGTATCCCTTGATTCTGATCAGTGTTGTTGCCAGTCCTATGATGAATATGATTGACATCCATACAAAGAAGATTCCTCCAAACACAACAGCCTGTGTATCATTCTTGATTATGAATTTCGCCAATATGTATAAAGAAAAGATTAGAACTGAGAATATTGCTGCAGTCAGAACAGTACGCCGGACTATTCTACTGAATTCAAAATGCCACATTTACCATCTACCCCCCTGTCTTATTTTTGGTGACTACTGGTATATAAATCTTGCGAATTTAGGCAGATTTATATATGAAAATCCCCTTTCTTGCAGTATGGATGTACAAGAGAAGGTTGTTGAAAAGCTGAAGGAAATGACAGGATGCAAGCACGTCTTTCTGTTGGATCGGGGGAATAGTGCGGTTTTTCTTGCGATGTATGTGATTAAGACGAGGGGATTGAAGTTAGCGATCCCTGATCAAGGTGGTTGGTTTACTTACAAGGATTATCCTAAAAAATTGGATCTTTCATATCTAGAATATCCTACTGATTATGCACAGGCAACAGAAGAAAGTTTCCAGAATCCAAAAGGCAAGGCATATTTTATCTGCCACCCTGGCGGTTATTTTGTACAGCAAAAGCTGGGGATGATTAGACAAAAAATAGAATTCTTTGTCCTGGATGCAAGCGGAAGCATTGGAAATGATGATGTGAAGAATAGTCGTGCGGATATTATATTTGGAAGTTTTGGCAAATGGAAGCCTGTCAATCTAGGAAAAGGAGGTTTCTTTGCAACGAATAGTGATGAGATAGTTGACATAGCAAAGATAATGATGGAACAGCACAAGTTCAAGCCAGAAGCGAGCGAAGCAGAGATGTTATTGCGATTATTGAATAGAGTAAAGGAAAGATATAATTTGTTTGAAGAGCACTGCCAGAAGATAAAACAAGATCTGAAAGAGTTCGAAATCCTGCACATGGACAGTCATGGAATAAATGTTGTGATAAAGACAGACAATCTGCACGACAAGGATCAGGTCATGCAATACTGTGATGAGAACAATTACGAGTTCACGCAGCTGCCGAGATACATCAGGGCAGACTGCGATGGAATTTCTATAGAAGTGAAGAGATTGGAATAAGGATAAAGTTTAAAAAGAGCTACACTAACTTGATTAGTATCTGGGGTGAAAGCTATGAATTTCATACGATTGATTGCACAGAACAAGGTTGACGGCACAGTACATCATGCATTTACCAGGTATGGGCCTGGCGAGTTTGTCAAAGAGGATTTTATTGCTAAAAAGTCTGGCAAAAATTTGAAAATATGGGCTGGATTTGAATATACTAATGTTTTGTTGAAGTTTGTGGCTTCTCTTTGCAAGGGAGAGGTCAGTTTGAAAGGCACGATTCCTACAACAAGGGACGTAGGTTCTGAACTGAAGAGTTTGGGTGTTGATTTTGAAGAAAAGAGAAGATATGGGAAGAAAGGAAAGAAGTATGAGGTTGACGCAACAATAAGTGCAGACAAAGTAAGAAAACTGATTGACAAGTTGTTTGAGTTCTATCTGATGCTTGACCTGAAGTGCGGAAATTATGCTTTGAAAGTAAAAAAGAAAGAGACGCCGAAGATTGGTTCTCCTACTGATAAATTTGTTACTGCAACAATCAGTAAAGATGACATCGGTAAATTTGTTGATGAATTCTTGTTTGACACTGATGTGAAGGATTTCAAGCAATGTATAATAAAACACATTTACAAAATAACAGACATCATTGTTGATGATAAATTGGCAAAGAACGATCCGTTGAAAGCGCGGTTGGAAGCAAAGAGGAAAGGCGTGATCCAACGAACAGTAGATGTAGATGGTACAGAGATGAAGAAAGAATATAAGTTCGAAGTATGATTTTGGTTTAGTTGATAGAAATGGCAAAAGAAAAGAAAAAGAAGATTCTTGTATGTGCTGCATGGCCGTATGTGCACGCAGTCTCTCACCTAGGCAATGTTGTGCCTTTCTTTTCAGCAGATGTTCTTGCGCGTTTCTATCGATTGAAAGGTTGTGATGTAGAGTTTGTGAGCGGCAGTGACCAGCACGGTGCTGCTATGGAGTTCGAAGCCAAGAAATTAGGCATTACGCCCCAGCAATTGGTTGACAAGAATCATCAGATTGTCGAAAAATTCAACAAGGAATGGGGAATGAGTTTCACGAACTATAGCAGGACAACACATCCTATGCACAAGCAGTTTGTCACTGATTTTTACAAAAAGGTCTTTGATAACGGGCATATTGAAATAAAGGATGAGACACTACCGTTCTGTGTGGAATGCGACCAATTCTTACCAGACAGGTTCGTTACAGGAAGCTGTCCGTTCTGCGGGAATGAGAAGTGTTTGGGAAACCAGTGCGATGAGTGTGGAAGAGTCCTGGATCCTTTACAGTTAGTGGATCCTAAGTGCAGCCAGTGCGGCACAACGCCTGTGACAAAGGAAACAAAGACCGGTTATTTCAAATTATCAAAGTTTCTAGAACAATTAAAGAAGTATGTCAAGGAAAAGAAACCAGTGTGGCAGCCAAGGGTTGTTAATTTCACAGAACGATGGTTTGAAGAAGGATTGAATGACAGACCAGTCACAAGAGATCTTAAGTGGGGAATTCCATGTCCGTTCCCTGGTTTAGAAGATAAAACAATCTATGTCTGGGCAGAAGCAGTGCTTGGATATTGCAGTACTGTATTCATGCTTGACAAGTTCAAGCAGTATTGGGAGACTCCTGTTGATCATTCATACTTTTGTTTAGGGAAAGACAATATTCCGTTCCACACTATCATTTTTCCATCCTTGCTGATGGCTCATGGAGGTCTGAACCTGCCGGATGTAATTGTATCTAATGAATACATCGGGTTTGAAGGCAAACAGTTCAGCAAGACAAGGGGAGTTGGAATATGGATAGATGAAGTGTTCGGAGTTTTAGAGCCTGATTATTGGAGATACTATCTATTGAGAATATTTCCAGAGACAAAGGATACTGATTTTTCATGGAAGGACTTTGATGACAAGATAAATAATGAGTTGGTGAAAAATTTGAGCAATTTCATCAATAGAGTCATTAATTTGTTGAACAAGATGTGTGATGCAGTCATTCCTGAAAAGAAAGAGATGGATAGTAAAGACAGGGCTGTGTTCGAGAAGATCGCAGAATGCAGGAAGAGTTTTGAGAAAAACCTGGAACTGGGGAAAGTAAAAGAGCCGTTAGAGAGATTGATGGCTTTGTCCAAGGTTGGAAACGAGTATCTGCAGACAAAAGAGCCGTGGAAGGTCGCAGAGAACAAGAATTGTCTGGCAGTATGCAGTTCATTGGTGCAGGCATTGGCGATATTTGCAGAACCGTATCTTCCGTTCACGAGCGAGAAGATAAGAAACATGTTCAATTTCAAAAATTTAACATGGGATGATCTTGACGAGGAAAAGTTGAAAAATGTTGCAGGAAAAGTAAACGAGCCTGTTCATTTGTTTGACCGAATCAATGTTGAAAAGATAGAAAAGCAAATACTTGACAAAAGGCTGTATGGCGGTTTCAAGAAACTGGATCTGAGGGTTGCAAAAGTCTTGAAAGTCGAAAAGCATCCTAATGCAGATAAATTGTATGTCATGCATATAGATCTTGGAAAATTGGGAGAAAGACAGATCGTTTCAGGATTAAAGGAGTATTATTCGCCAGATGAGTTGAAAGATAAAAAGATAGTTGTGATCGCGAACCTGAAAGAATCAGAATTAAGGGGTGTGAAATCAAAGGGCATGCTTCTTGCAGCGATCGACAAGGAAAAGAAACTGGGTCTGCTGGTGGCAAGAGACAGCGAGCCTGGCGACCAGTGCTATCTTGAAGCATTGAAACCGACTCCGGCAAAGATTATTGACATAAAGGACTTCCAGAAACTGAAGATGACTGTCATGGTTGGACGAGTCATGTTCAAGGACAAGATGCTGAAGACAGACAAAGAAGACATCATAGCAGAGAACGTGGCAGACGGCGCTCACGTGGAATAGATTTCCTTGATTTCTATATAGATTTTTGTCATCTTCTAGTGGTAACAAAAACGAAAGCTTTATAAAGGGAAAGGCGTTTATATATACGTATGGCACGAGAACTTCCTGATTGGGATGATGAAGAATTCATACACAATGGAGAGGGTTTTTACGAGACTATTGATTATTCTGATGATAATAAAAGCGATTCTGAGCTTGAAGAGGAGTTAGAAAGGATTGAAAAAGAAGCAAAATTCCGGTCAAGAAGAGAGTTCTTGAAATTGATGGGATTTGGAGCTGCAGGCCTGGGAATTCTTGGATCTGGTATAATGGCTTTTGACTGGGGCTGTGGCACTGGCAAGCTAAGGAGAGCTATATTGACTGGTTTAGGGATAAGAGAATGGAAGTACGAGTGTGAAAATCCTACAAATTTCAAACTGCCGTTCAGTCCGCTGGAAGAATATGCGAGAATAGAAAAAGACATACTAAAGGAATTAGGCAGGAATGATGGACATTCAATAGCTTGCGTAGATCATGCAGTAAAAGTTGCAGATTTCATTGCAGACAATATCGCTAAGAGAGTATTAGAGACTGTAGATACTTATGATGCTGCAGAAGCTGTTAGCAAATTCAAGAGAACAGATTATATTAAAATGATTGCAGACGAAATGGCAAATGCCGGACTCTTCTATAGTGAAGAAGGATTGCTTTCAAGAGCATTCGATCCGGATCTTCACCAGGAAGGATACTTTCACGCAGACTGTGACTTGATTGCATTCATCATGATGCATATAGGAAGAAGGCACAATGTAGGTATGCATCCTTTGCTTGGACCTTATCACTTGTACTTGACAGTGGATAGTGATAAAGAAGACAGATGCTATATCGTAGAGCCTACTGAATTCAGGAAGATCGAGGAAAACGGAAGTTATGTGAATTATGCAGGCAGAGGAATAGGAGAAGGCTTCTTCAGTGATTATGACAGACAGAAGTTTCACGGAGGAATAGTCGCTTCAAAAGAGATGGAAGAGGCTGCACTACTTCACGTTCCTATTGAGGATCCTAAGATTTTGAAAGATGGAATCACTGCGAATATTTTGCAGTCATTGTATGCTGATGCAAAACGTGAGGATAATCTAGACGAGAGAATCGCAATTTTCAACATACTGGAAAGAACAGTAAGAGACGGAACAAGAAATTATGTGCTTGCTAATAATTATGTAATCACTGCTTTGGATGTTGCAGAAGACTGCTTGAAACATGGCAGAGTAGATGATGCAAGCAATCTTTTGACTCACGCAGAGTATGGTTTTAATGAATACAAGCCTATGATAAATCAAAAAGGCCTGTTAGAGAGAAATATCAGAGAATTCAAACAGAAACTTGCTTTTGGCAGAGCAGGCTAGAAATATAGAAAATATATAGGAGACATTAAATAAGACTCGAAAGGAGGAACAATAAAATGTTACTTGACATAGCAGTTGGAGATGCTTTCGGAGCTGGCTTTGAAGGTGTAGATAGGAAAACAATAGATGATTATTTCAAAAGAAATAGATACTTGAATTATGTTAGGCATCCAAGGCACAATATTACTCCTGGCGATTATACAGATGATACACAGATGGCTAGTGTTGTCGCAGAAGCGATGTTATCTGGTAATTTCACAAGACGTGATCTTGCAGATAGATGGGTTAAGAGATTCCACCAAGACAAGAGACTTGGCTATACAAGCAGATTTTATAATCTGTTAAACCATTGCAGGACAGGAGGAGATCTTTTGTCAAGATTGAGTGGAAGCAGCGGTATCACGAGCGGTGCTGCAATGAGAGCCCCGGTCATTGGATTATATGAAAGAGTGAGCAAAGTCAAGAAAATTGCAAAGATGCAGGCAGAGATTACGCACGGAGCAAGCGGTGTCGAGGCTGCGATAGCATCTGCATTGATGGTGCATTACTTCTATCGCATGAGAGGACAGAAAGCAGGCTTAAGAAATTTCATTGCCAAGGAAGTCAGAAAAGACTATGCTCGACCATGGCAGAAAGGGAGAAAAGTAGGAACAGAAGGATGGCAGTGCGTTAGCGCAGCTATACAAGCTGTTATGGACAATGACAATATTCCTGATTTATTGAGACAGTGTGTCAGATATGGCGGAGATACTGACACTGTAGCAGCTATTGCAATGGCAGCAGCTTCTGTCAGCTTAGAGTACAGAAACCAGCACGACAATCACGGCAATGGATGGAACAAGAGATTCCCTGTAAGATTGTACAGCGGTCTTGAACCTGCAAAAGGACTGTACGGCAGAAACTATCTGCAGCAATTAGACGGAAGATTGTTCAGGAAGTTCAGCAGGAACTGAATTATTCTAATTTTTCCTTTGTTTTCATATATAAAAACCGATATATTTATATACCCTTATAGGTTATAAAGGAGGGAAATGAGAAGGGGTGCTAGAGAGGAAGATAGTTCTCTAAACACTGCCCATAAACAGTGGAACAAAAGGGGACAAGTCACAGTTTACATAATCATCGGAATCATAATTCTCATTGCAGCATTATTGATAATCTATCTTGTTTTCTTCAGGATTGAAAAACCTATGGAAGTTCCAAAGGTTGTTGTGAAGAAGGTTCCTATGCAGGTACAGCCTGTTTCTTTGTTTGTAGAGGACTGCGTGAAACGTGTAAGCAAGCAAGGATTAGAGATAATGGGGAGACAGGCAGGATGGATAGATGTTGACGATCCTGCTAAAACTTTTGGAAATTCTTTTGATTTTCGTTACGATGCGACGAACAGCGACGGCGTGGTGTTCAATCCTGGACAACCGGCAGGATTGAGAGTGCCTTACTGGTATTATCTTCGTTCTAACAACAGATGCACAGACTGCAGGTTCTATGTGAGGATACCTACTAATGCGCAGATGGAAGAGATGCTGACAAATTACATACTTGAGAATGTTGATACTTGCCTTGCAGGACTTTCGACTTTTGAGGAACAAGGGTTTGAGATAGAAAAGACAGGCGAACTGCAGGTAGAAACAACAATAACAGATTATGACATACGAACTTTTGTCAATTATCCTCTAAAAGTCACAAAAGCAGGAAGTGTATTTAACTTGGATGAATATTACATACAGATGCCTGTGCAGCTGAAGAAGATGGTGGAATTAGGAAAAGAGATACTTCGGTCCCAGGCAAACCAATCTTTCCTTGAGTATAACACAATGTCGATGATCAGTGCTTACGGGAGCACGAGGAGCAATGCGCTCCCTCCAATCGCCAGCAGCGAGATTGGATTCGGAAAGGTCTTCTGGAGCAAGATCGCGACAGAACAGAAAGTAAAAGAATTGATGTCAACTTACACAAACACAATCACAATACCAAAGACGCATAATTTCTATCCTGCGACACTGCCAGGAGAACAGGCAGAGATTGCGCTCGTACAGGGGATATATTATGCATTCGTCTTCAATCTCCTGGATGAGGAGAGCAATTATCCTGACATTGACGCGAACTTCTTTTATTTCAATAACTGGCCGATGTATTTTGACATCACGCCAAGAGACGGAGATCTTTTGAGGCCAGAAGAGAACAGCAATGTTTTCCAGGAACTCATCACAGTTGCTTCGCAGACCTACAGGTTTTATTATGACATAAGCTATCCTGTTGTTGTTGAGCTAAGGGATGTCAATGCTTTTGACGGGCAGGGTTTCAGCTTGATGTTCGCGCTTGAGACCAATGTAAGGAATAATAAGCCTCTGAAACCTGGGATATTCAATATTGTAACAGAGGCAGGGCCTGCTTCAAGGTTCAGTCTTTTCTCCAGCCCTAACCAGAGGATAAGCGGAGACATAAGCATAACAGCCACTTCAGATGAAGCACCTCTGGGTGGTGTCGACATAAGATTTATTTGCGGGGAGGACAGTGCATATCTAGGAAAGACTGACGGTAATGGCGAATTTACAGGAAAGTTCCCAATCTGTGACGGCGGTGTTTTGGCATTAGCAAAAGAAGATTATTATACAGAGAAAATGCCGTTCAGCACAAAAATCAGGGAGAGCGCAGAAGTCGATGTTGACATGGAAGAAATCATAATCAAGAAAGCAACCATCAAAGTGCGAAGGCCAGAGATGATTGACCAGATAACAAATGTTCCTTATGGAAGTCTGTCGTACGATGAATACGAACAGTTGATGGTACAGGGAACAGATGATCTGGACAAGGAATCTGTGTATATGACAATAACCCTGATACCTGACAATCCATACGGAGAAAAGTTGACCAGTGTATTGATATTTGAGGAAGGAGTGAAAGAACAGGAGATCAAGCTGATCCCTGGCAATTATGAGATTTACGCGCAGTTGATTGACGAGGAAGGATTCGTCATACCAGAATCTGTAAGAGACATCGAAGGCGAGACCGTGACTTTTGAAGAGATAGATGTCAAGCCTGCGCCATTAGGCGGTGCAGTGATGAATGCAGAGACAAATACATATTGGAGAGTCACTGAAGACAATCTTCAGAAAGACAATACTATCGAACTTTATGTGCTGAAGAGCAAGAAACCTACTGTTCACGAAGAACTTATATTATTAGGCCAGGAGACCCAGATGAGCAAGGACAAGGCAAGCCTGATACTGCCGAGGTGGATCAGCAAATGAACAATAAAATAATTGCAAAAGCATTCTTCATGATTCTGCTAATGTTAACTCTGCCGGTCTTGTTCAGTCTTAACATAAACATGGCGCTTGCTGTTGACGGAACATTGTATGCAGGAACAATAAAGTCTGTTGCGATATATGGTGACGCAGGCCTGCACCAGTTGCTTGACGAGGATGACGGAGGCATCAATGTTGAGATCATTGTTGCAGACGATGTGCAGCCAGAAGACATATTGTTCCAGGGCGAGCAGATGCAGAACTGTGACAATCATCCAGAAGGCAAGTTATGCACTGCTTTTTTCACAAAGCCTCTTGCAGAAGACTATGTTGTTGCAGACATCACTTATGGCACAATAACCTTGGGTGTTCCGTATGTGATTGACGGTTCTGCACCAAGATTTGAAAGTTTTGTTGTGACAAAGAGCCCGACGCAAGGGAAACTGATCGCAAGCTTCGAGGTTACTGATGAAGTGAGAGACACTGGCGCTTGCGCAGGTGTTGCTGGCATTGAGATCGCAAAAGATCCTGACTTTACAGACATTGTCGCAGAACAGAGTTTTTCTCCTGCTGATATTGAGGACTGTGTACTGCTTGACAATATAGAGCTGCCACAGCCGGATTCTTCTGGAGATTATACTTACTATGCAAGAGCTTATGACAAATTACTGCATCTTCAATTAGGGCAGACAATGAGCTCATTATATGTTGATGTTGACAAGCCTACGATTGACGAACCTGTCCTTCTTTACAATGGTATGGAGACAACGCACGTGATAACTGGAACGCATGATTTCCAATTAAAGGCAGTCATTGATGAAAATTATGGGTTGTATGAAGTGCTTGCTGATTTGAGTGAATTCGGAGGAAGCACTGACGTGAATGCATCAGAATGCACAAAAGTCAGCGGCGTCTATGACTGCAGGTGGGATGTGAGACCAACCATAACAGATACAACTTCATCATTCTCAGGTTCGATAGAAGCTGTTGACCTTGAAGGAAACACAGAGACAAGAAGTTTCACAATAAATGTCGCGCCTGATACTGATGCGCCTACTATCGGCGGATTGACAACAGACCACAATGACATGCTAGGTGGCGCGCCTAATACTGTTATGGTGCCTGTCTCTGATTCTGGAGTAGGTGTTGTTGAAGAGGATGTGAAAGCTGATTTCACAAAGATAAATCCTTCTCTTGATTCAAGGCTTGAAGCTGATGAATGCGTGAATGGAACTTGTTATTGGTATGACATTGTCGCGACACAGGAAGGAAGCAAGATTGTAACGATATTTGCGACTGATCTCTATGGCCAGTCGAACAGCCGGTCAGAGACAGTAGTTGTGGACACTACAAAACCAGAGATAACAGATATTGCGCAGAGCACTGCGTATCCTACTGCGTCAGATCCTACTCCTCTTGTCTTGTCATTGACTGCTACTGATGAGAATGGAATCGAGACTGCGTACGTTGACCTTACTGCGATAAGTACTGAGACAGATCCTGTAGAAGGTGTCTGTGATCAGGGATTGTGTGTTTTTGCAGTTGCAGACCTTATCACCAGCAGTACATTAGGGACTGTGAGATTCAGGGCATATGATACTGCAGGAAATCCTAGCGATATAAAAGATTATAATATCCAGATATTTGAGACTGATATTGATACTATTCCTGACGAGATCGGCATTGTTGTCGGCAATCCGTCACCGCAGAAGCTTGACAGGAAGATAGCTTCAATGACACCTACTAAGGTGTTTTTGCCAATTACATTCCAGCACCAGCCATTGGTGAGTGTCATGGCAAAGACAGCTGTGTGCGAAGGTCTTTCTCCTGTGCTTGTGCAGCTGGGAGGAGACAATCCTTATTTCATTGGTGCAGAACTTGATGATTCGTATCTTGTGTTTGATTTGTTGCTAGATGATGTGACTAACAAATTTGACAAGATAGATTTCAATTGCACCTTAAACTTGATTGTTGCAAGAGAAACTACTGTATATTCAAACCCTGAGATTGAGAATTTCACAGCATCGATTGAATTGTACAATATCCCTGTCGGTGAGTTGGGAACGAATGTCATGGATAAACTGGAAGATATAGAAGACAGTGTTGATACCAACTGGTGGGACTGGATCGAGAAAGCAGAACAGTTGTTTGAAGGCATAAGAAAGATTTGCGAGATGATAGAGGTAGTGAAAGATGTCTATAGCGCGGTTGAAGCTATGAAACCTATTGTGTATGCTTCTGCATTGGTATTGGAAGAAGTCAGCGGGACAGGAGAGGCATTGTGGAAAACTTTTTTGACTCTTGAATGTTATGTTCGTGTCGGAAAAGAGACTTTGTGGCCTAATGATACTCAATACTATTACACAGAATCCGGCTATAAACAAGCAGGAGGAACAGGAGATTTTACGATTTTAGATAGTATAACTGGCGGAAAGTCATTGTCAGAAGAGGATCTAGAGATTGGCGGATTAATAAGAAGAGTGTGCGCGTTTGTCATGTGCAACCAATGCAACAGGGGTTTCGGCATCACAGGCGTTGAGAAGATATCTACAATGTTCGATGACATGATTGATAAGGCAACTTCTGACTATCACGAAGGCTCTTCAGATTATTCACAAAAACTTCCTACAGAGACAGAAGATGAATATAGGAAAAGAATCGCAGAAAGAGGAACAGGATCAGAACCAGAACCGCAAGAACCTTCTGAACAGAAACCAGAAGGAGATGGAGAGAAGAGCAAAGGTCTTTTTGGAATAGGAGTTCTGGGTCTTGCAGTCGCTGACATGGAAGATGTCACAGGCGCAGCACCTGCAGATCCTCCTGCAGCAGAACAAGAAGTTCCTGACAGCGGCGAGGGCAGGATTGATCTTAATCCATTGAAAGGCATAGGAGAAACATTGGAATCTCACATGAATCCGAGAGATAACTGGCTGGTCGCATTGAATTGTCTGTGCTTGCCAGGAATCATACATAATGCTCACAAATACCGGCAATTGCAGTGCATCCACGCGCGATGCTTAAGTGACAGTGCAAAAGCAGGATTCAGCACTGCGCCTTGCGACATAGAACACAAGGTGCAGGAGTGCGTGTTCTGGTACGGTGCATTGTTCGAGTTCATACCAGGATGGTTATTGGCAGAACGGATCGCACAAGTATCAAGGGATCTGATACGCGAACTGCCTGGTCGATTGATAGTCGCTGCGAGAGACCAGTTGTGCTGGGAATTCGACAAGCAAGTGAAGGATGCACAAGGAGATTTTGTAGATGTCAAGAAGATAGAGGATTGTTCATCTGCTGCAAAGAATGTAAAATTATTGTCAGAAAAACCAATATGGCACATTGCGTGCGGAGTGATAGATCTTGGCATGCTGATATGGTCTTGGGACCAGTTTGTTGAGAATTACTTTAATTTTGAAGATATAGACACTGACTTTTCACAGGATGATCAGTGCAAGCACGCGTTCGATGCCTTGCACGAGGCGCAGGCAGCTGCTGCAGATGCAGGACTGACAGAGACGCCTGACGTGCCTACTTCTGTGCCATCAGGCGCAGGCTCGATAAATAGCAGCACTAATGGTGCTTCTTTCACAGGCGGAACAGGAGGCGCAGGATACAGTTAAAATGGAACGAAAACCAGAATACAAACCAACATGGCATCCATTGAATAAAGTCAAGCCTTCAATAGGCCAGCCTCTCAGGCCGCACTATGCGCAGACAGAACCGCGTGGACTGCCTCAAGTGTATCCTCATCACACAAGATGGTTCGCACACTACAAGTTTTTATTGATATTAGGAATAATCGCTGTTTTAATCATTGGTTTCATTGTCATATTCACATTATTGGGAGAAGAACAACCAACGCTTGACATTGCTGTCGGTGAAAGGGTAGAAGGTGTCTCGCCAATAATGGAAGAGGTCGCAGAACTGGAAGAAGCGCCGATTGTAGAAGAAGTCGAGTACAGGGAAGGCGTGCCTGAAGAAGCAGAAGTCTTTATTCCTGTGATTGCTGGCAAGGAAGTTGAACTGGATAATACTGTCAAAGGAATAAAAGAGACAGACGATGCAATAAAAGTTGACTTGGAGACTGCTGCGAGCATAATCGAAGCAGAGATATTCGGAGAATGAGAAAACAAAACTACAAACTGACATTGTTAGGAATGTTCCTGATAGTTATTATGCTGTTGAGCAGTGTGATGATAGTTGCAGAGGAAACATCGAAACTAGACCCTAATGTAAAGATTAAAGAAGGCAGTCAACGGGAATATACTGATGATCAGATAAAACGATGGAGTTTTGATAAAAGAGATGGAAGTATTAATATAGAGGGGAAGAAGTATTTCTTTGTGGTTGATGACGATGATGAAGTGGCATTAATACCTGCAGATCGAGTAAGTAATGATCCTAATTATGATAAAAGCGGGTACGATCATCATGAAACAGGTCGAAATTATGACGAAATATTGGATTTAATGAGTCCAAGCCAAGGTTTCCCTTCACAATATGAAATGGACAGAGACCGCATGTATGATTCTGCGAGAGCCAGAAATGAATATCAGGAGCGGCAAGCAGAAATGCTTCGTACAGTGCTTGATCGTGAGAAGAAAGGGGCCTATATTAAAGGCGGAGTATATGGAAAATTCCAATCTTCTGATATTTATGGAGATTCTATGAAATATGATACCAGAAGAGAAATGCTTGAGGACATGAAGACAAGAGCAGAAGCGACTGGAGATAAAAAATTAGTGGCAGAGATAAGTGCTTACATGGCAAGTTCTGACTATTCTGACAGGAACAGAGCAGATGCAAAAAAGGCATTCGAAGGAGGAAGATATGATGAAGTAATTACTATCTTATCTGGCTCAACGAATAAAGAAGATGTCAAGATGAGAGGGCTTGCACATTACAAAAAAGGAGATTATGCAAATGCACAAAGAGATCTGGAAGGAGTCATTGGATCTCCAGAAGCCACGGCAGAGGTTTATCGAAATCTGGCAGACTCTTACATGAAACAGAAAAATTATGAAAAAGCAAAAGAACAGTATGAAAAGGCTGCGCTTACAGATCCGGCAGTGGCTGCTGATCCTGAGTTTAAGAAAGACTATGCCAATGTGTATGTGAAGATTGCACAGGAAAATGCAGGAAAATCCAGGAGCTCTGGTGACAGATATTACCGAGATGCAGAAGCGAACTTTGAGCGGGCAGCAGAATTGAATCCTGATATTAAAAGAGATGCAGCTTTCCAAGCAGCTGTCAGGGATTTCTATACTGCATCTGCGAGAAAGCACGAAGAGACTGCAAATGATCCAAGGACTCGCGGAACAAAGAAACAGGCAGAATTGGAAGCAGCTGCAAGAAATTATGCAATGATGGCAGAACTCACAGGAGATTCAGATGCAGCATTGCAGGCTGCTGAATTATACAAACTGGCTGGAAATTCAGAAAATGCGAAAGTGCAGTATCAAAGAGCTGTAGATTATGAAACTGATGACGTTAAGAAGAAAGAGAACGTCAAGAAAAGAGATGCTTACAAGAAAGAATTAGAAGCTGCAGGCGAACCTGCAGAAATAGAGTCTGGTGCTGATGTGGGATTAGCAGACGTTGAGGCAGATCTTACTGATAATAAGAATCAAATTGACAATTTAAATGCAGAAATTGCAACGTTGAGAAGCGAGATAGCAACTTCTGATCCAGCAGTGGCAGAAGTAAAAAGAAAAGAATTGAATAATAAACAAAGAGAACTGCAGAGATTGCAGTCTGACAGAAAAAAGCTTGAAAAGAAAAAGCTTGATATAGAAGAGTTGCAGAAGAGGGAGAATGCATTATTAGATGTGGACGATGATACTAGCAGGGTTAGCAGGGACAATGCATTGCTGCCTGACCATGCAAAGATAACTCCTGAAGAAATAGCAACATTGAGGGCTGCAGGATACACTGATTCCAAGAAACTAGAGGCCGCTTACAATGATTTGCTCAAGAAGAAGCTTGAACAGGTCGAGAAGGAAGACGGGTTCCAGGCTGTTGTTGATTTCTATAACAAGAAGATGGAGCAGGATGCTGGTGCATCAGGCGCAGCAGCTTATGAATATGATGATGATACTTTGAAGAATTGGAACAGGCAAGCTGCGCAATATCAGGACGCATACAAGAAAGCAGCTGCAGCAGGTGACATGGCGACTGCACAGAGACATCTTGACGCGTATAATAAATTGCAGTCACAGATAGATGAAAGAAAGGCGTTGCTTGCACAGGCAAAGGAATTGGGCATTGACTCGAAAAAACTAAGAACAAATGATGAACTGAGAAAAGGAATAACCGACGTGAAGACATTCAAGTCTTTCAGTGAGAATGCAGAAACTGCAGGTGTGGGTGCTTGGGATGATACTAAGAAAGTTTTCATTATTGATGGGAAAGAGTACAGGACAAAGAAAGAGGCAGATGCTGCAATACATGCAAAGATCAGTGCTTCTATCCAGCAGAACAAGAAGGATCTTATTGCAGGAAAAGAATTGAGCGATGAAGAGAAAGGAAAATTGCTTGCATATGCGCAGTACGTCCTTAACAGCGATAAAGCGACAGCGCAGGAAAAGAAGGATGCACTTGCATTATTGATAGCCACTGGGCAGGATGATGATGCAATAAAAGCGCAGATACAGGCTGCAGAAGATTCAAAACAGATCAGTCCAGAAGAAGCAAGGATGTTAAGGATTTATCTTGAGAACAATGACGATGAAGCTTTCAGGAAATCTTTGTTGACGCATACGAATGATGCAAAGACAATGGCCCTTGGTTTGGAAGAGGCAAGGACATACAGCATGTCTATCGGAGATATTTTGAAAGATGATGCTAAGATGAAGAAATTAGGTTATACAAAAGTGCAGGAATTCAGTGATGCAGAAGGAAAGCAATATGTTGAACTGAAGACTTCTACAGGCACACATCTTGTTCCGGTCGATGCGACTGGCGGTGATGTTGCCAAAGGAAAGTATGCATTGCCTACGGGCACGTTCAAGGACAGCAAGGGAAAGAAGCTCACAGTTGCGAGCAAGACAGATTATGTGAACGCATTGCAGGAAGGAATAATAAAGCCAAGAGATGAAGGTTATGAAAAGATATCTGTTTCAGGAAAGAACATAGTGGCGCTGGATGACAAAGGAGAGAGAAAGACAGTCGGTTTCAAAGTAAAGAGCGGTCTTGGAAAAGAAGATTACAGCTATTTCAACAGCAAAAAGACAGTCAATCCTTCAATTGTCGATGAGACAAGTATGGAAGGAACTGTATATTTCAATAATAAAGGAGAAGTATTTAATGACGGAAAGATCTGGGATGCTTATAGAGTTGTGATTCATGAAGAAGAAAAAGTGCCTCTTATTGCAAAAAGATATGTAGATGTAGATATTGGATTAGAGATTTACAAAGAAACGTATGGTGGAGAAGAAGATTACTATTATCTTGACAAAGAAACAGGCGAGATGAAGCCTTTGACAGAAGCAGAGATACAACAACAATTGACAGAGAAGAGTTATGAACGAATAAAGGATGAGAAAGGTGAGCAGGACACTGCAAAGATGCTTGACAGCATCGAGACCTATCAAAGGATACAGAGTGGAGTAAGGACGATTGTCGTCGGCCCTACAGGAATAGGAAGATCGTTCACAGACAAGGTCACATTGGAACTAGAACAGTTCGAGTGGTATGATGAAGTTGACAGATGGCTGGAAGAGCAGTTCTTCCATCCTGAGAAATGGGAAAGATATCTGTGCGAGGTCCTTGTCGATGAAGACATGCCAGAGGATGCAATCATTGGCTACAGGGATGACGGCACAGAAGACATCACGTTCAGGCTTCAGGCAGAGAAAGAGTATTTCCCTAACGGCGAGTTCCTTTACCAGTTCAACTGGATGGTTAGGAATGTCAATGAAGGCGAGATGGAATATACTGTGTGCGTCAATTACTGCGACAGCAGCTGCCTGATAGTCGATGATGCAAAAGGAATCACTGTCAATGAAGACAGCAGCAGTTCTGATTATGTGGCGATGTACAGCACTAAAGATGTAGGTGTTATTAGCATCTGCTTTATCACAGAAGACGATCCAGAGATGAAGGCTTTCATGCAGCCGATCACTTTTGAAGATTATGTTCCAGACGAGGATAGGAATACTTATGGTTATGGCGGAGCAGGCGCCGGCACTGGAAGTGTTCCTTCAGGTGCACAAAACTTTAGTTAAAAAAAGAGGGGATGTACGAGAGTATGGCAGCAATAACTACTAGAATAAAGAAAACTTTATTTGTAAAATCATTCAATACATTCAAGCCGAGATACATAAACAGTGTGTTGATAGATTTTGTTAGTATTCTCATCTTTATAGGGATCCTTGCATTATATTATTTCATGTTCGCATCAATAACAAACAGGATATTCTTTGTCTATCGTTCTGACATACTATACCTGGTATGCCTGATACTGATAAGCGCGCTAGCGTGGATCCTGTTCACAGTGAATACTGCATTCTTCAAGCGTCTATCGTATAAATTAATGTTCAAGAAGACAGAATCCTTCAAGACATGGTTCATG
>Ga0180438_10004753_pt1 | contig 19356 bp, 17 predicted proteins | sample SS_ome_12_FD_132455 | JGI IMG/M metagenome (GOLD analysis project Ga0180438, IMG submission 132455) | Hypersaline lake sediment archaeal communities from the Salton Sea, California, USA - SS_3_D_2 metaG | ecosystem: Environmental > Aquatic > Non-marine Saline and Alkaline > Hypersaline >... | reverse complement strand
GCCAGATCAGCAACCCTGAAGCGGGACAGCTTTACAAGGTCAACGAGCGCTTCGTGGTCGAGGTCGTCGCCGACGAGGAGCACGCGGGCAAGTTTGAGGGCCGAGGCTTGATGGCCCTGCCCGACGACGTCCGCCACAAGCGGATCCGCGGCGATTGGAAGGCGTTGAACACCGATCAGGGGCCGGCCTTGATCTCGCCCGACTCGAAGTTGATCACCGTCCGCGAGGAGGACGGCGCCCGAGTGGCGCATTTCGTGGCCACCGAGACCGTGCTGCCGGAGATGAAAACGGCCAGCATGATCGACTGGATGGCCTACTACGAGGCGTACCTGATAAACCCCAAGGTGCTCGTGGGGGTGTTCCTCGGGGCGATGGCTACCTTTGTCTTCTGCGCGATGACGATGAAGGCGGTCGGCCGCGCGGCCTTCGGCATGGTGGAGGAGGTCCGCCGCCAGTTCCGCGAGAAGCCGGGCATCATGCAAGGCACCGAAAAGCCCGACTATGCCACCCCGGTCGCCATCAGCACCAAAGCCGCGCAGCGGGAGATGATCCTGCCGTCGCTTCTGGGATTGACGACGCCGGTGATCGCCGGCCTGATCCTGGGCGTGGCGGGAGTGATCGGACTGCTGGTCGGGGCGCTGACCTGCGGTTTCTGCGTGGCCGTCTTCATGGCCAACGCCGGCGGCACCTGGGACAACGCCAAGAAGTACATCGAAAAAGGCGCCCACGGCGGCAAGGGAACCGACGCCCACAAGGCGGCCGTCGTCGGCGACACCGTGGGCGACCCGTTCAAGGACACGAGCGGACCGAGCCTGAACATCCTCATCAAGCTGATGAGCATGGTCAGCGTCGTCGCCGCCGGCCTGATCGTCCGCTGGAGCCTCGTCGCCCTGGGTTGGTTCTAGCGGCAAGGCAAGCGACCTTTTGGAGTGCGGTGACCTGTCGCCGCTCTTTGAGCAGTCGTCATCGCTTCTGGAGCGACCGCCACCGCATTTTGAGCGGTCGGAAAGCGTAGCGAGACGGCTCTAACGTGCGCTCTGACATCGCTCGCCGGTTGTCAAGAAACGCAAGAAAGCGGCGACGAGTCGCCGCACTCCAAGGAAGCAACTGACCTTGGGGACTGTCCCCTTCCCAAATCACAGTGAGCACGTCTCGCCGCCGCCGGCGTCAGTCCAACGCCTTCAGGGCCGCGATCACCTGCTCGTCGTGGCCGTCGACTTTGACGCTCTTCCAGACCTTGCGGACCACGCCTTCGGCATCAATGAGGAACGTGGACCGCTGGACGCCCATCGACTTTTTGCCGAAGCGGACCTTTTCCCGCCAGGCGCCGTATTTCTCGGCTACCTTGTGCTCGGTGTCGGCCAGGAGGGGGAAATTGAGCGAGAACTTGTCGCGGAACTTCTCGTGGCTGTCGACCGAGTCAGTGCTGACCCCCAACACGGCGGCCCCCATTTGGGCCAGCTCGCCCTTTCGGTCGCGAAACGCGCAGGCCTCCCTGGTGCAGCCGGGCGTGTCGTCGCGGGGATAGAAATAGAGCACCACCGGCGTTCCCCTTAGGCTGCTCAGCTTGAGCTTGCCGCCCTCGTCGCTCGGCAGCGTGAAATCGGGGGCCTTCTTGCCGACCTCGACCCAATCGCCCATCAGTGCGTCCTCCGTCAAAATAGGGAGTGTCTTGCTCCCGTCTTTTCCGCCGCGATCTCGTCGCGGGCGTGGGTCAAGCAAGGCACGATTCGGTTTGATCCCCCATTATACGGGCGAGGCAACGGCGCGGGGTCGGCCCGGCCGGGCGAACCTGCGGCCTGGTAGACCCCTCTTAACCCTTCGGACGGCGGAGTTTACAATAGACACGTGCGAGCCCACCCAACTGAGGAGGAAACGATCCCAGTGGAGAAAACCAGCGTCAGCTCCCAGGCGGCGGTCCAGCGCAACGCCGATCGCGGTTTGGAGCGTGCCCTTGCGGCCGCGCGAACGGCGGAAGAAAACCGTGGCCGCGACATCGTCGTGCTCGACCTCCGCGAGTTGACCAGCTTGTTCGACTTCTTCGTGCTCGCTTCCGGCACCAGTCGGCGGCAACTGCACGCCATGAGCGAGGAGATTGACCGGGCCTTGGAAGAAGGCATGGGCGACCGGCGACTGGGGATCGAAGGCTACGACGAAAGCCGCTGGATTCTGCTCGACTACGGCGACGTGGTCATCCACCTGTTCGATCCCGACACCCGCTCCTACTACGGCCTGGAAGACCTCTGGAGCGAGGCCAAGCGGGTGCCGTTTGAGCCCCGCGAGCCGGGCGGCGAGAACGACTCCGCCGAACTGCCCAGGAAAGGTTAAGTCGCCAATCTGAGCCGGCCAGCACGGATGAGCATTCTCTTCGAACTTTGCAGGCGTTTCCGCTCTGCCCTCTTGCCGCTGGTCGAACAGCCGGAAGCGCTGTTGGACCTCTTGCGCCGCAGCCAAGACCCGCGGTTCGGCGACTACCAGGCCAACATGGCCATGCCGCTGGGCAAGCAGCTTGGCCGCCCACCCCGGGAGATCGCCGCCGAAATCGTCGCGCGGCTGGACGTGGCCGATCTTTGCCTTCTGCCCGAGATCGCCGGCCCGGGGTTCATCAACCTGAGGCTCCGCGACGATTGGCTCGCCGAGCGGATCGCGGCCGCCGTGGTCGATCCGCGGCTGGGCGTCCCGCCGGCCGAGTCGCCGCGGACGTACGTGATCGACTATTCGGCCCCGAACGTGGCCAAGCCGATGCACGTCGGCCACATCCGCTCGACCGTGATCGGCGACAGCACGGCTCGCACCCTCCGTTTCCTCGGCCACAAGGTGATCGGCGACAACCACCTGGGCGACTGGGGCACGCAGTTCGGAATGATCCTCTACGGCTACAAGCACTTTCGCGACGACGCGGCCTACCGGCAGAACCCCGTCGGCGAACTGGCGAGGCTTTACCGTCTGGTCAACGACGTCATCTCCTATCTCGATCTGAAAGAGGAGATCCCGCGGCTCGAAGATGCTCTCCGGCATGATGAAGCCAGGCTGGCCGAGATGGCCGGCCGGCTCGGCGAGAAGCCCGACAAGAAAGCCCGCAAGACCCTCGATCGCCAGAAACGCGCCGTCGAGGAGCGATCGTCGGAGCTGGCATCCAAGAGGGCCGCTCTGGAGGCGCTCGAGACGAAACGTTGGTCCATGAAACTCGACGGGGTGCTCGTTGCCGAGTCTGTTTTGCAGCTCGCCGCCCAACACGCTGAGATCCGCTCCGCCGTGCTGGCCGAGACTGCGAGACTGCACGCCGACGACCCCGAAAACCTGCGTCTCTGGAGGGAATTTCTCCCCGCCTGCCGTGACGAGATCGACCGCGTCTACCGGCGGCTGGGCGTCAGCTTCGACCACGCGCTGGGCGAGAGCTTCTACCACGAGCGGCTCGCCTCGGTCGTCGAGGAGCTTCTGGATGGGAAGATCGCCCGCGAAAGCGAGGGGGCCGTTTGCGTCTTCTTCGAAGACGGCGAGCCGCCGATGATCGTCCGCAAGAAGGACGGGGCATTTCTTTACGCCACGAGCGATCTGGCCACGATCCGCTATCGCATCGAGACCTGGCGGCCGGACGCCATCCTCTACGTCGTCGACCACCGCCAAAGCCTCCATTTCAAGCAGCTTTTTGCCACGGCCCGGCGGATGGGCTGCACGAAGGTCGAGTTCGCGCACGTCAGCTTCGGCACCGTGCTGGGCGAGGACGGCCGGCCGTTCAAGACGCGCAGCGGCGACACGGTCGGCTTGGAGGGACTCCTGGACGAGGCGGTCCGCCGCGCCGCCGGCGTGGTGGCGGAAAACGACGACGCCAAGCCCGGCGGACCCGAGCTTTCGCCCGAGCGGCGGGCGAAAATCGCCGAGATCGTCGGCATCGGCGCGCTCAAATACGCCGACCTCTCGCAGAACCGCACCAGCGACTACGTCTTCAGCTACGAGAAGATGCTGGCGATGAACGGCAACACGGGCACGTACATGCAATACGCCTACGCCCGCGTGCAAAACATCTTCGCCCGCGGCGGCGTCGATATCGAAGCGCTGCGATCTTCAAAAGTCCCGATCCTTCTGGACACGCCTGCGGAGCGGGCGCTGGCCTTGGAGCTCTTGCGGTTCGGCGAGGCTTTGGAGCTGGCCGTGGCCGACTACCGCCCCAACCAGCTCACCGCGTACCTGTTCGAGCTGGCCGGGCTCTATTCGACGTTCTACGAAGAGTGCCCCGTGCTCAAGGCCCCCAGCGAAGCCGTCCGCAACAGCCGGCTGCTGCTCTGCGACCTCACCGCCCGCACGATCAACAAAGGGCTGGAACTGCTGGGCATCGAAGTGGTCGATAAGATGTGACGAGTCGATCCTATTCTTCCTCAGCCTCGTCCGCTTGCTCCGTCTCCTGGGGCAGTGGCTCGGAAGCCTTCGACCTTTTGACGAGCCGTTGGACGATGGTCCGCGTCACGTCGCGGCGCTTGTCGCACCAGACCAGCTCGCGATTGATTCTCTTAAGCACCTCCTCGGGATTCGCCACATTGACCGGATCGTCGTTGAAGCGGAGAACCACGGCGATCCCGTTCTCCTTGGCGTGTTCTTCCACTTCCCGCGCGATCTCTTCATAGGCGTCGTGGTAGATGCGGGCTTCCGCCCGCAGAAACGTCTTCTTCTGGGCTTGTACGCTTCCCGCCAGCTCAGCCTGGGCAAGGGTGATCTTCTTCTCCAGCTCGGCATGTTCCGGCGTTCCGACCGTCGAGAGCTGGAGTCGCCTGGTCATCTCCTCCACCGCCTTTTGCTTCGCCTGCACCTCCCCTTGGGCGCGATCCACCTCCAGCTTCAGCTCGGCGATTCTCTCCTTGAACGACGGGTAGTTCGCATAGACGTAACTGAGGTCGATCAGGGCGATCGCCCGGCGCGGATCCGCGTCTCGCGCCGTGTCCTCCGCGGCATCCTCCGCCGCCGTGCTGAAGACGCTCGGGCCAACCAGCAGCAAGGCTGCCGTCAACGGCGGCACAAGTCGTGTCCCAATCATCTTCTTGCTCCTTGCGGCTCCGTTGGAGACATACCGGCTGGTGGCGTCGCCGAGTGTGTTCAGGGAGGGGGGACGGCCAACTGTCTGCAGATCCGGGCTGCCGTGTAGTCCGGGATCTCACGATGGCGCGGTACTCAGCAAGAGATGGATCGGTTCTTCCAGGTCGGCGTCGGGATCTGTGCGGGTCGGGTCCGGCACCGGAAGCGGCTCGCCTTCGAGCAGGTGCGTCTCCGCCATGTCCACCAAGGCGCTGGCCAGAAGACGGCGAGCCTCGTCGAGGTCTTTCCCAGCCGTAATCGCCCCTGGGAAATCGAGCACTTCGCCGTGAACGCCTTCGTCGAGGAACTTGTACATCGCACGGTAGGTCAACACCGAACTCCCTCCGCCTCAATCGCCGCCCAACGGGGTCTCAAAACCGGATGCATTCTAGGCCCCCCGACTGCGCCGCGTCAACAAGCGCATCAATTCGTTATCCGCAGCAGAATCTCTTCCAGCGGCCGTTTGGGTACGTGGTGCACGCCGTCGGCGTCGCGCCAGTAGGGGACCGGGTCGGGGCTCTTGCCGTGCTCCAGCACCACGGTCTCTTTGGGCTCTCCGAGCGCGAGCACGAGCAGGATCTCGAGATGCTCAGGGATATCGAGCGCCCGGCGGAGTCCCTGGCGGTCGATCGAGGCGATCATGCAACCGCCGAGGCCCCGCTCGACGGCCGCCAGGAGGATGCTCTGGGCGGCGATGCCGTGGTCGCAGTGGAAATTGGCGGCAATCCGCGTGTCGCCGAGGATCACGACGTAGCCGGCTGGCCGCTCGCCTTCGGCCGGCCCCGGCCAGTCTTTCAGTGCCGCCGCCCAGCGAAGGTGTGGAAAGATCCTCGCGTTTTGCTCCCACTCCCAGGAGAGCATGTACTTGAGCGGCTGCCGATTGGCCGCCGACGGGCAAAGCGCGGTCAAAGCCACCAGGTCCACCAGCGTCTTTTCGTCCAACAGCCGATCCTGGTGGAAGCGGCGGTAGCTGCGGCTGTTGGCAAGCAGCTCTTTGACGGTCACACTAATCCCCTCATCGTTAGTCGGCTCGGCATCCTCAAGTCTCGGCTTTCAGCTTTCAGCTTTCGGCTTTCCGCCTGCGTTGCCCGGGTCGTCGGGGCCGAAGCGGCCGCGGTATTGGTCGGCCGGATACTTGGCTTCGTTCTTGGCAATCTTCGCGGCCATCGCCGTCGACAGATCCAGCCCCAGCTCGTTGGCCATCGCCAGCGCGTAGCAGCAGACGTCGGCCAGCTCGTCGGCCACGGCGGCCAGCTTTTCCGGCGCGTCGGCAAGTCGGCGGGACTGTTCCGGCGTGAGCCACTGGAAGTGCTCCATCAGCTCGGCCGCCTCGATCGCCAGCGACATCGCCAGGTTCTTCGGCGTGTGAAACTGGTGCCAGTCCCGCCGCCCGACAAACTCCTCGACCAACTGCCGCAGCCGGGCTACCGTGGTTTGCGCGTCGCTCGTGGCCATCGGCTATGAGCTTTCAGCCGCCAGCTATCAGCTTTCGGCTTTCCAGAGTAAGCGCGAATCGTCTTTTGGAGTCGTTCACCGTACGGGATCGGCAACCCGCGGTCAACCGTCCCCGACCGAACGCTGACGGCTGATCGCTGATGGCCGACAGCCGATGGCGAACTCGGCAAGGCCGACGGCTCAGCACGCCACGGGCAGCGGCTCGTCGAAACCCGGCAGCAGCAATTGCACCGGCGGCCGCACTCGCTGCCGGTAACGCCAGTGGTAGGCCTCGGCCAGCTCGACCAGAATCTCCATCACCAGCAGGTCCGCGCGATTCATCACGTGCCGCGTGCTGCGGGCGCCGAGGCCGCGAATCAGCTCTTCGAGCGCGCAGAGGTGCAGACGCAGGGTCTGGCGGGCGGTGACGCCGGCGGTGGCCAGCCACTGGGCCAACTGCCCCAGCTCGCAGGCAAGATTGCCCGAGCCCATGATCACGTACGTCCGCAGGAGTTCGCGGTAGTGGGCGACCAGTTCCTCCGGCAGCCCCGCCGCCGGCTGTGGTCCGGCGCCGGCCCTGGGCCTGCTAGCGTCGGTCGCGTCGTGGCTTGCCCCAATCCCTTCCACCACCGCCCATTGCTCGCCGACGAGGCGTTCGGCCTCGTCGTGCTCGCGCTGGAGACGCTGGATCTCCGCCTGGCCGAGCCGGCGGTTCTCGATGACCAGATGGTGGCGCTGCACGGCGCGGGCAACCGTCCAAATGAGGTGTCGGGTCGTGGTCGTGTTGGCGCAGAGATAGGCGTCGGCTCCGACTTCGTAGCAAAGCGCGGCCATTTCCTGCTCGCTTTGGCTGCCGAGCACGACGATCGGCTCTTCCGCCCCGCCGGCACGGTAGCCCTCGATCAGCTCCAGGGCGTCGAGTGCGCCCGGCTCGTGGCTCACCAGGACGGCATCGAAGGCCTCGTCGCGGAGTCGGGCCAGTCCCACGGCGCTACCGATCGCCTGCTGCAAATCGACGTCCGACGCACTGTCGGCGGCAAAGGCCTCGGCCAGCCAGCCACCGGTTCGGGCCCGATTGGTGATGTGCAAAACCCGCATCACCGGGGGGATGTTCTTCCAGGCGCTCGCCGCCTGGACCTTTGGCGACCTCTTCAAGGCGATTGCCACGGCGGAGCCTCCCGCTCGGATGAAGTTCAGCGGAATCCTGTCAAAAGCGCGACAGAAAAAAGCGCGGTACTCTAGCGAACCGCCGCGAGCGGGTCAACATCGCGCCGGTTGCAGCCACCTGTTGGCGGGGTTTTGGGCGTAACCGCGTGGGGCCGTGCCGGCTACAAGTGCTCTCGCCCGGCGGGCTCAAACCTGGCAAAATGGCCTCTTCAGAGCGGTTAGGCGGTCGGCCTTGGGGAGTTCCCGAAACAATCTCCATGAAACTTGCTTACCTCGACTGTGCTTCCGGAATCAGCGGCGACATGACACTCGGCGCCCTGGTCGACGCCGGCGTGGAACTCCAGCGGCTGGACGCAGCCGTCTGCTCGCTCGGCCTGCCCGGCGTCCGGCTCGTCGCCCGCGAGGTGAAGAAGCACGGGTTTCGTGCCACACAGATCACAGTGGAGCACGAGCCGGAGCACGCCCACCGCCACCTGTCGCACATCCTCGCCATGATCGAGGGGGGCGATTTGACCGATCCACAGAGGGATCTTGCCGGCCGGATCTTCCGCCGACTGGCCGAGGCCGAGGCCAAGGTCCACGGCACCACGGTCGAGAAGGTCCACTTCCACGAGGTGGGGGCGGCCGACTCGATCGCCGATATCGTCGGCTCCGCGGTCGGGTGGGACCTGTTGGGTGCCGAGCGGGTGGTCGCCTCGCCAGTGCCGACCGGCTGCGGCCGCGTGAAGATCGCCCACGGCGAGACGAGCATCCCGGCCCCGGCCACTGCGGAGTTGCTCGGCGGCATTCCTCTGGCCGATTCTGCCGTGCCATGCGAATTGACGACGCCCACCGGCGCGGCCATCCTCGCCGAAGTGGCCCACTCTTTCGGTCCCCTGCCCGCCATGACGATCCGGCGGGTCGGCTATGGCGCCGGGCAGCGGGATCTGGAGGGTCAGGCGAACGTTTTGCGGCTCTTCGTGGGGGAAGCGGTCGCGGACGACTTGCGGCAATCGCCCGACGGGGGCGAAGAGGCCTGGGTCGTCGAGACGAACCTGGACGACATCAGCGGCGAGTGGATCGGCTATTGCACCACGCGTCTCTGGGAGGCCGGCGCCCTGGACGTCTATGCCACGGCCATCCAGATGAAAAAGAACCGCCCGGGGGTGACGCTTTCGGTGCTCTGCCGGCGTGCGGACGTCGAGGCCGTCGAGGCGGTGCTTTTCGGCGAGACGACCACGCTGGGCGTCCGCCGCTGGCCGGTCCGCCGCCACGTGCTGGCGCGGCGGCCGCACACGGTCCAAACGCCCTGGGGCCCGGTCGAAGGCAAGTTGGGCTGGCCGGCCGGCGGCGAGCCGCGGTTCGCGCCCGAGTTCGAGTCGTGCCGCGCCTTGGCGGCCGAGCACCGCGTGCCCCTCCGCTCCGTCTACGAGGCGGCCCTCAAAGGCTTTGATCCGCAGAGCGTGAGCAGCGACGAACACAAGGACACCTAGACGCCGAGGACAAAAGGAGTTGCCGAAATGGATGCGGCCGCCCAAGCGGGACTCGCGCAACTGATGTTTCTGGCCGGCATGGCAATCATCATCGCCGTTCTGCTCACGCGGTGGCACCGGCGGTCTTCTCGCCAGACGAACGACCTCCCGGCGGCCGGCCGGACGCCGCCTCGGAAGCCGGACGCTTCCGGCGTCGCCTCCGCTCCCGGCGAGGCCGGCCGGTGGGAGGTCCACATGCACGATCTCGCCCGAGACCTCTCCGGCCGATTGGACAGCAAGATAGGCGTGCTCGCGCAGTTGATCCGCGAGGCCGATCGGGCCGCGTCGCGGCTGGAGGCCGCGCTTGCCTCAGCAGCCGGCGGCGACGACGCCGGGCCGCCGTCGGCGCCGGGGGCGGCGTTCGGCCCGCTCCAGAATCCGACGGACGCAGTCACGGCAGCCGACCAGGCTGAGAAGCTCAAGGAGGGCGTGGCGGCCAGAGCCGGCCCGCCGTCAATCGGCGTTTCCGCAGCCAACTGCCGGCGGCAGCGGCGCTGCGAGGAAATCTACACGCTGTCGGACTACGGCCTGGAAGCGGCGGAGATCGCGCAGAGGATCGGAAGCCCCGTCGGCGAGGTCGAGCTGATCCTGGGGCTCCGCAACACGATTCCGCCCGCCGGTCCGCTACAGCAGGTACTTGATCACCACGAACCCTCCGATCAATAGCACGGCGAAAGCCAGCGTGGCGAGTTCGAAATAGCGGTCGATCAGGTCCTTGACGCGCGGGCCGAAGAGATAAATGAACGCGGCTACGGCGAGGAAACGCAGCGAGCGCCCCGCCAGCGAGGCCGCGATCAATACCGGCAGCGAGACGAACTCGGAAAAGACGCCGGCCGAGATCGTGAACACCTTGTAAGGGATCGGTGAAAACGCCGCGCAGAAGATAGCCAGGAAAGCGTTGTCGCCGTAGAGGCGGCCCACCTGGTCAATTCGGTCCTGCGTCAGTCCCGGGACGTACGCCGTGAACAAATCACCCATCGTCGACCAGAGTGCAAAGCCGATGAACCAACCCAAAAGCGAGCCGGCAACCGAGGCCACGGCGCTGACCAAGGCGTAGTAAAACGCGCGGCGGGGCTTGGAGATCGACAGCGCAATCTGGAGGACGTCCGGGGGGATGGGGAAGAACGAACTCTCGGCGAAGGAAATCGCCGCCAGGGCAGGCGTGCCGTAGGGGGTCTCGGCCCAGTGCAGCACCCAAAGATAGAGCCGCTTCAGCGGACCGGGCCGCCGGGCACGAACGTCCGCAGTGACGGGGGGATGCGGCGTCTGGTCCATCGGGTCCCTTGATCGCGCGGGGCGGCGTCCGATGTCCGGCAGCGAACGTGACGCTGCCGCCGGGAATTCAGCCAAGTCGGGGGGGACGGGGTCGAGCAATTGTAATCCACCTTCGTGCTGGAAGAAACCCGGTTGCCGCGGCGTGCCTTGCGTGAGAAAGAGAAGAGAACGTCTGCCGAATAACCAGCGCCGCGCCGCCAAGAACTCCCCTTCTTCCTATTTCTCCTAGATTAGCCATGATAGTCCGAGGGCCCGGCGGTTGTCCAGCCTGCAAACTTCGTGCGCGGCAGAATCTCGTGCGTCGGCCCGGGTCGCGGGGCTAGGGTTCTCAGGTTGACGTGCTTGCGCCCGATCGATACAATCGCCTGACGGTGTAGTAGGGAAAAAGCGTAATTGGTTGGTGTTTTGCCGGGGGAGAGATTGCGGGCCGATCCGTTGCGGCGGAGGTTCCGGCTAGGATGTAGAGGATGCACCTTCACCGGTCGGTGTTGGGCGTTGTCGTGCAAGCCCCGGCGAAGCTAAACCTTTTTTTTGAGCTCATAGCCAGGCGTGACGACGGGTACCACGAGATCGAGACGCTTGTCTACCCGATCGACCTATACGACACCTTGTACTTCAGGGAGGATCCCGACGGTCGAATCAAGTTCGGCTGCCAGCAAGACTTTCCCGTTCAAGCCGTCCGCGACGGGCTCAAGACGGTGCCCGAAGGCAAAGAGAATCTCGTCGTGAGGGCGCTGGAGTTGCTGCGGCGGCGAGCGGGCGTGGCCAAAGGGGCAGCCGTCCGGCTGGTGAAACGGATTCCCAGCGAGTCGGGACTCGGCGGAGGCTCCAGCGACGCGGCGGCCGCACTGGCGGCGGCCAACGTCGCGTGGCGGCTCGGCTGGTCGCGTGCTCAACTGGGGCAGTTGGGTGCGGAGCTGGGAAGCGACGTACCGTTGTTTCTCGCGGAGAGTGCGGCTCTTTGTCGCGGTCGCGGCGAGCGGATCGAGCCGGTCCTCGCCGCGGGGGCGTTGCATTTCGTCGTCGTCCGACCACCGGCCGGCCTGTCTACTGCGGCCGTGTATCAGGCGTCCAAGCCTCCCGCCGCGCCGCGCAGCTCGGCCCCGATTCGACGGGCGCTGGCTTCGGGAAACGCGGCGGCGCTGGGACGCGAGCTTTTCAACCGTCTGGAAACCGCGGCAGAAGAACTTTCGCCCTGGATCAACCGATTGCGCTCGGAGCTGGCCGGCGCCGACTGCCTCGGGCATGGGATGACCGGAAGCGGAAGTTGTTGTTTTGGGCTTTGCCGCCACGCGCGTCACTCGCGACGCCTGGCAGCCAGGCTGCAGGCCAGAGGAATCGGGATTGCCTACCCAGTCCGAGGGAGCAACTGATAGGCCCGTTTCGTAAGGAGATCGGCCGTGGAGATCACCGAAGTTCGCATTAAGCTCATGGATGAGCCGGGCGAGCGACTGAAAGCATTCTGCTCGATCACCCTCGACGATTGTTTCGTGGTCCGTGATCTGAAGATCATCGAAGGGACCAACGGCCCGTTCGTGGCGATGCCGAGCCGCAAACTGACCGCCCACTGCTCCAACTGCCGCGCCAAGAACCATCTCCGCGCCTCGTTCTGCAACCAGTGCGGCGCCCGGCTCAAGGAGAGTCCCGCGATCAAGGACGAAGAAGGGCGGGCGAAGCTCTATGCCGACATCGCCCATCCGATCAACTCCACCTGCCGGGAGATGATCCAGACTCGGGTGATCGAGGCGTTCGAGGAAGAGAAGGAGCAGGCGAAGCAGCCGGGCTATATTTCCAGCTACGACGTCTTCGACGCGGGGGACGACGTGGACGAGGTAGTCCGCCCCTCCAAGCCCGCCCCCGAGCGAACCGAGGTGCAGCCGCCCGAAGAGCCCCGCGGCCCCCACAAAGCGCCCGCCAAGCAGCCCCACGCGCCCAGCCGCCCCAGAAAAGGCGGCTTTGGGGCCGGCGTCTTCGACTAGCCCGGGGCACGCCCGCCTCGCTACCAACCCGAAGCGCAAGCGAGAGTAACCCCCTGCGCGGTCCTGGCTTGCGCTTTTTGATGTTGCGCTGTTCTTGGCGTGCGCCGCAGGGTTCTTTACGCCGAAGGCGTTGTACAAAGGACAAAGGGGCGGATCGCTCACGATGTGTAACACCTTCGGCGTAAACGCTTTTCGCGGATTGGATACCCAGGGTGCGCGGCTGCACCGCGACCCTGGGCTTGGGAGTACAACCGCTTTGCGGTAGAGACAGACTTGACTGCAGGTAAAGCTCAGCATCAAAAGGCGCAAGCAAGGTTCTGTAAACCTTGGCCTCGGGTGCCTCTCGGGTGTGCGCGTAGCCCTCGGCTGGAAAGTGCCCAGCGGTGTCACTTGCCCAGGGGCAGGTCGAGCCGCCGCGCCGCTTCTTGCCCTCAGCAAGCCGGGCCGCTACAACCAGATCGGGGCTTGCGCGGCATCCAGGGGCACTCGTTGGCGGCAAATGGCTACTTCCCGGCGGCTACCACCGAACGATCTGGAAGGCCTGACGGCCGTGGTGACGGGCTCCAGCCGCGGGATCGGCCGGGCCATCGCCCTGGAACTGGCCGCTGCCGGGGCCGCGGTCCTGGTGCATGCCAGGCTCAACGGCCAGGCCGCCGAGGCAGTGGCCGATCAAATCCGCTCGCTTGCGTGCCCGTCGAAGGTGCTGCTGGCCGACCTGGCCGACCCGCCGCAACACGAGGCCCTCGTCGACGATGCCTGGCAGTGGCAGGGCCGCGTCGACGTCTGGGTGAACAACGCCGGGGCCGACGTGCTTAGCGGCAACGCACGACAGTGGTCGTTCGACGAGAAGCTTGAAGCCCTCTGGCGGCTGGACGTCGCCGCCACCATCCGCCTGGGGCGGCTGGCCGGAGAGCGGATGAGGTCGGCCGGTGGCGGCAGCATCCTGAACGTCGGCTGGGACGGCGCCTCGCGGGGCATGGCCGGCTCGAGCGGCGAGCTGTTCGCCGCCGCCAAAGGGGCCGTGATGGCATTCACCCGCAGCCTCGCCCAGTCACTCGCCCCGCAAGTCCGCGTCAACTGCCTCGCGCCGGGCTGGATAAAAACGGGCTGGGGAGAGAGCGCTTCGGAGTACTGGCAGCGGCGGGCGGAGCAGGAGAGCCTGTTGGGCCGCTGGGGCACGCCGGAGGACGTCGCCCGCGCCGCTCGATTCCTCGTCTCGCCGCAGGCGGCGTTCCTCACCGGCCAGATCATCGAGGTCAACGGCGGATTCCGCCCCGGCGGCGGCGATTTGCCGCCGGGCGGCACGGAGCGGCACGATTGAGCTGTCCCGACTTTCCTCTTGTCGAAGAGCTTTCCCCGCCCCCGCGGCCGGAAGACGCCTTCTTGCGGCTGGCCCGGCGGCCGCACTGCCTCTGGCTCGACAGCGCCATGCCGCACGAGACGTTGGGGCGATATTCCTTCCTGGCGGCCGATCCGTTCGATTACCTGGAGCTACCCGTCGACGGCGGCGATTGCTTGGCCAAGTTGGCGCGGAGGATGACTCCATTGGCATCACAGCCGCTTGCGGGTCTGCCGCCGTTTCAAGGCGGGGCGGCCGGCCTTCTGAGCTACGAGCTCGGCCGCCAGTTCGAGACGCTCCCGGCCGCGGCGATCGACGAGTTCCGCCTGCCCGCCGTGGCGCTGGGTCTCTACGACGTGGTGATCGCCTGGGACCACGCCGACGGCCGCGCGTGGATCTTTTCGCAAGGGCTCCCGGAAGTGGAGCCGAACGCCCGGCACCGCCGCGCCGCCGGTCGATTGGCGGAGGTCCGAGGCTGGCTGGGCGAGTCGCCCTCGCCGCCCTGGCACTGCCCCCGCGGAAATCGGCTGCCCAGACTGTCGCCGCAACAGTTGGCCCGGCAGCACGCCGTCGACCGCCATCCCGGCCTGACGAGCAACTTGTCGGAGGAGGAGTATTTGGCGGCGGTGCGGCGGACGATTGAATACATCTACGCCGGCGACGTGTTCCAGGTGAACGTCGCCCAGCGGCTGCTCCTCCCGGCGGAAGATGATCCCGTCTCGCTCTACGTCCGGCTGAGGCGATGCAACCCGGCCCCGTTCGCCGGCTACTTCGACCTGGGCGACTTCCAGGTCGTCAGCGCCAGCCCGGAGCGGTTCCTCCGCGTGGCCGGCGGACACGTGGAAACGCGGCCGATCAAGGGCACGCGGCCCCGCTCTCCAGACCCTGAGGCCGACCTGGCGGCCGAGCGAGAGCTTCTGGAAAGCGAGAAAGACCGGGCGGAAAACGTCATGATCGTCGACTTGCTGCGGAACGACCTGGCGCGGGTGTGCCAGCCGGCAAGCGTCAAGGTCACCCAGCTCTGCCGCGTGGAAACGTACGAGTACGTCAAGCATCTCGTCTCGGCGGTCGAGGGAAGACTCCGATTAGAGCGTTCACCCCTGGATCTCGTGCGGGCGGCGTTTCCGGGCGGGTCGATCACCGGCGCCCCAAAGATCCGCGCGATCGAGATCATCGCCGAATTGGAGCCGACCGCCCGCGGCGCCTACTGCGGCTCGCTCGGCTACCTCGGCTTCGACGGCTCGATGGACCTGAGCATCCTTATCCGCACGATCACGGCCGGCCGCGGCTGGTGGCAGATCCCGGTCGGAGGAGGGATCGTCGCCGAGAGCGACCCTCACCTGGAGTACGAGGAGACGTGGCACAAGGCCGAAGGCATGCTTCAGGCGCTCGCCCGGGAGTGAAAAGGTCGGGGCAACGCATTCGGCCGAATTCCTGCAAATTCAGCTACGCACACACTCTACCCCCGTGGTACGCAGTCGTGGTACCCAGCCACGCACAATTCTGACTAGCGTTGGGCGACCAACTGCTGGCGGGCGACCTGGAGGGCGGCCGAGAGCATGGGGTCTTCGCCCCCGCGCTGCGGCATGCTCACGGCGTCGAAGGTCGGCCGCGCGACGCGGTGCATCAAGAGGTCGGGCTCGACGCCGCTGCCGCTGTAGGGATGCCCGCTCGGCGAGTAGAACTTCGCCGTGGTCAGGCGGATGCCGGCGCCGCCGGTATTGAGCGGGAAGATCCCCTGCACCGAGCCCTTGCCGAAGCTCCGCTCGCCCACGATCGTGCCGCGGCGATGGTCGCGGATCGCGCCGGCGAAGATCTCCGCCGCGCTGGCGCTGTCCTTGTCGATCAGCACGACGAGGGGAACACCCCACGTGCCGCCGGAGTGCGCCGCGTAGGTGAAGTCTTCCCCGCTGCTGCGGCCGTGGGTCGAGACGATCACGCCCCGCTCGATGAACTTGTCGACCACCTCCACCGCCGTCACCAGAAGCCCGCCCGGATTGCCGCGGAGATCGACCAGCAGGCTCCGCATTCCCTGGCGATGCAGCGACCAGAGGGCGGCGTCGAGGTCGCGGGTGGTGCTTTTCTGGAAGCAGGTCAGTTTGAGGTAGGCGATGCCGTGGGCCGCATCGAGAATGGCCGAGCCCTCGATGCTGGGCACCTCGATGTGGGTCCGCCGGACGGCGATCTGGCGGGAAGGCTGCCCCGGCGTTTCCAGCACCAGCCAAGCCGACGTCCCTATTTCGCCTTGCAGGAGGTCGGCCGCCTGCTCGGTCGTAAGCGGCCGGGTCGATTGTCCGTCGACGCTGAGGATGCGGTCGCCGGCAAGGATGCCCGCCACGTGGGCCGGGCTGCCGGGAATCACCCTGACGATCAACAGCGCGCCGTTGGCCGCCTTCAACTCAATGCCCAGGCCGACGAAGTTGCCGTCGATCTGCGAATAGACCTCGGCGAGCTGGCCGGGCGTGAGGTAGGCCGAGTAGAGGTCGAGGCCGTTGGAGGCCCCGCAAGTGTATTCCAGGACCACGGCGGCGGGGGCCAGCCCGAGCCGCTCGGCGGCCAGCCCGGCCGCCATCGCCACGGCGGCGCGGGCGCCGCTGGAGGTCTGGATCATCAGCGGTGCCATCCGGCGGCGGAGCTCGCCGCGGAAGCCGTCGATCGTGGCCGCGTCCACGCCCGCCAGGTGGCAGTTCATGAAGCTCGGCTCCGACAGCGCCAACTCGAAGCTGCCGGTGCCGCGGTCCACGAGGAATCTCCAGTTGGGAGATTCCACGTAGTGCGACTGGATCTTCAGCAGCACTTCGCCGTAGAGGTCGAGCGACTCTTCGGAGGCAAGCCGCCCGATCATCTCGAGGAAGCTGCGGTCGCCGTAACGGCGGCCGAGGTCGTAGTGCATCCGCGCCAGATCGAACCGCTCGCGGATGGTCGCGTCGCCCGGATACTGCCGGACCGCCTCCTCGTACAGCGACAGCGCTTCGCCCCACCGCCGATCGGACTCCAATTGCTGGCCCTGCCGCAACACGTCGACGGCGGGGCCCGGCTCGGGTAAAGACGCCGCCGGCTGCGCCGCCGCCGCGTGACAAAGCGCCAACGCCGTCAGCATCGCGCCCGCCGCCGCGCCCAAGCCAGAAAAGACCGTCCGTCGCATGGTGGGATCCGTCTAAGGTGGGAATGTAACGGGCCTTGGCTTGCGTGCCGTGCGGGCGGGGTCTGCGGGCTCCGTCGCCGCTAAGCCAAAGCGTCCGCCGGAGGGCAAACGGCCTGGGCAGGAGAGCATGCGGTAAGGGAAGCTTCCCGGCCTCGGGAGAATATAGGCCACGTTCTGCGCATGGTCAAAAAAACGGGGAAAGATTTTTCGCGGCCATTCCCTACGACCGTCACGTCCCAACCCCCGCCGCGCGCGTCGCATCGAATCCGCCCGCGCGTGAGGAACAAATCTCTTGCGCCGGTCGAGCCGCCAAGGCAGAGCGATTCCGCTTGTAGCGGCCGCAAAGAGTCGCCGGCACGCCGCTAGGGCGTTGCCCAGAAAAGCGAGCGGATGGTCCGGCACGGCAATAAAGATGGTTGCAGCCTTGAGGGGACGGACGAGATCCCCGGCTCACCAACGCCGCCCTTGACGACGCCTCGACGGCACGGGGATCCGCTTCACGCTGCGTCCCCGCCTTGGCACGCTTCAATCCGCAAACCGCGGTGCCGACCAGGCGCCCTACCGGCAAGCCAAGATCCGCCGGCGCCTCCGCCTGGAAAGCCATCCTACAAAGAACTACGCCGCCAACGCCCGGTTCGTTCGTTCAGGCGCCATGCCCTTTTAGGGTTCATCCGGGGCAAGCGTATGTTGACTTGAGAAGATGTCGACATCTTGGTCCTATCTGGAGTCTTGCCAACGACTTCAGAGAGGAGATGCCAACAAAAGGCGTCCGCTGGTTGCTGCTGAAACAGTTCGCCAAAACGCTACGCTTCCATGCCTTCGGCATCCACGAAACAACCCACGTCCAGTCGGATGAGCCAAAAATAGCCCTGACCGCTTTTCCGCCACTGAAGGTGACACCCGCCGAATTTGGAGAAGCTGGGAAGAGATGACGCAATACAGAGCGCCTGGATTATCCAGATTTGGTGGCTGTCACCTTTTCCTTCTCCTTTTTCATCGTTGGTTAGAGGGCGACCCACGATTCTGGCTGCAATATCCACGACTGCTTCCGACAGGCAGGTAAGAAGCTGGGCGCGAGGATAGCCGAATTGACGATCAAGAAGAAGACTGCTCTGCGTATGTGATACAAGAAGAACGTGAAGTTCAACTTGTTTCGCAATCGACACCGTGCCCAGCGTCATAAGGCCCACGCCGACTGGCAACTGGACCTCCAAGGCGCGATCGAGATTCCATTCCTTTCCCATCACGGCCCAACTTGTGACTTCACCGATCGTGACGATTGGGAGGCACACTGCGACGTCACAAAACCTTGTCCGTAGCAGTGCTTCCGTAAAAGCCCGGCAAAGCCCGCGGCTGTAGATTCCCTGGAACTCGTCGATCATGGTGCCAGAAGAATCCATCGGTGTTGAGAAAGGCCAAATGGCTAAACGATCCATAGCGGCGCTCATTGACTTTGGGACTGCTCACGCTGACCCGATACGTTGTTGGTCGCGAGAGTTCCGCCGTGTTTCACAAATTGCTCGTCACAATCTGCCTGGTACGTCGCCGGATAAGCTCCATAGTATTCGACATGATAGTCCGAGTAACACGCTCCGCAGTGATAAACCGTGTGTCTGCTTCCCGCACCGCCGGAACCCGCGTGAGTTCCGCAGTACGGACAGTAATTTGGCCATCTGTTCATGTTGACTTCCTTTTACCTGGAAATGGTAGCACCTACCGGGGTCTCGGTGGTACGGGGGTTGGCGGACCCACCGTACCGGGTCCTGTCCCTAATGGGAACTGTACTTCCTGACCGTAGCCTCCGGCCACGGGACGTGGCCCTATTATCAGAGTGCTCGGTCTCGGCTGACCGGATAGATCGCGTCAGGCGGCAATCGACCAGCGGGAAGGTTTAGAGCACTTTGCGCACCTTGACCGGACAAATTTGCGTTTGGAGTGGCAAAGCCCCCGGGATGAATACCACCTTGAAAACCGGGAGCTTGCCCACCATATCCGTAGTGGAAGTAAGTTTCTCCCGGTTGGGTCAGCCGAGTTGTGCTCGGCAGATTGGCGCTTGTGGGCATCCTAACTGCCCTCGTCCTGTTCTGCCAGGCAGTGCCCGCGGCGTCATCAAGGAGGTTGGCGGTGGACGGGCCGGTCCCCGAAACCATCCAAGACGCGCCAGCCCACATATAGGGATCCGTCGCGGTCCTTACGATCGGCTCCATCACAATCCGGTTCGGGTCGAGCGCCGGATCGTAGAAGGCCGATGAACCGGGACCGTCGTTGATCATTTCGTAGTTCTGCCAATACCGGTCCGGGTTGTTTGCCTTCATCGCCTCCGTGACGGTCGTCACCAGCATCTGGTTATCCCCACCGAAGGTCAGACCCCACGCCACCGCTTCCTGCGGACCGTTGACGATTAAATCGGGTGTCTTTCCTACAGCAAGCGCGATCTGC
>Ga0180438_10004751_pt1 | contig 19361 bp, 18 predicted proteins | sample SS_ome_12_FD_132455 | JGI IMG/M metagenome (GOLD analysis project Ga0180438, IMG submission 132455) | Hypersaline lake sediment archaeal communities from the Salton Sea, California, USA - SS_3_D_2 metaG | ecosystem: Environmental > Aquatic > Non-marine Saline and Alkaline > Hypersaline >... | reverse complement strand
GGAGATCCATGTCAGTCTGCGTCCCCCGTGCTGGCTGATTAAGCTCCCAATTTACCCCCACTGAGCCTGACTCTAACGAAGTTCTAACCATCTTTTTGTGAATTCCCACGCCTGTGATGATACACTTGTAGCGGTGTCCCCTGTGCCAGACTTACATGGTGGTTCCCGTTAGGATCTCTGAAGGATGACACTCCAACCCGCCAGATCAAGGCCAGCAGGCAGCTCCGACTGACTACCGGGCTACTTCTTCCAAGGCAACTCTGCTAGAAAAACTTTGAGAATTCTGCATCCTATTGTCAGTGCGACTGAAGTTTATCAGATTTTCCCCGTGTTTCGCCTACACGCATCTCCCCAGCCTGTTACGCTCCCCCGACCGCGGCCGATTTGCCCAGCGGCAGGATTTCACAGAGCCTTTCGGGCAGTACAAGACTACCCGGAAGGCTCTGCTAGTTGTGGTGGACTTATGTAAGGGGGGTTGATGTGCAAACATCTTTAGGCCAATAATGGTTGGGTACCTCACAAGCAACAGAGTCTGTTGGTTAGGCACGTGGCAACGATGTGATTGGAGACTTTACAGAGATGGGATCTTGCGAACCTGGCAGCCCCCAGGCCCAATTTGGCCCTTGTCTTAAATTTCCTGATTTAGGGCAGATATGGCTTGACAATTAGTAGGTGCTGTGTTATACTAGTGCTGTCGACAGTCGACAGTCGTTGATCGTCATTCAGCAGTCGACACAAACACTTTCATTCTAGGGCCCGCAGTGAAAAAATCTTCAACCTTCCAGTAATTAGCAGGGGGATATTCTATGGATTGGATAGAGCAGGTAGAACAGCCTCAGACCCTGACAGAGTCGGTTACATCTGTAATCCGAAAAGCGCTGCGTTCAGGAACACTAAGACCGGGTGATCCGATCAATGAGGCGGAGCTAGCAAGACAACTGGGAATCAGCCGTGCGCCCGTCAGAGAGGCAACACGAATACTAGAGCAACAAGGTCTGCTCCAAATTGTACCACGCAAAGGCGTTTGCGTGACTGATCTTTCCGCGGACGATTTAAAGGAAGTTTACACCCTGAGATCTGTATTGGAGGGACTCGCCGTCAGATTGGCCGTTGAGAATGGGGCATATGATCAGTCGACGATAGCTGAACTTCAAGATTTGACGGATCAAATTAGAACTGGCCCGGATTTTCTGCAGAGCTTGGATGCTGACGAGAGATTCCATGAATTGTTGTGCAGCAAATCTAATCACAAGCTTCTATTAGGCGTTCTGTCAAATCTGCAGCTGAAGATAAGGCAGGCTCACATATCCACCAGGTTGATTGAAGAGAACATTCGGTTGTTGGCAGACCGCCATCAGGACGTAGTAGATGCAATTGTTCGTGGGGACCCGGAGAAAGCGGAGCGAACTATCAAGGAACACGTAACGCAGGCAGCAGAACGTCGTCTTCAGAGTCTGGATCAAGAGAGATTATAAAGCGCATAACCGACCGGAACCGATTCTTTTGCATAGAAGATTGGAAAGGATCGATGGATATGACGTAGAGTACGGCTCCGAAAAAGTAGACTGAATAAGACAATGCCGTTCTTTAAGAGAGATCGGGGCCGGTTTCGTTTGGTTTTTGTCGTAGCTAAGGGATGTCACAAAAGCTGCGCAAGAAAGGAGGGATTGATATCGAGAAGTAGTCTAATCACACGGATTTTGCTAAACGGGCGATAATTCAGTATGCTAAGGAGGAAGCGCAATGAAGCTCACGAGCAAAACAATGAGTCGACGTGACATGCTCAAGATGTTAGGTTTTGGCGCGGCAGGTGCAGCCTTGTCCGGTTGTGTTGTCCCCACAGTACCCCCCGCGACCGACGACATAGTTGAAAAAGCCAAGACAGTCGCGGTCCAGAAGCCTGTCCACATCAAGTTCTGGAATTGGTTGGATGATCCCAATAATCCAACATTCCCAACCCTGATCAAGAGGTTCGAAGAGTCGCATCCCCTCATCCGTATCGATTGGGAACCAGGCGCCTACGCTGCCCAACACGACAAGTTGGTGGCGGCCATGGCTGCCGGTGTGGGCCCCGATGCCTATGAACTTGGTACTGAGTGGATCGGAGAACTCGAGGGGATGGAGAGTATCGCGCCACTGGACGACTTCTATAACGACTGGCCAGGACGACACGACATATATCCCCGAGTGATCAATCAATATCACTACAAACCAGGGTTCCCGGGTGGTGTGGGTCCGCTTTATGCCTTGCCCTTCATCTTAGTGGCCCATTATCTGTACTATCGCACGGATTGGGCTGAAGAGGTTGGGTTTACAGGCAGCCATCCCAGTGGCGGTCCGGGCACCATGGATGAGTTTCTGCAATTGGCCCAGATGGTCACTGATCCCTCGAAGCCCCGCTATGGTTTCGCTATGCGCGGAGGCCGTGGAGGGACAGGCATGTGGTTCGAGGCGGCTGGCAGTATGGGTATGAAGATGTGGGATTGGATAAAGCCCGGTGAGGAATGGAAGTTCACTCTCGATACGGAGAAGTCGATCGACGCCAACACCTGGTATACCGAACTCTACACCAAGCAGGGGGTCTGCCCGCCCAGCGCTCCGACGGATAGCTTTGCCGAGATCGTTGGTAACATGAAGTCGGGGCTTACCAGTATGACCTTTCATCACCTGCAGACCGTCAATATGATTGGCGACGTCATCGGTATCGACAATCTGGGGGTGGTTCCAGTGCCACAGGGCCCTAACCCCGACGAATGGACGGCCTTCGGCGGCGCCTCAGCCGACGCCGTGAACGCCCAATCAAAAGAGCAAGAGGCCGCCTTCGAGTGGATCGCTTTTATTGCCTCGCCCGATTTCCAGGACTACTGGTGCAAGAATACGGGCGGAGTCCCCGTCAACCCATCGCTGGCCAACGACCCGTTCTATCAGGAAAACCGGTTTGTCCAGGCCACACTGGAAGGTGCCCCCGCCTGGGATGTCTTCCCGACCACGCGAGGCATGGGCGAGTTCGATGCGACCCAGTGGCCTACTGCAATGGCAGAGTGCTTGACTGGCAAGATTACGCCGGAACAAATGATGAGGGACCTGAACGCTTTCCTCGAATCTTCAAAGTGATTGAGGACCGGAACCGACTCAGTACTGGATAACGGAGTCGACCAGGAGATAGCGCAGTAGCTTTCACTTACTCGCTTCGTAGATCAACTACAGTCTCTCCAATAGGCAACAGGTGCGGTTTCCCTGGCAGCGTCCTGTAGGCAACCTGTACCAGGCCAGGTAAGTGGAGGCTACTGCATTCTTGATTCTCAAGACGCTTTCACAATTGCGGGAATGTCCACGATAGTTGTCGACTTGTCTGATTGGTTCCCCAAGCGGTTGGGCGATCGAGGAGAGAACAGCTACAATGGCAAGCAGTAAGACTAATTTGAGATCATCGTTCATGCTGGCTGGTGCTGGTTTGGGATCGAAATGGTATCGCTTTCGAAGACACTCCACCCCTTACATCTTGGTAGTACCTGCGCTTCTGGTTGTGGCTGTGACCGTCTTCTATCCTATTATGTGGGCTGTTTCTCTGAGCGTCCACAAGTATGTGCTCTACGAGCCAAAAGACACCCCGTTCATTGGCTTGGCGAACTTCCGGCAGGCGTTCGCTGATCCCGTATTCTGGATATCAATCAAGCATACCGGGATCTGGGTGACTCTGATTGTGTCAGGGCAACTCCTAATTGGATTTGCGGCAGCCATTCTATTGAACGAGAATTTTAGAGGGCGCGGTGTGGTGCGCTCCTTGATTTTGATTCCTTGGATTACCCCATCGATCCTGGCAGCCTTTATGTGGCGCTGGATGTACAACGTCAATTACGGAGTGATCAATCGAGCACTGGTAGACTTAGGTATACTCTCTCACCACGTTGGCTTTCTTTCTCAAGCCGATTTGGCTCTGTACGCTGTCATCGTGGTTATTATTTGGGCTGGAGCCCCATTCTTCGCCCTGATGCTTCTAGCAGCTATGCAAGCGATCCCCGAAGATCTCTATGAGGCAGCCCGGGTTGATGGGGCGAGCGCGTTTCGCCGTCTGATGCACGTTACCATACCCCTGATTGCACCCACGATTGCCGTCACCAGCCTACTGCGGATTATCTGGGTTGCCAACTACGTAGACATCCTCTTCGTAATGACGCATGGCGGCCCGGGCTATGCGAGTATGACCCTGCCTGTTTACGTTTTCATCAAGGCTCAGTCTGCTCTCGATATGGGATACAGTTCGGCTATGGCTCTCATTCTGGGCATCATCCTGATAAGCATCGTATTGATTTATTTGTCGGCATTGAAAAAGCTGGAGATTAATACTCGATGAAACAAGGATCTACATTGCGATCTGCCCTGATCTGGGTTCCTTCTCTGACATTGGTCGTGTTGACTATCTTTCCCTATCTCTGGATCTTTCTAACTTCCATAAAACCAGAGGCGGAACTTTGGAGCCCGGATTTCCACTATTTGCCGCAGCGTATAACGCTGGAGAATTACGTGCAATTGCTTACGTCGACGCCTATCGCTCGATACTTCGTCAATAGCACGATAGTAGCGAGTTTGAGTACAGTTTTAGCCCTGGCCGTTGCCGTATCGGCCGCTTACTCTTTCTCGCGATTTCGATTCTGGGGACGAAACTTCCTTATGACCCTCTTCCTGGTCATACCCATGTTTCCCACGGTACTCATCCTCATTCCCCTTTTCGTCATTATGCGCAACCTTCATTTGCTGGGCAGCTACGTGGCCTTGCTTATCGCCTACACAACGTTTGTGATACCCTTCAGTGTCTGGATGCTGACCGGTTTCTTCGCTGCATTCCCAGTTGATTTAGAGGAGGCAGGTATGGTGGATGGTTGCTCCAGACTGGGCGCGGTCTTCCGCATCCTGGTACCCATGGCATTGCCGGGCATCATCGCTACTGGGATCTATATCTTCATTGTCGCATGGAACGAGTTTCTCTTTGCACTTATGTTCACGGCAGCCAACACGAGAACGTTGCCGGTGGGTCTCTATTCATTTATCGGTGAATACGATGTGCACTGGGGATTGCTCACTGCCACCGGGATGGTTGTCACGATACCGGTGGTCATTCTTTTCTTCCTCGTTCAGGGGCACCTCATTCGCGGCCTAACCGCGGGAGCGATAAAAGGATAAGGAGAAGTCATGACGAAATCAGCCAAGGACGACGAGAAATACTATCCACCTCCAGAAAGCAAAGGAGGGTGGCGATGGCTCAAGAGCTCGGAAGAAGTACGATCGATCGCAGGCATGGATCCTGACAAGTTGCTTCTAGCGTGCGAGTACAATGCCCAGTTTTCGGACAGCAGCGGTGTAGTAATCATTCGCAATGGACATCTTGTGGCGGAGTGGTATGAGAACAACTCTCTCACGACTACCAGGTTCGATCTTTGGTCGTGCACGAAATCCTTTACAGGCACAGCTTACGGCTTGCTCTTTGATGATGTCCGGCAGGGGAAGCTACCAGCAGACAAGGCCGTTGATCTCGATACGCCGGCCTACGCTTTTATTCCCGAGGGCCATCCCCTGACGGACTCACGCAAGGAGTACATCAGCCTTCGCCATCTCCTCACAATGACTTCCGGTATACCGGGAGAAGCAACTGGGATTGCAGCGATCCCGACAGAGACGGGGATCGGTCCCTTCGAGGCGGCGCTGGGTCGTTTTCCGGTCAAAGCTCGCCGTTGGCCCAGCGGTCGCTGGGCGGACAAGCTGTCAGCAGAGCCGGGCACGCAATGGGACTATAGCGACCCCGCCATGGCGCACTTAGCCCTGGCATTCTATCACATTACCGGGCGTGAAATGAGCGATTTCCTACAAGAAAGGGTCTTTGAGCCTATCGGGATAGAAAATCTTGTATGGGACATGCAAGGTGTCGGCGCCGACTTTATTGGACCCCATACGAACGCTCACACCGGCATCCATCTCTCTGCCCGTGAGTTGGCCCGCTTTGGGTACTTGATGCTGCGTAAAGGAGTTTGGAACGACCAGCAAATCGTTCCGGCTTGGTGGGTGGAGCTATCTACAACATCTTCGCAGGATCTCAATCGTAGCTACGGCTATACCTGGTGGGTAAACACCCAAGGAACGTGTTGGCCTGGGATTCCGAGGGATGCATTCGCCTGTATGGGCTACCAATGCAACAAGTGCTATGTCATTCCATCCTTGGACTTGATCATCTCACGAGTAGGATCAGGCCCTGGCAATTGGGACGAACCAGTCTTCATCAATAGGGTCGCCGCTTCTATAATCGATCGCTAACCATCAACCAAACTGGTGATTCTAAAAAAAAACTACAAGGAAATAAGCTGCATGGCTTCTCCGTCTTTCAATGACATCAAACCCGAGTTGTTTGTAACCGGGCAGAACTTCCCGGAAGGTCCCAATTTTGACTCTGAGGGCAACCTGTACATATGCAATCGTTGGGATGGCTTTATCGCCAAGGTAACACCCGATGGACAGAGCTCGCTCTTTGTTGCCACAGATGGCAAGCCCAACGGTGCCAGGCTGCACAAGAACGGTCAGCTTTTCATTGCAGATATTGGACGACGTGAGATATTGGTCGCTGATCCAGATGGCAGCCTCGACGTAGTTGTTGACAATTATCAAGGCAAAGCTTTGCTTGGCCCAAACGATTTGATCTTCGATCGCCACGGCGCACTGTACTTCACAGATCCCGGTTTGGGAGATTTCCACCTCCCGGGCAGAGTATTTCGGTGGACCCCCGACGGGACGCTGACTCTGCTCGTCGATAGTCTCAATTACCCTAATGGTGTAGCCCTTTCACCGGACGAGGATGCCCTTTTTGTTGCACCGACAGGGTCCAACAACGTATTGCGCTTTGCGTTGCTTGAAGACGGCAGCTTGTGCGAGCCTGAAGTGTTAGTGCAGCTTGAAGGAGGAGAAGGCCCAGACGGCATCGCACTCGACGTCGACGGAAATCTCTACGTAACGCACAGAGGAACTGGAAGAGTGGTTGTGGTAGATCACTCCGGCGAAATCCTGGTTGAACTGCCTGCGGGTGGTTCTCTACCGTCTAACGTCGCCTTCTGGGGTAGCTCACTGTATGTGACCGAGGACGAAACGGCGTCAGTATATCGCCTGGATCTCGGCGTCAACGGATTGCCGCTCTATCATCAGAGATGACCGAGGGTAGCGGCGCGAGGCAGACGGCCAAGATAATCCGACGTCTAAACTAGGGCGGACAAAATTGCGCTTCTCGATGAACAATAATGTGACACATGCATAAGCCGGTCATTGCACTTTCCATGGGCGATCCCGCTGGGATCGGCCCCGAACTCATTGTCAAGACCCTTTCCCAGGAAAGTATCTACGAGAGTTGTCATCCAGTAATCATAGCAGCCCCAAACGTCATCGCGGACATTAGTAGGGTAGTAGGTGTCCACCTCTGGCCCCATCCCATCGGAGAGGTATCTGATGCCAAGTTCTCGCCCCCGTACGTCGACGTCCTCTGCCCTGAAGGGGTACAAATCGACAGCGTAGAGTGGGGGAAAGTGAATGCCGCTATGGGAAGGGCAGCAGCTTTATGCCTGAAGAAAGCTTTTGAGTTGGCCCAGGATAGAGCTGTCGATGGCGTTGTTGCTGCGCCCCTCAACAAAGAGGCATTCCACCTGGCCGGCTATAACTACCTTGACGACCTAACGTGGCTGGCAGAGCTCACACACAGCCCCGAACCGTACGTTCTGGGGGCCATAGGTAGCGTCTGGACAGTGGCTGTGACGCTCCATGTTCCCTTCAGGGACATCGCAGATCTGGTTCAGAAAGAGCGAATTGTAAAGTACACATGCAATCTACACAGCGTCTTGAGGCGCGTGGGGTATGCCACTCCAAGAATTGCAGTAGCCGCACTTAACGTTCACGGTGGCGAAGGAGGACTTTTCGGACAGGAGGAGATCAATGAGATTGGCCCGGCGATCTTGGAGGCTAAAGCGCAAGGCATAAACGTAGAAGGGCCGTGTCCTGCCGATACAGTATTCGTGAGAGCCAGGGATGGCGAGTTCGACGGAGTTGTCTGCATGTATCACGATCAAGCCAACATTGCCCGCAAATTGCTCGCAACTATGGATGGAGCGACCATCTACATGGGGCTGCCTGTAGTCTGCGGCACCACGGCCCACGGCACAGCTTTCGACAAAGCCGGCAAAGGTGTCAGTGTATCGACGAGCCTGGAAGCTGCGTTGAAGTATACAGTGCTGCTTACTTCCGGTGCAGGGGCCTAGAAGGACACAGGCGATGAAGTCCATTATAGGTATCATTCATGCCACGCGTAATGCTATAGAGCCGATGAATGAGGTCTTTGCTGCGCGTCTTGACCCGGATGCGGTAATACTCAATTTCATGGATGAGGCTATGTGGGCCTTAACCCAAATGAAAGGGGCGACGGCGCCAGATGTCGTACAACGCATGCGGAATATACTCGTTTCAGCAGAGGAAGCTGGCGCAGCCGTCATCGTGGCTTCGTGTACCAGTCTCTCCCCCGCCATTGAATCAGCTCGCAAGCAGGTGCGCGTTCCAGTGATAAGCGTTGATATGCCCCTCGCCGCCGAGGCAGTTTCCCGGTTTCAGAAGGTAACTGTGGTCGTCACCGCTGTAACAAGTATTGCACCGTTCCGGGCTTTGCTGGAAACAACGGCAAGCACCTACGGGAAGACTATCGAATCTAGTTTTTATTCCTGTCCAGGTGCCTTTGCCGCTCTTTCAGATGGCAATCCAACCCTGCATGACAGCATTGTACTGAACACGATTACCACGTCGATGAGAGAGGGCGCGGAGGCTATCCTTTTGCCACAGCCGTCGATTGCAAGGGTGACCAAGAAATTGCCAGACGACCTGGGCATACCAGTACTTTCAAGCGTAGATGCCACGGCTAACTATGTGGCGGACATCCTCAGAAGCAGTGGACTTCAATAAAGAGGAAACCCACTTATGACAAATTCAAAAAAACACCGACTCATCGAAATCGAATGGCCCAAGTTCGGGGGCAATCGGTTACCACCGCGTCCGCCGGTTGGGGAGTTTGAGTACAGGATAGCCGCGGCTCGGTCTGCTATGGAGGAACGTGGCCTGAGCCACTTAGTTGTCTACGGTGATCGGGAGCATTTTGCTAACTTGGCCTATCTTACCGGTTTCGATCCACGCTTTGAGGAAGCATTACTGATCATTGCGCATCGGGACCGCCCGCTTTTAGTGATAGGAAACGAATGTGAAGCCCATTTATCTGTGAGTCCTCTTTATGAAGCAGGTGAACTGCGCAGTGAACGCTTTCAGCCCTTTTCGCTCCTCAATCAACCTCGGAGCAACAGTCGATTTATCCAAGAGATATTCGCCGACGAAGGAATCGGGCAAGGAACTAGCGTAGGATGTGTCGGATGGAAGTATTTTGCTGACTCCGAGCACCCTAATGGAACACACGCCATAGAATTGCCAAGCTATCTTGTCGATACGTTACGCGATCTGGCTGGCAGGGAGCAGGTTGTCAACGCTACAGACATCTTTATGAACCCTGAATACGGGCTCAGGACGTTCTGTTCCCCTGCTGAAATTGCCTACTTTGAATACACGAACGTCTTGGCGTCCGAGGGGATGAGACGTCTACTTTTCGGCATTCGTGACGGCGTAACAGACTATGAATTGGCCGAGCTCTATCACTACAATGGTGAGCCGCTCGGTTGCCATCCAACCATGGTGACAGGTGAAAACCGCAGCTGTTCTTTATCCGGGCCTGTCGGTGCGGTGGTCCGACGGGGTGATCCTATGGCCACCAATATCTGCTATTGGGGCAGCAATATAGCCCGAGCAGGCTGGATCGCATCATCGCGCCAAGATCTACCAATCGAGGCGCGGGACTATGTCGAGAGTTTTGCGGGCCGATACTTCGAAGTCATGAACGAGTGGTTTAGCTTGCTGCGGATTGGTACGTGCGGCGATGATCTGGCGCGCTTAATTGACGAGAAGTTGCCTTTCGAGAAGTTTGGAATATTCCTGAATGCCGGACATCTCATACATTTAGACGAGTGGCTGAGCTCGCCCATATACCCTGGCTCCAGGGATCGAATTCATTCCGGCATGGCCATTCAAGTAGATGTCATCCCCTCCTCTCCGATTTACTTTTCAACTCGCATGGAGGATGGCCTGGTGATTGCCGATGAAGACCTGCGCCGCCGATTGAAACAGCAATTTCCAGAATGCTTTGCGCGCTGTTCGGCACGACGTCAGTTCATGATTAACACCTTGGGAATCGAGGTACCGGAAGAAGTCCTTCCTTTATCAAATATCCCGGCAATTGTGCCTCCGTTCTTCCTGAATCCCACCCTCATCCTTGCTCTGGAACAATAGCGCGCTTCATCTATGACTCACAGTAGCTTCAGTATACGCCCCGTGCGGAGTATGTACTCTGAGTGGGCAAACGCTGGTCTAGTTACCAGTCAACTAAACGACAAAGGAGGCAAATACCATGAGTAAATCGGGAGTTCTCATCGCTGGGGAGTCCTGGGTTATCGTCACCACTCATATCAAGGGATTCGACTCAATGACCACGTCAGGCTACGAGGAATCCGTCGGACCATTGCAAAATGCCTTGGAGGAATCGGGATTGGCGGTTGATTTCCTGCCTAACCACTTGGCAACACATAAGTTTCCCTCACACAAAGAGGAGCTTGAGCCGTATCAAGCCGTGATCTTGAGTGACATCGGAGCGAATACCCTGTTACTTCCCGCCGATACTTTCCTGCACTCTCGTACTACGCCCAACCGACTGGATTTGCTGCATGACTACGTCCAGGCGGGCGGTGGTTTGATGATGATCGGCGGCTATTTATCCTTCACGGGATTGTCAGGAAAAGCCAACTATAAAGGGACACCCATCGAAAGCGCGTTGCCAGTGACCTTACTGCCTTATGACGATCGTGTGGAAATGCCTCAGGGATTTTCGCCCGAGATATGTGCTCCTGCGCATCCTATCATGCAAGGCATTGAGGGTCCTTGGCCAACTCTACTTGGCTACAACCAAGTTGAACTCAAGCCGGGAGCGACCGTGCTGCTGGAGCATAACAACGACCCTATCGCTGCAGTATGGGAGTACGGACACGGTCGAACTGCGGTCTTCACCTCAGACTGTGCACCTCATTGGGGCACACCTGAATTCCTGGACTGGCAGAATTACGGAACCTTCTTCGGTCAAACGACGCGCTGGCTGGCACGAGCTGTCTGATGATCCATTGTAGATCCTCCTAGTTGCTCAACTCACGCCAGCCGACATAGTTCACAATGACAGTGAGTTGATACCCTATATGCGACCTGCTCCCAAACGATCGCTTCGTGCTGGGCTGCATCCATTACAAAGCACCTAAAGTAAGCCGGGTTTCCCACAGCAGGAATGATCGCACCTAGTCGCGCCCCTGTATTAAAATCTCGCCTGAGTACGCGTGGAGGTATTCTACAATGTCTGAACTCGCTCTCTTTGGTGGTCCTAGAACAAAGAGCAAGTCCTTCCCCCCCTGGCCCCAATACGACCAGCAGGAATTGGATGCATTAGAAGAAGTGCTGCAAAGCCGAAATTGGTGGCGGACACCTGGTAACAAGACGCTGGAGTTCGAACAGGCTTTCGCAGCCTTCCACGAGGCAAAACATGGAATTTCCGTAACCAATGGAACCTATGCGCTGGAGGTTGTTCTCTCGGCGCTCGGTGTTGGTCCAGGAGATGAGGTCATCATCCCAAACTTCACCTTTGTCGCTACAGCCAGTGCTGTTCTCTTTGCCGGGGCCTTACCCGTTATGGTGGATGTCGATCCCAAGACATATTGCATTGACTCTGCCCTGGTGGAGGCAGCCATCACGCCGAGAACCAAGGCCATTATCGGGGTACATGTTGGTGGACATCCCGCCGACCTAGACCAGCTTACCCAGATCGCAACGAAGCACAGGTTGCCGCTGATCGAAAATGCTGCTCACGCTCACGGAAGTGAGTGGCGCGGGAAGAAGATCGGCACTGCTGGTACTGCTGGCACTTTCAGTTTCCAAGCTAGTAAACTGATGACGGCTGGGGAAGGGGGTATCGTCTCACCAATGACGACGATTTCGAGCGTCTGGCGCGCTCCGCTCACGATTATGGCCGTATGCCCGATGAGTGGTTCCACAGCCACTTCGTGTATGGGTCTAATTATCGTCTCAGTGAGTGGCAAGGCGCGATCCTCAGCGTGCAATTGACGCGACTGGATGAGCAGACAGCACTGCGTCACAAGAACGCTCGGCCCTTAGATAAACTTCTGGAGAGTGTTGAGGGTATCACTCCGCAGCACCTAGATGGTCACTGTACTCGCAATGGGCACTATGCGTACATTTTCCATTACAACAAGGCATATTTTGGCGAGGCTTCGACCAGAAGTTTTATTGAAGCCCTAAATGCAGAAGGGATCCCCACCCAGGCCAGCTACCCTCGAGTCCATGCCTTGGATCTCTTCTAAAGCGGTGCCTACAAGAAGCGGCTTTGTCCAGAACAGGCGGTGCAGGATCATGCCTTTCTACGTGATACGTTCCCCAACACCAGTCAATCGGCCTGGGAAACTATGTGGCTTCCGCAGCACACCCTGCTTGGAGACGAAGAAGATATACACGAGGCAGCATTAGCTGTCAAGAAGATACAGCAGTGCGCGGATGATTTGCAATAAGCTACCGACCGAGCTCAGGTAAAGTCTTGCTGTTGAGTGCTGATAGCGGCACCCACCGAAATCGAGAGTAGGCTATGGGACCGGTGCTTGCCGATCCCCGCCTAGTCGATTTCGAAAATCGTACCAAAGACAGAAAGGAGAACATCTGCGGCAGCACTTACGACTGCCCAGGTTAACCTAATATGGACAAGATCAAAATTGGCGTTATCGGCTGCGGTGACATTGCCTTTCGCAGCTATCTGCCAGCCATCCAAGAATTGGCAAACCAGGTTGAGCTGGTAGCTACTTGTAGCCGCAGCCAAGGGCACGCCGAGCAGGCCAGAGTCGAATACCGCGCCCGCCAGTCGTTTACTGACATCGACGAAATGCTGGCACAAGTCGATCTGGACGCTATCCTTATCCTGACTCCCATGCGCCAGCACGGGCCATTGGCCATGGCTGCTTTGGAAGCCGGCAAACATGTGTATGTCGAGAAGGTGATGGCGGTGGACATGGCCGAAGCCAATCACATGGTCGAACTGGCTGAGCAAAAGAATCTCACTCTGGCCTGTGCACCAGCAACCATTCTTACTTCGGCGTATCAGCGCGTCAAAGCCTTGATCGAAGGTGGCCAAATCGGGCGCACTTGTTTTGCGCATGCCTTGGGCGCCCATGGTGGACCTGCCCGCTGGGACGACTTCACTGGCGATCCAATGTGGTTCTATCAACCAGGAGGTGGCCCTCTCTTTGACCTGGCGGTGTACCCTATCCACATTCTGACTCAAATCCTGGGGCCGGTCAGGCGCGTCACGGCCTTTTCGGGACTGGCTCTTCCCGAGATAGTAGCGACAGCGCAAAGGGCGCGTGGGCAAAGGATTCAAGTCGAGGTGGACGACACCACCCTGATGCTCCTAGACTTCGGTAACGCGACCCTGGCTTCAGTTGACGCCAGTTTTAATATGCTGTCGTCCCGCCTGTCGGCTATGCAGTTCTGGGGCAGTGAGGGTGCTCTTACTGCCCCCCAGTTTCGGGGTGACGAGCTCGGCATATGGCATCGAGGGGACCAGGAATGGGAGCTACTGCGCCTGCCACCCACTATGTGTGACCGGCTGGGCATCGCGGCCGGCTTGCCCCACTGGTTGGATTGTATCCGCGCAGGCAAGCAGCCGGTCAACAGTGGTCGACACGGAAGGCATGTTTTGGATGTACTACTTTCGGCTCAAATTTCAGCGCAAACGGGGCAGGCCGTAGAAGTGGCAAGACCCTTCTAAAGTATCTTCTCAATAATTCGGCTAGGGGCAGTGCCTTGTGCCTGCTCTACAGGGCGAACCCTTGTGGTCGCCCCTACAATTTGAGAAGATACTCTCTAGAATCCTAGCGACGAATCCGGATTTGAAGCAGTTTAGGAATACCATCGAAATAAGGAGCACAACTCGTGAAATCAGTATACGTCGTTTTCCCTGGACCGGGCGAGGTGGATGTTCGGGAGGAGATCGTCACACCGCCAGGGCAGGGCGAGGTTTTGTGTGAAGCCCAGAAATCGCTGATCAGCATCGGCACCGAGACCTACTGTCTACGCGGAGAGTTCGACCTGGGCACCAACTGGAGGGAATGGGTGCAGTTTCCTTTCCGGCCCGGCTATAGCATGATGGCCCGCGTGGCATCTGTAGGAAAGGGGGTTACCGACCTGAAAGAGGGAGACCGGGTGGCAGGCTGGATCGTGCACCAGCAGTTCTTCAAAGCGACGCCCGACCAGCTCTACCCGATCCCTAAGGGAGTCAGCGACGACGCGGGCACCTGGAACTGCCTGGCGGTGACCACCCAGCTCGGTGTGCGCCGGGGCGATCACGTATTGGGTGAGAACGTGGGGGTCGTCGGGCTGGGTATGCTTGGTCAATTGGTAGTTCAATACCTGCGGCTGGCTGGCGCCCGTAGAATCATCGTCATCGACCCGATCCAGAGCCGGCTGGATATCGCGCGCCTCCACGGAGCCACTCATACCCTGGCGGTAGAAGTGAAAGAGGCGCACAAACCAATTGAGAAGATTACGGGTGGCCGGCTACTGGACGTAGTATATGACATCACCGGGCATCCTGACGTACTTGCCCCGTGTATCCCCCTAGTGCGCAAGCTGGGACGAATCGTTCTGCTGGGCGACACCCCCAACCCGACACAGCAGTGTCTGGGCCCCGGCGTAGTCAGCAATTCGATCGCGATCCTGGGTATTCACGCTAGCATGACGCCGCAGCACGACTCTGATTTTAACCCATGGACCCGGCGCGAGGCCATTTCGCTTTTCTTCGATTACCTGCTACAGGGACGCATGCAGGTGGATGATCTGGTCAGCCACCGATACTCTCCCAAAGAGGCGCCACAAGTATACGATCAGCTCCGCGACAATCGAGCGAAATATATGGGGGTGATCTTCGACTGGACCAAGCTCTGAGGAGCGATCAGTACGTGAGGAAACAGACTATGGAAAGCGGCGAACTGCGAGTAAGCGGCGAGTCACTGCAAGATTTTACCCAAGAAGTATTCGTACGGGTAGGTTTGCCCATCGAGGACGCCAAGATAGTGGCGAAAGTGCTTATCTGGGCCAATCTACGAGGAGTCGATTCGCACGGCGTGCAACGCGTCCCCCAATACCTGGAACGCGTAGGCAATGGCCTGATGAATGCCCAGCCCAACATCCGCATTGTGGGCGAAACTTCTGCTACGGTGTTGATAGAGGCCGACCGTGCTCTTGGACCCGTCGTGACGACTTTCGCTATGGAGCAGGTCATTGGCAAGGCGCGTAACACCGGTGTCGGTTGGGGATTCGTCCGTAACACTACGCATCAAGGCGCCATTGGCTATTACTCGTTTATGGCAGCCGAGAAGGCCATGGCTGGAATCTGCTGGGTTTGCAGCCTGCCGAATATGGCCCCTTATGGAGCCCGAGCAGGAGGAGTAGACAATAGCCCGATTGCAATTGGCATTCCCAGCAAGCACGGCCGACCGCTGATTCTCGATATTGCCACTAGCGTTGCTGCCGCCGGAAAACTGCAGGTCGCTATCGACAGAAGCGAGATGATTCCTATAGGCTGGGCTCTAGATACGCAGGGCAACCCTACCACGGACCCCCAATGTGCAGCTATCCTGTTACCCGTCGGGGGACACAAAGGTTACGGCTTGGCCTTTATGCTCGAGTGTCTAACCAGCCTAATGGTAGGTAACCCGATAGCGCTACCAACGTTACTTACTGAGGAGATTGCTCCTCCCGCTGGCAGCCACACTGACCAGAACAGTGTTGTAATCGCCATAAACATTGGTTCGTTCACAAACGTGGAGCGCTACAAGCAGCACGTCGATAACTTCGTCGACGTGTTGAAAGCCCTGCCCAAGGCCAAGGGTTTCGACGAGATTTTCGTCCCAGGAGAGATTGAAGACCGCGTTTACGAGAAGCGGAGTCAGCACGGCATTCCGCTCCCTCAAGGTACAGTTCGAAAACTGAGAGATGTCGCACAACAACTCAACATCAGACTTCCAGCCGGGCTTTAGTCACAACTCTTCGGACTCTTTGTTGTCTCTTGGCTGGCCTTCGTCAGCATAGTTGAGGGATGAAGCACTTCGGGATCTATTCACTCCACCGTCACGCTCTTCGCCAAATTGCGCGGCTGGTGCACGTCGCAGCCCCGGCGCACGGCCAGTTGGTAAGCCAGCAATTGCAGGGGCAATACGGCCAGGACTTGGGTCACCAAGAGGACGCGCACAGGATGATCAGCACGGGGAGAATAGGAAAGCCATTACCAGAATAGCTCGACCGAATACCTGGAGAATGCCGGGTCGGCGCTGACCAGGAAAGCATCCTCGGTGGCCGCCTGGGCAATCAGCAGACGATCAAAAGGATCCTTGTGATAATGTGGTAAGTCAGATAGAGCCAGGACGTGAAGCAACTCGACGGGCAATATCTGCAAGTCGTTGGCCCGTTGCTGGATCTCGATCAGACTGTCGAGAGCGGACTTCAGTTTCAGCTTGCCCAACTGCAACTTGATTTGCATCTCCCAGACGCTGGCCACGCTCAAGACCAACTCATTGTCACGATTCTGACAAGCCAGGAGCGCCCTTTCGGACAGCTTTTCAGGCGCGCTGGTCCACCAGATGAAGGCATGGGTGTCCAGCAGAAGCTTCACTGGGAACCGGTCCAAAACTCGTCAGGTAAGGGCTGGTCAAAATCATCGCTGGTCCAGATTTGACCTTGGTTCAGGCCGGCCATCCGTGGCTGATCCCCCCGGACGATGGGGACCAGGCGCACGAGGGGTGTGTCCGCGTCGGCGATGATGATTTCATCTCCTCGTAAGGCGCGCTTAACCCATTCGCGCAGATCGTCCTGGGCGTCGCGGATGCTGATGGTCTTGGTTAACACGTTTCACTCCTGGCTGATTGAAGCACCGAGCCACGGCACTGGTTGCTGCCTGTCAATAAAGCCTTGAGCACATTATAAGAAACCTTTGGCCGAAAGTCAACCGCTGCCCGGTCCCCGCCAGAAGAACGGGCAAACCCGCGCCTCTCCTGTTTCCCAAGCCCTTATGTCAAGTTTAAGTGCCAAGGCAGCTTAACGATCCGGCTTCACTGCCTTCAGGATAGAACGCCCCCCTACTCCACTGTCACACTCTTCGCCAAATTGCGCGGCTGGTCCACGTCGCAGCCCCGGCGCACGGCCAGTTGGTAGGCCAGCAGTTGTAGGGGCAACACGGCCAGGATGGGCGTGACCAGCGGGTGCGAGCGTGGAATGCTCAGCACGTGGTCGGCCTTGTCGCGGATGGCCTGGTCCCCTTCGTTGGACAGGGCAATGACAATGCCACCCCGCGCTTTGACCTGCTCGATCTGGCTGAGCATTTTGTCGTACACGTTGTCCTGCACGGCGATGGTCACCACCGGCATGATCTCGTCGATCAAGGCGATGGGGCCGTGTTTCATCTCGCCCGCCGGGTAGCCCTCGGCGTGGATGTAGCTGATCTCCTTCAGCTTGAGCGCCCCCTCCAGGGCGACCGGATAGTTGATGCCGCGTCCCAGGTAGAGGAAATGCTCGCGGTGTTGAAACTCTCCGACCAGCACTTCGTAGTCATTGTACGACTCCCCCAGCACACGCCCGGCCAGGCCGGGTAGCTCGGCCAGCTCCTGGGCCAGCTCCCGGCCCTCCCCGGCCGACAACACCCCCCGCGCCTGGCCCAGATAGATCGCCAGCAGAAGCTGATCCACCAGCGAGGCGGTGAAGGCCTTGGTGGAGGCCACGCCGATCTCCGGGCCGGCCTGCATCAGGATGAAGCCATCGCTGATGCGTTGGGCCATGCTGCCGATGACGTTGACGATGCTCACCAGTCGCGCCCCTTTGCCCCGCGCCTCCTCCATAGCCGCCAGTGTGTCCACCGTCTCCCCGGACTGGGTGATGGCCAGCACCAGCGTATGCTCGTCAATGATGGGATCGCGATAGCGAAATTCGCTGCCGTAGTCCACTTCAACCGGCACCCGCGCCAGCTTCTCGATCATGAACTTGCCCACCAGGCCGGAATAGGCCGAGGTCCCACACGCGACCGTCACGATCTTCCTGATCTCTCGCGCCGCCGCCACCGGCAAATTCAGATTATCGAGCGTCACCGCGCCAGTCTCAAAGTCGATGCGTCCGCGCAAGGTGTCCGTGATGGAGCGGGCCTGCTCGTGGATCTCCTTCTGCATAAAATGCCGGTAGGGACCTTTGGCGGCGCTGATGGGGTCCCACGGAATCTCGGTGACAGTTTTTTCCAGGGGCTGCCCGTCGAGGTCAAAAAACTGCGGGCCATCGGGCGTGATGACGGCCATCTCCCTGTCTTCGAGGAAGACCATGCGTTGGGTATATTCCAGGATGGCCGGGATGTCGCTGGCCACAAACGTCTCGCCCTGGCCCAGACCCACCGTTACCCCCCCGGCGTTGCCCAACCTGGCGGCGACCAGGGTGTCGGGCTCCCGGCTGCTGAGCAACACAATGGCGTGCGCACCCCTGATCTGGGCGAAAGCTCGACGTCCCGCCTCGGCCAGGCTGTGCCCCTCGGCCATGTATTTCTCGACCAGGTGCACGATGACCTCGGTGTCGGTCTCTGACGAAAACTCATGTCCCTCTGAACCCAACTTCATGCGCAGGTCGAGGAAGTTCTCAACAATTCCATTCTGGATGAGGGCGATGTCCCCGCTGCAATCAGTATGCGGGTGAGCGTTGCGCTGGCTGGGAGCGCCGTGGGTCGCCCAGCGCGTGTGCCCGATGCCGGTGTTCCCGTTGATGGGCTGTTCGGCCATCAACTGCCCCAAGTTGGCCAACTTGCCTTCGGCGCGGCGAATGACGATAAACCCGTCCTGGACCGTGGCGATGCCGGCCGAATCATACCCGCGATACTCCAGTCGCTGGAGGCCCTCGAAAACAAGTTTCGTTGCCTCACGAGGGCCGATGTAACCCACAATACCACACATGATCTTCCTCCTACTGTTACTACTCAGTCGCTCCCGATTGGAAATTTACTAGTTCTAACGGATTCTGTGGACGGTCGTCAAGCCAGCACACGATGAAGAGATGAGTAAGTTATGAAGCCAATTATTGTGGTAGACGAAGCCGTTGAGCTTGTGGGCTGGCGATATGAAGTG
>Ga0180438_10004750_pt1 | contig 19368 bp, 10 predicted proteins | sample SS_ome_12_FD_132455 | JGI IMG/M metagenome (GOLD analysis project Ga0180438, IMG submission 132455) | Hypersaline lake sediment archaeal communities from the Salton Sea, California, USA - SS_3_D_2 metaG | ecosystem: Environmental > Aquatic > Non-marine Saline and Alkaline > Hypersaline >... | reverse complement strand
TCGCGATCCCGTGTCTTTTTGAGGACGGAAAGAAGTTCTCCCAAGGGTTGGCGGCCGTACTCGTTGACGGCAAATGGGGCTATGTGAACGAGAGAGGAGAGATAGCGATAAAGCCTTTCTATCAAGAAGCAGGTGACTTCTCCGACGACATGGCCTGGGTTCGGATCGAGGGTAAGTGCGGGTACATCGACCGACAGGGAACGGTTGTCATCGAACCCCAGTACAAGCGGGCAGCATCGTTCTCGGAGGGATTCGCCGTGGTGGACCTCAGTCGGTGTGAGACCCTTCTTCTCGACAAGACAGGGAAGGTGGCAATCAGTCCCAATTTGTACTGCATGCAATATCGGCCCACGCCCACTCTCTCGGGTTTCTCAGAAGGGCTTCTTTTCGCGTACGTCAGCGAAACATGTTCTCCTGTTTACTTGGACAGGGATGGAGAGATTGCCGTCCACGTCCCCGTAGAGGCCCGGGAGGGCTATACCGTCCGAGGCACCGCCTTCTCCGAGGGCCTGGCCGCCGTGCAGATCAAAGGGAAGTGGGGATACATCGACAAGACGGGCCGAGTCGCGATTGCGCCCGAATACCACAGAGCGGCACCATTCCGCCATGGTCTAGCTTGCGTCGAGGTTGTGGAGATCAGAGATCAAGTGGGCCGCACGAGCTACTTCATCATTGACACAAAAGGCACGAAGGTGAAGCAGATTCCCTGGCGGACGTCAGGAGAGTTCTCGGAAGGTCTTCTTCCCGTCGGTATGGTCGATGAGGAGAAGAGCAAACGGGTGTACGGCTACATGGACACGCGAGGTGAGATGGTAATCCCACCCCAGTTCGACGACGCTCTGCCGTTTGAGAAAGGACTCGCGCCAGTCCGGATTGACGAGCGCGACGCCTACGTTGACACGCAAGGGCGGACGGTCTGGACCGGGGAGCCCAAGGGAGACGAGCCCGTCACCAGCTACTCGGGCAGGTCGATGCTTGACATGTACGCGCAGATGCTCACGGAGGAAAACTGGCCTCTTGCACTGTTCTACATTCAGAAAATGAACCGAAAGGAGCTGGTGGAAGGATCGCGAAAGACGCTCGCGTGGCTGCTTGAGGATCCGAAGAGGACCGAGTCAAGAGATCTCGGACGCCGTGGGACTATCGGCATGGTTGCCGTCGCGCCATTCTTGGAGATGTACAGCCGTTCATTTACGGCGGAAGGGAATTTGATCGATCCTTCTCCCTTCCGCTCGATGCTTCTCGATAAATCGCTTGACCGCGACTTCCGCAGAGAACTAGCTAACTGTTATGGAGATCGGGATTTTTATGAGACGAACTGGAGGCAACTTGCTGAAGACGCAGAAGTGCTGAGCAAGCTGGTTCGCGACGTCACCGAAGAGGAGGAGATCAGGAGGAAGGCTGCGGAGTCGATCTTCCGTATCGTTTTCCGAATCTACGGCGAATATCGCCATGAAACGATCGGGGATGACGCCGCTACGGGGGACGAGAAAGGGCAAAAGCCCGATATCGTAGGCATGCTTGATGAGACTCCCTGTCCATTTGCTACCGAGCAAAAGGCGCACTGGGAATTGTTGGTCAACAGCACGGAGAAAGCAGCTAAGGCCGCCCTAAAACTCTGGGAAGAGGCTCAGAGCGAGAAGACCCGACTCTCGGTATACCGTTGCCTGAAGGGACTCGAAGACTGTCATCTCGTGCGGGACAAGCATTTATTGAAGAGGATAGGAGAGCTAAGGGCGGCAAGAGAGAGGGCGAATACCGACGGCGGTTGATCTATCCTGCAGAAGCCGAAGGTACCGTGAAACACCAAGTCGCTCCCGACCAGCCCCCGTCTCCTTTGGCTTCGCTTCACGCCCAAGTGAACCCTTGTCCGAACCTTTGCCGACTTCGCCGCGTCCTTTCGGTCGCGTCCTGGGGCGGCTTGAAAATGGCGGCGTGGGCCCATATCTTGATATGCTTGGCCTGCCGTAAGAGTTCCCCTCTTTCTTGTGGATGTTCAGGTGAGGTAACTGACCGTGGCGACGACGACCGGCAAAAAGACCACAGGTGGCGGCAATAAACCGACTGGGCAGTTGACCAGCGGCGCCGACGTCGTCGTTCAGGCGATCGTAAACCACGGTGTAGACACGGTTTTCGCCTATCCCGGCGGGGCCAGCATGCCCCTGCACCAGGCGCTGACTCGATTCCGCGACCGGATCCGCGTCGTGCTTCCACGCCACGAACAGGGGGGAGGCTTCGCCGCCCAAGGCTACAGCAGATCTACCGGAAAAGTGGGGGTCTGCTGCGCGACCAGTGGGCCCGGGGCCACCAATCTGGTCACCACGATCGCCGATGCCAAGCTCGACAGCACCCCGATCATCGCCATCACCGGCCAGGTGGGCACTCCGGTGATCGGCACCGACGCCTTCCAGGAGACGCCCATCACCGAGGTCTGCCGCAGCGTCACCAAGCACCACTACCTGGTGACTGACCCGAACGACTTGGCCCGCGTCGTCCGCGAGGCCTTCCACATCGCCACCACCGGCCGTCCTGGCCCCGTGCTGATCGACTTGCCCAAGACCGTCCAGCTTGCCCAGGTCGAGCCGAATTATGACGAGCCGATGGACCTGCCCGGCTACAAGGTGAGTCACCGCCGGGCGAAGTCATGGCAGATCGCCCAGATCGCCGACGCCATCCGCCAGTCGCAGCGGCCGGTGATCTATGCCGGCGGCGGCGTCATCGCCGCGGAGGCCGCCGAAGAGCTCTTCAAGCTGGTCGAGAAGACCGGCATCCCCGTGACCACGACGCTGCTGGGCCTCGGCGGCTTCCCCGGCGACCATCCGCTCTCGCTCGACATGCTCGGCATGCACGGCAGCGTCTATGCCAACTTTGCGGTCAACGAAGCCGACCTGCTTCTGGCCTTCGGTGTGCGGTTCGACGACCGCGTGACCGGCAAGGTCTCCGAGTTTGCCAAGCACGGCAAGATCGTGCACGTCGACATCGATCCCTCGGAGATCAATAAGATCAAAGAGGCCCACGTCCCGGTGGTCAGCGATGTCCGCTACGCGCTGGCCGAACTGAATAAAATCGTCCAGCCGCCCGCAGACGTCGGTAACTGGATCGAGAAGATTCGGGCGTGGAAGGAGGCCGACCCGTTCGGCTACGACCAGTCGCGCACCGACATCCTTCCCCAGCACGCGATCCGCGAGCTCTGGAACTTGACCAAGGACCGCGACGCGATCATCGCCACCGGCGTGGGGCAACACCAGATGTGGGCGGCGCAGTTCTACAGGTTCCGCCGGCCGCGGACGTGGCTAACCAGCGGCGGGCTGGGCACGATGGGCTTCGGGCTGCCGGCCGCCGTGGGCGCCAAGATCGCCCATCCCGACAAGCTGGTGGTCGACATCGACGGCGACGGCAGCCTGCTGATGAACATCCAGGAGATGGCCACGTGCTTCTGCGAGAAGGTGCCGGTGAAGGTGCTCCTGTTGAACAACCTGCACTTGGGAATGGTGGTCCAATGGGAGGATCGCTTCCACGCCTCCAACCGCGCCCACACCTATCTCGGCCCGGTCGACCACCCTGAGGCGATCGGCAAGGGCCTGACCGCGCTGGGGCCGGACGAGCGCTATCCCGACTTCGTGTCGATCGCCGAAGGCTTCGGCTGGCACGCCCGGCAGGTGATCAAGAAGTCGGAGCTTGTTGCCGCGCTGGAGGAGATGATCGACGCGCCCGGCCCTTACCTGCTCGACGTGGCCGTCCCCTACCAGGAGCACGTGATGCCGATGATCCCCTCCGGCATGACGGTGCGGGATCTGATCAAGCGTTAAGGGTTTCCGGCAGCCTATCAACCCGAAGCGCAAGCGAGGACTTTATAAGAAGTTGCCCTCGCTTGCGCTTCGGGTTGGCCTTAGAATGTCGGGTGATGAGCAATGCCTTGGAACGACCGGCTCGCAGGGTGCCGCGACAGGCCCTCTTTCTGGTGGGGGTGGCGGCGGGGTGCTGCCTGATGGCCGGATGGCTCGCGCTTTTCGCAGACCGCGGTCGCAACGGCCACGCGGAGGCGGCCGCGTCGACGCTGCGGCTGGAAGACATCCCGTTCGACGGCGCCCGGGCGTATGGATACCTGAAGCAGCTCTGCGCCATCGGTCCGCGGCCGAGCGGTTCGCCCGGCATGGCGGCCCAGCAGAAGCTCCTCACCGAGCACTTCACCCGACTGGGTGGCCAGGTCGAGCTGCAGCAGTTCCGGGTTCGCCATCCGTCGGGCGGATCACTGGTGCCGATGGCCAACCTCATCGTCCACTGGCACCCGGAGTCGAAGGAGCGAATCCTCCTCTGCGCCCATTACGACACGCTCCCCTACCCGATGCTCGACCCGCACAACCCGCGGGGCGTGTTCGTCGGCGCCAACGACGGCGCCAGCGGGGTGGCGGTGTTGATGGAACTGGCCCACGAGATGCCGAAGCTCGACCTCCGCTACGGCGTCGACTTCGTGCTGTTTGACGCCGAGGAGTTCATCTTCCGCCACAGCGACCGGTACTTCCTGGGCTCGGAATACTTTGCCCGCCGCTACGCTGCCGCACCGCCGCCCTACCGCTACCGCCACGGCGTGCTGCTGGACATGGTCGGCGACGCCGACCTGCAGCTCTACCAGGAGCGCAACAGCATGTGGTGGAAAGACACGCGGCCGCTGGTCGAAGAGATCTGGGCGACCGCCGCCCGGCTTGGAGTAAAGGAGTTCATTCCCAGCAAAAAGCACGAGGTCAACGACGACCACGTGCCGTTGAACAACATCGCCAAGATCCCGACCTGCAATATCATCGATTTCGACTATCCCCCTTGGCATACGCAAGGCGATACGCCCGAGCGATGCTCCGCCTTGAGCCTCGCCAAGGTCGGCTGGGTCGTGCGGGAGTGGCTAAAAGCCCTGAAGTAGGCCGGCCGTTCCGGCCAGCCGGTGCGCGGTGAGGAGGTTGCCCACGCCGTGGATTTATGGTTGACGCTGGCTTTCTCCGTCCTAATATTTCTGGCGGCGGCGGGGCTGATGCTCTCGCACCTCCGCGCCTGGCGGCGGGCGCAAGACACGGCAGGCAAAACGGACGCCAAAGAGCTCAACTACCGGCGGCGTCAGCTTCGCCGCCGCATGCAGTCGACGGCCATGCTCGGCGGGCTGGCGGTGGCGCTGGCCGTGGGCAACTGGCTCACCGTCGACCGCGTGGGCCCGCTCGTGTTTGCCGTCTATTGGGGATGCGTGGTCCTGGTCGTGCTCTGGGTGATGCTTCTGGCGGCAGCCGACGTCGTTTCCACCAAGCACCACTTCGGCCACATTCGAGACGGTCAACGCATCGAAAAGGCCCAGCTCGAAGCCGAGCTTCGCAGGATCCGCTCAGCCGGCGCTGACGGCAAGTCGCCCGGCGGCGGCGACCCGGGCGCCGGCGAGGGCGAATCCTAGGCCCGGTGCCGGCCGCGGCTTGCAGCCGCCGGCCGCATCCTTTAGTTTGGTCTTGCGCTTGCCGGTTTCCCGCGGCTTTTGCCGGATTACGCACGGCCCAATACCAACCCGAAGCGCAAGCGAGGGCAGCACGGGGAGTTCTCCTCGCTTGCGCTTCGGGTTGGTGTACAGCGCCGTGCTGCCGCAATACCGGGGACGTGAAGAACTCGGCTTTCGCTTTCCATCCCGGCCGCGCAACGGCCAAGGAGGTTCCAATGGCGCCCAAAAACGTCCTGCTGGCGCTGCTTCCGGCGTGTTCTCTGTTTCTCGGCCCTGCCGTCGCAGCCCAACAGCTGACGGTGCTGATGACCTTCGATTCGGAGCGGATCGGGCCGGCCGTCGGGTTCGACGGGGAGCTTCGCGTAAGCGGCGGCCGGATCACGGTTTTCCCTTGGATGCACGACGGCGACGACGCGGTCGACGGCGCGGCCTTCCGGCTCACCTCGGAGCACACGGCCGAATCGGCCGCCGCCGCCCGGCTGGCCCGGGCCTATCGCTCCACGCTGGCGAAGGGGCTGCTTCTGGAGATCGACGCCCACGCCGCGGCAACGCTCAGCGGAACGACCACGCTGGGTGATTTCCAAGTGCCGCTGGAGGAGCTTCGCCCCGAGCAGGCGGTGCCCTTGCTCGACGGCAAGGCGCGGCTGGAAGTGATCCCCAACGTCACGGCGCTCTCGGGCGACGCCGCGGAAGAAGAATACCCGTCCCTGGCAGTATTGCCCGACGGCGACGTGGCCGTTTGCTGCGTGGCCTGGGACGGCAAGACCGACCGGCTCGTTCTCCGGCTCGGCCAGAAGACCCGCACGCTCGCCGAAGGAGGCGAGTATCTCGACCCTCGCTGCTGCGTCGACGGCCAGGGCCGTCTCTCGGTGGTCTGGACCGAGAACGACGGCTCGCAGTGGGACCTTTGGGCTTACGGCGAGGGCCGCACGCGAAAGCTCACAACCGGACCGCGCAACGATTTCTGGCCGCGGCTCGCCCGCGACCGCCAGGGCCGCGTCTGGCTCGCCTGGCAGACGGTCGGCGACGATCTCGACTACGAGGTGATGCTGGCCCGCCTGACCGCCGACGGCCTGTCCGAGGTGGTCAACGTCAGCGACCACCCGCACGACGACTGGGAGCCGGCGATCTGCTCGACTGCGGACGGCCGCATCGTGGTTGCGTGGGACAGCTATCGCAACGGCAGCTACGACGTCTATCTCCGCCAGTTCACGGCGGCCGACGGCGCGGTCCGCCCGCTGGGGACGCCGCAGGCGGTGGCCGCCACGGCGAAGCGCGAAGCCCACGCCACGCTCGCCGCCGACGGCCAGGGCCGCGTCTGGATCGCCTGGGACGTGAGCTTCGAGAACTGGGGCAAACACCCTGAGGGCGGCGGCACGCTCCATTCGGATCGCTCCAGCGACGTGGCCTGCCTGGCCGACGGCCGGATTCGGCGTCCGGCCGCCGGCTTCATGGAGTCGCTTCCCCAGCCCTATCGCCAGTTCGTGGAATACCCGCTCGTGGCCGTCGACGGCCAGGACCGCCTCTGGGTGGTCTTCCGCATGGAAAATCGGGTGCACCCCTTCTATACGGCCGGAGGCCGCCGCGCGCAAAGCTACGGCATGTGGCACCTGTTCGCCACGCAGTACGACGGCAAAGGGTGGACGGAGCCGGTGCTGTTGGCCGCCAGCAACGGCCGCCAGGACGTGCGGCCCGATGCGGCGGTCGGCCCCGGCGGCGGGCTTCTGGTCGTCTTCGCCGCCGACGGCCGCACGCGGCGGCTGCCCTACATGCCGGTCGACTACGACGTGCACCTGGCGTCGCTGGCCGGCTTCGGCGAAGCCGCCGCCGCCGTCGAGCTGGCCGATGCCGGCGACCTGGGCCGGGTCGAGCCGGCCGAGCCCGACCCGGAACTGATGTCGCTTCCTCGCCAGTGGGAAGTCGGCTCGAAACGCTATCGGCTGGTGATCGGCGACACCCACCGCCACACCGACATCAGCCGCTGCGCCAACGGCCGCGACGGCTCGCTCCAGGACGCCTACCGCTACGCGATCGACTGCTGCGGCCTCGACTGGCTGGCCATCAGCGACCACGATCAGGACATCCTCAAGCACCGCAACGACCGCGACCGGCGCCCACGGCAGGACTACGACTGGTGGCGATCGCAAAAATGCTGCGACCTGTACACGATCCCGGGCCGATTCGTCGCGCTGTACGGCTACGAGCACGGCGGCAGCTACCAGGCCCGCGGCGGCCACAAGAACATCGTCTACGCGGAAAGAGGCGTGCCGGTCTACGAGGAAGACGCACCCCACGAGCTGTTCGCCGTGCTGGCCGATTCCGGGGCGCTGGCCATCCCGCACCAGTTGGCCGACGGCGGCTCGCGAACCGACTGGGACAAATGGAACGAACAGTTCGAGAGGGTCGGCGAAATCTTCCAGACCCGCGGCAGCTACGAATACCAGGGCTGCCCTCGCGAGGCGTCGACCTACACCGAGGGCCACTCGATGTGGGACGCGCTGGCCAAGGGCGTGCGGATCGGCATCATCGCCTCCAGCGACCACGGCCAGACGCACCAGGCCCGCGCCGGGGCCTACGTCGAAGAGCCCCCCGGCGAGCAGGCCGAGTTCACACGGCAGGGCATCCTGGAGGCACTCAAGGCGCGTCGGGCCTTCGGCGCCACCGTGGCCGTGGCCATGCAGGTGAGCGTCGCCGGCCACCCGTTGGGGCGAGAAATCACACTCGACGAAAGCCCGACGATCGAGGCCAGAGTAACCGCCCCCGCACCGATCGCTCAACTCGAGGTCGTCCGCGACAATCGCTTCGTCTACGCCAAGCGGCCCGGCACGCAAGAGGCCGTCTTCACGTTCCAGGACCTCGACTTGAGGCCGGGCCAAACGGCCTACTACTACGTGCGGGCGCAGATCGGCGAGAACGACTACGCCTGGTCATCCCCCATTTGGGTTACTCGATCGAACTGAGCCGATTGCAGCGGTTAGGGCGAGTTGTTCACGACCTCATACCAACCCGAAGCGCAAGCGAGGGCTACACAAGGAATTACCCACGCTAGCGCCTGCGCTCGCCGGTGCTTGCCCTCGCTGGCGCTTCGGGTTTGTGTGCGGGATCGAGGGGGCAAGCGGCTCGCCGGCAAATCGGATTCAATTCCTTGCTTTACCCAACTTGCCCAATTAAGATCAATAGTGTTTCCCGGTGGGCGCCGCGTTCGAGAGCGCCTCATCCCGGGCACGTTGCCTCGTTCGGAACTATTTCACGCTCCCACCCTCGGCCGACTCGGTCGTTGCGGTGGGAGCGTACCGGTCATCCTTGCGGAGACGGAGAACCTGCTGATGCGTTGGCAAGCAGTCGGTTGGCGGACCGTATTTGTTGTCGCGGTGCTGGCCGCGGCGTTTGCCGGCCCCTCGATCCCGGCGGCTTACGGCCAGGCCGGCGGAGCGAACCAGCAAGCCGGCGTGGTGGTCGACGCCGAAGGCGTCCTGAGCACGAAGGTCGTCAGCGACTGGGGCGGCCGCCTGATGAGCGAAAGGATCGCCGCGGCCAAGGCGGCGCTGGCCCCCGAGGTCTCTCGCTCCAGCAAGTTGCGGAAGATCTCGCTCAATCGGCTCGAAAAAGCGATTGAGGCAAACAACGGGGCCCTGACCGACGAGATGCGGTATCTGGCCGGGCTGTGGCGGGTCCGCCACGTCTTCTTCTACCCCAAAACGGGAGACATCGTCATCGCAGGCCCTGCCGAAGGCTGGGCCACCGATCCGGTCGGCCGCGTGGTGGGCATCACCAGCGGACGACCGGTCGTGCAGCTTCAAGACCTGGTGGTGGCGCTGAGGGCGTTTCCGCCGAGCGGGGAAGCCATGCCGCTGATCGGCTGCTCGATCGATCCGACCGAAGAGGGCCTGGCCGAGCTGCAGCGATTCCTGCGCTCAATGGGCTCGTATGCCACGCCCGCCCAGACGCGGTTCATCGTCAACGGCCTGCAGACCAGCCTGGGAATGCAGACGGTCTCGGTCGACGGCGTTCCGGCCGACACGCATTTCGCCCAGGTGATGGTCGAGGCCGACTATCGCATGAAGCTGATCGGCATCGGCCGGGAGCAGCCGCCCGTGCAGATGGTGCGCTTCATCGACAGGGCGAGCCCGGCGGGGGTCTCCCGCAACGCCCTGCTCCGCTGGTTTTTCACGCCTGACTACAGTTGCGTCCGCGTCAGCGAGGACGGCCTGGCCATGGAATTGGTGGGCGACGGCGTCAAGCTGGTCGGCGAGGACGAAATGGTCACCGCCGGCGGGGGCCGCCGGAGTGTGACCGCCTCGAACGCTGCCAGCCAGGCATTCGTGACCAGCTTCACGGCAAAATACTCCGCGCTGGCCGAGCGCTCGCCCGTCTATTCCGAGCTCCGCAACGTGATCGACCTGGCCGTTGCGGCCGCTTTCATCCAGCAGCAGGACTACTATGGCAAGTCGGGCTGGAAGATGGAGCTGTTGGGCGACGAGCAGGCAGTCTCGGTGAGGACCTACAACGCCCCCCAGCATGTCGCCTCGGCGGTCAACGCGATCTGGAAGGGGCACCGCTTGATGACCCCCATCGGCGGCGGCGTGCACGTCGAGCCGGCCTTGGCCCTGCAGCCCGAAAACCTCCTGCCCGACGAAAACGGTAACGTGGCCGCCCTGCGAAGCGAGATCGAGCCCGAACTGGCCGCAGGCCAGTGGTGGTGGGACTGAGACTAGAGGCACTCGCAACAAGGGCGAGCGTGTGGGGCCGGTCCGCCGAGCGGGCCGGCCTTTCATTTTGCCCGCCTTGCGCGAAAACCGCGAATCGCGCTACACCAACGCGAAACGCCGGGTGCCACGGTTGGCTTGTCCAACCGTGTTTTGCGCACTGCTGGACAAGCCAGCAGTGGCACACAACGTGTCGAGCCCGGTCCGGAATCCTCTTGCCGCCGCCCGGGGTTCCGGGTACCCTGTCGATCCGGACGGAGGGAGGCGTCTCCCTCCGGAGCTGAGGGAGTAGGATTGGTGGCACGAAGCCCGAAATCAAAGCGGCCCGGTCGAGGCGAGCCCTTGCGTGGCGAGGCAATCATGGCGGCCGGTCCGGCAGACGCCGTCCGCCGGGCTTATCTGATCCTCGCGGCGTTCGTTGCCGGGGCGTCGGTGATGATCATCGAGCTGGCCGGCAACCGCGTGCTGGCCCCCTGGTTCGGCAACAGCCTCTACACCTGGACCGGCCTGATCGGCGTGATCCTGGTGAGCCTCAGCGGCGGCTACTACCTGGGGGGCTACCTGGCCGATCGGCGGCCGAGCTACGCAGTGCTGGCGCACCTCCTGGCGGCCTCGGCCGTGCTGACGATCCTCGTGCCGTCGCTGCAATCGAGCATCGACGGGCCGCTGCGGACATGGGACGTGATTTCCGGGCCGCTGGCCGCGACGACGCTCTTGTTCGCCCTGCCCGGCTGCCTCTTGGCCGCCGTCTCTCCCTTTGCGATCCGCATGATCAGCCTGCTGTCGGCCGACCGCCGCGTGGGTCTGGCCGCCGGATCGGTCGGCATGGCCGCCACCTTGGGGAGTGTGCTGGGCACCTTCGCCACGGGTTTCGTGCTGGTTCCCCACCTTCGGCTGCGGGCGATCTTCGTGGCGACGGGGCTGGTGCTGGCCGTGCTGGCGGTGGCCGGATACGTGCTCTTCGCCGGCTTTCGCCGCCGCAAGTCGCTTGCCGCCCTGCTCTTGGGCCTGTTCACTCTGGTCGCCGCCGTGGCCTATCTCGACGAAAAGCCCCGCTCACCCCGGATCATCTACGAAGAGCAGACGTTCTACCACCGCATCCGCGTCGTTGAGCAGGAGGCCGGCGAGCCGGGCGATCGCCTCCGCCACCTTTACCTCGACAACACCCGCGAGGGCAGCCAGTACGCCCGGTCCAAAGCGCTTTGGGAAGGGTACCAGCGCTACTGGGAACTGGCCCGGCTCTTCTCTGCGGACGTGAAGAAGGCTGCCTTCCTCGGCGGCGGGGCGTACGCCATGCCCGAGGCCCTTCTGGACGCCTATCCCGAGGCCGCCGTCGACGTGGTGGAGATCGACCCGGCGGTGATCGAGGTCGGCCGCAAGTTCTTCCGCGTCGACCAGTACCCGCGGATGAACGCCGTGGCCGACGACGCGCGGCGATTCCTCCAGTCGACCGACGCCCGCTACGACTTGATCTACGGCGACGCCTACCGCGGCGTGGCCTGCATTCCGGCGCACCTGGTGACGGTCGAGTTCTTCCGGCTGGTCCGAAGCCGCCTGAATAACCGCGGCGTGTTCATCATCAACGTGTCGGGCAGCATCGAGGGCGAGCGAGCCCGGCTGTTCCACTCGGTGGCCAGGACGCTCTCCGAGGTGTTTTCACACCAATGCGTCTTCGCCACGCGCCCGGACTCGCCGCAGGAGGCGCAAAACGTCTTCGTGGTGGCCGCCGACCATGACTTGAAGCCGGAGTCGCTCTCGGCCGACGCCTTCGAGCACCCCGAGCGGATCGCGAAGCTGTTGTCGGGCTACGTGCCGCCCGACCGCTACGACCTCTCCGGCGGCTTCGTCTTCAGCGACGATCACAATCCGGTGGAGTACCTGGTGGCCCGGTCGCTTGCGGCCTCCGGGGCACGCTGACGCCAGGGCCGGGGTGGTTCATGCCCTGCGGTGTTCGTGCAGCGCAGCGCAACACAAACCCGAAGCGCAAGCGAGGGCAACTCCCTCTGAGCTTCTCGCTCGCGCTTCGGGTTTGTATGCGGCAGTGCGCCACCGGCTCACCGCGGGTCGGCCGGGGCTTCCAAGTCGCCGGCAGCGAACTGGATGGCGTCGAGGTAGAACTCGAGGATCGTCGGGTTCCACCAGTGTTCGGTGCGGTGGCCGATGGCGCAGTAGAAGACCCGCCCCTCGCCCACCCGCTTCACCCAGGCCAGGGCGAAGTCGTTGTCGGTGCGGTGGATCCAGGGGACGCTCATGTTCGTCGCCTCCGTGTCGAGCGACATCAGCACGCGGAGCTTCTCGCGGGAGTACGGATCGCGAAACTGAAAGACCTCCTCGACCAGCCGGAAATCCTTGCCGCCGAACGCCGCCAACAGCGGGTGCTGCGGCTCTTCGAGCTTGATCCCGACCTCCTCGTTCCAGGGATGCCCCCAAAACGACGCCCCGAGAAGCTCCTGGAACTCCGCCCAGTCCTTGTTGCCGGCGATGGCATGATGATAGGCCACGATCCCTCCGCCCGCGCGGACCCAGTCCATGAAGCTCTCTTTGAGCAGCCGGTCGAGCGACTCCTTGTCCTGCCCGTGGGCCTTCAGCCGCCGGACGTCTTCGTCGGTGGGCGTGATCCAGGGGCCGTTGGAGTTGTTCATCACGATGGCGTCGAACCGCTTGAGGTTCTCCGGCAGGAACATGGCGACGTCGTCGCTGACCACCGGCTCGAAGGCCCCGGTCTTTTCGCCCAGGGTCCGCATGGCGTATTCGGCCTGCGGGATCGTGTAGCCCTTGTGCGGCGACTGCTCCATGAAGGGCGTGTTCCAGATCAGCACGCGGCGGGGCTTTTTGGGCGTCACCCTGACCTCGCTTGGCGCGGCCGCCCGGATCTTTTCCGCCTGCTGCTTGGTCAGATCGCCGCGGGCCGGCAGGGCCACGGCGAGCATCGCAATCGCCGCCAATGCGACGGCAAGGGCGCGGTGGGTAGTCATTATTTTGGTCTCCCTTTGCACTACAGCGTCCAGCCCTCGCGGTACTCCCGCAGGACGAGCCTGTCGGCCTCGGGGGAGTTGGTGATTCTGCCCGCCATCGGGTCGAACTCGATGGGCCGATCGAACTGCGTGGCGATGTTGCCGAGCATCAAGAACTCGGTGAGCGGGCCGGAGTAGTCGAAATTCGACATCGCCGGCGGCCCGCCGCGGCAGGCGTCGAACCACTCCCGCTCGTGGCCCCGGCTCCGCGGCAACGTTCGGGGCGGCCCCTGGAGGTCCTTGAATTTCTCCTGCGGCAAGAGCGTGATCGACGTGTTGTGGGCGATGGCGTAGAGCATGCCTTCGCTTCCCACCAGCAGGCAGCCGGCGTGGTGGGTGAACTTTTCCGGCCCCTTTTGGCGGGGATCTTCGGTCAACCCGTGCTTGACGATCCGGGCGATCAAGTCTTGAAAGCCAGGCGAGCCGGTCCCCTGGTGCCAGGTGAGCTTCACGGGCGGCAGGTCGCCGCGGGCGGGAACGTCATAGCGGACTGCGGCCCACTTGGGAAAATTCACCCGCTCGATGCTGGAGACCTCGGCCTCGAGCCGGATCTTCGCCGCCTCGGCCGCGCCGGCGTGCCAGAGCGAGTCGATCTGCAGCGCCTTGAAGGGAAGGTTGGCCGAGTGCGTGGCCCAGTTGCCGAGCTGGCTGGTGCCGAACTCCCGCCAACTGTGGCGGTTCATCCAGTCGGGATGGAAAGGCCGCATGGGGTTGGGGCCCAGCCAGAGATCCCAGTCGAGCCACGCGGGCACGGGCATCGCTTCGCTCGGCGGCGGCTTGGGGCCGGTGCCGCCGCCGGAGTTGTAGACGTGCACCTCGCGGACCTCGCCGATCACGCCCCCTTGAACCAGCTCGACGCCCCGGCGGAAGGCCTCGCTGGCGGTGCCCTGGTTGCCCATCTGCGTGGCGACGTTGTACTGGCGGGCGGCCAGCCGCAAGGCGCGGTTCTCGCCTACGTCGTGCGCCAGCGGCTTTTCGCAGAAGACACCTTTGCCGGCCTTGATGGCGGCCATGCTGATGACGGCGTGGGTGTGGTCGGTGGTGGCGCAGATCACCGCGTCGATCTGGCGGCCCGCCTTGTCGAGCATCACGCGGAAGTCGGCGAACTTGGGCACATCGGGCAACTGCGCGAACGCCTCGGCCGCCCGCTGCTGGTTCACGTCGCACAGCGCGGTGACGTTTTCCATCTTGGGGATCGTTTGCACGAACCAGCTTCCCCGCCCCGCCACGCCCACCAGCGCCACGCCGAGCTTCTCGTTGGCCTGGTAGCCGCGGGCGGATTGGGGGTTGCGAAGGATCGTCAGCGCGGCGGCTCCCGATGCGGCGGCGGAGAGGAAACGACGACGAGTTGTTCGCGGTCTCATGGTTGGGCTCCTGGTGGATGCCGGAAATCGCCCCGGACGCTCGCGGTGTCCGGGGCGCCAGCCGATTGTCGCCCCCGCCGGCCGCCGTTGTCAACCGCGCGTCTTGCTTCAGCCCCACGCGGCTCGGATAATGGCGCCCGGTGTTCCAGCGGCGGCCGGCAGGCCGGCCCCCGACGCGGCAACTCGAACCGGCGACGATGGAGGTGCAACCATGAGGCGGGCAATTCTGGTGACGGCGTTGTGTCTGGCGGCCGGGATGGCCTGGGTCGAAGCCCGGGCCGCCGCGCCCAAAGAAGAATTCTTGGTGACCGAGCAACTGGCCGCGGCGATTCGCGAGGCCGCGCCTGCCGCCCCCCTCGTCAAGCCGGCGGCGGCGCGAAAAGTGCTCGTCTACGGCCGCTGGCCGACCCACCCCGAGTCGGTCGCCTGCTGCTTCGTGGCGATGGAGGCGATCGGCAGGAAGACGGGCGCGTTCGAGGCGGTTGCCAGCGGCGATCCGGCCGTCTTCGAGCCCGAGAGCCTCCGGCAGTTCGACGCCGTGGTGATGAACAACACGCACGAGCGGTTCCCCATGCTGCCGTTGGACTTCGACGAGCTCGACAAGGCGGCGCAGGAGGCGGCCCTGGCGCGGGAGGAGATCCGCAAGAAGAGCCTGCTGGACTTTGTGGCCGGCGGCAAGGGAATCGTCGGCGTCCACGGCGCGGTGGCCGGCGGCGTGCGGTGGCCGGAGTACCTGGAGTTGCTCAACGGCGCTTACGGCGGCCACTTCACCGAGGAGGTCTGGGTGAAGTCGGTCGAGCCCGAGCACCCGCTCTGCGCCCCGCTGGGCGGGCGGAGCTTCGACGTGACCGACGAGATCTACATGTTCAAAGAGCCGCACGACGCGGCGAAAGCGCGGCTCTTGATGAGCCTCGATCTGGAGAAGATGGCCGACCCGGGCCGGAACCCCGAGAAATACTATCCGGTGAGCTGGGTCCGCGAGTACGGCAAGGGCCGGGTGTTCTACTGCTCACTGGGCCACTTCGCAAGCGCGTACACTACGCCCGAGGTGCTTCTGCACTACCTGGCCGGCATCCAGTTCGCCATCGGCGATCTTGAGGCCGACGCCAGCCTGCCTACCAAGGGTGAGGCCGCCGGGACGCTCGACGTCTACTTCCTCGACATGATGGGCGGCGCGAGCACGCTCATCGTCACGCCGCTGGGCGAGTCGGTGCTCATCGACACCGGCTCCCGCGAGCCTTCTTCGCCAGTGCACCGCGACGCCGAGCGGATCCTCAGGGCGGCCAGGCTCGCCGGCCTCCGGCAGATCGATTTCCTCGTGACCACGCACTTCCACAGCGACCATTTCGGCGGCATCCACGAGCTGACGCGGCGGATTCCCGTCAAGAAGTTCCTCGACAAGGGACACCTGCCGCCCGAGAAGGAGAGCCAACGGGAGCCGTTCCAGCGGCTCTATCAGCTCTATCGGGAGGCGACCGGCGGCAAGGTCGAGCCGCTCGGCCCCGGCGACGATCTGCCGCTAAGGAACGATCCGACGGGCAAGCTGCCGCCTTTGCGACTGCACTGCGTGGCGGCCGAGATGCGAATCGAGGGCTTCGAGGGCGACGTGGACGCGGCGGTGCCGGGCTTCGAAATCCGCCCGGCGGACGAATCCGACAACGCCCGCAGCATCGCGCTAGTGCTCTCCTACGGCCGCTTCGAGCTGTTCGCCGGCGGCGACATCACCTGGAACGTCGAGCACCACCTGGCCGTACCGGAAAACCGCGTCGGCGAGGTGGACGTCTACCAGGTAACGCACCACGGGCTGGACCAGAGCAACAACCCGGTGCTCCTGAAGGCCCTGGCGCCCTCGGTGTGCATTGCCATGAACGGGCCGCGGAAGGGGATCCAGCCGAACACGCTCTTGGCGCTGGGGGAGCTGCCGAGCGTCGAAGCGATCTACGCGATCCACTACAACACGCAGTACGGCGACGAGGGTAACCCGCCGCTCGATTTCATCGCCAACGGCAAGGACCCCGACAAGGCCCGCTTCGTCAAGCTCTCGGTCCGCCCGGACGAGGGAACCTTCACTGTCGGCATCGACGTCGACGGGCCGCGGCGGACGTATCACATCGAGTGAACCGTCGCACGGCAGGGACTTCCGCGATTCGTTTGGCGGCCCAAGCCACGTCGGCCCGCGATCAAGGAGCAGCCGAAGAATAACTCTCCGATTTCACGTTATCGGGCAACCGCCATCAGTGTTCCTCAGAATCGGGTTGCGCTTGACTGCCGCCCGGATTCTCCCCGGCGGATTGGAAGGCCGATCGCTTCACTAGCTGGAGACTGGCTTCGGCCAACTTCAGCTCGGCTTCACGGACTTCTGATTTTGACGCGGCGTTTTGCTCTGCAAGCTTGCGGACGCGGTCGAGCTGGCGCCGGCGGACGGCCACGATCTTGCGGAGTTCATCCTCGGCAGAGACCTCCTGCAGATCGAGCTCGAATGCCACGGCGCTGTTCTCCCCAGGGCCCTCGTGGAGCTTGAAAACCGAGCGCCGCACGGCGTGGTCGGCCCCTTCCAGCTCGTCGGCCAGCCGCAGTCGCGCTTCGGCCAGCTCGAGCTCGGCTTTGTCGAGGTCCCACCGTGACGCGGCACCGCGGTCCGCCAGCTTGCGGGCGTCCTCCAGCCCCTGCTCCCTCAGCGCCACAATCCTGCACAGCTCGTGCAAGACGGCCTGCGACTCCGACGCGGACGGCTCTGCGGCCGGGGGCGGTTTCGCCTCACCTGCGGGCTGGCGCACCGTCAGCACGACGTTGTCCAATCCGGCGGATCTGACCAGGTCGATCGCGGCCTGCACCGGCAGGTAGGGCAACTCGTGCGAACAACGCAGGAGGACAAGCAGGTTTGGCTGATCCAGCGCGTGCTGCCGGAGCATAATGCCGAGCGTTACCGCGTCGTAGACCTTACCCTCCACTTGGTAGGAACCTTGCTTGTCGACGTCGATCACGAGCCGCTCGACGACTGCGCCGGGCCTTGCGTCGCGACTTGTTTCGGGCGCCGTCGTTTCGCCGGGGGGAGTGACGGCAACCGACCAGAGGGCCTGCACGAGCCGGTTCACCTCCGCCTCGGTGAAATGCCCCGTGATCTCGACCGACTTGGAAATGACCGATCGGATCGTGGGCGCGAAAACCACCTCTCCCTCCACGATCACGGCCAGCGGCCGCATCACGTAGGCCCTGCTGATCGCCTCCAGTCGCCGGGCCGCCTCGTCGTTGAACTCGATCCGGATTGCCGGCCGGGCTTGCTGGTCCTTCACCAGCTCGACCCGTTGAAGTGCCCCCTGCGACGACGCGCCCGGGGCGATCGAGAGGATTTCTTCCGGCCGATTGCCCAGGAGCACCCATTTGCGGTTCTCGGAAGTCTCAGTGATCAGTCCCCCTTCGACGCCTTGCTGTAACGGGAACCAGCGGAAAGTCGGGTCGGGCCTTGGCTCGCGGCTCGGGCCCTTTGCCCGGAAACTGCTCCGATAACGGTCGATCTCCTCCTGCGTGATTCCGAGCAGGCCTTCCGGCTGCGTGAAGGGCCCGACGCGAAACTCGAGCGTTGCCACCGCGGCTGCTGGCGCGTCGCCATAAGAGCTAAAGTCGGAAGGAGTCGGAGGGGAGGTACTTGCAGGGGTCGCCGGCGGGCGCTTTTTAAATCTGATTTCGATCCGCGTGACGCGGCCGTCGCGGATGGTGATCGAGTGCTCCTCCGGCTCGTGTCCGGCCAGGTCGAGGACGATCTTGTACTCGCCCGCCTCGACGGGAAAGAGGCCGTCGGACTTGCCCAGCAGCTTGCCGTCCAGGAGCACTTCAGCCCCCGTGGGCGTGGTGCGGATGTAGAGCAGCGTGTCCGGCTTCTCGGCCGTTTCGACCTGTGCGGCCCCGCAGAGCAAGGCCAGCGATAGGAGTGCCGCATGCATTGTCTCCACCTTTCCGTCGCAAATGAGAAAGGACTTCGTTCAGTGTACCATCACGCCTGGCAGACGTCTGGCCGGTGGGATAGCAGAGCCCCGGGCTATCGGGGTTCGCCCGCTTCGCGGGCCTTCGCAAATGGGGTCGGCAGATCCACACCGGATGCGCGCCCGCCCTCGGCTGCGAGAGGGGCTTGCACTTTGGGGAGGGGGACGCCCCGTGTCCGCAGCCGAGGGCGGCTCCGTCAAATCTAGCCACAATAGGTATATGCGCCGGGCGGTGCGGATCGGCCGCGCTTTCTTGAAAAAACCGCCGTTCTTCCGTACGATGCACCGGATGAGCGAAGACGCGGGCGACACTTCTGGCGCGGTTGCGGGACGGCAGCGATCAGCTTTCGTGGGAGGAGTTCTTCCACCGCTACTGGCCGCTGGTCTACGCCCTGGCCCGCCGCCGCGGCTGCTCCGAGCACACGGCCGAAGAGGTCGTGCAGGACGTGATGCTGACGCTCTTCGACCGCCGCGACGTTTTCCAGTACGACCCGGCCCAAGGCCGGTTTCGCGACTGGCTGGCCACGGTCGTGCGAAACAAGGTGGCCGAGATCCGCCGCCGGCCGAGCGAGCGGATCCGCGCGGTTGGTCAGAACGCCGACTTCCCGCCCGCCGAGCCCGAGGCCCGCGACACCTCGCCCGAGGACGCCTGCCAGACGGCCTTTGAAAACGCCTTGCTGATGGTGCTCTTGGATGCCGTGCGGAGAGAGATGAACCCACGGGCGTACTTGGCGTTCGAGCTTACGACGCTGGCGGAACTGCCGGGCGGCCGGGTCGCCCGGATCACCGGCATGACGCGGAACGCCGTCTACAAGGCCCGTCGCAGGGTTTTCC
>Ga0180438_10004749_pt1 | contig 19373 bp, 18 predicted proteins | sample SS_ome_12_FD_132455 | JGI IMG/M metagenome (GOLD analysis project Ga0180438, IMG submission 132455) | Hypersaline lake sediment archaeal communities from the Salton Sea, California, USA - SS_3_D_2 metaG | ecosystem: Environmental > Aquatic > Non-marine Saline and Alkaline > Hypersaline >... | reverse complement strand
GGGAGTTTCCCCAGACCATAGAGACCCTTCTCTTCCAGGGCAACTGCACCAGTGGCTACAATCACGATACCAACTGTTAGAGTTTCCTTCTTCTTTCCAGTCTTGATTACAACCTCAAACTCACCAATTGAGCCCTTTGCGTCCACCACCTCAGAATTGAGCATCAGGTTGATGTTCTCCCTTCCAGAGATTCTACTCTCATAATCAGCAACTATGTCTGAAGCTGATCTGTAGTCGAAATTAACAGTGGTGAGTTCGTTCAGGAAACCCCCCACCTTGTCCGTCTTCTCAACAAGGTAGACCTGAAATCCCTTCTTAGCAATCACCTCAGCAGCAGCCATGCCTGCCACTCCAGCACCTATCACAAGGACTGAGGGCTCTATCTGGGTCACAGCCTCCTCTTGTGCCTCTAGGAGCTTGGCTCTAGCAACTGACATGCGAACCAAATCCATTGCCTTGGATGTCGCCTCATCTTTATCAGCCTGATGAACCCAGGAACAATGCTCACGAATGTTGGCAAGTTCAAACAGGTACTTGTTCAGACCTGCCTCCTCAATCGTTGCTCTGAACAATGGTTCATGTGTCCTGGGAGTACAAGAGGCAACGACCAATCGATTGAGCCTGTGCTCTTTGATTGCATCCTTGATGGTAACTTGGGCATCTGAAGAACACGAGTAGAGAAGGTTCTCTGAGTAAACAACATTGGGAAGTTCGCTCGCATATCGAGTGACTTCAGCCACATCCACAGTTCCAGCAATGTTAATCCCACAGGAGCATATGACCACTCCAATGCGCGGCTCGGCTGCAATGAGCTCAAGGTCTTGTTCTGTAAGCGCCTCAGTTTCTTCGCCCTTTAAAATGCTAATATCTAGGGCTGCGAGGGCTGCGGCCGCACTACCCTGAGCGACTGAGTCAGGGATGTCCTTTGGCATGTGGACTGCCCCGCACATGTGCACCCCAGGCACTCCTGTTTCAGATATCATCAGGGATTTCATATCCGGTTGCAAAAACCCAGACGGATCAGTCTTGATACCAATCTGCTCAAACATCGTTGATTCAGATGATGGTATCATTGCAGGACAGAGGACCACTAAATCATATTTGTCAACGAGGACGTTGTGTCCCTTCGCATCACTGTGACGAACGATGAGGTCCTTTGTGCCGTACTCCTCCTGTATCTCACTCGGGATTCCCTTCACGTAGTTAATATCATACTCAGTTTCGCCTCTTACAAGAAACTCCTCAAAGCCCTTTCCAAACGCACGCATATCATTATACAGAATGTCGATGTGCACCTCAGGAGTATGTTCCTTTGTGATGATAGCCTCCTTCGTCGCATAGGTGCAGCATATCTTTGAACAATAGGAGCAGTGATTTATGTCTCTTGAGCCCACACACTGAATGAAGGCAATCCGATGAGGTTCACGGCCATCAGATGGTCGCATCACCACACCACCAGTGGGACCACTCGCTGAAACCATGCGTTCATACTCGAGTGCACTCACGACATTGGGAAAGCGCCCATAACCATATTCTGGGACAGTGGCAGGATCAAGAAGCTCATAGCCTGTCGCGACAATAATCGAGCCTGCATTGATTACAACGGTGTCATCAGTGATGTCAAAATTGATAGCTTCAGCCTTGCAAGTCTTTTCACAGACCTTGCACTCTATGCAGTTCTCTACATCAATAGTGGCGATATTTGGTACAGCTTGGGGAAACGGAATATAGGCAGCCTTTCGCATCTTAAGCCCAAGATCATATTCATTTGGTACTTCGATTGGACAGACTCTCTGGCAATCACCACAACCAGTACATTTCTCTGCATCAACTCTACGAGTCCGTTTCAGGACTTTGACTGTGAAGGCGCCTTGGTTACCAGTAATCTCTGCAACCTCGGGGTAGGCGAGAATCTCAATGTTTGCATGACGTGAACAGTCAACCATCCATGGACCTTGAATACACATACTACAGTCAAGGGTGGGGAAGGTCTTGTCGAGTTGGGACATATGACCTCCGATTGAAGGTTTTTTCTCAACAAGGAACACCTTGACTCCCATCTCAGCGAGGTCAAGTGCAGCGCGCATTCCTGATATGCCAGCTCCAATTATGACAACTGGTTTCGATATGGACTCTGCCATTGTATCGTCACTCCGAAGAGATATCGCGTCGATTCGGAAATGCCCGATAAAATGTTTCCCATCTGACAAGAGTCAAGCTGTGGATTCCTGGTCACAATGAATGGCGCCAAATCTTGCGAGTTAACTATTTTTTATCCATGCACTTAATATTACACGGATAACGTCCCACAATTATGAAGGCTACGAGGCTCTATACGCGAGCTTACCTCACACAGATAAAAGGTCGTGAGGATAAGCAGCGTACTGATGACCTAAGTAAAATCGAGATTGTTGAGTTTTCATTGCCACCAAGAGCCCACTTTAGCTAGCTAAGAACCTTCATCTCTGGGATTGATAATGAGGTCCAATCTAGTGTTGTATTGAACTATTTTGAAGTGTCATAAACTGTAATTGCACGAAAAGAGTGTTATGAGAGTTTTTTCGCCCTTGTGCCCTGCAGTATACTCAATGGTCATTATATATAGAAAAGGAAATGCTTGGTCGGTGAATTATTACTTGAAAAGAACAACTCTACTTGGAAACGTATTGCTTCTCTCAATACTGTTCCTACTCGTTTCATCTATTGTCACTGTAAATGCGTTCACATTCAGTGATGATGAGGGTGATGACGATTCAAAAGATGATGAGAAGGAACCTGATGAACATAGAGACTCTGATGGGACTGTGTGGATACAGACTGAGATTATGACTGTAATGTTGAATCCGAAATTGCCATCCTATCAATACTGGTACACATCGGATGCTAATGGCTCTCTAACTCGCTTCATGGTCAACTACATGATGATTGTGGAGTTCGAGGATGCTAATGGCGATGGAGTGTATCAGCCAAGTGAAACAATTGCCTTTGCACCTTTAGACGCCTTTGAATGGAGTCTTCAGGCTGGCGCTATAACAAATGAACAGGGGCAGAACACAGAGGTCTACGCCTCCTATACAAAGGGTGGTCTCAGTGAGGATTGGGAAGATGACTGGTTCGAAGGTTGGATGCCAGGTTATGAAGACGAAGATGAGAACCACACTCTCCTAGCTAGCGAAGAAGATGATGATCACGACTACGATTTCAGCAGGTTCAAGTTCATGACTATGCGGTTCTATGGTCATATCTACATGGATGACTATAATGGAACAGTGACAGACGACGAGGGTGTCAAGGCCAATTACACAGTACTTGGTGGTGTGGAACTCAAGATTGACATAGAGATTGGCAACTTCCCATTTCTTTCAAACACTTCTAGAGTCGCGGTCCTGAATTATCTCCGAGAAGACGTTGCAGCAAGCGAGGAGTACGATCACCACTTCATACTCCACGAGGAAACTGGCGATGATGAACATGACTCCAGTGAAGTGATGGTACAGCTTGGAGAGGAGTTCGAAGATCACGATGAGGATGATGACGGAATTGCAGACACGATGCAAGAAATCTCTCTTGTTGAGGCGACAACAGATGTCACTCGTGGGTTCTATCGCTGGTTGGACACCGCAGTGATGACCCTACTCAATGGTTCACAGGTGGCTGTTGATGTTTCTGCCTCCTACTGGACTGATGGGAGTGCACTTCTACTCTTCTTTATCTATTCAAACTTTGATGGCGGTTCAATCCTCCATGATCCCTCAATGAGACTTGTTGAAGGTGCATCACCCTACACACCACCACAGGGATTACTCAATCTTCCTCTCGAGTCTTATGCTGTGATTGGATTCGTAATTATTGTGATTGCCGGAGCCAGTCTAGCAATCAAACGTCGTTGATATCATTGATATCTTAGGAGGGAGTCATCTCCCTCCACCATTCTTTCAACAAACCGGAGTATTCATAGCCGAGGCAATCATAGGAGATTTGGTCTATATGGGCAAGCGAAAGCACGCTATAAAATTTGCAATACTCGTGTTTGTGTTTGTCATATCCACAAGTACGATGACATATGTCAATGCACAACAGGTAGGCAACCAAGACATTCTCATGACCAATATGGAAATCAAGGCCATACTAGGATTGGATTGCGAAACATCACTAACTATTCAATCCGAGGTCCGGAATATTGGAGTTATGGCATACGACTTCTTTGATGTCAGGATAGATGTGAGAGGTCTGAATATTTCAAGGGCAACACTAAACGGAACTGGAGCTGATACGATAATCATTCCAGAGAGCAATTACATGGTTGTCAGGATATATCCACTAACCCCGATTGATGTAGGTTCATCATTTTCCCTTTTTCTCAATCTAACAACACAGTGTCTTCAAGAACAAATAGGTTTGAGCGAGGATGGTTCAATGTATCTCAGTCATCTGATATACTACATCAGACCCTTCAACGAGATTCAGAACTTAACCTTTGCAGCAGTATTGCCAGCTCACGCTGTTCTACAGACCGATGTTTCAGCTCCACTCTTCCCGAACCCATCTTCAAATCACACCGATGGGCAGAGTTCAGTCTTTGTGTGGTTCAGCGAACAACTGCTTCCAGGGCAAGAGGTCGCATACATTGTGAAATATAAGATTCCTGCTCAAATTCTACAGACTAGTCCGAGCCAACCAAGCCTTTCACAAATGATCCCGTTTGGTTTCTTATTGATCGTACTGGGAGCTGTGGCTGCTCTCTTTATAGAACGAGTTCCAAAAATCATTGAACGACTCAAGACAAGAACCATAATTTCGCCAATCAGACTCTCAAAACAAGAGGAGGAGATTCTATCGTTTCTGATTAAGAAAGGTGGATCCTGTCCACAGAGAGAGATCTACGAGGAACTTGACATGTCACAGTCTCTTGCCAGTACAATTCTAACATCTCTGGAGGAGAGGAAATTGATTCGGAGATTTAGGGATGGCAGAGAGAACATGGTCCACATCATGGAAGACATGTGATGTATGGATCAGGCTTTAGCTTCTATACCAAGTCGTTGCCAATTGGGCTCACTCTTTCGTTGCATATACTGCAGATGAGTCGTCAGGCCGAATTCATCGGGTTCATGACCAAAGGCAAGTGCAAGGAGTTCAACGACATGAAGGATATCCAAGTTGTACTCCTCATCAAAGAGCTTTTGAATCTCTACCTGTCCTGCATCAAGCTGAAGCTCACAGAAGGGACAAGGCGTAATCATCATATCAGCTCCACCTGCTTCATTCAGAGAGTCGAATTTCTGTTTTGTGAACCCAAGGGCTATTTTCAAATCAGCAGTTCTAACTGCGCCACCAGCTCCACAGCAGATTAGTTCATCCTTATATGGAACATATTCAGCTCCAGAGGTTTCGCACAGCTCTCTGAAGATATGGGGACGCTCAGAGTCATCCTTTTGCTTGAGTATCTTTGGCCTCATCCAGTGACAGCCTGGATGTAATGCCATTCGAACACCCTTGAATGGACGTGTGACTCTACTTTGTATCTTTTCCAGTCCGACATGACTGTATAACGCATCAACATAGTGCCAGACTTCAATAGTCCCTTTGAACTCCCTATCGATTACCGCGAGGTTCTCATTAACAGCTTCTCGGAGTTCTTCGTCATGTTTCAACTCATAGTTGGCATCCCACAGACTAGCAAAGCATCCGTTGCAACCAGTTGTGACAGGATGACCACCTGCCTCTGCTATCGTTAGGTTGCGGGCAGCAATGGTCGCCCAGGTGACCCTATCAAATGATCCAAAGACACCAGGAGCGGGACAGCAGGTTGCTCCTTCCATATCAAGAAGCTGCATGTCCAAGTCCTTGAACACAAGCTTCACTGCTCTCTCAACACTTGGATACCGATGAGGGATGATGCATCCAAGGAAGTGATAGAAAGATTTCTTCGCCATCTCAGTCACTCCTGTTTCTCCTTCCCCTGTACTAGCTTGTCAAATCCAGTCTTTTTGGCAATCTTTCTGATTTCCTCGATTGCCTCTGGATGACCGCTGGCGTTGGGTGGGATTCGTTCAATACCGACCGATTCCCTCAGATTCTCCCAAGATTCCTTGTCTAGTGGAACCGCGTGTCCAGTTTCAAGAACTTTCTGGGCGACTTTCTGGTGCGGTTCAAGCATGTAGCCCTCTGCAACAGCTATGTTCCTGATTGCCTTGATGACATCTGTCGGTTTGACATCCTGCGGACATCTGTCTGTGCAAGTATAGCATGTGGTACAGTACCACAGCTCAGGAGCTGAGATGCATTGTTCCTTCAAACCAAGGAGTGCCTTTCGTATAATCCCCCGGACAAGATAGTTAGTTCTCGCTCCAGCAGGACAGCTCCCGCTGCATGTGCCACATTGATAGCAGCTCTGGATGTTGGGACCGCCTATCTTTTTGATCATCTGAACGAACGAATCGTCGGGAGTGTCAATTATAATCGCGGGTTTGTCCTCAGCGCTGGTCAAGATTAACACCAACTGTTAATTGATGATGAAATTCATGTTAAAATAGGTTACCGAACGGTCGTAAAATTCATTGACAAAAAGGTAGTGGATTAAGTCGATGATATGTCCAAACCATAAGGACCAGGAGAGAATCATCTCGCAATCGGTCGGTGTCTGTTCAGAGTGTCTGAGGAATGGAGTTCAATCAATAGCGTTTCACACGCACTCCTCAATTCGAAGACGGGACCATCTAGTTCCTGTCTTACCAGCTGATGGAAATATCATATGCGGAGATTGCGGAAATCATTGCAAGATGAATGAGGGAGAGATTGGATTCTGCCACAACAGGATTGCCACAGAAAAAGGAGTTGTGGAGAGGTATCCTGGTCGGGCTGTTGTTTCATGGTATTTCGACCCACTCCCGACGAACTGCGTGGCAGACTGGGTGTGTCGTGTCACTAAGGAACGTGAGTGGGGAATTGGTCAGAAACGATTGAAAAACCTTGCAGTCTTCTATGGCTCATGTAACTCAGACTGCCTTTTCTGTCAGAATGCAAGCTATCGGACGATGATGGCACACGGAAAGCCATTGATGACACCAAGGGAGCTAGCTAATGCAGCTGATGAGTTCACTACCTGTGTATGTTTTTTTGGCGGGGACCCCTCTGCCAGCTCAAAGCACTCTCTGGAAACCTCAGTACTATTGAATGAGGACAGACTTGTTAGAGTATGTTATGAAACCAATGGCAATATTTCGAAGAAGTGGCTCGGTAGAATCGCAGAAGTCATCGAAACAACAGGTGGCACGTTCAAGTTCGATCTCAAGGCTGTGACACCTCAGATCTACAAAGCCATCACAGGAGTGGACAATACTGTTGTTCTGAGCAACTTCAAGGAATTGGCAATCTCTAGAAGAGATCGAGAAGGGGAATTCCTAGTTGCTAGTGTTTTGCTTATTCCAGGGTATATTGACATCCCTGAGGTGAGGACTGTCTGTTCGTTTATAGCAGAATGTGACCCAACCATCCCAACAGTGCTTCTTGGCTTTTATCCGCATCATGCAATGAGAGACTTGCCACGAACTAGTACAAGTCACGCTAAAGCAGCACTTGAAACTGCAAAGGGAGAAGGATTAAGTAATGTACGGATTGGAAACATCGGATTGCTTGGACAAGATATGTATGGATTCGATTAGTCAGACAACTCAATCCTTATATTCCGCTAACTCTGCGGCGCCATTAATGATCATAGAGGTCTCGCAATGACTGATAGTATCTCTCGAGAAACCATCGACAGCGAAGATATAGACACTGAATTCGTCGACAAGATTGTGGAAGCTGGAGCTGACCGGATTCGGACTTGTATCCAGTGTGGGACCTGCTCGAGTGTCTGTCCAAGTGGAAGGCGGACTGCCTTCAGAACCCGAGAACTTATGCGAAAAGCGCTTCTGGGTCTAAAGGATGAAGTATTGTCAAGCCCCGACCTCTGGCTCTGTGCAACCTGTTACACATGCTTGGAGAGATGTCCCAGACAGATCAAAGTCACTGATGCGATAATAATCATGAGGAACATGGCAGTTCATCATGGCTTCATGTTGCCGCAGCACAAGAAAGCATCGCAGAAACTACTCTCCACAGGTCATGCAGTTCCAATAGATGATGCCAATAGAGAGATACGCAGAGACCTCGGTCTGGAAGAACTACCTCCTACAACACATTCGAATAAGAAAGCACTAAGCCAAGTCCAAGAGATAATGAAAAGAACTGGATTCAAGGAACTCATTGAGGGTCAGAAAGTAGAGGGTGCTAATGATGACTGAAACTCAAACTTACTCTTTCTTCCTTGGTTGCGTAATGCCTAACCGGTTTCCAAATCTGGAGGCGAGTATTCGGTTGGTACTCCCTAAGTTAGGGATTCATCTTGAGGACCTTGATGGAGCAAGTTGTTGCCCAGCTCCCGGGGTAATACGTTCATTCGATGAGCCCACATGGTTGGCTCTAGCATCTCGGAATCTAGCACTTGCAGAGATGTCAGGTCATGATATAATAACTGGCTGCAACGGATGTTATGGCACCTTCAAAGAAGCACTATCTGAGATTCAAGAGCACCCGCATAGGTTGAAGGAGATCCAGAAGGTCTTCAAAGGGACGGGGCTCAAGTATGATGGCAAGGTTGAAGCAAAACACATTATTGAGGTCATAGCTGAGTTGGGACCTGAGTTTATCAAGAGCAAAGTTACTCGACCTATTAATGGAATAAAGGTGGGCGTGCACTATGGATGCCATCTTCTAAAACCCAGTAAGAACAGACCTTGGAAACAGACGCAGCGTCATACGTTTCTTGATGAGCTAGTAGAGGCAACTGGGGCGCAGAGTGTCAAGTACAAAGACAAGAACATCTGCTGTGGTGCTGGTGGCGGGGTACGAGGGTCTCAGGTTGCTGTCAGTATTGACATAGCCAAAGAGAAACTTGACAACCTAATTGAAGCTAAGGTGGATTGCCTTGTCAATGTCTGTTCATTCTGCCACCTTCAGTATGAAACTGCCCAGGTTCAGTTGAACAAAGAGCTTGGTGAGGAGAGATATCAGATTCCTGTCATATATTACACCCAACTGCTTGGTCTGGCGATGGGACTCAATCCAACTGAACTAGGTTTCGATAAACATGTAGTCAACACACAACCACTGCTTGACAAGATCTTTGACTAGAGCCATTTCCTAGCCGCATAATAGACGACCAGCGCCATTACTCCACAGGAGAAGAGGAGTATTATGACGAACACGATGATTCTTGGTTCCAGCTCAGGTGGAGTGGTTGTTGGACCTGTTGTTGGCGATGTGGGAGATGTAGTGACTATTGCTCCCGCTGTAAAGACATTGTCTGAACTGTCTGAGGAGAAGTATATGCCATCAGAAACACGTACCCGTATGAGAGAAGCATCAGATTGATGCAACTCAGTGCAGTCCCACTCAAACCATGTAAGATTGGTTGAAGATGCCAAGGATTCAAAGGATTCTCCGGAATCTGAGGAGAAGAAGACTTCAAAGAGAAGTTCATCATCAGCATTGACATCGGATGCAGTCCAAGTAATGTTGTGAACGCCAGTCCATTCCTCGCCACCATTTGGTGAAGTCACAACTACCTTAGGAATAAAGTAGTTACCAATGTAGACATCAGTGAACACAGCTTCCATTATCGAACCATTACTTAGCCACGCTGTTGCGGTTATTGTACAGCTTGCATTATTACCAAGAGCTCGAGTATCAATCTCCAATGATGCTTGATTTTCTTCAAGCCAGAGAAGGGTAGGAATTGCATGAGCATTAATTTCAAGTCTAGACCGATTGACCAGGGTGGGGGTCCACTGAGCCTTCAACACCACATGGTCACCTGCAATGACATCACCAGATTTTACCTGAGTATCAATCGGATTGGTGCGAGATGTGTAACTTATATTGAGTGTGGGGATTTCTGCTGAGAGGATACGGTTCATCTCAACAGGTCTGAAGAGTAAAGCATTGCTGTAAGTGAGTCTTGTAGCTGGTAGGGTGAAATATGGTGCCAATAGCAGAATCAAAACTAACCCTTGTGTCAGTACGACTAATCTATTTGTTTTATTCTTAACACTCCTTTTTACAGTCAATCTCCTTCACTCTCCGGAAATGGTTGTTCTCTCCAGACTTTTAGTGCCTCGTACCAGAGTACAATGCAGGCAGACACAAGTAATGTGAAAAGAACTATAGAGTACCAATCTATCGCCAACCATAACAACAACGATCCCAATGCTGCTGTCAGGGAAGTGTAGAAGGTTGCATAGAACAAGAACCTTGGGACCATGATCCTACCCCTTCCCATGAACTGGTTCAATATACCTATCCTCACATCACGCTTGATGGTATACTGACCATGAACATCTTTGTCGACAAGTCCATATTGTCTGAGCCTCTCCAAATGATGCATCGACAGAGAGGGACTTGAAAGTTCAGCACCCCGTTGAATCTCACGAGCTGTTAGGGGTTGGGGATGACGTAGCATGTACCAGTAGACACTTAGAGTCTTACCTTTGATGAGCTCTGCCAACTCGTCATCAGTTGGGTCCTCCTTCATCAAGGCATACGACTCCGCAAATCTAAGGCCAGATTATTGCTGATACACTCTTAAACTATATTGATTTCACATCCGGATATTAGGTCCCCCAAGGTAAGGCTAAAATAGCTCGACCGTGCGCCATGGGTCAGGCCTGAACAGGTATTTGTTAAGGTAAGCACAGAGTGGACTCTTCTCAAGGGTTCAAGGAGAAAACATCTATGTCAATGGTTCGGAAACCAATCACACCGAAACCTCCGAGGACAAGAGAGAAGGTACTCGTAATCCTCCAAGAGCAGTGCAAACAGTGTATGCTATGTATAGAGTTTTGTCCAAAGAAAGTGCTATGCCTGACTGACATATACAATCGAAAGGGATACCATCCAGTGACAGCTTGCGATATAGATGCATGTGTGAACTGCGAGTTCTGTGAGCGAATCTGCCCCGACATGGCAATCTTCTTGGCAGACCGTGATGAGGCCGAGAAGGCTTTCAAGGCAGGAGCGCTTCAAGAAGGGACTGTCATCCCTGAGTTTGAAGGCAACTCTCCAAAGGAGGATGAGAAGTAAGATGCCTGAACGAGTCATGTTTACGATGGGGGACATTGCCTGTGCAGAGGGAGCCCTGAGTGCTGGTTGTAGGTACTTTGGCGGTTATCCTATTACCCCTGCAACAGAGATTGCTGAGTGGATGTCCCAGAGAATGCCTGAGGTTGGAGGGGCATATGTCCAGTATGAGGATGAGATAGCCTCTATCACCAGTGTGATTGGAGCCTCTTGGACAGGTGTGAAAGCAATGACCGCCACCTCAGGACCAGGTGTGAGTCTTATGCTAGAGGCTGTGGGCCTTGCGGTCATGACTGAAACACCCCTCGTGCTTGTCAATATCATGCGAGGTGGGCCAAGCACAGGTCAACCAACAAAGGGACAACAGGGTGATGTCATGCAGGCAAAGTGGGGAAGCCACGGAGACTATCAAATCATTGCATTGACTCCTGCCTCAGTCCAAGAGATGTTTGACCAGACCGTTCAAGCGTTCAATTTGTCGGAGAGATATCGGACACCCGTTTTTGTTCTGGCGGATGAAACCGTTGGACACATGCGAGAACGCTTGGTGATTCCTGACGAGAAGGACCTGAAACTTGAGTATCGTAGGTTGCCAACAGGAGATCCTGCGGACTATCTCCCCTTTAAGGCAGATGATGATCTTGTACCTCCAATGGCCCTGTTTGGGTCAAAGTATCAGTTCTACGCCACAGGGCTGACCCATGATGAGAGGGGCTACCCAAGTGATAAAGAGAACATACAGATTGAGCTCATTACACGACTTAACAACAAGATACTGAAGAATGCTGACAAGATCATCGAACTTGAGCAGTTCATGCTGGATGATGCAAAGATTGCAGTCATATCGTATGGCACGCCTTCTCGGAGCGCAAAGAGAGCGATAAGAGATGCCCGTGAGGAAGGCATCAAGGTCGGCATGCTAAGGCTGAAGACTGTCTGGCCATTCCCAGAAGAGCAGGTTGCAGATCTTGCCTCCAAAGTAGACCACATCATAGTGGCGGAACAGAACTTGGGGCAGGTCTATTACATGGTCCGAGCATTTGCTGCAACCACACCAGTCCATCTCATGACAAAGCCAGCAGGTATGCCTCAGTTACCACACGAAATCCTTGACAAAATCAGAGAGGTTAAGTCCAGATAATTCTGCACTAATAGAATATCATTAGTAGGATTAACGATTTCAAGCCTCTTGAAGTGTATTGGCATTCAGAAAAGCTATGGTCACATCAATAATCCTTTTATCGTGTTTACCCCAGAGGCGGTTTGTGAACAGGAGCTCCTTCCAATGACTGAAACCGCACCAATCCTGAAGCATCCTATGGCAAAATACATCAGAGAGGACCGCCAGCCCTGGATCTACTGCTCTGGTTGTTCTGTTGGAATTGTCACAGGGATGATTGCTCGGGCAATCGATGGTCTGGGAATTGACTTCCACAAGACGGTTGTCGTTTCAGGAATTGGATGCACAGGTCGTACTTCGGGTTACTTCAAGACTGGTACATATCACACCACTCATGGTCGTGCCATTGCTTTCGCAGAAGGTGTGAAGATCGCCAACCCAGAACTAGAAGTCATTGTGGTCAGTGGCGATGGTGACATCGCAGCCATTGGTGGGAACCACCTCATTCATGCAGCTCGTAGGAACATCGACATGACGGTTGTGTGTATCAACAATTTCAACTACGGCATGACAGGCGGACAATTTGGTCCTACAACCGAACATGGGAGATATTCACAGACCAGTCCGAGACCGATTGGTGTGATTGAGCATCCCTTCAACCTTGTGAAGCTAGCAGCCTCCTCAGGAGCAACCTTTGTTGCGAGATGGACCGCAGTGCAGGCTCGTAGAGCGACAAAGTCAATAGAAAAGGGAATCCAGAAGGAGGGGTTCTCGTTCATTGAGATAATTGGAGCTTGTCCAACAGAGTATGGAAGGATGAACCGCCTTGGCGATGGGTTGGAGATGCACAAGCACCTACTCGAGGTCGCAGACATACAGAACGGTCTCCCACCGCATGAGGCTGAACTTGACTATGAGAAAAGAATCGTCTGTGGAGAGTTTGTGGACATCGTGAAGCCAGAATATACCGCGGTCCTTCGAGAGATGCACAACAAACTCAAGGGGTGAGTCTAATGCCACGGTATGAGATACGATTCGGCGGGTTTGGGGGTCAGGGTATTGTCACAATGGCGGTTGTCCTAGGAGAGGCTATATCACTTGTTGAGAAGAAACAGTGTGTACAGACACAGAGTTATGGTCCCGAAGCAAGGGGCGGAGCGACAAAGAGTGAGCTCGTGATTGATGATGTAGAGGTTGACTATCCAAAGGTCCAGGAACCAGATGTGTTTGTCGCTATGAGTCGTGCTGCTTATCTCGAATATGTCGATGGTCTCAAGGACGACGGAATCTTAATCATAGATGAAGACCTTGTTGATATTGAGGGGGACCTACCAGATGGGATAAAAATCTACAAGATACCAGCCACAAGGATTGCAGATGTAGATGTAGGTGTGAAGCAAGCAACAAATGTTGTAATGCTAGGAGCCCTGACTGCCATCACCGGCGTTGTGACACCGGAGGGACTGAAACAGCAGATAGTTGAGAGATGGCCAAGGTTCAAAGAAACAAATCTGAAGGCTCTTGAACTTGGGATGAAAGCAGCAAAAGATGCAGTACCATTTAGTGCATAGTCTTCTATCTCAAATCAGAGTCACCTAAAGACCCAATTCACTGCTTCGTTTTCTTTGGTTCTTTTGGAGGAAGACTTGAAACATAGGCGATTGATTTTCGAAAGAGCTTATTCAATAGATTCTTGTCTGACAATAGAGGGTCAGTGACAACTACATACTCACTCATGACCATTCGTTTGCGTGGTTCAAAGACTGTTATTCCATCCTGAAACAATGCCTCCTCACGGTCTTCAGGAGCGAGCCTCAAAAAGAGAGTTGACAGATGAAATCCAGTGAACATGTTCCTATTGATGAATACCCCAAGACCGCCAAACATCTTCTTTTCTGTGTACTCTATGTCCGTCAGATGCTGTTTAATCAGTTCGAGTAGCTTCTCCTCGACCTTCTTTGTCAAGACCTGTCGCCTCTCTCTTCGATTGCTAGAACTGCAGCACCTAATGCTCCAGTGAGTTGTGGTTCCTCTGGAATCCAGAGTTCTACGCCAAGTTGAATGGAAAGGTAATGTCTGAAAGCGGGATTCAGAGCAACCCCACCAGTGACGCACACTGGTTCTCTGACTACAACTCGTTTCGAGAGCGCAGCGATCTTTGAAACCATGGACACATGAACACCTGCAGCGATGTCTGCTGCGGACTCTCCTGCACCTATGTGACCGATGACCTCACTCTCAGCAAATACTGTGCAGGTACTACTGATTGAACATGGTTTCTTTGATTGGAGTGCAAGGGGACCTAATTCGTTTAAGGAAACATCAAGCACACGGGCCATGACTTCGAGAAAGCGACCGGTTCCTGCAGAGCACTTGTCATTTAGCTCAAAATCCTCAGGTTTTCCAGAGGACCCTATCCGTATTGCCTTCGCATCTTGCCCTCCAACATCTATGAGCAGACGTATGGCAGGATTGATATGATGAACTCCAACGCTGTGGCATGTAATCTCGGTGACTGATTTTTCAGCCTGCTCAACTCTCGCTCGACCATAGCCAGTACTTATCATAGGGACTCCGTTGAGGTTGATGTTTGCAGAGGACGAGATGTTCTGTATTATCTTTTCCACAGCTTGAGCTGCAGAGGCCCCTGTAAGCATCAGTGATTTGGCTACTATATTCCCAGAGCTATCTAGCAAGACACCCTTGGTTGTTGTTGACCCAACATCAATTCCAACACCCATATCCACTGATCTTCTCTCCTCACATTAGCATCTCAAGGAGTGCATCCACTCGAGTTTCGATTTGAGCGGCATTGTACACACGAGAGTCCACCATGTCACCCTCTATCACTACACCGGGCACACCTGTTCTCTCTGTGACCAGTTCCTTGGACACCAGTTGTCCAAGAGAGTATCGTTTGCACGACCGAACAGAGAACATGACAAATCCGTCAAGATCATAGTCCTCGATTAGCTGGCACATCTTATCGACCTTGGCATCTAGTCCCATGTTCAGATAAACTTTGGAGTATACTCCTACAACCTCATCAATGATTGATGATGTGTCTGTGCCCACCATATTCCCGGTCCATGCATGTGTATATGTGTCCGCAGGAAAAACGACACCTCTGCTCGCCAATATATTGAAGAATTTCAGAGTGTGCCATGGCGGAATGTTGTCCCAAAGTAAGCGGATCTTTTCATCCCGAATCGCACCAATTCCATTCCTAACACGGTCCTCTACCTCTTCAACAAAGGATTCGTAAAACTCAGCACAGTGCTCAGTTCCTCGACTTGAAACAACAGGTGCCATTGTCAAGAATCTGTCTGCACAGTTCAAGGGACTTGGCTTGTTCTTGCAGGCTTCAAGTGCACGAATCCAGAGTTTTGTCGCCCTACTTGAGAGCTCAGCAACCTCACGAATTCTTTCCTCCTCAAGGGTTCGATTGAAATGTGAACCAATAAACTCAATCAGTCGCTCAACACCACGACGTACATACTCCTGATTATGAGGGAGCTGCACCTTTTCTAGAGGTGGAGTATCCAGGAGAAAGACAGGAGCACCGGTCATTTCTGAAATAGCATCATACCATCGCAGAACAGTTCCACAGATGTTATTGCAGGCAAGGAGGATCTGAGGTGTTGGGAGAGACCCCATGGGAACCTTCTCGGGTTTTTCAGTTGATCCAATACTTGCACGTGCATATGAGCAAAGGTCCTGTGAATATCCGAGGTCTTCAGCATATCCACAGACCTCAGGGCCAATTTTCTGGGCACCCACAATAGCTCCGGCTTGTTCAGGATAGACTACACCTAGATTCATTGCTATTGGAATCTCGACAGGAAATCCAGAGGTCACCCAGGCAAGGTTGCCATTCTCACTTGCCTCCATTGCCTCTAGACCATGGCGAAAGGCTATCTGTTGAAGAAGCGATTGTGTTTCAAGACGTCGGTAGGGTTTTTCTTCACTCGCTCGTTCTTGGGTCATTTTTCGCTCACCCCAGAGTTTCTAGGAAACTTTGTATTCGTGTTTCAATTCGACCTCGGTCACTAAACTCCGGATCTAATGGCATACGGATGGACTTCACGTCTAACTCGCAGGCAGCCTTCTCTATGGAAGGCGCTTCAAATTGGTCAGGGTCACAGAAGGACTGTTCACAAACAATGAGACCTTGGATAGAGAGGTTTTTGAGAAGTCCCTTCATCACACCCATCCGATATGAGAGACCTTCATGAGTTGGTTCACCAGGTGCGCTCAGAACTGATTTTGCCATTGCCATGAAGGGATCATCCGCCTTGGAAGGAGGAATGGTGAAGACAACCTTGAATCCAAATGAGAGATTGTCTAGTACAAGAGTAGATTCGGAGAAGTTTGGTATTTCATGCATGAGCGCGGCGATTGCTTGAGGTTCAACCATCCCACCTGCAATGACAATACGAGGAGTTTCCAGTTCTTCGGGAAGTCTTACGCCTGAATAGTCGCCACTAAGGATTGCATGCCTAACAGACTCGATACTATCCAAGAGACCCAATTCATCAGCCGCAACCTGCACCGTTGATACTGCCTCCCTGATATCTGATATTGAGGACATCGTGGGAATGGATAGAAAGGTTCGGACAAGACGTACTACCTCAGAATATGAGATAATCCTAGGATTGACCACTCTGGCAGAATATAGAAACTGTGTACCTTTTCGAAATTCTTGGACTAAATCAATTGCACTTTCGTAGCTTTCGGCAAGAAATGGTCGATTGTAGTCTCTCGAGAGCTTTTCACTAAGAAGTCTTATCTCCTCTGCCAAAAACTTGGTTGTTGACTCATCTTGGCTGTACCTTGTCACAGGATAGGTCAATCGTAATACCTTATCATCATGAAACCGGACCCGCCAGATATCACTAAGATTCTGGAGAGAGTCACATGTATTTGCAGGAAATAGCAGTCCTGAAAGAGTCAGGAACTGGCCATTTGCACGTTGGCTGTAAAGATTTCTTATGTATGCGCAGGCAAAAGTCTGAAGGCTCTCTTCATACCCACTTGAAGCGCCAGGCAGTGCACGGATAAGCGATGGAGTAAATCCATGTGCCATAAAGAGCTCTAGGGGAACATGAGGATAGATGTAACCGATTATCTCCTCACCTGATTCAACCAATTCTTTCAATCCAGCGGCTGACTGCTCAATCACTCCTTCATAACTCATGTTGAGGGCCTCTCTCAAAAGTTGAAAGTTCAATCAGTAGTGCAGAACTTTCAGCACGCCGTTTCTTAATTGTTCCGTTGAAGCTATCAAACCCTGCACCCGCCTCTTTTTTGGAAGCAATAACTTCTTGTAGAAGGAAATATGAGCATTAAGTATACCATTGGAATGTTATCCTTTGGTCAATATTTGACTGGAGATCACAAACTAAGGAGAGAAGAATATGGAAAAAATGCCATGGCATAAATCGAGATGGCCAGAAACTGTCAAGAAGTCACTGGACTATCCTGAGGAGCCACTTTTTCAAATTTTAGACAAGATTACTGCTGAACATCCTGAATCACCTTCAACAATATTTGATGGGATATCTCATTCGTTTGCTGAAGTCAAGGATCATGCTGATAGGATTGCTAACTTCCTGTCAAGTAAGGGTATTGGCAAGGGCGACAGAGTTGCAATATTCTTGCCAAACACACCCCATTACCCACCAATCTTCTTTGGCATACTTAAGAGTGGAGCAACAGCTGTCACATGTAATCCATCGTATAAGGCAAATGAACTGAATTTCCAACTGAAGGACTCTGGAGCAAAGGCAATATTCGTCTTTGATCATCCATCTTTCACACCAACCTCCTATGAGGGTATGAAAGGTACTGATGTGAAGGTTCATGTGATATGTAGTATCAAGAGATACCTACCCAAAGCGAAAGCTGTTCTAGGAGGGCTCCTAGGGAAGATTCCCAAGGGCGACTACTACGAGGAGTTCACAGAGTTTTATGATGATATCATTGAGCAATATGAACCCAAAGCCCCTGCTGTATCAATCAAACCAAAAGAGGATCTTGCACTCATTCTCTATACTGGTGGTACTACAGGAACACCAAAAGGAGCAATGCTGACTCATAACAATCTCTACAGCAATGTCATGCAGTTTGATGAATGGGTACAACTTGAACCAAAGGAGGGAGGACACCCTGAGAAACTGAAACCAGGAGAAGAGGTATTCGTTGGAGCCTTGCCTTGGTACCACAGCTATGGGTTGACACTCACAATGGTTGCCTCCTATGCCATGGGAAGCTCATTGATATGTATCCCCGACCCAAGAGCAGGGAAACCTCCATTGAGTGAACTACTGGCAGAAATACAGAAGTATAAAGGAACCATTATGCATTGCGTTCCCGCACTATATGCTGGAATGATAAACAATCCAAATGTTGGAAAGTATGACCTCTCCAGTCTGAAAGCCTGTGGTTCAGGCGCTGCACCATTACCTCCTGAGCTTTGTAAGAGATTTGAGGACGTGAGTGGAGCTACACTCTTTGAGGGATATGGTCTGACTGAAACATCTCCTATGACTCATGCAAATCCTTCAATCAAGTCTTTGCGTAAGTTTGGTTCAATTGGAGTTCCACTCCCGGACACCTATGCCACAATATTGGACATTGAAACTGGCAAGAAGGAACTAAAGCAGGGAGAAACTGGTGAGATTGCTATTAGTGGACCGCAGGTCATGACTGGTTATTGGAACAAGCCTGATGAAACCGACGAAGTGATGAGGACCATAAATGGTAAGCGGTACTTCCTTACGGGAGACATAGGACATATCGACGAGGACGGTTTCTTCGTGATTTCAGACCGCAAAAAGGACATGATCAATGTTGGTGGTCTCAAAGCGTATCCAAGGGAGATTGAGGACATCTTCTTCGAACATCCAAAGGTAGCAATGGCCGCTGTCATTGGTCTGCCAAGAGAAGAAGACCCAACCAATGAGTATGTCAAAGCATATATCGTCCTAAAGCAGGGTGAAACAGCTACGGAAGAGGAATTTATCGCATGGGCAAAGGACCACATGGCAGGTTACAAGCGACCGAGAGAAGTGAAGTTTGTCGATTCACTACCCATGACCGCTGTCGGAAAAGTCCTCAGAAGAGAGTTGCG
>Ga0180438_10004748_pt1 | contig 19375 bp, 17 predicted proteins | sample SS_ome_12_FD_132455 | JGI IMG/M metagenome (GOLD analysis project Ga0180438, IMG submission 132455) | Hypersaline lake sediment archaeal communities from the Salton Sea, California, USA - SS_3_D_2 metaG | ecosystem: Environmental > Aquatic > Non-marine Saline and Alkaline > Hypersaline >... | reverse complement strand
CGATGAGCTGCCGAAACTGGCGGACGTTTTGATCGAGAGACGCCCGGTCCAGCTCGATCCACTGGAGCAGGGTCTTAGCCATCGGAGATTCAATGCTCGGCATGCTCAAGGAGATCCAGATCCACCAAGCCCTCCCATGCATCAGGACGGATGACGGTATCGTCCTTGCCCACCCCGGTGGAAATGAGCGCGACATCGACCTCTAAGAGGTTCTCGATAAGCCTGACATAGTCCTTGAATTCCTGCGGCAGCTCCTTCCACTCGCTTCTGCCGGCCACGGGGGACCGCCACCCCGGGAGGGTCCGGTACTCGGGAGTGACCTGCTCCAGAATCCAGCTCTCCGCAGGGAATGACTCCAACTCCTGCCCCCTATATCTGTAGGCCGTGCACACCCGGATCTCCTCCAGGCCGTCCAAGACATCCGATTTTGTCAGCAGGATGCGCTTTATGCCGTTGACCCGGCAGGCAAAAGCCAACTGAACCGCATCCAGCCATCCGCAGCGGCGCGGGCGGCCGGTAGTGGCCCCGTATTCCTGCCCTTGTTTGCGCAGGTACTCGCCCCACTGATCCAAAGCCTCGGTGGGAAAGGGACCCTCCCCTACTCGGGTCGTATAGGCTTTGCACACTCCCAGGACGGCATCGATCTTATCCGGTCCGATACCCAGTCCGGAGCAGATCCCGCCGGCCGTGGAATTGGAGGAGGTGACATAGGGATAGGTTCCATGATCCAAATCCAGCAGTGTCCCCTGTGCTCCCTCGAACAGGATCGACCGGCCTTGCCGGACAGCCTTCTCCAGGATGAAAGAGACATCGCGGATGTACGGCCTGAGCTGTTCCGCATAGCCCGATACCTCATCGAGGATCCGGGCGGTATCGAGCGGATTCTCGCCGTAATGCCTGAGCAGGATATTCTTTTCCGCCACATTATATTCAATCTTGGCGCGCAGCACGTCGGGATTCAAGAGATCGCCGACCTTGATCCCAGCGCGGGCCGCCTTGTCCGCATAGGCCGGCCCGATGCCACGGCAGGTCGTCCCGATCCGGAGAGCGCTCCGCTCCTCGCGGAGGCGTTCGATCACGAAATGATAAGGCATGATGAGGTGGGCGCCGGGGCTCATGGCTACGTTGTCTCCGACCTCGACGCCCAACTGTTCCAACGCCTGTTTTTCCTCCAGAAAGGCAGGCGGGCTTATGACCATCCCGTTGCCCAGCAGACAGAGCGTATTGGGGTGAAGCACCCCGGAAGGAATGAGGTGCAGGATCACCTTCCGGCCCTGCATATAAACGGTGTGACCGGCGTTGTGGCCGCCTTGAAACCGGGCCACGATGTCAAACGCGGGGGTGAGCAGATGCGTGATCTTACCCTTGCCTTCATCCCCCCACTGCATCCCGATCACGGCGACATTGCTCATCGGCCTCTTCCTGTCAAGTTTTGGACCGCCGGGAGCCTAAAATTCGACGGCCAGCTGGAACAAGAACATATTGTTCTCGATTTCCTGATCTTTTTCCCGGTTGATGTCATACTCAAATTTGAAATAGGCGCCGGGAGCCAAGGAGATGACGGCACCCAACGCCCAGCGGGTCTTTTTCTGGGTGATCCCTTCACCCGGAGTGTCCGGTCCGGCGAAACCGGGACCATGGAACGCGTCATTGTAGTCGAGCACCTGGTAGCTTGCGACCGGACGAAAATTTCTCCAAATCATGGCGGTCTGGACGTAATATCCCCAGGCTTCGCCGTCGTCGAATTCTTCCGGTGTCTCCAGCCGGGCATGGTCAAATTCGATGCGGATGTAAAAATCCTGGGTGATCCAGGCCGCAGCAGCCGCCTGCATGATCTGATCACGGCTGTCGGCGGCGTCGTATTTTCCCCGGTGATAGGAATAATCGGCCGAAATTCCCTCCTCCATATCGAATCCCAGCCTGGCTCCCCAAGCCTTGTTGCGGTTGTTGTCCTTGTATTGCTGGCCGCTGTCCAGGGCCTCTCCTTCAGCCAGTCCGTTTCCGATATAGGCGGCATACTGCAGCCCGCTCAACGTGCCGCTGGCCGTGACACCGATGTCCCGCCAGGTGTTCGGAAAGAGATGAGCGATATTCAGCGGCAAATTTATGGTGTCGGTCTGATGGGGCAGGTTGCTTTCGTTGAACTGCCCGAACGGCACGACAAAAAGGCCCAGCTTAAGATTCAGGTAATTCGCCGTCTGCAGCCCCAGCCAAGCCTGACGGATGTCGAAGCGGTCGTCATCGGAAAATGCGGCCTCGGCCTGATATGTGACCCGTGGACCGGGCTGGCCGGACAGCGAAAGACCGAGCAGAGGATTTTGGAAGCTCCCCAGGGGATAGGGTCCTTCCGACTGGCTCTTGGCGAAGTATGCGGCCAAATAGCCGTTGACGGAAATGCGTTCCGTCTCCTGGGGGACCGGATAGGTTTGGCCGAATACCAGGGATGTACACATGACAAATAAGAAACCCCAGTAAAGCGATTTCATAATGATGTGAAGTCGAAGTCTTCGTCCAAAATCTGGTCTTTCCATGGCCGCACATCGATTTCCTTCTGGATCAACCGGTTGATCTCATTCACTCCCTGCTTGGTGCCCATCCAGATGGCGCCTTTCAGCTTACCCTCCTGGAGGACGACTTTTTTATATATTCTCCGCTCCGGATCTTCCCGGCGTATCTCCTCGACCGCCTCGGCTTCCGGATTTACCAGACCGATCGAGGTCACATCCACTCCCACCACCTTAAGGGTATTAGAGGGGATGGTTCCGGAATAGTCCTGTTCCTGACCCAGGAGGCAATGCGCCGCTGTCCGGGCCTGCTGGAAGGAAGCCGGAATGATCCCGTAAACCCGGCCGCGATGCTGGACGCTGTCGCCGGCGGCGAGAATGTCCGGATCGCTGGTCTGAAGCCGGTCGTTGACCACGATCCCGCGGTCGGTCTCCAAGCCGGCCGCCTGGGCCAGCTCGATTCTCGGTCTCACCCCGGCCGCGATGACCACCATGTCGGCCGCCGCTTCCTTTCCGTCTTTGAAGCGGAGGCCCTGGGCCGCGGTTTTACCCGTGATCTCTTGGGTAGCCACATCGCAAAACACGGCTATGCCCGTGTCTTCGATCTGCCGCTGGAGCATGGCGGCGCCCTCCCTATCCAGCTGGCGGGGAAGGAGCCGGGGAAAAAATTCATAAACATCCACCTCGGCCCCGCGGGTTTTGAAGGCTCGGGCGATCTCGAGCCCCAATAATCCACCGCCGATCACCGCCACCCGGGGATGATCCTTCAGGTAATCTAAAATGGCGAGAACATCATCCAGTGTCCGCAGCGTAAACACCCCGGTTTTTTCCACGCCCTGGATCGGAGGTAGCCCGGCATAGGCGCCGTTGGCCAGCAGCAGCTTGTCATACGGGACCGCCTCCCCACCGTCCAGCTCCACGGTTTTTTTCCTCCGATGGATCTGGCTTACCCTCCGGCCGAGGTGGAGCCGCAGTTTTTGGGCGTCGTACCATTCCTGCTGGAACGCGAACAGACGCTCATAGGCCAGATTCCCGGCCAGGTATTCGATCAGGTTGGGCCGGGGATAGTACGGATATTTTTCGCCTTCGAACAAGGCGATCTCCGCCTCCCCGTCCAATTCCCGCAGGGTCTTGGCGAAGATCGTCCCGGACAGACCATTCCCAACGATGACGATACGCATGTTGAAAGCGTTTCTCCCTTATTCCGAGTCAGGAGACCTTCTGGAAAAATTCTTTCCCCACCCCGCACTGCGGGCAGACCCAGTCATCGGGCAGGTCTCCAAAGGCAGTGCCGGCTGCGACACCTCCGTCCGGATCTCCCTTCTCAGGATCATAGATATAGCCACAAGCCGTGCATTCATATTTGTCCATACTCTTCCTCCTAAGATTTTATTTCAGTCTTCTTCCAATACATGCTCTTCGTATTTCACTTCCAGCTTGAACTTATGGGCTTTTTCCTGCTCGATCATGAATTCAAACAGCTTCTGCAGGTCGGGATCCTCGGTGCTGTGCTTAAGCCGGGTATAGAGCTCGACGGCCTTTTGCTCCTTCTTGGCTGCGAAGATGAGCAGGTCCTGAAAATTCATCTCCGGACCGGCCGGCTCCTCCACCAGGTAATCGGATATTTTGAGGTCAATGACCTTTTCAGGCTTCAAGGCTGCGATTTTGGCGGGGGAAAGGTCCAGGAGCAGTTTCTTATGATTCCTCTCTTCATCCCGCAGTTCCAGCATCAAATTCTTCAGGCCGGGGGTCTTGGTCATTTCGCTCATGTTGCCGTAGGCTTCGATGGCATCTTCTTCCCTTGCAATGGCAAACTTTATCACATCGTCGAAGTTACTGAATTCCATGTTTCCTCCTTGATTTGACGATCGAACCTAGAAACGGATTAGATATCCCTTCCGAGGGAATTTTACCGAGCCTTTCATTATAGTGAATAAGCCGCTGTTAGTAAACCGCTCACGCCTTGAACGTCTTGATAAAGTTGTGGAAATCGATCTCGTTGGCCTCCAGGCCGCAGGAATATACATACCGGCTGGCCAAGCGCGAAGCGAACACGGCGCGGAGATAGGCTTCGGGGACCCGCTTCATGACTTTAGCGAATCCCAGTTCCTGGATGATGACATCGGGACAGCAGCATTGGATGACGTTGCGGAAGAGGCGGCGGTCTCTGAAGAGCTCCGAAGCGTAGATGGCATCCTTGATCCCGTTGATCTTGTCGCTGAGCACGTCGGTCAGCACGACTCGGGGGGTCCCGGTTCTGCGGTTTTCGTTTTGGATGACCTGGAATTCCAGGGTGGAGTTTTCCCGGATAATGTCCAGGATCTGGGCGATGTACTTCCTCCTAAAAGCGGGAACCCGGTTCTGCTTGACGCACATGTGACGTTCGTATTCTTCGTCCGTCAGCGCCAGGCTGGCGAACACTTCCAGCGACGATGAGGTCACCCCGCCTTTATTGGCGGAGGCGTCTTTGAAGATTATGACGCCCTTTTCCTCCAAACGCAGCCGGGCGCCCTGGGTCAAAAAAAGGTTGGCGCCCTCCGAAATGATCTTGAACCGGGGCCGGCCCTCGGCATCCAAGAAATGGGTCCAATTGTTGATGTTGATGGACGCCGGCCGGCCTCCACAGGGAACGAAAAGGTCGGCCTTGAATTTGGGATGGAGATGGAATGAATTGCGAAATTCCAGGCCGCTCACCACTTTCTCCCCGTCCGGGAGGGTGATATCCTCGGCGTCCAGGTTCACCAGAAATCCCTGTTGGGAGAGATGATTTCTGCGGAAGTGGGCGACAGGCACCCGTTTTTTTGCCAATCGCACGAGTTCTTTCCGGTTAATCCCGGTGGGATCATACAGCACCCCGGAGCCATCGATGACCGCCAGGATCTTGTCCCCTGATATGAGGATCTCGTTGCTGCCCAAATCGCCGTCCGGGCCTCCGGTCATGACCTTGGTAATCTCCGATTCCTTCCAGCCCAATTCGTCGAGAACATTGAGGACATACTGGTGGACCGAGTTCGTGGTCATGCCGTACAGATCATGGGGGATTCCGCCCATGCTTACCGGTTTTCCGGTGGCAAAGGACTTCCAGTAGGAATAGCCCAGCGCCTTTGCCCTGAGCGCGGCCCATTCCATCAGATCGGCCGTGCCTTCATCGGGCCCCAGAAAAAGGATGACCTCCTGCCCGTGGTGATCCAGGATGAGATCATCGGGCACCAGCAAGTCGAGCAATCCGTTGATGTACTTCTTGAATGCGCATTCCATCTTGTCCTGGTATCCCCAGCCCAACAGGATCGTTCCCTTGGAGCCTCCCTCCGGGATGTCCTTATTCTTTCTCTGTTGGGTTTCTGCCAGGTTATAGTTTTCATCAAAGATGCTATCGGAATTGTTGATATAGTTCTGAAAGCTGGCGGAACGCACGACGCGGATCCCGCCCCGGGCGATGTCCCGGAAGCGGATATGAAAACCGCGCAGCTCGATCCCGATCACATGGAAAATTCCATGCGGGCGCAGGGGATAATCCACCGGATTCAGGAAGGCGGGATCGTACATGAAGGCGAGGGAAATCTTTTCCTTTTTGTAAAAATTCGTCCTCCGGATGGACTGGATAAACAGGAGTACGGACGCAAAGATCTCGCGATCCACATCCACCGGGATTCGGCGCTGGATCTCGCGGGCCGCACGCTGGACATCCTGCTCGACGGCATGGTCCTGGCGGAAGGGATTGAACTTGCGGTCAAACAGCCGGAACATATCCTTGAGATGGACATAGTTATCGATCAGGGCGTCCCAGACTCGGGTTTCGCTGAAAGTGTCCTTGGCGAGCTTGGTCTTCAGGGTCCGTAGAATTCCCATCAGTTCAGGAGAATCCCGGAGCGCCTCGGCGATCTTGAGGTACTGCTCGTGGTATCCGCTCAGGAATTGGTGGGCGAAGCTCCAGGCGGACACTCCAAAACAGGTCTCCTGGGCACTTAGCTTGCCGTGTCGAAAAAGTTCGCTGAGAGGACTGTCCGGAACCACATATACCAAGGTGATATCCTCGAGCAAATCCTGAAGCAGCCGTTCGTCCTCGAAATCATCCAGGTACACGACATAGACGGTCCTGCCATTGGCGAACTGCTCGATGTACTTCCGGTTGGATACCAGCCGGTGGGAATTGAGAACGTCGGAGATATTGGAGAAAAAGCGGGTGCTGGACTCCCGGTTGGCCACGATCATGATACGCAGCTCACCGGTGGAGCGCTTGCGCGACACCTCGATCAAAGGCGTCTCCCAGTCTTTTGTCTTCTCGAGCACCCTCTGGTAACGGGCATACGCTCCCGCGGTGGCGGATTTGAGAAAATTACCGTCGGCGATCTCTGTGAGTTCGGTCTTTTCCGGGACGATTCTGTGAAGCGAGAAGGTCGGTTTGTACACCAGGTACATCCGCAAATGCTCTGTTCCGTACGCCTTCCCCGATGTGCGGTAGGACTGGATCCGGAAGTTGAGGTAACGTTCTTCGATCCGCCGCTCGATCTCCATCGCACGTTTGTGGTCGTCGTCCACCAAATAGATCGCTTCTTGTTCCGATTCCGTCTCCAGATCGATTTTCAAGTCCTTGTCGCTGCGGACGTTGGCCATGATCTCGGCCGCCTTGACGGCTTCGATATGGTTGGCGATGGTCTCGATGGGTGTCGTACGAAAATAGTAGGGGGCCATCCCCAGCTTGGTACAGAACCAATCTATCTCCTGGCGCACGGCTTCCGGTGTGTAATGCTTATGGCTTAGGATGAGGTTCTCGATCTGACGAAGCTGGGATTCCGTCAACAGAGCTGAACGGGCAATACTTCTTAATGTCCTCATTCTTGATATCCAGACGGCGCTCCATTGTAGCACAGCTGCTTGCATTTTTCCTCTGTTTCTTTTATGATTTCCACTTCCAATGAAAGTCAAAGCGGTAACACGTCTTATATTAGGGTGGTTTCTTCCTGGATTGGGTCACGCCTTGGCCAAAAAGTATGGCAAAGCCTTGATTTTTTTCGTATGCATCACCGCCATGACGGCCTTGGGATTGGTCATGGGAGGAAAGATCTACGCGTTCCAAACCGAGAATCCTCTGACCATCCTGGCATTCTTCTCTGACATCGGTTACGGGGCATGCTACCTCATCTCGAAGTTCCTGGCCATTGGGGGAGGAGACTTGCAGAGCAATACCTTCGAATTCGGAACCGCCTATGTCGCGGGAGCCGGACTGCTGAACTACCTGGTCGCCTTGGATGCTTATGACACCACCATCGGGAAGAAGTCATGATCCTGCAAAGTCATCTGCTATCCATGATCGTCTACGCGTTCTTTGTTTGCGTAGTGCTTGCACTCATCCGCCGGAACGAAAGAAGAGCCCAAGTCAAATACGGATTGTCCCTGTTCGTCATCATGGTGTTCGGTGCGCTTCTGTTCGGCTGGTTCATGTATCTCTTCATGTAGGGGCGTCCCCATAAAAACCACCCCGCTCTCCCGCTTGTTCTGATCTTGCATAAAAGTCCCGCCCTTATATTGCAGTCATGTAGTCCATTCAAACTTTAAGGCAAACAAGCCACGCGGGATGGTACCTGGGGGGGCGTCCCCATAAAAAGCTACTTTTAAAAGAATCCCGAGTTGCATATAATGGTTCTTCCGGATATAACCCATCCATTTCGCAAGCAGGCAGAACACGGGTCATGATCGAGCTGTATCATGTTTGGAAGCAATACCAGAAGCCACATTGGGCTCTCGCCGATGTCTCCTTTCATGTGGAGCGGGGTGACTTCTGGTTTATCACCGGGCCCAGCGGCTCGGGAAAGACCACCCTTCTCAAGATCATGTTCCGGGAGATTCTGCCCACCCAGGGGCAGATCATCATCGACCGCCGAAATATCCTGAAGATATCCGACCACAAAATCTATCATCTGCGTCGGAAGATGGGGATCGTCTTCCAGGATTTCCGACTCCTCTTCCACAAGAAAGTCTTTGACAACGTGGCTCTGGTGCTCGAGATCCTGGGTATTCCGCGCAAGGAGATTCGGCGCAGAACCTTCAATGCCCTGCGCATGGTCAACCTACAAAACAAGATGTGGGAATATCCTTCGCACCTTTCGTATGGCGAACAGCAGCGGGTCGCCATCGCGCGGGCCGTGGTCAATCGTCCCTCCATCATACTGGCCGACGAACCCACGGGGAATTTGGACACCGAGCTGGCGTTCGAGATCATGAGCCTCTTCCGGGAGATCAACAAAAGGGGAGCCACCGTGATCATCTGCACCCATGATCGGGAACTCATCCGTCACTTCGGGCAGAAGATCTTGTTCCTATATAAGGGAAAACTGCTGAGAAAGGAAGCCCTCTGATTATCCAAAAATTGAAGTATTTCGGGCGTGAGACCCTGAATAACCTCTGGCAGTATCGCCTCCGGAATATATTTTCGATCACCATCATCTGTCTTTCCTTTCTGATCTTGGGAATTTTTCTCTCGCTTTCCAACAACCTCAAATACCTGGCCGAACAAGCGGCGGAGAACGTGGCAGTGGTATTTTTCTTGGACCAAGACATCACCGATACTCAGCGCGGAGCCGTCCAGCAAAGGCTCACTCAATCGTCGCTCGTCCATCAAGTGAACTATGTCAGCGCACGAGATGCCCTGGTCAAATTTCGTGAGCGATTCCCGGAACTCAAGGATATCGTCGACAATCTCAAATCCAATCCCTTCCCTTCCTCGATCGAAGTCACGCTCAAAGAAAATCTCCTCTCATCCCCGGAAACCACGGACTTCATCGCTCAAATGGTTGAAGAGCCCGGGGTGGATGATGTGCAGTTCAATCAAGATTGGATCGAACGCATGCGCTCCCTCAGCCGCCTGGCTCGCGCCATCGGATTTTTTTTGGGGGGAATCTTGATCCTGGCATCGTTCTTCATCATTTCCAATGTCATCAAACTGAACGTCTTTTCCCGTCAAGACGAGATCGAAATCCTACGCATGAGCGGGGCCACCAACATGTTCATCCGCATCCCCTTCCTGCTCGAAGGTGTGATCCTCGGCTTCCTCGGAGGCCTGATATCGCTGCTGCTGCTGCTCATCTTGATTCGGATCTTTCCGATTTACCTGGGAAGTTCTCTGGGCGCCCTCAATGAGCTGATCAACTTCCGCTTCTTGACATTCCCCCAGAGTGTCAATGTGGTCCTGGGGGGAGCGGCCATCGGATTCACAGGAAGCCTGACCTCCCTGGCCCGATTTTTGAAAAACTGAGTGCCAAACGGGCATGACATGTTCGATCTGAAGAAAGCTGCCCAGGTCCAGCACCGCCTGTCCACACGACTCGATCTGCATCGATTGGAGAGGAGTGTTCAGCTGGTGGCCGGGGTGGATTGCGGTTACGACCTTCCTGGCAAGCGCATACGAGCCGCGGCCGTCGTGATGTCATATCCGGATCTCCATACGATCGCGACCGCTCAATCCGAGACCGGACTCCGCCTCCCTTATATCCCGGGGTATCTCAATTTTCGGGAAGGACCGGCCGTCATCCGGGTCCTGCGCAGCCTCCTGGCGATGCCTGATGTCGTCCTCATCGACGGCAACGGCATCGCCCATCCCCGCCGCATGGGCCTGGCCTCCTATGTGGGAGTGACGTTGGGAATCTGCACCATCGGATGCGCCAAGAATCCCTTCTACGCCTTTACAGAGCCCGGTCCGGAAAAGGGCGCCACCACCCCTTACTGCGACGATCGACAGCGGCAGGTGGGGGGATGCCTGCGCACACGACGGAGTGTGAAGCCCCTCTTTGTTTCACCGGGAAATCAGATCGACATCACCGGTGCCATAAGGATCGTTCTCGCGTGTTCTCGAACCCGCATTCCAGAACCACTACGCCACGCCCATCGACTGGCCTCCCATGTTCAGGCCTGATCCTCGCCCGAGCGCCGACATTTCCGGCTCCAAAACCCATGGCATCTTTTCAAGCCGCGAGTCCCGCATTCTTTTGCCTGCCAGCCAGCATAAGGAAAGTCGCCTCATCCCTGGCCCCTGCACTGGGATGAATGAGTCCCGGGATTCGTCGCGACCTGGAAATCCTTGCAATAGTGTCACATGGGTTGAAAAATGCCGGAGCTTGGCATACAATTCCAAACATGACATCGGTTGGGCAGGAACTCAAGCGAGAGCGAGAGCTGAGGGGGATTTCTCTTAGGGAAATCGCAGATGACACTAAGATCAATTTCAGATTCCTGCAGGCCCTGGAGGAGGACCGATTCGAGCTGCTGCCCGGCGGATTCTTCACACGCGGCATCCTCCGTACCTATGCCAGCTATCTGGGCATCGAAGAACACTCCATACTGAATCTCTATCAAGAAACCGTCCAAGAGCAAGAGAAACCGGAAACCAAAGAAAGCAAATATTATCCGCCGGTCGAAGCCCCGGAAAAGACAAGGAAAGTGTTGGGCTACTCGGCCATGGCGGTGTTCTTGACCGCGCTGCTGATAGTATTTTTTATCCTCATCCAGAAAAAGCCGCCGGAAAGCATCCCTGCGCAGGAAAAACCGGTGCCGTCCTTTGTGGAACAAGAAAAGGATCCTGTGCCAGAGATTAAGCCCGACCCGGCCGTTAAAGAACTGCTATTGGAACTCACCTTTATCCAGGAAACCTGGATCCAGGTCTATGCCGACGGCGAGCTGACTCTGGACGCGATCAAACAGGCAGGAGAGACGCTTCAGATTACGGCCCAGGAGTCTTTGCGCCTCAACGTGGGCAATGCCGGAGGTTTCACCTTCACCTTGAATGGACAACAGGGCAGGACCCTGGGTCCTTCGGGTGCCGTCATCAAGGATCTCTTGATTACATTGGATAACGCTCGGGAGTTTGTCATCCAATTGGAAGAATCCATCGGCCCCGATTAAAAGAACGCCAGGAATGAAACGCTTTAGCCGGTCCGGAACAAAAATCCTAGGGCTCGGTCCATAGTAAGGCTCGGTCCATAATAAGATAGGACGATGGAAAGCCCCAAACCAAAAGGCCCACGGGTCATCGGCGCCATCATCATCCTCCTCATCATCCTGTTTTTCACCATCGAGTTCTTCGTGCGCGAAACCCAGCAGTTTTCCCCCACCACACTGACCAACATCCTGCTGGCCTCGCTCCAGATCATCGTGCTCCTGCTGTTCCTCATCCTGCTTTCCATACTGGGACGGAACCTGGTCAAGCTGTATTTGGAAAGAAAACACAAGGTCGCGGGGGCGCACTTCAAAACCAAGCTCCTGTTGTTCTTCATCGCCCTTTCCCTGATCCCCACCCTGCTGCTGTTCTTCTTTGCCAGCGACCTCATCAGTCGGAACATAGAACAGTGGTTCAAAACGCCCATCGACAAGATCCTGGAGGACACGAACAGCCTATCGGATGCGATCTACCAGAGTAATGATGAGGTCACTCTCCATTATGCGGAACAGTTGAACCAAGCCATCCGCGATCAGAACCTGGTGGACGTGAGCAACCGAGGCCCCATGATGGATTTCGTCAAGGAGAAGCTCAAGGAATACAAGGTGGACGAGATCGGCGTCTACCTGGACGAAAACGAGCTCTTCGCCTACATGAATCCCGACCTGCCTCTGAAATACTACCGGGATTTGGACACCAATTTCGTCAAGATGGCCCATCTGGGAGAGAAGATCCGCATCATCGACGACATGGGAACCGGAGAGATGATCCGCCGGGGCGTGTCCTACAATATAGCCGGGACAGGGAATCTATTGGTGGTGGTCAGCAAATTTCTGCCCCAAAGCTACGCGGAAAAGATCGAAAACATCCGCGCCTATGTCGACCGCTATCGTCAATTGAAGATCCAGCGCAATCCGGTCAAAACCTTCTATCTCCTGACCCTCATTTTCATAACCTTGTTGATCGTCTTTTCGGCCAGTTGGATCGGATTTCATCTGGCAAAGGGGATCACGGTCCCCATTGAAAAGCTGGCCAACGCCACCAAAGAGGTATCCAAGGGAAACCTGGATGTCAGGGTGGAGGATCCGGCCTCTGATGAGATCGGTATTTTCATCGAATCCTTCAATCAGATGATATCCGATCTCAAAGAAAGCCAGCACAATATCGCGCAGAAGACATCAGAACTGGAAGGACGGAAACAGTACATAGAAACCGTACTCAATAATGTCACCACCGGAGTCATCACCTTGGATGCCGAGGGAACCATCACCACCATCAATCCCTCGGCCCGCTCCATGCTGGAGCTTAAGGAAAAGCGTCCGGTAGGCAAGAATTACGCCGAAGTGCTTGAGGAAGCCAGGTTCGAGGAGCTCAACGAGCACATCCGGCGGGGGATGGCCACCCCCTATCAGATCACGGACAAAGAGATCAAACTCAAGCTGGAAACCCAAAGCGTCACTCTATCGCTTTCCATGTCACCGCTCAAGGCTTCCCCCGGCAATTTCTCGGGCATGGTCCTGGTTCTGGATGATCTGACTCAGCTGATCCAGGCCCAGAAGATCGCAGCCTGGAAAGAAGTGGCCCAGCGGGTGGCGCATGAGATTAAAAATCCCTTGACGCCGATCCAATTGTCCGCCGAGCGCATCTTGAAAAGGCTGGGCAAGGACGGCAAATCCCATCACCGGACCATAGAGGAAGGCGCCAACACCATCGTCCAGGAAGCCGGAACCATAAAATCGCTGGTGGACGAATTCTCCAATTTCGCACGGATGCCCAAGATTCAGCTGCAGGCGGCGGACATCACCGACATCTTCAACCAAGCCATGGCGCCTTTCAAAGGGATCTACTCAGAGGTCAAGTTCCGCACGGATTTCACCGACAATATTCCATCTCCCCTACAAATGGATCCGGAATACATGCGTCGGGTGTTCATCAACCTGTTTGACAATGCCATCGATGCCATGAACAAGCAGGGAGAAATCATCATCCATGCTTCCTACGACAAGCTTCAGAACCACCTGCGCATAGAGGTCGCCGATTCAGGACCGGGGATCTCGGAGGAAGATAAAGAAAAGCTGTTTCTCCCCTATTTTTCCACCAAGAAAAAGGGCACGGGTTTAGGGCTGGCCATCGTTAATCAGATCATCAGCGAACACAATGGAACCATCCATGTAGAGGACAACAGGCCCCTGGGGGCTAAATTCGTGATTCACTTGCCGGTATGATGGACGAAAATATCTTGATCGTCGATGATGAGGCCGGAATTCGGTCCAGCCTGAAGGGAATTCTGGAGGATGAAGGATATTCCGTCCAGGCCGTAGCCACCGGCGAGAGAGGACTGGACCTTCTGCAGGCGGAATACTTCGATCTGGTTTTCCTTGACATCTGGCTGCCGGAAATGAACGGCATCGATGTCTTGGAGAAGATCAAGACCCAAGACAAGAACATCCAGGTTATCATGATCACAGGGCACGGATCGGTGGAGTCTGCCGTCCGGGCCACCAAATTGGGGGCCTTCAATTTCCTTGAAAAGCCGCTTTCCTTGGAAAAAGTCGTACTCACGGCCAAGAACGCTCTGAGGCAAAAACGGCTGGTTGAGGAAAACATCCAACTCCAGGAAAGGCTGAGAGTCCGGCATCCCCTGGTGGGCAAGAGCCCGGTTATGCAGAGGCTGCGAAAAGAGATCGAAAAAGCGGCACCCAGCGAGGGACGGGTCCTCATCTCCGGAGAAAACGGGACCGGAAAAGAGCTGATCGCTCGGCTGATCCACCATAAGAGCCGGAGGAGGGATAAGCGGTTCATCCAGATCAACGCCGCGGCCATCCCAGATGAACTGATCGAAGACGAATTGTTCGGCCACGTCAAAGACGTCCTTCCGAACGCTCCTCAGGACAAGAAGGGGAAGCTGCTGCTGGCCGACGGCGGCACTGTATTCTTGGGAGATATCGGGGAGATGAGCCTCAAGACGCAGGCCAAATTGGTGCGGGTGATCGAAGAGGGAAGGTTCGAGCCGCAGGGAGCCACCGACCCGGTGGAAACCGACCTCCGCATCATCGCCGCCACCGACAAAGACCTGCGTCGGCTGACCACCCAGAAAAAATTTCTTGAAGAGCTGTTCTATAAATTGAACGTGATCCCGCTGTCCCTCCCCCCCTTGCGGGAGCGTAAAGAGGATCTCCCGGTGCTCATCAATTATTATCTCCGGCACTTCGCCCAGGAGACCGGAAAAAAGCAGAAATCCATGAGCCCTGAAGCCGTAAAGGCTTTTTTGAACTACAGCTGGCCCGGCAATGTGAGTGAACTCATCAATGTCCTGGAGCGCTTTGTCATCATGATCAAAGAGGACGAGATTCAGACCTCCCATCTCCATCTGCTGGTGGAGCCGAGGGAGAGCCGGTTCATCGGAGCGGGAGACGACCGGCTATCCCTACGGGCGGCGCGGGAACATTTTGACCGGGAATTCATCCACCACACCTTGCTGCGCAACGGATGGGACCTGCTCAAGTCTGCCAAGGATCTGCGGATCGACCGGAATACGCTGGAGGCCAACATACAGCGGCTCGGCATCCGCATCCTCGGTTGAAATAAAAAAAATGGGGACTGTCCCCATTTCCATAGCCCCCATCTCCCTATTGGCCCGTTTCCCTATTTATATTTACAGGGGTAGGCATTTGTGATATTTTGAGAGACGGTCTTCCAGGACAATATCATGAAAGTCGAGGCGCTCCGGCTGGTCATCAGTTCAGCACGCAAGTTCATCAACATAGGCTCCCTCGCCCGGCTCTGGAATCTGGTCAAGAATTTTCATCCGGCGGAGATCGCCAATCTCATGGACCACCTCATCACCCGGGAGCGGCTGGTCCTCATCAACATCCTCTATGAACGCGATAAGGAAAAGGCGGCGGAGGTGATCAGCGAACTTGATCCGGAAGACGCAGCCGACATCCTGCAGCATCTCCCGGTGGAACAGATCAGCGATATCTTCCAGATTTCGGCCTCGGATGATGTCCCGCCCATCTTGGAACTCCTCCCCGAGGAATTGAAGCAATCGGTCCTGGACTCGATGGCACAAAAGCCCACCGAAGAGGTCATGGAGCTGCTGGACCACGAACAGGAGACGGCGGGCCGCATCATGTCCCCGAACTTCTATGCCCTCAATGAGAACACCAACATCTCCGACGCCATCACGGCCATGCAGCTTGAAGGTGACGTAGAGTCCGCCTTCTACCTGTATGTGGTCGGCGATGAGAATCATCTCAAGGGTGTGGTTTCGCTGCGTCAGCTGCTGTTCTCCCGGCCCAACACCCCCTTGAAGAACATCATGACCAAGGAAATCATCCAGGTCCGCACCGAAACCGACCAGGAAGAGGTCGCCCGCAAGGTGGCGGATTACAACCTGGTTGCCATCCCGGTCGTAGACGGGGAAAACAAACTCGTCGGCGTCATCACGGTCGACGACATCATCGACGTCATCGACAAGGAAGCCACCGAAGACATCTACAAGATGGTGTCTCTGGACACCTCCGACCGGATTCAGGACAGCCCCTTCACCTCCATCAAGAAACGGCTGCCGTTTCTGCTCTTCAGCCTGCTCACAGCATCGGTCTCTCCCTGGGTGGTCAAATATTTCGAGGGCACCATCCAGCAGTTCGTCACCCTGGCGGTGTTCATGCCGCTGGTGGCAGCCCTGGGCGGGATCGCCGGCAACCAGACCATCGCCATCATGGTAAGGGAGATCGCCATCGGGCAGACGGAATGGATCTCCGCTCGCAAGGTGCTGATGAAGGAGCTCCTGGTCGGTATGGGAAACGGCCTGGTGATCGGCACCATCGTGGGCGCCGTTTCATACCTCCTCTACGGAAATCTCTACCTCGGGCTGGTCGTGGGGACGGCCGTCATCATCAACCTGTTCACCGCCGCCCTGATCGGCACTTTGATCCCGTTTTTCCTCAAGCTGCTCAAGCTGGACCCGGCGCTGGGCTCCGTCAATCTGCTCACCATGTTCACCGATTCCATCGGAATCCTGACTTTCCTCGGTTTGGCCACCCTGCTCCTCCGCTATTTATCCTAAAGCCATGCCGCGTCAACAGTCCGAGTGCCTCATCCTCCGCACCTTCCCCATCGGAGAGCAGGACAAATTGGTGGTCATGTTTGCACGCGAGCACGGAATCTTCAAGGGGGTAGCCAAGGGAGCGCGCAAATTCGGCAACCGATTCGGCAGCAGCCTCGAGCCCCTTTCCTACGTCAGGGTTTTTTATTACGAAAAAGAGGGTAAAGACCTGGTCACCGTGGGCAGCTGCGACCTGCTGGAATCCTTCTTCGAACTGCAGACCGATATGGAAGTCAGCTTCACCTTCGGCTATTTCGCCGAGCTCATCGAGGATTCCCGCCCTTCCCTCATGGAGGATGACAAACTCTTTCGCCTGCTGCTGCATACCCTGCAGGCGTTGAAGGCGGGAGGGGAACTGAAATTTCTGACCGCCTATTTTGAACTCTGGTTCCTCAAGCTCAACGGATTTCTACCCGATCTTTCCCGCTGCCGGCGCTGCCGGACCGATATCAAGACAACCGGCTGGCTGTCGCATAAAAAAGACGGGGCTTATTGCGGGCAATGCGCCCCGCTGAAAAAAGACGCCGTCTCCTCCGAATTCCTGGAATTCCTGGAATGGATCAAAAAGAATCCTCCCCCCGGGAACATTTCACTTCCCTTCTCCTCCGAGCAGATCGGAATCAATCGTCAGGTTTTGAAGAACATGATCGTGTTTCATATGGAGCGCGCTCCACGTTCACTTTCCGTCCTCGATCAATCCTCATAGCCCGTGAGGCTCCCATCCGGGCCGGTCATTCCGTTAAGGCTGGATTGCCCTTCATATTCCCTGGCCCGGGTTAGCCGTATAGGTGCTGACGATCAATTGTCCGGCCGTTGGACTCCCGCCACTCTGGACTTAAGCGGCATTCGCCGCCGGCATCAATCTCGAAAAAGAGACGCTTTTCCTTGACAATGGAAATTTTTTTCTGCTATAAATGCCTGTTATAATAGCGAAACACCCTGTGATCATAACATCGATAAGTTTTGTGGATTCATAAGACGACGGTCAAACAAGGAGCAATCATAATCCTTCAACCTGCAAGACCTCGGGCCTCATTTCATTAAAATGCGCTTTTCACCCTACCGACAACATCACTAGCCTCATGAACTTAAGTACTCGTATCCCCGAGGTGATGGTTGTGCTCCGATTCAGTTCCAAAATTAAATCTTACTGGGGAGGATAATCTGTGAATGTGGATACCGAAAAGGTCAAAACATTTATCGACCGGCATGCCTGTGACCGCAGCGCACTCATAGCCATCTTGCAGGACATTCAGGCCGAATACAACTACCTCCCGCGCAAGGCATTAATTGTCCTTTCTCAGGCCATGAAAATCCCGCTCATCGATATCATAGGAGTGGCGACTTTCTACAGTTCCTTCAGCCTCGAGCCGCGGGGAGAGCATACGGTGACCGTGTGCATGGGAACGGCATGTCATGTCAGGGGAGCTCCCAAGATCTTGGAGGAATTCGAGCGGAAGCTGGACGTGGAGGCCGGTCACGCCACAGAGGACATGCAGTTCTCCCTGGAAACCGTGGCATGTCTGGGATGCTGTGCCATCGGACCGGTGGTGGTCGTTGACGGCAACTATCAAGCGCAAACGACCATCCGGAATGTTGGATCTATTCTAAAAAAGTACCAAACGAAAGAAAAAGACAATGGCCAGTAAACCGAAGTTTCAATCCGTTGAAGAGCTGAGGCAGGCCGTCGATCTCAGCCGTACACAGCGCGCGGCAGAAGACAGGGTCACCCTCACGGTGTCCGCCGGGACCTGCGGGCGAGCCCGGGGCTCCCTGGATGTCATAGCCGGATTGGAAAACGTGATCCGGGATGAGAAATTGCAGGACCGAGTCAAGGTAAAGGTCACCGGCTGTCACGGATTCTGTGAAGCCGAACCCAATATCATCATTCAACCGCAGGATCTGTTCTACCAGCATGTCGGCAAGAAACACGCGAAGCAGATCATCCACCAAACCGCCCTCAAGCATGAAAGGATCGAAGACCTGCTGTACAAGGAACCCGTCAACGGGCGAACGGCGATCAAAGAGAGTGAGATTCCCTTCTACTCCAAACAGCGGAGACTCGTCCTGGGCGATAATGTCCTGATCGATCCTACGGATATCAGCGAATACTATTCCATCGGAGGCCACCTGTCCTTGGCCAAGGCCCTTTTCGAGATGACGCCGCAGGATGTGATCGATACCGTCCTGGCCTCAGGGCTACGCGGCCGAGGAGGCGCGGGATTCCCCACCGGGAAAAAGTGGGCGTTTACCCGCAAAACCTCCGGCGAGGTCAAATACATCATCTGCAATGCGGACGAAGGAGACCCGGGCGCCTACATGGACCGCAGCCTCATGGAGGGCAACCCTCACCGCGTGCTGGAGGGAATGATCATCGGCGGCTACGCCATAGGTGCCTGCGAAGGATACGTCTACATCCGCGACGAGTATCCCTTGGCCCTGCAGAACATCACCCAGGCCGTAGAGGACGCCCGCACCGCCGGGCTGCTGGGAGAAAACATTCTCGGCAGCGGCTTCGATTTCGAAGTCCGGGTCGTAAAGGGAGCGGGGGCTTTCGTCTGTGGTGAGGAAACCGCCATGATGCGGTCCATCGAGGGCAAAGTGGGGGAACCCCGGCAGCGGCCGCCCTTCCCCTCGGTCCAGGGTCTCTGGAAACGGCCCACCAATATCAATAACGTGGAGACCTGGGCCAACATCCCCCTCATCATCGACAAGGGCCCTGAATGGTACGCACAGATCGGAACCGAAGGCAGCAAGGGCACCAAGATTTTTTCCCTGGTAGGTAAGATCAACAACACCGGTTTGGTCGAAGTGCCCATGGGAATCACTCTG
>Ga0180438_10004747_pt1 | contig 19380 bp, 17 predicted proteins | sample SS_ome_12_FD_132455 | JGI IMG/M metagenome (GOLD analysis project Ga0180438, IMG submission 132455) | Hypersaline lake sediment archaeal communities from the Salton Sea, California, USA - SS_3_D_2 metaG | ecosystem: Environmental > Aquatic > Non-marine Saline and Alkaline > Hypersaline >... | reverse complement strand
TAAAGTTATCTTCATGAATGATATGGCTGCGTTCATGATATAATATCTTTTTTAATAGTTCTAAATTGCTTTGATGTTTGGAGCAATTTAGGCCTACGTAACAAATGCCTGTCTCGTAATTTTGTGTTACAAATATATCTTCAAACTCGCATTCTTCATCATGAACAACTTTTACTTCATACTCTTTAAATACTTGATTAGCAAGATTTTGTATAGATTCATCGACAGCAGCTGCTTTTTTTTCATATTGTTGAATCTCCTCTTGAACCATTTGATCATGTGAAGATCGCAAGCCTTCAATGGCTTCCCGATTATTAAGGAGAGCTTTATTTAAGCCAAACGAGGCCAAAAATTTAATTTTTTCATCTTCGACATGTTGGTTTGCTTTATTCAGCCATTCCTGTTTGACTAAATCAAATTCTGGTGTTTGACGCCCCATAGAAATAGATGAGAGAAGACTTACGATCAAAAATAATACTGAATGTTTAACCATTGTTGTTCCCTTAATCTACGTGTTACATTGTCCAATCTTATAAATTCTATGTTTTCCAACTTTAATTATCATCCCTGGCTTCCAGGAAATTGTTGCTTTAAAATCAGAAACAGGCTTTTCATCAACTGTTACAGCTCCTGATTCAATCAAGCGTTTGGCTTCAGAAGAGCTGGTAAGAGCTCCCAATGCTTTAAGCAGATCAACAATCCAAATTGGGTTATCGGTAGTTTTTGGCAACTTAATTTCATCTGCTTTGCTGTAATCACGTTGTTGAAAAAGAGCTTCAAATGTTTTTTGAGCTTCATCAGCTTCTTTTTTTGACCAGAATTTTTCTATGATTATATGGGCCAAATCTTTTTTTATTTCCATTGGATTAATGTTGCCCGCAGCGACGCGCTCTTGAGCCATGCTGATTTCTTCATCAGGGGTATGTAACAACACCTTCATATAGCGCCACATCAAGTCATCAGATATTGACATTAGTTTGCCATAGGCTTGATCAGCAGGTTCATTAAGCCCAACTGCATTGCCGAGTGATTTGGACATTTTTTGCTTGCCATCAAGACCTTCAAGAAGCGGCATGGTGATGACGATTTGTGGCTCTTGGCCAAACTGCTCCTGCAAAAATCTACCGGTAAGAAGATTGAATGTTTGATCAGTTCCACCAAATTCTACATCTGCATTCAGTGCTACAGAATCATACGCTTGGAAAATAGGATACAGAAGTTCATGGAATGATATAGGCTGATTTTCAGCAAGGCGCTTTGCAAAATCTTCACGTTCTATTAATCGCGCAACTGTTATTTTTGAGCAGAGGGCTATAAGATCTTTTGAGATCAATTTGTCGAGCCACTCGCTGTTGTAGCGGATTTTTATTTTTTTAGGGTCGAGTATTTTGCTGACCTGTTCAAAATAGGTTTTTGTGTTTTCTTTTATCTGTTCTTCGCTTAGTGGTGGGCGTGTTTTTGATTTGCCGCTCGGATCACCTATGCGCGCGGTAAAATCACCTATTAAAAAAATGATATCATGTCCCAAATCTTGAAACTGTTTTAGTTTTGAAAGAACTACGGTATGCCCAAGATGAAGGTCAGGTGCTGTTGGATCTGCACCAAACTTAATGGTTAACTTTTTGCCTTCTTTTAATTTATCGATCAGTTCTTGTTTGGGGATAATTTGTACTGTACCTTGCTCAAGCTCTTTAACAATAGCTTCGACATCTTTTTTCATAACTATATTCGCCTAGGTTAATGTTTATATAACACCAAATAATCGTGCAATATAATCTGCAAATTCAAAAACTTTTGTTACAAGCACATTTTGTAGCGGCTGTCCCATTAAAAACAGCAGGATAATAGGTAGAAGAAATAGGACATACCAGACCTGTTGCGGCTCAATATATTTTTTTTCTGTAAGAAGCGTAGCCAAAAGCATGACGCCCTTGAATGCAAACTCAATAATTGCCAAGAATATGCTGAGCATTGCTCCCGTAATTAAAATGTTTCTCACAACAAGAGTAAAAGATGATGCGTCCTGACTTGTAAATATTTGAAGCGTTCCACCAAATATTAGCGCTAGCAGAACAATATAGATGAGCGCCTGCAATAGATAGATTGCGATGCCTGCAAAACTTGCAGCTATTAACTTGAGCGTGCGATAATTGCCTCTAATTTCTGTTGGGTTGATAGGGATTTGACGGCCCCATCCAAAGCCAAATATGATGAGGCATATGATACCGATAAGATCAATGTGAACTAGAGGATTTAAGCTTTCAAGGCCCATTTCTGAAGCAGTAGGATCACCTGCCTTTTTTGCCGCCCAGGCATGAAATGCACCAGCAGGGGTGATGACCAAAAAATAGGCAATAAACCGAGACATGAGAGCTAATAATTCTTGAATATTGTGTAGTGTGAACATAATAATCATTAAAAAAGAGGGTTAATATAGTATTTTTCTTTAATAGTAAAATAATTTCAAGGAGCGGTCAACAGCTCCTCTTCTCTTACTCGACAAGTTGAATCTGGTGAGCTAGAATACGTTGTGCAGAAAAGTGAACCTTTTTCGAGTTCAAAAAGCCGGGCCTCTCGAAGTAATAGTTCGTATACTCCCTCGAGAATACTCGGGACAGAGTTTGAATTGCTTTTGTACTGATTCTTCGCCAAACTCAGAGCTGAAGGCAGACCGAAGTATTACTTTGAACGGATAATAATATCCCCGTTCGTCCTGAAGGTAGCCCGAAGGGCGAACTTGAAGGATTCGAACGACTAATATAAATGGCAATATTGGTATGAAAGATTTTTTTATTTATATACTCAAATGTTCAGATGGCTCTTATTATGTTGGACATACCGATGATATTGACAAAAGAATGTCCGAACATGAACAAGGCTTTTATGAAGGATACACATCATCTCGGCGACCTCTTAGTTTGGTATACCTTGAGTTAATTGGTTCTCGAGATGCTGCAATTGAGTCAGAAAGAAAATTAAAAGGATGGTCGAGAAAAAAGAAGGAATTATTAATTGCTAAGGGTTGGAAAGGAATTAAGAGTTGCTGGCGATTGTTAAATTAATAATGCCGTTCGAATCCTTCAAGTTCGCTTCGCTTTCTTCAGGAAGAACGAAATCTTATAAGTTTTCAGATTTGACATGGTATCGAGTAGGTTTTGGAAAAGACCTTATGCTAAAATTGAAATTGAAGAGGAGATTTATATGGCTACGATACGTACGTCATTGTCCAACAAACTCTTATTACTGTTGGTACCAATCGTTTTATTATGCGTGACTATTTTTGTCTATTATCCATCCCTGCATTATGAGTTTCAATTTGATGACATTGCCAACATACAGAAACATTTTCAGATACGTACTCACAGTTTATGGGAACAATTTTTTAAAGGACCTCGCTGGATAAGTTATTGGTTAAATTCTGTTTATTATACTCTTGATAAATTTAATCCCTTTTATTATCGTCTGGGAAATCTGATCATTCACAGCTTAAATGGCCTTTTTATTTTTTTCATTTTGCTCCTTGGCCTTTCTGGATTGAAAAAACAGAGCTTTTTTAAACGTCATGCGGTTTCACTATCGTTGCTGACTGCTTTGTTTTTTCTTCTTCATCCCATTCAGACGCAAACCGTTTCCTATGTAATTCAAGGACAGCTTGAAGGAATGGCGGTAATGTTTACGCTTGCCATGACTCTTTGTTTTCTGTTGATTTCCAGATCCACAACCACAACAATGCGGTATTCATTGACCGCATTGTTGTTTATTCTTGCAGCATTTTCAAGCGGAACTAAAGAGATAGCAATAGTCTCACCACTGCTCCTGATTCTGATTGATTGGTTTTTTGTAGCCCAAGGTAATTGGGGAGCATTAAAAAAACGAATATTGCTCCATTCATTAGTATTTTTGGTGGTAGGTACCTGTTACTTTTTTCTGCTAAAGCCTGCCTTCTTTTTTGAGCTGTTTGGTCTGCAGATGAAAGCTAAAAACAATATCGGCAATATCATTACGAGCAAACCTGGCCAGATGATAACACCATGGATATTTTGTATTTCTCAGTTCAAGGTTATTCTACATTACCTATGGGTATTTGTATGGCCCTATGGGATGAGCGTTGAATATGATTGGAAGCTGTGTCCGGGCTTTTTCTCGGTTGACTGCTTGGTGCCTCTTGCGATTCTTTTTACCGTAGGGTTTTTTCTGTGGAAACTCTGGAAAAGAGACAAAATAAACTTGATTGTTTTTGCTGTTCTGTGGTTTGTGGTGATGGTTTTACCGCGGTCAAGCATTATTCCATCTGCTGAACTTATGTATGATTACAAAACGTACGGCGCTTCTCTTGGATTTTTCTTTATTATGTCCTGCGCATTAATTTGGATTTCAAGATGGCTTTATGTACATAGTGGATTATCACTTTCTGGAAGAAAAGTTTTTATTGGCGCAGGTAGCGGAGTTGCAGTTCTGGTTGTTATTCTGGGTATGAGCTCGTATTATCGTAATTTTGTGTGGAGTTCGGGTCTTGAATTTTGGGGCGACATTTTAAAGAAAGCTCCCGGTAAAGCGCGTGCCTATAATAATTATGGTGTTGAGCTTTCGACTAAACTGAAAAAGTTTGAAGACTCAATTCCTTATTTTAAAAAAGCTATTGATATGGATGCACTATATCCGGATCCATGCAACAACTTAGCAGTCGCCTATGCAAATATAAACAAGATTGATGAAGCAATAGGAGCGGTTAGACAAGGCCTTAAAATTAACCCCTACTATCCTGAAGGCTATAACAATTTAGCCTCTTTCTTGCTCATAAAAAAAGATTATGTGGCGGCAGAAAAGGCTGCTCAAGCAGCTATTAAGTTGCGCCCATGGTATGGAAAAGCATATCTGAATTTGGGGCGTACATATCTTGAACTTGGCAAAGATGAGGCTGCGCTTGAATGCTTCAGAAATGCCTGCACCAAGGCAGATCTTGATAATGAGTTTGGATTTTCATGCTATGCTCAGGTTGCCATGAAAGTGCAGCGATTTGATGAAGCGATCGTAGCTTATCAAAAGTTAAAGATGATTAATCCTGAATACCAAGATGTTGATTTTAACATTGCCAATGCATACGTATTGTCGAATCAATTCGATAGGGCGATAGGTATTTATGAGGCATTAATGAGCAGAAATCCTCAGGATTTTCGAGTCGTCTATAATTGTGGGGAAGTTTACCTTAAAAAGGGGCTTGCTAAGCAAGCTCTTGAATATTTTGGTAAAGTTCAACAGTATGCATATATGTTGCCACGCTTGAAGCTGCGAATCGCTGAATGTTACGATAAACTTGGCAATCGAGCCAGATCACAGGAAATGCTCGGTCAGATTGTTCAGGATCAGTGTTTGCCGAATGATGTAAAGCAATATGCACAGAATATTCTTAATACTATTGAGCAGTCCCAAGCTGCATAGATGATTGCCGGATCTCCAGATGATTGGTCATGTCAGGGCTCTTATGGTATACTATAAAAAATTAATCTCTTAAGAGCTTAGAATTTATAGTTCAATTTTAATGAAGGTTTTTAGCCATGGACAAACGGTATGACCATGTAGCGTCTGAAGAACATATTCGTTCTTTGTGGGAAGAAGAAGGTACGTTTAAAGCTATCAATAACACAGGAGAACGGTATTCAATAGATACACCGCCGCCAACGGTGTCCGGTTCGCTGCATATTGGCCATATTTTTTCATACACGCACACCGATATTATTGCTCGCTACAAGCGTATGAATGGATTTTCAGTTGTATACCCATTTGGCTTTGATAATAATGGCTTAGCTACTGAACGGTTTGTTGAAAAAAAACTTAATATTCGTGCAGTGGATTTTGATCGATCAGAATTTATAAGAATTTGTCTTGAAGAATCAAAAAAAGCAGTTGAAGGGTTCAAAGAACTGTGGCAACGTATGGGGCTTTCGGTTGACTGGGATCTTCAGTACTCCACCATTTCAAAAGAGGTGCGCAGAATTTCGCAAGCAGGCTTTATTGATTTATATAACAAAGGCTATGCCTATCGTAAATATGAGCCGGCTATCTTTTGTCCCGTATGTAGAACTTCCGTTGCACAAGCTGAGCTTGATGATAAAGAATCAGAATCATTTTTCAATGATATTGTCTTTACGGGTGAAGATGGCAATCAGCTGGTTATCGCAACAACTCGTCCTGAGCTGCTGCCTTCATGTGTTGCACTGTTTTATAATCCGGCAGATGAGCGGTATAAAAAGCTGAAAGGCAAAACAGCGCACGTGCCGCTTTTTGATATTGAAGTTCCGATTCTTGAAGATGAGTTGGTTGATATGGAAAAAGGATCAGGGTTGGTTATGAGTTGTACGTTTGGTGATACGACCGATATAACCTGGTACAAAAAACATAACTTGCCATATCGTCAGTCCATTGGTGCTAATGGCAAGATGACCGAGCTTGCAGGGTTTATGAGCGGGCTTTCAGTAAAAGAAGCTCGAAAGAAAATTATTCAAGAACTTCTTGAAAAAAAGCTATTGATCAGACAACAGCCTATAAAACATATGGTCAATATTCATGAACGATGTAAACATGAGATTGAATTCTTGGCGTTGCCGCAATGGTTTATTACGATTCTGGATCATAAAAAGACTTTTTTGGATCAAGCAGACAAGATTGAATGGTTTCCAACATTTATGAAAGCTCGATATAAAGATTGGGTTGAACATCTCGGGTGGGACTGGTGTATTTCCCGTCAGCGATTTTATGGTATTCCATTTCCTGTCTGGCATTGTCTTGATTGTGATGCCATTATTCTTGCTGATCCTCAGGATCTGCCGGTTGATCCGCAAGAAGCTCCCTATAAAGGTAATTGTCCATCCTGTAGTGGTACCAATATAGCTCCCGATACTGACGTTATGGATACGTGGAACAGTTCATCGTTGACACCTTATATATGTGCAGAATTAATTGAGCCATATAAGGGTGTACCATTCTTTGCTCAGGATGCTCAAAAGGTTGCCGAAACGATACTGCCGATGAACATGCGTCCACAGGCCCATGACATTATAAGAACCTGGGCGTTCTATACTATTGTTAAAGCATGGATGCATAATCGTATAGTTCCGTGGAATTCGGTTGTCATTTCTGGCCATGTGTTGGCAGGGACTAAAGGTAAGATTTCTAAGTCAAAAGGTGGAAGTGCTATTACTCCTGAGCATTTATTAAAAACATACTCTGCTGATGCTATTCGTTATTGGACTGCTTCTGCAAGCCTTGGTTATGATGTTGCTTTTTCTGAAGAGCAGATCAAGGTTGGTCAACGTTTGGTTACCAAAATGTGGAATGCATTCAGATTTGTCAAAGAGCATCTGATCTTATGTGATCCTGATAATGTTCCTGAGAATCTAGGGCCGGTTAATGAATGGTTGCTTGATAAAGCAACAATCTGTTTTGAGCAATATCATAGTTATTTAGAACAGAATGAATTTAGTATTGCGCTTGATAATCTTGAGAAGTTTTTCTGGCATGATTTTTGTGATAATTATCTTGAGATTATTAAAGATCAGCTCTTTAATCCTGAGCTGTATGAAAGCGATCATCTCTGCGCTACTAAATGGACATTATATGTTGTGGGATTGCGTATTTTGCAGCTTTATGCGCCTTATATTCCTTATATTACAGAAGCGATCTATCAGCTTATGTTTAAAGAGCATGTAGGAGTTTCTTCTCTACATAAAACGCGATATGCTGCCATTCAGCGTGAATTTGTATTTAAAGAGGGTGTTAAAACTACCGACATACTTATTGAGATTATAGCCAAAGTGAGAAAATTAAAAAGTGAACATCAGCTTTCATTAAAAACCGAACTTACTCAGTTAACGGTATATTGTGGCAATATAGATCAATGCGAACGTTTGAAATCGGTTGAGCAGATACTTAAAGGTGTTTCAAAAGCGCAAAAAATAGAATATGTAACTGAATCATCTGATGCATATGCTCTTGAACAAAAAGATGATCAATGGCATGCAAAGGTTTCGTGCTAATTTGTAGATTGGATTCATTAATATGGAGTTAACGATGTGTAAACGATATTGGTTATGTCTTATTTTATTAAGTGTACAAACTTTTATCCTTGCGATGGAACCTGCCGATAGTAAACCAAATTCCATGCAGGAAGGGATGATAAAATCATTGATCGCGTATATAAAATCAGGCCCGGAAGTCAATAAAACGGTTATGCATCTTAGACGGATTAAACGGAGCAAACAGAGTCAATTGTTATCCCAACAAGTTGTTGAGACACAAGACGAAAGCGGCGATACGTTAATACATGCATTAGCCAAGCTCGGTACTCCAGGATTATTTTCAACCGGACTCCAATTAGGTATAAGTCCTGATATAAAGAATAATGATCAACATACAGCGCGAGACATTCTTTTGAGTCACGTAACATCAACATGGCATAGTACTGATAAAGAAAGATTGTCTGGGTATCTTAACTGCCTGGAGTTTTATCGCCTTACGTATAAAGAGCCACTTAAAAAAGTTGTTGAAATGGATGAATCGATATGATCTTAATAAAGAGCAGATTGCATACGATGCCTATTGACACCGAGGCACTTAAAAAAGATATCGAAATGATTCTTAAAAAGCTCGGATACAGTGATTTTGATGTAGGGATTTTGTTAACGACCGATAAAACGATTCGTCGTTATAATAAACAGTATCGGTCAAAAGACCAATCGACCGATGTTCTTTCATTTCCTTTCTATCCTAATGTGAGGGCGGGACAAAGAATTACTGCAAAAAATGAAGCAGAAAAAAATCTTGGTGATATAATTATATCGCTTGAGCGGGTACGCCGTGATGCACAGAAAGTAGGGCGGCCGCTTGAAGCTTATCTCCGGGCAATAGTTGTGCATGGTATATCCCATCTTTTGGGTTATACGCATGATACGGAAAAAGATTACAAGCAGATGCAAAAAAAAGAAGATGAACTACTTGATGTGCTAAAGAAGCCTATTTCTTAACAATATTTTTGTGGTAAAATTAAGAAGCTTTTAAAAGTGTCTTATTAGATTTAGATAGGTAGGGATGCTATGAAAACAAATACTCTGTGCTATACAGCTGCTTTATTGATGAGCTTAAATTTTAGCTTGCATGCAATGGATGATGACATTGAAGCCCCACGTAATGCGGCTCTTGTTACTACAGCACATTTTACAGGGCCTATAAGAATGGTAGATCCAAGAATAAATGTAGATGCATCACGTGAGACTACGACATTTATTCAACAATATAGCAATCGTGATTATACAAAAGGTGATCCCAATACAACCTGGGTAAGGAAAGTTGCAAATGCTGCAAGTGATGGGGTTTTGGACCTTGTTTGTGGAGCTCCTTCACATATAGTATCTTCTCTTGCTGTGCAAGTTCTAACACCTATAATAATCGGGTGGATTACCGGTGGCAGAACTTCTGAACTAGTCCAACTTAATAATATTGAACTGTTTGTGGGGTATCTTACCAAGCAGTCGGCAGCCCTTTCGGTAAGCTCTGAAGAATACAAGCAAAAAAAGGCACAAATTGGTGAATTGCTGAAACAACAGAGAATTCTCGAAGACAGTCTTTATAAAAAATTAACCAGTGATCAAACAAACAAAACAGTTGGATCAATAGTAGTTCATTTTCTTTATCGGACTTTGCGACTTGATGCGACTATGAATAATCTGCGATATATTGGAAATGGTTTGGCGCCAGTTTCAGCTTAATAACATCTCTTCACTAAAAATAACAGAGGCACTCACATGTGGGTGCCTCTTTATCTTATGAAACTTCAGTAGGGTTATGGGGCAAACATCCAATAAGTAATTGTCGTGCCCGTGGATGATCATTTAATTTATTTGCATGCGCCAAAAGTTGCTTTTGAGGGACATGGAGATCAATAAGTGCTTGCTGCTCCTGACCGAGCCACCGGTTAGCCAAAGCCATGTTCGGCAAGCAATCTGCAGGTGCAACTTTAGGGGTAACTGTTTCCATCATAGGTTTTTTGGTCAAGACCCATGAGGCAACGGTTGGAGCATATCTATAGGAAACATAGGCTGCTCCTGCCGCAGCAAGCACCGGTATGATATAGTCACGCTTATCTGGAAGTATTCTTCTTATTGTAGCGAATAGTGCAAGAAATGATGTTATTGCTGCTGGTATTTTTGTCCATTCGCCTAAGCGCCTTACTTCAGTATCTAAATGTGAGTATAATGTTTTTATTGTCTTTATGGTTGATTCTATGGTTCGTGGAGTGATTTGTTCACCTGGAGGTTCACTTGCATAGAGAGAGATGGCTGTAGCGCATAATAATGACATACTCATCAGTTTTATCTTATTCATATAAACATCCTTTCTGGCTGACAGATAAAATATCAGTGATTGCTATAAGTATATAGTTACTTTATGTGACTCACAAATGGCGATCTTTAATTACCGGTAGTTTCCATTTCTGGTAGATGATGAATCTTTTTATGCTTGAAAAGCAATTTAAAAATTGCCCACAAATTGATCAACGCTACCGGAATAATGAATACATCAAGCGTTGACCAAATAAATTCTACGGGAAAGATGGCACCAAAAATTAACATAGCAGCAACAACGAGGTAATATCCTTTGAGCCATCTGTTTTTAGTGATATACAAAAAGCATTGGCCGCCATTGTATGCATTGCCGATGATTGTTCCAAACGCAAAAAGAAATATTGCTATTAATAGAATGATACCACTTAATGATCCAGGGATATATTGAGTAAATGCGTGTGCAAGTACAGGAACCCCTAATCCTAATGTTGGTTCTGCATAAGAGCCGGTCAGCAATACGAGTAAGCCGACCATGGTGCTTATAAAAAGAACCGCATATGCGCTGAGCATAGCCATGATTGCCTGATTATAAGGATTGTTCGTCTCTGCTTGTGAATTTGGGATTGTTGAGGTGCCTGCGGCAGCTTCACTGGCCATGGTCCCTTTGCTTATAGCCCATCGCAGCATTAATCCTATTCCTGCGCCTCCAAGTGCTTTTGGCGTGAAAGCTTCTTTAATTGAAAACCATACAACAGAAGGCAGACTGGTAATATTAGCAGCTATAATCCAAAGTGCAATCGCGGTAATAATACCAAACATGAGTGGTACTATTTTTGAGGAAAGATCGCCGATTTTGCGAATGCCGCCAAGCAAATAAATGAGCACAAGAGCTGCTATTGCTGTGCCGGTAATCGCTGGGCTTATGGTATAGGTTTTGCAAATGTCTGCAAAAATATTTGCTTGTGTTGCTGACCAGCTGAGCAAAAGAAATGCTCCTCCCAGAGCATACGCATAGGCTGCCCAATTTCCTATAGATTTTTTAAGATACGGCATTGGGCCTCCTGACCATGAACCATCAGGCAGCTTTTTTCGATATATCAATGCAAACCTTACCTCAGCAAAAATAGTAGCGGCTCCGAAAAATACTGCCAATGCAAAACCGATAAAAGCTCCAGGTCCACCCAGCTGGATTGCAATAATCGGTCCAACCAAATTACCGATTCCCAAACTTGTAGAAATGACGGTCAGAACTGCTTGTCGCGATGGCAGCGTGTTGGGGTTGCTCTCATCTCGTTTTCCATTTTTTGCAAAAAATAAGCGAATCATGGTGGGGAGCATCCGAATTTGAATAAATCGTGTTTTGATTGAGATGAGAATGTTTGACAAAAATATAAAGATAAATGGTGCGATTAAGAGATTATTGCTGATTTGTATAAGACTTTGCATTAAATCCATGCATGCTCCTTGATTCAACATAACTTTAACTATACATATTCAAGTGGATTAATAGATTATTGAGACCTTTAGAGATCACACGCTAAAAAAAATACTTATTACGTATAAAGTCGTCATGCTAAAAGGCACGATAATTTTTTGGTCTCCGTTCGTCCTGAAGGCAGCCCAAAGGGCGTACTTGAAGGATTCGAACGGAAAAATATTATTTCAAGAATCTCCATGAACCTTTGATTCCTTTCCAACCATCAGTAATTAATAATTTCTTTTAATATTCTTTCCACTTCTATTGCAGTATCTCGAGAATCAATTGGTCCAATGTACACCAAATAAATATTATCGTTTATATCAATCGTACGAATCCTTCAAGTACGCCCTTCAGGCTGCCTTCAGGACGAACGAGGGAACAAAAGATTCATCTTGATAACCTTATTTATAAGTGTCTTTTTAACATGTGATGTCTATTGCTTATGAGTATATCACATTAATATAAGGGCAGCTAACAGTATTGCAATCTTCATTGACTTGGCAGAACAAACTTATCTACTCTTGTTGCGAGACAATTTTTTCATGTTGATTGAGAGCAATAGATTTTAGGGGAACTATCAAAAAGAAGGGTAATTTATGCTTAAACAGAGCATTATGAGTGTTGCTGTGTATCTTTTGTTTACAAGTACATCTTATACGATGGATAGTGCTGATGTTTGTTCTGTCTCAAGTGTATTATCCCTTAGCCTTCAAGATCAATCTGCACAGGCTATCGCCCATACCATTCATGATCAATACAGATCTCAATTAACTGCAGGCAAAGTGTGTCAAGCCTATGATGAACTTCATGCCTCAATCTTTTCGAGAATGCCTCCGTTATTGAGTCAACAAGTTAAAAAATATTGCTGCATTAAATATGGTTGTTTGCAGTCACCATACGATAGGCAAACAGTTGAGCTGGAAGATAAACAAATTCTAGCCATTGCATGTGAAGGCCCTATTTGTGCATTATCAGGGACTAAAGCTATTTATCTGCTAGATGTTGAACAGATGAAGATCGATAAGCTGCATGATGTTGAAGAAGAAGGGGATAAAGCATATTCAGTTGTTTTATCTCCCGAGTGTGGTTTGATGGCAGTTGGGCTTGCAAAAGGCATTGTTAGATTTTGGGATTTAATAAAAAAAGCATGCTATCAAACAGAATCAAAACATAATAAAATGATTACGTCAGTTGCATTTTCACCTGATAGTAAGCTGGTTGCATCAGGATCTTTGGATACAACAATTTGTCTTTGGGATGCATTCACCGGAAAGCATGTTGGACAAGTCTTGAAGTGGCATGATAAGCCGGTTCAAGGAGTCTGTTTTTGTTCCGATGAACAGTTAGTTTCTTGTACCGATGACGGTTCAATTTATATAGGAACGGTGAAAAGTGAATTGCCACAAAAATCTATAGCACGAATTCCGTCACTTTGTTTTTTGCAGGGCAAAAAATTTTTTACTTCAGACAATAAAAAGATACATCTATGGGATGCAAAAACTGGCATACAAGTTGGTTTGGTGCCCAATAAGCAATGTACCCATGTTTTTTCGATGAGTTTATCGCCGGATGGTAATGTATTAGCAGCATGTATCTGGGATAACTCCATCAAATTATGGAACATGTTGAGTGGGAAGTTGATCAAAACATTAAGAATTGATTCGACGTTTAACTCTCCCATGGATACAGTTGATTGCATTGGCATGGAACTGCTTGCGTTTTCTGATAATTTTCTTGTTTCTGCAGATAAGCTTACACGAATATGGAAGCTTGATAGTTTTGAACAGTTGTGGATAAAAATTGCGGTTGCTCAGTCATTAATGAGGGGCGATATAAACGGATTAAAGTTGCTGCTAGGGATGCTTAAAACTGAGGCTGGAGATGATAAGCCTGTTGAGGATTATGAGGATAAGCCTCGATTAATTAAAACATTGGATAGTCCATTTCAAAAATTTATTCATGACTATATTATCAGAAGATTGAAATTATAGAGTTATGATCTTTGGAGTTCTTAGGGCCTCTTTGATAGAAGAGCTAATGCCTTTCGCATCAATTGCTCAAATGATAATGTACATTCTGATTTCTCGTCAGAAAGATGTTTCATTGCTTTATTAATTTCTTGTCGCGAATAGCTCAAAGACTCAAGAGCGTTGATTACATCATTGTATAATTGACCGGATTGAACGGCTGTCGCATCGAGTTCAATGCCCGAGTTAAATAGCTTTTTGACCTTGTGGCGCAGCTGGACTATCATCTGTTCAGCTTTTTTAGTTCCAATGCCGGTTACTTTACTCAGGCGTTGCTCATCATCAGTCTGGATTGCCTGCAGAAATGCTGATGATCCTAATTGATTGAGTATCGCTAAACCTATTTTGGGTCCAAGGCCTGAGCAGCTTATAACGAGTTGGAAAACCTGTCTATCAAGCTCTGTCTGAAATCCAAATAAGCTTGGCCCTTGCTCTTGATTCCAATGAAGATGAGTGTATAAATCGATAACATCGCCAACATTAAAAAGAGCACTGGTTGCAACACTAACTTCAAATCCAATAGGCCCAATATCAAGTATGAGCAATTGTTCTTTGCGTTCTTTTACGGTACCATGTAATAAACTGATCATACAGTATCCTCATGTCATGTTTCTTAATCTAGAGTCTACGTGATAACGTTGGTAAATGCAAAAACTGAAAGGTATCTGATGAATAAAGAAATTGAAGTTAAAATTCAGATTTCAGATGAACAGCTCGATATGGTAAAAAAATGGTTGCATCAGAACAGTACCTTTTGTGGTGAAGTTCAGCATGAAGAATATTATCTTGATAATCCAACATCACCGTTGACGTTTATTTCACCTGAAGGATTCAAGGATGCTCATTATTATTTGCGCGTAAGAAAAAGCCCTGAAAAAGGAGATTCGATCTGTCTGAAAAAGTGGTACGGAGATTCAAGTGGCAAAAAGACTCATTGCGATGAATGGGAAATTGCTGTTTCTAACGGTTCAACAGCCCTGGAGTTGTTGAATCAGCTTGGTTTTACTAATGCAACACCAATTAAAAAAACGCGTTGCATTTATCGTTTTGATGAGTTTGAGGTGGTCATTGATAATGTAGAAAACCTCGGCGTATTCATTGAGGTAGAATTAAAACAGAATGTTGATGATGTTCACGTTGGATTACAGCGAATCTATGAACTGATCAAAAAAATGGGGATTGCATCATGCAAAAAACAGGAACGTGGGTATACCTCGATGGTCTGGAATCCTCAGTATGATTTTGGAGAGCTTTTAGAGCTTGAGTAACAATGAGCTACCAGATCAAGCTCGCTGAATCCTATAGACCTCAGACTATGAAACCGGACCAAAAATTAGATTTATAAAAATTTAAAGTTGATGAACTTTTCCTACCCCGTTCGTCTTGAGTGCCTGGCGGAGCTGAAAGCGAAGACAGGTGTATCGAGGCCTGTCCCGAGTATTCGCGAGGGGGATATGAATATTATTTAAACTTCTTGTGGGATAATCTTGAAAGCTCTTGCCAGTTTTGCACAATGAGGGCTTGCTTCTTTCTATGCCCCCAATTTTTAATTTGTCTTTCAGCATTGATAGCCTCATCTCGGCTTTCAAATTCAGCCAGATAGACTAATTTTATGGGCAATCGTGAAGTGTATCCTCCCATCATACCAGATTCATGTTCACATATTCTTTTTTCAATATTATCTGTGTGTCCTGTATAGTATGATTTGTCTTTACACTCGAGTATGTAAACATAAAATCCCATATTATTCTTTCTAACTTAAGCATCTAATAATATTCATATCCCCCTCGCGAATACTCGGGACAGGCCTCGATACACCTGTCTTCGCTTTCAGCTCCGCCAGGCACTCGGGACGAACGGAGTAGAGAAAATTTATCATAGAACTAAAAATTAGTAAATCTGCACCAAGAGCAGTCATTGAAAATCAATACTTTTTCACTTTTTTGTAATGTTGGTGATATACTCAAATATCTACAGTTTTAGTCTGGTTTCATAGTTCGAGGTCTATAGGTTTTATGAATCAAATTATGTTCATCTTATTATCACCGTTTGAATGCCCTTCAACTATCGTTCAGGGCAGGTTCCAAGGTAGCCCGTAGGGCGACCTTCAGCACGAATGTTTTTTTAAGGATAATCAATGAACTGTTTATCCAAGATTATTGCGCCTCTTTTAACGATCTCATTTTTTTATCCTTACTATGTGCAAGCAATGCAAGGTTCTGCTGATGTTATTGAAATTGTTCCGCATGAATCTAAGCGGGATAATCGGGATTTAGAGCGAATAGTTAATTATTGGGAACTCAATGGAGATCCGCTTGAAACTAACTGGTGGACCGTTTTAAGATTTCGATTGCCACCTAAAAATAATGTTGACGTTGCGCGTCATCACAATAAAACAATAGGATTCATCTCATATTGGAGTAGTATTATTAAAAGTTATGCAGATCAAGGATATAGTCATATTGACTTATTGGCTGTTGATCCCTTTTATCTTAAAATGGGGTGTGGAAGAAAATTGCTTCGGCACGTATTACATTGCTTACGATTTCAAGGCATGCTCAGTACAACAATACATATACCAACAAAAAATAGTATTGCACGGTTATTATATGAGCATGAACAATTTAAGTTTATGGGCAACTTTGCAAGTCCGGGAACTATTCTTCCTGTTTTAAAGAAAGATTTGACTACGTAATTTTGGGGGTTTGATTTTCCAAAAATTGAAGTGAATATTGCTGATCGTCAAAAAAAGAGGGGCCCGAAATATGCGGACCCCTCTTTTTTGATTACGGTTCTGGAAAGAAATAGTTTATTTCTTGTTGAGCTGTTTCCGGAGCATCTGATCCATGAACAGCATTTATTGATTTGTTGGTACCGAAAAGATTTCTGATGGTTCCAGGTGCAGCTTTGGTAGAATCGGTGCAACCCATCAAATCACGCCATGCTTGAATTGCGTTGTCCCGCTCAAGAACCAGTACAACAACCGGTCCTGAGGTGACATAATCAACCAATTCAGAAAAAAATGGTTTTTCTGCATGCACCGCATAGAATCCCGCTGTTTTGTCTTTGTTGAGCTGCATTTTTTCCATGCGGATTATGCTAAATCCATTCTTTTCGATCATATCAATGATCGCACCTGCATTTTTAGCTTTAACGGCATCTGGCTTTATAATAGCCAATGTTCTTTCAACCATTATGTATCCTTTATGTGGTTTATCCTGATGTTATTCGTCGTTATCTGCCTTTTGGCGAGCAACATGTTCTTCAAGTGCCATTTGTAGAACACTCTTTGGTCGCGCACCTTCAGCATGTTGTTCTTTCTTAGGCCTAAATTCCTTCTTCTCAACGCGAGCAGCAGTTTTTGGCTTTTCTTCATCTTTTCGAGGTTCAAGCTTGAGGCTTAAGCCAAGTTTGCGTGCATCTTTGCTTACGTTGATTACGCGGAACGGCTTGGTTTCTCCAACCTTGAGTACATCTTCGACCTTTTCGACTTCGCCGTCACCAAGTTCGGAAATATGTACAAGGCCTTCAATACCGCTAGGCAGTTTAACGAATGCTCCAAAGTTTGTGATTTTGGATACTATACCATCGATGATTTTGCCAACAGGGTATTCCTGTTCGATGTTTTTCCAAGGATCTTCAGTTAATTGCTTAATACCCAGAGATATCTTTTTGTTTGCTGGATCGACGTTAAGAACAACTGCCTCAACTTCATCACCGCGCTTGTAGATATCTGATGGATGATCAATATGTTCTGTCCAAGAAAGGTCAGAAATATGTGCAAGTCCATCTACACCAGGAGCTACCTCAATAAATACACCGAAGTCGGTAATATTGGTGATCGGTCCTTTGATTTTTTGACCGACTTTGAGCTTCTCGCTGATACTTTCCCAAGGGTTCTTTTCAAGCTGCTTGATACTCATAGACATACGTCTATTTTCTTTATCAAGGGAGACCACATACACATCAATTTCTTGGCCAGGCTTGAACTTATTCTTAAGATCGTTGATACGATCAGTCCAAGAGACTTCAGAAATATGTACGAGTCCTTCAACCCCTTTTTCAACTTCAACAAAAAGACCATAATCGGTAATGCTTGAGATGGTTCCTTTGGTATGTGCACCAGGTTTGAGTTTCTCGTCGATTTTGGCCCATGGATTATCCTGAAGTTGCTTGAGTCCAAGGGAGATCTTTTCGTTGTCTTTATCAAACGAAAGGACTTTAACGGCGATTTCATCACCGATTTTTACCATTTCGCTCGGATGAGAAATTCTGCCCCAGGTCATATCGGTAATATGCAATAGTCCATCTACGCCGCCAATATCGATAAATACACCATAGTTGGTAATATTTTTGACGATTCCTTTGATGACCTCTCCTGCGCTGAGCGTATCCAGTACTTTTTTGCGTGCATCTGCGCGTTGTTCTGAAAGGTACTTACGACGGGAGATGATAACATTTCCACGTTTTTTATTAACCTTGATGATGTAACTGGTTATTGGATGGCCCAAGAATTGATCAAAATCCATGACCTTGTGAAGATCGATCTGGGATCCAGGTAAGAATGCAGGAATACCAATATCTACGCTCAAGCCACCTTTTACCTTGTGAGTAACGGTACCTTCGACCGGTTTGCCTTCATCATGAAGTTTCATAATGGCATCCCAGGCCTTGAGCGCCTTGGCTTTTTCATAGGATACGACGATATTGCCATCGATGCTTTCAAGCTCTTCGATAAGCAATTCCAGTTCATCACCTGTCTTTAGTTTTTTTAGTTCATGATCGGCAAATTCGTATCGAGGGATGAGCCCATCTGATTTATAATTCAGATCAACAAGTACCCCGTCGCTGTCAATTTTAATAATTTTGCCTTGGACAAGTTTTCCCTGTTTAAAGCTCTTGACGGAACCTTCATAAAGATTACTTAGTTCTTGTAACTGTTCTTCACCAAGCTTGAGTTCTTCTTCTTGAACAACTTGTGTATCGGCTTTGCCAAACTGAGATGGCCTGATAAGTTCTTTTGACATATAGTTTATGCTCCTGTGGTGCTAAGACCACTTCCTTAAGAAAGGAGGTTAAAGGGTTAATAATATGCATTTATCAGTACTTTATGATAGCATAAAATCGATAAATTGACAAATTCCTGGGTATTTTTCTTCTTCCCATGACTTGAATACCCATCGCCATTTTGAACCTGGGGTGAAAGGGTAATCAAATGTTCGCTCCCACTCATTGCCTTTCGTGGTGAGGCTCTCCTGAGTATTCGCGAAGGGTGCCTGAAATGCGTTAGCATGCTCAGGTGTATCGAAGCACTGAGCGGATAACTTCAAAGTTTTACCTCGAAGCCACGGCCTTTAAGTACCCTAAAAGCCGCCGGAGGCTCACCTATGATTTTTCCAGTATGATTTTTTGGATACAGGACTTCGCCAAAAGCTTGAAAGATCTGATCTAGACTAGTCTCAAAAAAATTTGTACTCTCTCAAATTGACACAGAAATAATATTCAAACTTGGGAGAGTACAATGCTAAATATAAGC
>Ga0180438_10004745_pt1 | contig 19385 bp, 12 predicted proteins | sample SS_ome_12_FD_132455 | JGI IMG/M metagenome (GOLD analysis project Ga0180438, IMG submission 132455) | Hypersaline lake sediment archaeal communities from the Salton Sea, California, USA - SS_3_D_2 metaG | ecosystem: Environmental > Aquatic > Non-marine Saline and Alkaline > Hypersaline >... | reverse complement strand
CGGCCACCAGCCCCAGAGGGCCGCGCACGAACGCTTCATGTTTGCCAGCAGCCCGTGGGTCCGCCCTTCGCGCGGCAAGACGCGCCCGATGGCCTCGACGGCGTCCTTGAACGCCCGGGCGCTGCTGTCGGGATCCGGCCTGGAAACTCTGGCCTCCTCGACGCACGCCCGGAGGATCTGGGCATACCGGTCTCGCCTCGGCCTGATCATCTGCGCCTCTCGATCGATGGCCGCCAACGCGTTGCGGACGGCCGCGGGGAGCCTGTGCGCCTGACACAGCGCCTGGCTCGACGCGACGATGCCCGCTGTCGCGCGGATGGCCTCTTTGCATTGCGCGAGGCCGGCGAGGTTCTCCTCGACGCGTTCGAACTCCTCGTTCGCCCAGGCGTACTTCTCGCGCAGCTTGCGGTCCGGGTCCGCCACAGCTTCGCTGAGCCTCTCGATCTCCTCACGGCAGGTCTCCAGCACAGCCCTATCAATCGGATCAGTCATGGTGCGGCGATCATCCATGGTGCAGCCTCCCGCCTCTTCTCCTGTTGTGGGGCCCGGGGCATCTCAGCGCCCCTATGCCAATTCTGCTCTGCCAACTCGTCGTCATGTCGATCCAACCTACGCAGCCGGATTGACCTTCAGCTATTCTACCACCAGTTTCGGAGGCCGAGCCTATGATGGGATGGCAGGCCGGCTTGGCAGAAATCGGCGCAGTTTGACGAGAGATTGGACGGGTCCGACGGAGGCGCTGGAGGGGTGTTTTCAGCGGATGTGCAGAAACTCTCACACGACATTCCGGTGCGGTGAAAGTGGATTTCGCCATCCCCGCGCGCGATTCCGGGCAGCCGAGAAACAGGGCGGACCCGTGCCAAATCTCACCGGCCCCCAAAGCGCTGAGACGAGGTGTACGGCCCACGGATCGCCCCCTTCCGCCGCCCTCCCGACTGGCCCCGGTGTGGAGGACAGGAAAAAAACTCTGATTTTGCCCTTGACACGTTCTCTGCGATGGGGAGTGGCCCGAACTAGCGGGCGGAAGCCAGCCCGTGCCGTGCGGCGGCTTCGGCGGCTCCGATGACGCGGGCATGGATGGCGACGTGGTCGAGCGTGCCGGCCCAGTCGCGTCTGTCGGACCACTCGTCGCCGAACAGCAGGTGCTGGGGCGACCAGTTGCCGAAGTCGCCTCCGACGCGGCGGGTGTCGAGGATGCGCTTGCCGTCGAGGTAGCACGTCAAGCGGCCGGGGGAGTAGCTGACGATCACGTGGTGGGTCTTGCCCGCCGTCAGCCGGCACAGCGTGGTCTCCGGCCTCATGCCGTTGTCGCCCGTCCGCGGCGTGCGGAGGCGGAGCAGGAGCCTGTCGTCCTGCTGGGCCAGCGTGAAGTTGCGGTGGTAGCCGTCGGAGGAGAACGAGATGATCCGCGCCGGCCCGCCCTGGCGGAGGTCGGCCGGCGTGATCCGCGCCTCGACGGCGAGCTGGTGGCTCTTGACGCAGGCGGCCAGCAGGGCCTCGTCGACGCCCACCGCCAGCATCGCCCCGCCGCCAAGCTGCATCGCCCCGCCGGCGATCTTCGCCTTCCCCCGCGGCCTTACGCGGCTGTCCTTTTCCGCCGGGCCCCAGGCAAACACGAGCCCGTCGCGGTTGCCCGGCCAGGCGGCGGCCAGCTTCGGCGCCGGCGCGTCATGGAGCTTGTCCGTCACGCTCCGCGGCCGGGCCGGGCCCACGCGCGGCGTGCCGGAAGCCGAGCGCGGCTTGACGCCGGGCGGTGTCTGCAACGTCTTCGCCACCGCCGACCGGTCCTCGCTCCGCACGGATACGACGACCATCGACCCGTTGCGGTCCTTGCAGACGATCCACCCGTCGGAGATCGCCACGTGCGGGTAGCACGTCCCGCGGGCGAGCCCCTCGATGCGCCCGAGCTCACGATACTGCCCGCCGGCAGGGAACGCGTCGGCCAGCACCAGCTTGCCGTTGCCCCATACGATCAGCTTCTCGTCGCCGGTGACCACGCAGGAGCCGTGGCCGAAGTTGCCCCCCCGCCACAACTGCCGCCCGGTGGCGAGGTCGAGGCATTTGACCGACTTGTCCACCATGAACAGCCGGCCCTTGTGGACGACGGGGCTGCACACGAGCGCGTGGGAGCGGCTTTTCCACACCTGGCGTGCGCCGCCGGACGTGATGGCGACCAACTGCGTGTTGGACTGGTTGTACTCGCTGGTCAGCAGGACGCGGCTGCCGGCGACGGCGGGGGAGGCCAGGTTGCAGGCGAACTCCGTCTTGCGGTCGAACCGCGCGACGGTCCGCCCCTCGTGGCCGGCGTCGATCCGCATGACCACCAGCCCCCAGATCAGCAGGTCGGCGATGCAGTCGGCGGCGCCGACGCGGATGGGTACGGGCCCCGCGGTGTGGCCGGCCGGGCCGGTCTGCCGCGAGGCCCACCGCCGCTTGCCCGTCCGCTTGTCGAAGCCCATTACCGTCCCGTCCTCGCTGCCGACCTCGACGATCGCCACGTCGCCGACGATCAGCGGCGAGCAGGTGTGCCCGTAGTCCCGCGTCCCGCCGCCGACGCTCTTGCGCTGGCGGATGCGGTAGGACTGGTGGAAGTTCATCGCCCAGACGGGCTTGCCGGCTCGCTTCGCGTCCCAGCAGCGGAAGTCGCCGTCCGTGCTCACCGTGTAGAGGTAGCCCGTCTGCTTGTCGAACGTCGGCGTCGACGACGGGCCGCCGTAGGCGCCCGTGTCACCCGTCCGCAGCCGCCCCTGGTAGCGGCACGCGTAGCTCTGCCGCCACAGCTCCTTCCCCGTCGCCGCGTCGAAGCAGTAAAGCGTGTCCGTGCCGGCCGACCGGCTCCGCCGATCGCCCTGCCACCCCATCACGTACAGACGACCGCCCACGACAATTGCCGACGTGCACCCGACGCCGACGTTGCGCCCCCACAGCTTCCGCGGCGGCCAGCCGCCCGGCCAGCCCGACGGCTCGCTCGTCACGTCCGTCCGATCCGGCCCGCGCCACTGAGGCCAGTCCGCCGCTCGCCCGGCCGCCGACCACGACACCGCCACGCCCGCCAACACCGCCGCCAACACCCACGTCCGTCGCCGCGATCGCATCATCCGCATCCCTTCCGTGCGCACGTCATCCGCCAAGACTCTCCTCACATGAAACTGCCATCCACGCACCATCAGGCCGACCAAGTTCTCCCCCAAGCTTCCTAACCAGCCGCAACGGGGAACGTGCCGGATTGTCCCGCGCCCCTCGATCGCAACGGATTGCTCCTGACATCGCAGGGCTGCCAATGGTACAATCATGCTACGTGCAGGCAGAGAGGAGCGCCAGGGCATGGGGAAGGAACACAGCCGTAGTAAGGGTGGCAAGGCGCTGTCCGACCATCAATCCGACATCTTGATCAAGCTCAGGTCCGGCGAACGCAAGGACCTCGTTATCCTGGTAGTCCCAAGCCGTGATAGGAAAGACGAGCCCATTCCGGATCAGCATATGTGGGCGGAGGCCGGTCTCGACGTGCTCGCGAACCTGTATCGCGGAGCAACTGCTTTCAAGGCGTACGCCGGGATATTCAGAACGGATGCCGGCAAGATACTGCACGACGAACCGATACTCCTAGAGGCTTACGCCGATAGACGGGACGTTGAGAGCGGAGACAAGCTGAACTCACTGCTCAGATTCACCGTAAGAATGGGCAAGGAGACCGACCAAGACACGGTCGCCATCGTGGTGAACGACTTCATGCACTTCATCCCGATCGTGGGGCGCTAGGCTCCCGGGAGAGGACAATGGCTGACAAGCCCATCAATCAGTACGCCATCAGCCAATCGCTGGGCAGCAGCGTCCAACGAGCCGATGGTACGCGATTCGGGGGATTCGGCTTGATCAGAAGCGCAGCAGAGGTCCTAGGCGCTCGGTTTGGACATAGCGCGTCAACAAGGCTGACCCACGATGAGTATCGACTAATGGCCCAGGCCTTCGAGCAGATGAGGGACGGCTATGCACCAGGCCGATTGCTGTGGAACCGGTCGTTCGCCAGGAGCTTCGTCGACCGGTGCCGGCAAGCGGGTCTGAAGACACCTGAAGACGTCCTCAAGAGGCAGATGATCGCTGTAAGGAAGGACCCGGCCCGATTTGCACGGATGGGCATTGCACTGTCACCTACGACCAAGAGAGAAACCCACGCGGCGCCGCGAGATGAGTGTATTCCCGCCATCGAATTCGCGTTGGTCCGGTTGAGATATCGCTACGGGGCTTCGATCGATGACATTCTGTTGAGTACGGAGCTCGGCAGACAGTTCGAAAAGTCTGCCCAGGCGATTGTTGGTGATGCCTCCCCGGAGGAGCTCCGGCTTGGCGCGCTGTACCTGCGCAAGACGCGCAAAACAACGGAAGCTCAGAGGCTTCTTGGCCAAGAGAACGTCAGCTCGGAGATGCTTGAGGCGGAGATGGTGGATGTCGGTTGCCTGTCGAATCTACACGCGCAGGAGGTCCCCGAGAGCCGTGGTATCTTGAGAGTCACAGAGGGGCCGAAGTACCTGTTTGTGTCCAGGTATAAGAGCTTGCGGGCCTCGCTTACCCCGTTTGTCGACGGATCTGCGCTAGAGGCAATGGCGGACCGTTTCTGGGTGCCGGATCGAGACGAGATGCATATCAGCACCTTCGTCGGTGATGAATTCGGTGGGCTCGGCTTGGAGCAGTGGCAGATCTGCCTTATATACGACAGGCGCCCCCTGTTCAACTGGCCTGTTCGACCTCACGCGGCTTAGCCTCGCAGCGCGAGCACTGCAATTCCCGTGGCCCCGTCCGGCTCTTGGATGCCCCCGACCGCCATTGGCGAAGCCAACTCGGCTAGCTTCCGGGTTCAGCGGCCGTAGATCAATCGTAGAGCCGTCTCGCTGAAGTGGGACGGCGCTTGCTGAGGTCGACTCCCCTCCGGCGCCGGGTCGCCGGAGCCGGCACGGGCCGGACCTCGCGCCTCGCAGGCTCAAGGGCGTGAGACTTGATTCTCGGCAACTGGACCCGCTTGCGCATCTTCTCCAGCTCGCCCCAGACGTCTTCGGTGGTGTACTCGCCTTCGACGCCGGCGTTGGCGAGGCGCCAGTTGAAGTAGCCGACGAACGCGTCCAGCAGGTGGCGGTAGGCGTGCAGCAGGTCGGTGGGGACGGAGGCCTCCATGTAGACGGCCTGGAGCTCGCGCCGGTGGGCCTCGGGCATTCGCCGGCCGGGGCGGGCGGGCTCTGCGGCGATCGGCCGGGTCCGCTCCAGCCGCTCGGTGGCGCCTTCGACGTAGTTGGGCGAGATCTCCGTGCCGATGTACTGCCGCGAGAGCTTCTTGGCGGCCACCAGCGTCGTGCCGCTGCCGGTGAACGGGTCGAAGACGACGTCGCCGACGTTGCTGCTGACACGGACGATCCGCGACAGGACACTCTCGGGCATCTGGCAGGGGTGCCACCCCTCGCGCTCGCCGAACGTGCCGCAGACGCGCGGGAAGACGTCCCACGTGTCGTCGGGGATCTTGCCGCGGGGGTTGGCCCGCTTGTCGTGGTACTCGCGCTGGCGGTCGGAGAAGACGCGGACGGCCTCGTCGTTGAACGTGAACTGCTTCGGGTCCCTGACGAAGTAGAACAGGTGCGCGTGCGAGCGGGCGAACTTGCGCTTCGTGTTCTGCCCGAACGTGTAATGCCAGATCACCCAGTTGCGCAGCGTCAGGCCGAGCTTTCGGCCGATCATGCGGACCTCCGCCGCGTACTCGTCGCCGATGGCGATCCAGAACGAGCCGGTCTCCTTGAGCATGCCGCAGCAGGCGGCCATCCACTGCTCGGTCCAGGCGTAGTACTCGTCGTAGGCCTTGCGGTCCTCGTAGACGTCGTAGAGGTAGCCGATGTTGAACGGCGGGTCGGCGAACGCGAGGTCGATGAAGGGTTCCTGCTGTTCGGCGAGCCACTGGATGCAGTCGGCCTGGATGACAGTGTTGAGTTCGGGTTTCATTGCAGGGATGGGATGGCGCCGGGCCGGTTAAGTGCCCGTCTTGGCCGCTTTGGCGGGGGCGGTTGTGGTCGGTCGGGTGGCGGCCGGCTTTGTCGTAGCGGGTCTGGTGGTCGGTTGGGTGGCCGGGGAGAGGGCGACGAAGCTGGCGGCGACGGTGTCCATCAGCGCCACGGCGGCCTTGCTGTCCTCGCCTCGGCAGGTCAGGATCAGCATGTAGACCCGCGGTTCGCCGCCGCTGTTGCTCTCCACGCAGGCCACTCGCTGGACCAGCACGACGGGGGGCGAGGTCCGCAGGATCGCCGGGGCGCCGGGCGCCGGCTTGTCGATGGCCGACTGCTTCGCCACGAACTGCCAGGCCGACAGGCGGCCCAGCTTCGCCGGGCCCTGCGAAGCGACCTCGCATTTCTGCTTCCGCTTGGCGGCGATCTGCTTGGCCCGGCCCAGCCACTGCTTCGCGACCGCCTCGCTGGTCCGGGCGTCGGCGGAGGCCCGGGTGAGCACGAGGAGGACCGACGGCATCGGCTGGCCGCCGACCAGGTAGTCGGTCTGCCCCATCTCCACGCCGACGATCGACTTCGACGCGTACCACCCCACGGGCGGGCGAACCGAGTAGCCCAACTCGTAGTCCGCGACGGCCTTGGCCAACTGCGGCGCCGGCGGGGCGGCCGGGTGAACCACCTGCGTCAGCCGAATCGATCGGATCACCGCCCCCAGGATCGGGAGCATCCGCGACTGCTTGTCCTTGGCAACCGACGACTCGACCGTCAGGACGTAGCAGATCCGCACGCGCTCGCCCTTGGCCTCACGAATGAAGTACACCTGCGCCGCGACCGTCTCCTTGCCGCGGTGCTGGTAGCTCATCAGCCTCGCCGAACCGGTCACGCCCGCCACGGGCATCGCGGTCTGCTTCCGCAGCTTCAGGTGACGGATGGCCAGGTCCCGCCGCAGCTCGGCCATCTTCATCTCGGCGAACTCGTCGGCCGTGCCACGGGCAGACATCGGGAACGCCATCAGCGTGACCGCCTGCACCACCTCGTTGTTCTCGACGACGATGTACTTCATCACGTCGTACGGCGATTCGAGCGGGCGGACCTCGAAGCCCTTCGGCACGGCCAGCTCGATCCCGGCGTGGGCGTACTCGACGGGGGGGGCCATGACCGCCGACGTCCCTGCCCCTGCCGGCGCAGCCGTCAACGCCGCCGCCACGAAGGCCGACACCATTGCTCTCGTCATTCGACCGCTACCTCCACCGAGCCGCAGCCCCACCCGCCGCGGAGTCGCCTCTGCCGAGCGTAACACCATTCTACCAACAACATCCGCCGAACGGGCCCTTCTGTACACCAGACAGCTCAGCCGCCGCAAGGACAGGCCTACCTCGCCACGCCGAACTTCACCACCAGCACCGCGTAGTAGCCCACGTACACCGACAGCAGCAGCGCGCCCTGCCAGCGGCGGAACCGGTCGCCGCTGAAGAAGATGAACAGCCGCAACATCACCAGCACCGCCAGCATCACCGGCAAGTGAAGGTAGAAGAACTCCGTCTCGACGTCCAGCGGCACGGCGGCGGCCGAGGCGCCGATGACGAACAGCACGTTCAGGATGTCGGCCCCGACGATGTTGCCCACCAGCAGGTCGGCGTGGCCCTTCACCAGCGAGGCGATGGCGGTGACCAGCTCCGGCAGGGACGTGCCGAACGCCACGAGCGTCACCGCCAGCACGTTCTGCGGCACGCCGTAGCGACTGCACAACTCCCCGGCCGAGCCGACCATCAGGTTCGACCCGAGGACCACCGCCGCCAACCCGACCATCAGAATCAGCAGGTTCCACATAACCATGCGCAGCCGGTGCTCCCCGGCCGCGGGGCCCTTGGTCTTGTCGGCCTTGTCGGCCTCCTCCGGGACGATCTCCGGGTGCTGCCGGGCCCAGCGGACCGAGATGTACATGTACCCGACCAGCAGCGCCAGAAAGGCGAAGCCCACCCACCGCGGGATGGTCACGCCGTGCAGCCCGCCGCCAGAGACCGCCAGGACCCCCACGACCACCACAAGCAGCACGCCCGAGCCGAGCTGGAGCCACCCGTGGCGATTCAGCACGAACCGGTTCAGCGGCAGTTGGCGGATACAGCAGCACAGCCCGAAGACCAGCGCCGTGTCGCAGATGATCGACCCGACCCCGTTGCCCAGCGCCAGCCCCGGCTTGCCGCTGAAGGCCGCCGTCACCGACGTGAAGGCCTCCGGCGAGGTCGTGCCCAGGCTGACGACGGTCGCGCCGATGATGACCTTGCTCATCCCCAGCACGGCCGCGAGGCGGACGGCGGCGGTCACGGCGCGATCGGCGCCGAAGACGAGTAGTCCCACAGCCGCGGCGGCCATCAGCCACAACAGCCAGCTTCCGGCATCGACGAAGACCGTCTCGGGGATCAGGTCGGCCAACATGGTCGCAGGAGCCTATCGGACGAGCCGCGCGTTGGCAAGGGGCAGCAGAGGTGGACGGTGGCGCAGGGACTCGGCCCGTGCTGTCGTTGGGGCCCGGCCGACACGGCCGGGCCGGCTCACCTCACTCCCACAGGACGTCCTTGAGCTGGAGCTCGACGTTGGTGACGCCCTGGAAGGTGTTCAGCGTCGCCGCGCCGGCCACCGCCACCTCGTGGATGCCCGCGAGGTGATCCGCCAGGTCGCCCATGCCGAAGCCGACCGCCCGGATCTTCGCCCCGCCCTGGCCGAGCAGGAGGCTGACGGTCTTCCCGCCGCGGCCCATTCGGCGGGGGGCGCCGATCAGTCGACAGCGGCGGACGGCCACGATCGGCTGGGGATTGCCCTGCCCGAACGGCGCCATTCTCGTCAACTGCTCGACGACCGGGTAGCTCAGGGCCGACAGGTCGGTCTCCGCGTCGATCTTCAGCGCCGGGCAAAGCTGCTCGCCGGCCACGTGCCGGCGGGCGTAGTCGCCCATCGCCTCGGCGAACGGGGCGACCTTGTCGCGTTCGATCCGCAGCCCGCCGGCCATCGCGTGCCCGCCGAAGCTCTTCAGGTGCTCCGAGCAGGCCGCCAAGGCGTCGCGCATGTGGAAGCCGCGTATGCTCCGCCCAGAGCCCTGCCCCCCGCCGTCGCCGTTGAAGGCCACCAGGATCGTCGGGCGGGCGAACCGATCGACGAGCCGCGAGGCGACGATGCCGATGACGCCGCCGTGCCAGTCGTCGTCGGCCAGGACGATGACACGGCTGTCGGGCCTGTCCAGGCCGGCCTCGACGACCATCTGGGCGGCCTGGTCGGCGATGGCCCGCTCGACCTTCTGGCGTTCGGCGTTCTGGCGGGTCAGGTAGTCCGCGATCTCGGCGCTTCGCCGGGGCGAGGCGTCGGTGAGCAGCTCGACGGCGAGGCGTGCGTGGCCCATCCGGCCGGAGGCGTTCAGCCGCGGGGCCAGCAGGAAGCCCACGTGGTACGCGTCGAGCTTCTCGCCGGTCAGATTCGCCGAGGCCAGCAGTGCCCGCAGCCCGGCGTGCTTCGTCGCCGGCAGCCCGCGCAGCCCGAAGGAGGCGAGGGAGCGGTTCTCGCCGACCAGCGGCACGACGTCCGCGATCGTGCCGAGGGCGGCCAGGCAGGTGGCATCCAGGAGGAACTCCCGCATCGGCGCGTCGACGCGGTCTCGCCCGCAGATCGTCCGCAGCACCTGCCAGGCCAGCTTGAGCGCCACGCCCGCACCCGCCAGGTGCGGGTTGGGGTACTCGCTCGGCGGGGCCAGCGGGTGGACGATCGCCGCCGCGTCGGGCAGCTCGTCCGGCAGGCTGTGGTGGTCGGTGACGATCACCTCCACCCCCGCTTCGGTCGCCTGGCGGATCGGCGCGGCGGCCGAGATGCCGCAATCGACCGTCACCATCAGCTCCGCCCCGTCCGCGACGATCCTGCCCACCGCCTCGGCGTTGACGCCGTAGCCCTCGTCCAGCCGGTGCGGCACGTAGAAGTCCACCTTCCCGCCGACCATCCGCAGGCAGGCGTGGAGGATTGCCACCGCCGTCATGCCGTCGACGTCGTAGTCGCCGTAGATGAGGATCTTCCGGCCGTCGGCGACGGCGCGTGCGATCCGCTCGGCCGCCGCCTTCGCGCCCGGCAGCAGCGAGGGATCATGCAGGTCGGTCAGCTTGGGGTTGAGGAAGCTCCTCGCCGCCTCCGGTTCGGCCAGGCCGCGATTCGCCAGGATCTGCGCGATCAGCGGAGCCGTGCCCAACCGGCTCGCCAACTCCCGCGCGCCCTCCAACGGCGGGGCGAGGACCCAGCGCAGCGTCTTCGGCGTCCATGCTCGCGATGCCATCGGCTCTCCTTGCGCGATAGTGGCGAGCTCATTGTACCGACGCCCGGCGGCAAATGCGAAGAGCTGCGGGGCCCTCGCCATTGACAGGGCACTGCCCTCCAGCAGACAATGTGTGTCCTTGGCAAGCCAACGGCCGGGCGGGGGACAGGCTGGGAGCCGAGACGTGATCCTCCGGGACAGTGCACAACGCGGGCCGGCGGCGGGAGCTTGGGCGCGCATCGCGGCCACGGCCGCTGGCGTCTGCGCCGCGGGCCTCCTGATCGGCTGCGGAAACGAGCCGGCCGAGCCGGCGATGGCCGGCACGGACGCGCCGCGGTCTCCGCTGGCGAAGGTGTGGGCCTCGTTGACCGGCCGGGGGGCCGACGGGTCGGCCGATCCGAACGACCCGAACGCCCCGGGGGACCCGGACGCGGCGGCGCGGGAGCCGGGCAAGCCGCTGAAGACCGTTCCGGGCGCCCCGGAGAACATCGCGTTCAACACGCCCCCGCGCGCGGCGCCCCGCTCGCTGGCCGCCCAGCGGAAGTACAACAAGCTCATGGCCGAGGCGCAAGCCGCCATGCGGCGCGAGCAGTGGCGGAAGGCCATCGACCGCCTCCGAAAGGCGCGGAAGGTCGCCAACACCCCCGAGGTCCACTCCCTGTTGGCCGTTGCGGAAGCCAGGAAGCAGGCCGAGCCGAAGAGTTGGCTGTCCAGGCTCCTGGGCCGCTGAGGCCGGAGCCGCCAAGCGAAAGAGGCAACCGGCTCCGCGGCGAAACGGAAGTGCCCGAAACCCCATCCGCACCAGCTGAAAGGCCGGCCGCTCCTTCCAGACGGGGGCTCAAGCAGCCAGGCGCCGCCGTTCGGTTCTGACGCGGGGGCCGCCGACGGGTATAATGCGCCGGTCGCCGGGAGCAACATGAAGAAGCAGGCCCAAGCCATCCTCGCCCGCATTCCGCTTCGCCGCAAACGGCATTGGCGGTACATCTCGCCCCACCGGCGCGGTGCCGGGGCCGCCGTGCTCGCCCTCGCGATCGTCGCCTTCGTCGCGTACCTGGTCGTTCCTCACCTGGCCAACAACTGGACCCGCCGGCAGGCGGTGCGGTATCTGGGCGCGTTTACCGGTGCGCGGGTCAGCATCGCCGAGGCGGAGTTCAGCCTCTTCGGCGACATCGTGCTGAGGGGCGTGGGCATTCACGTGCAGCGGACGGCGGGCGAGCCGGGCTCATGGATCGAGGAGCGATTCCTCGAGGCCGGGACCATCGTGCTGCGCCACCGCCCCTGGAGCCTGCTGTCGGATCGGCGACTCGAGCCGACCGAGCTGGTCTGCATCGGACCGACGGTGACGCTGGGCTACGACGAGCAGCGCGGGCGGTACACGGCCGAAGACCTCATCGACGCCGCCCGGCGGTACGCCCGCGCGGGCGGCGGCGGGTACAAGGGGCGCTTGCCGGTGATCTCCATTCGGGACGTCCTGCTGCGGATGCCCGGGGGCCAGACGCGGCTGAACATCTCGCTGACCCCGCAGGAGCGGGCTTACCGGATCATCATCGAGGAGGAGCGGACCGGCGATCGCGAGCCGGCCGGGGCCGAGATGCACCTCGACCTGGCCACCGGACAGATCCAGCACGTCGAGGGCAGCATTCCCGGGCTGGCCCGCGCCGACGACATCCTGCCCGAGCACTACGCCGACTGGCGCAAGCGGTACCGGATCCGGGGCAAGGTGATCCTGAAGGGCCGGCCCGCCGAAGACCCCAACGAGCTTCTGCTCGAGGCGGAGCTGAACGACGTGGCCCTGACGCTCCGGCCGGAGGAGGGCGGGCTGGACCTGACCGGCGTGACCGGGCGGCTGGTGTTCGGCGGGAAGCGGCGCGTGGTGGCCGACAACCTCCAAGGCCGCGTCCCCCAGGGCGGCGGGGCGACCTTCCGGATGAGCGGCAGCTACGATCGCTACGACGCCAACAGCCCGTTCGATCTGACCGTCCAGGTCAAGGGCCTGGTCCTGCCGGACGGCGCGCGGGCGGCGGGCTGGCTGGCGAAGACGCTTGGATGGCTCAACGGCGCGTTCAAGCCGGCCGGGCGGTTGGACATCCACGCCACCTGCCGGAGGGGGCAGGACGGGCACGTGGAGCTGAAGGCCACCGCCGAGCCGAAGGAGATGGCCGTCGTCTGCAAGTACTTCCCCTACCCCGTCGAGTCGATCAAGGGGACGATCGACTTCACGACCGAGCGGGTGAGTTGGGATGCGCTGGCCGGCGGGTCGGGCGAGGCAAAGATGACCACCCGCGGCGAGGTGAGCCTGCGCGATCGGAAGCGCTACGAGGTGATCGTCTCGGCGACGAACGTGGCGCTGGACGAGCGGCTGCGGGCGGCGCTGCCGAGCTACTGCGTGGGGGCGTGGGACGCGCTGCGCCCGACCGGGCGCGGCGACGCGGAGGTGCGCGTCCGGCGAGAGGGGGCCGACGCGAGCCGGGAGGTCCGGGTCGAGCTGCGGATGGACGGGCGCTGCTCGGTGAGCTGCAAGGCCTTCCCGCTGCGGCTCGACGAGCTGAGGGGCAAAGTCGGCATCACGGGGCGGGACGTGACGATCAACTCCGTCGGCGCGCGGCGGGGTGATGCGCGGTTCACCATCGACGGGACGCTGACCGGCGTCGGCCGAGACGACGCCGAAGTCGACCTGACCGTCCGGGCCCACTCGCTGTCGCTGGACAGCCACCTGATCGCCGCCCTGCCCGAGTGGACCCGCAAGCCCGTCGGATCGCTCCACGCGACCGGGCGGGCCAAGTCCGTTCTGGCGACGTTTAGGCAGTCGAAAGGCGGCCCGCTCGACTTCCACGTCGTCGCCGACGTCCGCGACGCGGCGATGCGCCCGGACGCGTTCGCCTACGAGGTGACCGACGCCAACGGCCTGCTGACGATCACGCGCGAGCGGGTGCGGATCGAGGCGCTTCGCGGCAGGCACGGGGCCTGCCCGGTCCAGATCAACGGACAGGTGCTGTTCAGCAAGAAGGCGCCCGGCGTGGACCTCCACGTCCAGGCCGAGCGAATCGCTCTGGACAAGCAGTTGCACGACGTCCTCCCACCGACGCTGAAGCACGTCTGGCGGAAGCTCTCGCTCGGCGGCATCGCCGACGTGGACTTCACCATCCAGCACAACATGCCGGAGCAGCAACAGGATCCGGACTACCGCCTCGTGCTGACCGCCCGGGGCATGCAGGTGCGGTACGAGGACTTCCCCTACACGCTGCGGGGCCTCCGCGGACGGGCGGTCGCCACACCGGGCAAGGTCGTGCTGACCGACATGACCGCCCGCCACGGCAAGGCCACGCTCCAGATCAACGGCGAGCTGACTCACGCCCGCGCCGTCGAGCGGGCCGTCCTGTCCGTCCGCGGACGAGACGTGCCCATCGACCAGGACCTGCTGGGCGCCGTGCCCGGCTCGCTGGGACATCTGGCCAGACGATTCCGCCCCGGCGGGACGTGCAACATGGACCTGCGACGGCTGCGGATCACGCGCAAGGGCCCCGGCGAGTCGGCGGCGACCCAGCCGGGCGCCGCGCCCGCGACTAGGGCGGCGGCCCGACCGGCCGACTGGTCCGCCGACGGGCTCGTCACGTTCAGAGACGCCACCATCGACGTGGGGCTGGGGCACAAGACGGTCTCCGGCCGCGTCGACGGCAAGGCCGCCCAGGTCGGGCCGGACCTCGCCGTGGACGCCAGGATCGCCCTCGAGCGCGTCGTGGTCGGGCGGCAGCGGTTGACGGAGCTGAAGGGGAAGGTGATCAAGGAGCCCGGCGGCACGGTGATGCGGCTGTCGGAGCTGTCGGCGAAGGCCCACGGGGGGCGGGTGGCCGGTTTCGCGGAGGTCCGGCTGGACGACCCGCTGGTCTACGGCATGCGGCTGTCGGTGGAGGGGATCAAGCTGGAGGACCTGTTCGCGGGGGCGGTAAGAGCGGCGCCGGGCGCGAAGGTCAAGGGCCTGCTGGCGGGCACGCTCCAGTTGACGGCCGCCACGGGCAAGAAGCCGACGCGTCAGGCCTCGGGGCGGCTGAGGATCTCCGGGGGGAAGCTGGACCGCCTGCCGGTGATGCTCGGACTGATGCACGTGGTGTACCTGTCCCTGCCGGGCGAGTCGATCTTCGCCGAGGGGACGGTCACGTACCACCTGACCGACGACAAGCTGGTGTTCGACGAGATCTACCTCCGCGGCGCGCCGCTGTCGATCGTCGGCTCGGGCGTGATGAAGATGAAGACGGAGGAGTTGAGCATGACGTTCCTGGCCGGGGCGCCGCGCGAGATGCCGCGGATCGGGAGCCTCGAGGAGTTGCTGACCGGCATCGCGCGGGAGATCGTCGAGGTCCGCGTCAGCGGAACGGTCCGCAAGCCGAAGATGCAGACCCGCCCCCTGCGAAGCCTCGACCGCATCCTCCGCGACCTGCTTAACCCTGGCGGCTGAAAGCCCCGACCGCTATCATCCCCCCAGAATCCGCCGGAGCGCCTGCTCCGAAAAGGGGACTGGCTCCGCAGCGCGGGTGCCTGTCCCCTTTCTCGGGACCCCGCGGCCCGGGCAGGCACCGGCAGCCGAGCCTGTCTGAGCACGGGTGAGCGAGGAGACGCGCGCATGGCCGAAGCGACAGTGGGCATCATCGGCGGCAGCGGGCTCGGGGAGGCGCTGGCCGAGACGCGCGGCGAGCTCGTCAAGGTGGACACGCCCTTCGGCGACCCCTCCGGCGGCGTGCTGCTGACCGACTGGGAAGGCACGAAGGTGGCCATCATCAGCCGCCACAGGGCCGGGCACGTGATCGGCCCGTCGATGGTCAACTACCGCGCGAACATCTACGCGCTGAAACAGCTCGGCTGCACGCACGTGATTGCCTCCGGCGCGGTCGGCTCGCTGCGGGAGGAGATTCGGCCGAAGGAACTGGTCATCCCCGACCAGGTGATCGACAAGACGTATCGCCGATCGCCGACGTTCTTCGACGCGTGGTTCGCCGCCCACGTGGAGTTTGCTGCCCCGTTCTGCCCCGTCCTCCGCGCCCACCTGCTCCGCTGCGCCGAGACCGTCGAGACGAAGGTGCACGACGGGGGGACGTACGTGTGCATGGAGGGGCCCGCCTTCTCCACACGGGCAGAGAGCGAGATGCACCGCGCGTGGGGCGGTGACCTGATCGGAATGACCTGCATGCCCGAGGCCAGGCTCGCCAGGGAAGCCGAGCTCGCCTACGCCCTCGTCTGCCTGCCCAGCGACTATGACTGCTGGCGCCCGGCGGCCGAGACGCTCGAGAGGCACGAGCTGCTCAAGGAGATCATCGGCAACCTCACCGAGGCCACCCGCAACGCCGTCGAGCTGATCAAGATCGCCCTCGCCCGCTTCGGCGAGATCGCCGAGACACCCTCCCCCGCCCACAGCGCTCTCGAGCTGGCCATCTGGACCAGCCGTGACCACCTCGACGCCGCCGCCGCCCGAAGCAGCTACGGCGTGCTCGTCGAGAAGTACCTGTAGCGACGTGCAGCGCCCGTGACGCCGACGTGCGGAAGACAGCGCGCCGGTCAGAGGGACTCGAGCCCCTTCCCCCAAGACCAACGGGCCCCCGACCGTGCTACTTCTCCACATCCTCCTCCGTCCGATCCTGCGCAGGTTCGGGCGCCGGCTTCGCCTGCATTGCGGCGCGCGGCTCCGCGGCGCCCTGCGTGCTCGCCTCGCCGCCGCCGGCGGTCAGCGTGATGACCAGCACGCCGAGCCTCAGTGTCGCAGGCGCCGTGGTGGGCTCGGCGTCGTCGGCCGCGCCGGACGGACCGGAGGCCGGCGGCTTCGCCACCGGGCGCCGGGTGATCTGCGACACTTCGTAGCGGCGCTTCCCCTGAACGGCGTCGGGCTCTTGCGGTGCGGTCGGCGGCGGCGCAACGACCGGGCGCGGCGCGGAGGTCGCGGCTGACCGTGTCGTGACCGGCCCCCGAGGGCTGGGCCGCGGCATGTCGCTCAGCCGCGACGGGGGCACGCCGGCCAGCTTCTTCAGCTCCCCGCGCAGGCCGGCCAGCTCCGTCGTCAGCCGCGAAAGGTCCTTTGAATCGCCGCTGACGACGCAGTAGAGCTGCGCCGGACTCGTCTGGTACCAGCGAAACGCCCTCTCGTTGCCCCGGTCCGCCATCCCGCTGATCAGGGCCTTGCACGTGGTCGACACCGGCGCCGGCTTCCACGTCGGGGCCGCCCGCCCCATCGCCAGCAGCCGCTGCACCCGCCGTTGAGCGGCCAGGGGGTCCGTCACCTCGAGGCGGATCTCGTCGACCGAGATGCCCGCCTGCCGCTTGGCATCGAACGCCGGGGCCGCCAACCGCTCCGCCAACGCCGCCGTCACGATCGCCTCGAGCTCATCCCGCCGCCCGCGGAGATGCCCCAGGGCATGCGCCGACCCGGCCGTCGACGCCTTCCCCTTCTTGTACTTGTACGCGTCCTTGCCGGCGCCGCCCGGCCCGGCGGCCCTGCTGGCGCCGAGGTCGGCGGTCACCTTGCGGGCGTAGTCCAGCCCCTTGCGTCCTGCCTTGTCCCCAGCCGAGCCGGCCGTTTTCTTCGCACGGAAGCCCCCGGCCGCCGGGCCGCCGGAGGCGACCGGCGAGTCCTCGTCCGACACGCGGGCCAGCAGCTCGCCGCCCGCCGAATCGCCCGCGATCCGCGAGGCCGGCTCCGGCGGCCAGAGGCTCGCCGAGACGACCACGCCCACGCCGACGGCAAACAGCAGCACGGCCGCGGCCGCCACGCGACCGGGCCACGGCGAGTCCCGCCGCCCGTCATCTCCGAGCAGCCCGCGGCGTCTGGCCTCGGCCATCACGCGCCGGCAGAAGCCCGCCTCCGGGCCGACCGGCGGCAGCCGGCGCAGCACGTGACGCGTCCGGCGCAGCTCGCCGAGCAGATCGGCCACGTCGGGCCGTTGGGCAACGGCGGCCTCGACGCGGTCGGCCACCGCGGCGTCCAACTCGCCGTCGAGGTACGCCGAAAGCTGCTCCCGAATGTCCTCATGTTGGGCGGTCATGTTCGGATGTTCGTACGAGTCGTTGACGTTTGACCATTCTATACCACCGGTCAACCGATTGGACGTGCCATCCGAGAGGATGTTCCCGCAAAGCCGGCCGCCCTTCATCCGCCCGCCACGGGCGCCGGCGCAAAAAAACGGGCGAGGGCTTACCCTCCAGTTCGCCCTCGCCGCGCTGTTGCCCCTTCCGCCTTGCGTGGCAAGGTGGAAAGTTGCACTCGTTGGCAGGCGGTCGTCACGGCCGGGCCGATCGGCAAACGCGCGCGCCGTTCGCGATGCGAGGCCCTGCCGGGGCCGCCCGCACTTTCCGGAGCCTCCTCCGCGCGGGCTCAACCGCCAAGCGGTCCGCCGGGCGCGACCACAGTGGGCAACTGCCCGTGACCCACCGCGGTCTGCGCCCTGGCTGACCTGTCGCTCCGGCCAGACATGGCGATCCGTCCTTTCAGGTTGATTTCCACCACCGCCGGAACACCGGAAGCCTACAATTCGCTCCCCCGGCGGACAAAAAGGGCCCCCGAAATGATTGCTCCCCACGCCCTCAGGCGGTCAATAGAGCGTGAAATTCACCCCCGTGCCCACGGGGCGGCGGGGGTCCTTGGCGGCCTTCGCGCTCCTGTAGATCATCACCGTCCCGGTCGAGTGCAGGATGACCTCCGGCCTGCCGTCGCCGTCGAGGTCGCCCACGGCGGCGAAGGGTCCGGGATCGTTGCCTCCGCGAGGCCCGGCCGCCGCCGCGAAGGCGCCCTCGGGCCCGAACTGCGCCACGCACCGGCCTCTGCCGTCCAGCAGCTTCTTCGTGTTGCCCACGAGGATCTCCAGCAGGCCGTCCCCGTCCCAGTCGATCAGGCGGTGATGTCTGCCGTAGTCGCACCGGAAATCGACCAGCAGTCGGCCGGCCGCGTCGAGCAGCCACACGCGGCTGGAGCCGAACGGGAGATGATCGATGTCCACGACGATCTCATCGCCCGGGGTGTCCTTGCGCACGGGCCCGAAGTCCGCCGATTCGAAATGATGCCCCCGAACCTGCCACAGCGCCCTGCCCGCCCCGTCGGCCATCGCGATGCAGTTGGCGCCGCAGTACGTGAACAGCAGCCGCGTGTCCGCCGGCCGAGAGGCCAACTTGACCACCTCGCTACAGTCGATGTGCCCCGACGCCAACTTCACCTTGCCCGGCTCCAGCGCCCACATCTCCTTGCCGTCATCGTTCAGCATCGTGTAGCCGGCGATGATCTCGTCCTTGCCGTCGCCGTCGATGTCCACCGGCGTCGGGTGGTGGCACGTGCGGTACGTCTTCGACCGCCACCGCCACAGCGGCTTCCAGTCGCCCGTGTAGGCCCAGAGGCATCGGTAGCGGTCCTTGACGATGATGTCCGTGGCGCGCCCCCGGCCGCGGAGATCGACGAACGTGATGCAGTCGGCCACCGTCAGGCCCTTCGGCAGCGGCAGCCGCCTCCGCTCGGCGCCGCTCGCCCCGTCCAGCACCAGCAGGAAGCCCTCGATACTGAGGTAGACCTCCGCCTTGCCGTCGCCGTCGAGATCGTAGATCTGGAGCGGCACGTCGTAGCCGAGCCCCTGGCCTCCCGCACTGGCCCGCCCCCACCGCCACAGCACCGTCCCGTCAAGCCGGCACGCCACAGCAGCCGTGACGCATTGGCGCTTGTTCCGCGCCGTCACGATCTCCGCCGCCCCGTCCCCGTCGAGATCCCCCGCCACCAACCACTGCCCGTGATACGCCGCCTCCGGCGTCAGCGACCGCCAAGGCAGCACAACCGGCCCCCTCGCCGTTCTCATATCGCACACAACAGCCCCGTCCGGCGGCCCCGCCGCCACCAGCACGCCCGCCACAGCCGCCACCAGACCCGCACACGCCGCCACGCACCTGCCCATCATCCTCACCTCCCGCCCCCGCCCATCCGCAAGCCAACCCGCCCCGGGCGCAACCACGGGGTCACAACCACGGGGTCAGACCCCGATTAGTACGGCAGCGCTAGTTTTGCTCAAGAAGCATCGGGAAGGTAGCCGATAGCTCTCCCAAAACCAATGTCTTTGGGAGAGGCGCGATGAACAAGGAGCAGCTTTTGTCCTTGCAGCCTG
>Ga0180438_10004744_pt1 | contig 19386 bp, 16 predicted proteins | sample SS_ome_12_FD_132455 | JGI IMG/M metagenome (GOLD analysis project Ga0180438, IMG submission 132455) | Hypersaline lake sediment archaeal communities from the Salton Sea, California, USA - SS_3_D_2 metaG | ecosystem: Environmental > Aquatic > Non-marine Saline and Alkaline > Hypersaline >... | reverse complement strand
TCGGCGGTAAAATTGAATATTATTTTATTGTCATCGAAAAAGTAGTGAACGCTCACGAGCTTCATGTCCAGGTTGTGCAATTTGATTTTTTCAAGGGTAATCGTGAATGCTTCCTTTTCCCTCTCTTCGTTGTCAAGCTTCCTTTTCATATCCTGTTCTGTGGCTATCCGTATGATTTTTCCGGGATTCACTCCCTCAACGGTTGCTTGCGTCACACCTGTTACGAGAGCGATCTCCGGGCCGTTCTGTGTTTCGATGAGTACATGCGTTCCCCGTGAGACTTCGGAGTCTAAAAGCTCGAGGTAGCAGACCTCGCAGTTATAGAGAAGCTTTGCTATGACAATGCCTTTCTGTTCGGACATCTTTTCACCTCATTTGTATAAATCAATCAGTAATCCGCGTATCTCATCGAGTGTGGACAGTAGATCGATGTTTCGGGATTGCTGGGAAAGCACGAGTTGTGTCAGCGCGTTTAACCTTTCATCGATGATCTTCGTTACTGTGTATATTTTTTGTCTCATTCGCGTCCCGCCGGTGTGATGTTCTACTGAGTACATGTGATTCGTGACATATTTCATAAATTCCATGATCATGGATTTATAGATCTTCAATTCCTCAAGCGTCGGGTTTTTAGCGAACTTTTCCCCTTGTTTCCTTATTTCTTCGATAAGATTATCGAATTCGATGTGGATTGCTTCGATCTCTGCCACCTTCAACTCATCGTAGAACCCTCGGTGCTCCACGTTCACCTGTTCATGGATCCTTTTGTGACTTTTCTGTTTGATTTTCACGCTTTTTTTATCTTTCCCAGTTTTTTCCATCTCAATCATTTTTCAAGTCTCCTTTTTGTGATACGATACACCTCTTGGTGTATTTCCTCTACACCTCCTTTCGCAATCACCACGAAGGTATCTTTGTACTGAGACGCGAGTTGAAGATATCCGTCACGCACACGCTGCTGAAAACGAGTCCCTTCGAGTTCGATTCTATCACCATTTCGATAAAGGGTTTCTTTTCTGTTCCTGCGAGCCACCTGGTTGAGCCCCTGCTCGGGAGAGACATCGAGGTAGAAGACCACGTCAGGCTCTATATGATTGACCGCGTAGAGATTCATGCGTTTCAGGAAATCCATCTCTGCGATCTTTCGAGCGATTCCCTGGTACACGAGCGTTGAATAGTAGTAGCGTGAAGAGATGACGACGTTCCCATCGTCAAGTGCCGGTGCGATGATTCTGTCCACATGCTCGGACCTGTCGGCAAGGAAAAGAAATAATTCTGCCTTGGCACAGATACTGAATGCCGGGTTCAGAAGAATGTCTCTTATCTTGATCCCTTCATTGGTTCCACCCGGTTCTTCGGTGATCACGCACTGGTGTCCGTCTCTGGTGAGTGCCCGGTGAAGGAGATCAACCTGTGTGCTCTTGCCCGATCCATCAAGACCTTCGAATACGATGAAAAACCCTTTGCGCACGCCGTTTCCTCATTTATTCGGTGCATACTTCTGTGGAAGGGCAGAGCCGGTTCTGTGAAGAGTAGAAGCTTCAGTGGGAGATTTTAAGGGGTTGGAATTGTTACGTGACTCTCGTTCCCTCTTTCTTCATGAGGTCCTGCGCACTCTCGACGTTGAGGGGTTGTTGCGACGGGGAGAATTTCTTTCGTTGGGTACCTCGTATGATGAAATCCTCACTTTTCAGCTTTTCGATGTATTTGTTTCTGACCTGCATCAGCTTTTCTTTGTCCTCGATGATCTCACACTTCCCGTCAAATATTACCCCTTCTTCTATTATGAGCCGGGGCGTCTTTATGTTTCCGATCAATTCCCCGGTGGAAAGCAACGTAACTTTTTCCGCTGCTATTATATCTCCTCTTACTTTTCCCCCAATCACCACTGTACCGGCAATGATGGTACTCTCAGCGTAACCATTTTTACCGACCAGCACTCTTCCGTTTGTATTTACCCTTCCGTAAAACTTACCGTCGATACGTAACAGTCCGTTGAGCTCAAAATCCCCTCTCAGAGTAGTTCCTTCACCAATAATACTGTTGACGAAAGCATCTTCCTGTCCGTATGCAATGGTTTCTGGCATTTTCTTTGTGCTACTCATTCCTTCCTAACATCAAAGATAATTATAATACATTAGAGAATTTTTAAAAAGAGAAAATTTGAAGCTCAGGAGATCATCTCGCGAAAGAGGATATGGTTTAGAATTCTGTGGTCATAAAAATCATAGGATCAACCGCTTTCGTTCCAATTCGAACCTCATAGTGAAGGTGGAATCCAGTCGATCGCCCAGTCCTTCCGAGAAAGCCGATGATTTCGCCCTTCTGCACTTTTTTCCCTTCATATGCCTTTATACTCGACAGGTGAGCGTACAGAGTTTGAAAGCCATACTCATGCTGGATCTGAACCGTTCTTCCATATCCTCCTTTCATTCCTGCAAACACCACTACACCGTCGGCGGAAGCCCTGATGGGAGCCCCTGGCCACCAGCTTATATCCACTCCCTGGTGTACCGCAAGATTTCCAGTGAAGGGAGATCTTCGCATTCCAAAGCCTGAAGTGATGAACCCACCTCCTATGATGGGCCAGTTGTTCGGTATTTTCTGGATGATCTCTTCTCGTGCAGCGAGAAACTTGGTAAAGTTCTGCAGCACCTTCCTGCTTGTGGTAATGTCTTCATTGATCTTTTTAATGGTTTCCAGCTCGGTTTCGAATTCGTCTTTGCTCTTGAGCCCCATGATTTCGGAAATATTTTTTATTTCTGTTTCTGGGCCTCCAAGCCCAAAGATGTTCTCTGTTTGGCTTGCCCCGAGAATCTTGATAATATCCTTGATGTTGTTCTTGTATTCAGAGACGGAATCCTCGAGATTGGAAAGCTCCTCCTTGAACAGTATCATGGAGTTCAGATTTCCTTCCTGTGTGCTTTGGAGATCTTCCATTTCCTTTTTCATCAGTGTGTAACGAGAAGTGGATAAAAAGAAACTTATAATGATCCCTGAAAGCACCAGGATCAGGAAAGAAATGGTGAAGAGCGAAATCTGGAAATTGAAGATCTTTTTTTCAGAATGAGGGATTAGCATCACAGTGAGCTTTTCCCTCCCCTTCTGGAGGAAACGCTTATAGCTATGGGTTAGCCACCTTTTCAGGTAAATGAGGTGTGTGTTTACATATGCAAAGAACCGTTTTTCAAGTTTTTTGTATTCAGACACCGACACCCCCCAGCCTGTGTATTGTTTATGATGCTATATCATAAACCACACTGTTCTATAAAGTCAACAATTTTATAGTTATTTTATCGTACAATTCGATATAAAATTTTATCAAATCGCTACTTACAATGTTGTTTGAGGCTCAATACTGCGGTTTCATACCCTGTTTTGGGTACTGTCTGAACTGGTTTCTGAGAAATTTATGCAAAGAATGACAGCAATTAGCTGTGCTGGGTTTTTCCGCTTTTTCCACTGCGAATTTCTGAGAGGATTTTTACAAGGTCCTCCCCGTCGATAAGCTGGAGCTGCCGTGCAGCGGTGAACTCTTTTGCATCAGGAAGAAATTTCATCGGGGAGATACAGATGGCGTTCGCACACCGTTCCGCCTTTGCTTCCTCCACCACGCTTTTTACCGCATTCAACCCGAGTCTCACCGCGTCTCTGTAGACCTTGATGTAAATACGGTCGAATTTTGCAGCCCGGATACCGATCTCCTTCGGGGTGGCGGTGATCGTCGTGATGCTCGATCCCGCATGCTTCACATCCACTATTTCATACCCCAGGTAATTCACGATATCGTTCAGCATACCTTCGAATACCGGGGTGGAGCTCACGATGAAATCTTTTATGTTGTCATCAACCCTGAGCGCGTGGTACTTGTCCAGTTTTTCAGCCACATCTTTGTAACCCTGTTTTATCTTTGAGATTTCTTCCCACTGTTCAACTGCTTCGGCCAATTTTCCTTCCTTCTCGAAGAGATCGGCGAGATAGTACCTGGCGGTGAGCAGGAGATTCTGATTCTTGCCTTTTGCCGTTTCCACCGCTTTTTTATATTCTTCCATGGAGTTTTCCACATCGTTCAGTTCCCTGTAACAGATCGCCTTCTGCAGGAATGCGCGCAGCCGGTAGTCGGGAGAGAGCTGGGCTGATTCCAAATACGTGAGGGCCTTCTGATAGTCTTTCGCTTCCATGTATACCCTTCCCAGGTAGTAAATCGCCCTGTAGTTTCTGGGATCGTATTTGACTACTCTGGTGAGGTATACGAGCGACTCCTTGATCTGGTTCGCGTGGAACATGATCATTCCGAGATAGGAAAGGCTCTCAGTGTGGAAGGGATCGGCTTTTACCGTTCGATCGAAGTAGGTCACTGCCTGCTCCAGGTTCCCTCTGTTGTAGAATATTTTCGCAGTGGTGAACAGGTGCAGCGCGTTCTTCGGTTCTATTCGAATGAGCTCGAAGAGCTCAACAAGAGCATCATCCTCCTTTTCGAGTGCGAGGTAACATTCAACGAGACCTTCACGGATATCTTTTTCGGTGGTGATGATCGGCTTTCGGCTCAGATTCAGGCAGTATCTGTATTCGACGATGGCCATCTGGAAGTTACGTTCCCGTCTATAGCACTCCGCGAGTAGATAGTGGGCATCGATTGATCCCCCTTGTTTTATGATGATGGCCTTCAGATCTCTTATTGAGGATCGTGTATCTCCTGCTTGAATCTGTTCCAGAATCCGCTGCAACTGTTTTGGCTTCCTGTAAAACCGAATGTATACGATGACAATGATAAAAGAGAGGACGATGAAGCCGGATACGAAAAGTGGTATATTCATGCGACGCCTTGTTTGAATACTTCTGAATAAATTTGTTTGTAGGTCCTCAACGTTTCAATGTCCCAAACAACGATTTCGATAAGTTCCAGAGTACGGTTTTCTTCCTCGATAAATTTTTTCAGAGCAGCCAACAGAATCCGCGCACAGCGTTCGGGAGAGAAGCGAACAATTCCCAGGCTCATATCAGGAACCGAAATGCTGTGCAGCTTCTTTTTATTGGCAAGCCGAAGACTCGAAAGCAGGGAGTTTGTGATGTTGTCCTCTTTGATGAGCCCGTCAAACTCCATGAGAACTGCATGGATAATGAAGCGTGTTTTCAACGTACCCGCGGCGGTAATAACTGCCTGACCGACCTCCACTTCACCGTATCGTGCGCATTCTTGCAGTATCGACTCCCCACCCTTCGCCTTGATCGCGCCACCAAGACCAGAGCCGAGGATGAGCATGTTGTTTGCAGTGTTTATTATCGCATCGGTTTTTCTTTCCGTGATATCGCCCTTCAGCAAATCTACTTTAACTTTCGTCATAAATTCTCCAATGGAAAAGTGAAATTCCCCTGCACGGAAGAAAAAGTCTTGTCATATATATAGTAACAGATAATGAAAAACTCGAACATCCTTTTTATAAAGAAAAATCCCATTTCTGAGTAGAGAAACTGACCACCTGTACTGCTCTGCACAACGATGTTTTCTGTTACTCCTCCAAATGTCTGCGATGAATACACGGAATCTGAACCCAAGGAACAACTGCGTGTGCGTGTTTTAACGCGGTAGGGGAATCCCGAGTCTAATCGGGCTCATTTCGTCAGGGAATGTAAAGTAACCGGTTTACCTTTTTAATGAAGTTTTCGCCCTCTATTGGTTTTGTTATTACTGAATCCACACCGGATCTTTTCATTTTTTCAATCTCGTTCGGTTCGGTCAAGGGGGTGACTGCAACAACTGCTATTTTTTTTAACCGGGGATGTTCCCTCATTTTTCGTGCGGCCTCGAAACCGTTCAAACCGGGCAGTGAAAAGTCCAAAAAAACCAGATCCGGAAGCCATTCAGCGATGAGCATGCCCGCGTCGAAACCCGAATTCGTAGTTTTGGTGTCAGTATCAGGAATGCTCTCCAGGAGATTGGACGAGCTCGAGAGAAAATCGGCATCATGGTCAACGACAAGGATCTTTTTCTTCCGGGCTTCCTCGAGTTCTTTCGGAATGGGCATCTTGTTCTGGTTGAGAAAGTTGATGAGGTCGCTCCATTTCACCCGACGATGTCCCCCGGGGGTCGAGTATGCCTTGAGCTTCCCTGTCTCGATCCATCGAATAACCGTCCGGATGTTCACCTGGCAGAACTTTCCAATCTGATAGGTGGTGTATATTTTTTCAGGCAATGTGATCGCCTCCTTAACAAATATGATAAATATTCTAACTATTATTGAAAACTAATATAATTATGGGGGAGAGTCAATAAATAAGAGTAAAAAATTGGAATTTTTTTACATAATAACCGTTTTCCCGAACAGCTAGGCGCCAAACTTTGCAAGTCTCCCGGAATGGGCAAGCATCAGTGTCATGAGGTCCAGAGTATTCATTACGCCGAAGGAGCCCCTTTGCAACTCTCTCTCGTTGAAGCCTTCGACCGAGGAGTGACGGCTCCATCGGGAGCGCAGAAGAACAGGCACCGGATGCCATGAATGTGCCTTGTAGAGCGACGGCGTGGAGTGGTCTCCTGTGATGACGAGCACATCGGGCTTTAGATCGAGAATCGTTGCAAGGCTTTGATCCACCTGTTCGATCACAGAGATTTTTCTCTCAAAATTCCCATCCTCACCTGCAGAATCTGTGTATTTTATGTGCACGAAGGAGAAGTCGTATTTCCCCCACAGGTCTTTGAGCTTTTTGAATTCAGGTTCAACACCACTCTCCACCTCGATCACATCCATGCCGACCAACCGCGCGAGCCCCCGGTACATGGGATACCCGGCAATGGCGCAGGCGCTCATCCCGTACAACTCCTGAAATGAGGGTATCCGTGTGTGGAGGGCAAATCCCCTGAGCAGGATCATATTCGCGGGGTGCTCGTTTTTCAGTGTCTCCTTTATATTTGAGAGAAAACTGTTTACGAGCTTTGCAGTGTCTTGAGCTTTTTTTGACCCATCCAGGGGCTTGGCTTCAAGAGGAGGAACACCTGTTTTCTGCGGATCTGTTTCAGAGATGTTTTCAGAAAAATCAGCGCCCCGGAAGACGAGTGCAGCCCTGTGCTCCTTTTCCGTTTCAATGAAGAACTCTGCTCCGGGCAGAGTGATTTCCCGGACCTTTTCACACATCTTTCTGTTCACCTCATCAGGGATTCTTCCCGCCCGTCTATCAGTGATGTTCCCCTTGTTATCTATGGTTGCGAAGTTGACCCGCGCCGCAAGGTCTCCGTGTTGAATCGGGAACTTTACCCCCAGAGCGGATAGAATTCCTCTCCCGATGACATATTTCAGTGGGTCGTATCCAAAGAGAGCCAGATGGCCAGGTCCGCTGCCAGGTGTGATTCCCTGCATGATAGGAACGAGCAGACCGGTTTCAGAAATTCGCGCGAGGCTGTCCATGACCGGGGTTTTTGCGGCCTCGAGCTCGGTTTTCCCATCTTTTTGTAATCCGCCTACTCCGTCGAGCACCAGGAGCACCACCTTCTCCTTTGAAGCCTGCTTGAGGGTTTGAATGAGTTCCGATCTGTCCAGCATCTGTATCCTCCTCGTGGAAATTAGGAGAAAAGCATCTCCAGGTATTCCTCTGCATTGAAATCGATCAGGTCCTGTACCTTTTCGCCGGTTCCTGAATAGAAGATGGGTATTCCGAGCTTTCCGGATACCGCACAAGCAATCCCCCCTTTGGCAGAGGAGTCGAGCTTTGTCAAAACGATTCCGTCCACACCGACGTAATCATTGAAGAGTGCGGCCTGGGACAGTGCGTTCTGCCCGGTCGTTGCATCAACAACCAGCAGCCTGAGCTTTCTCGCATCCGGCAGTTTACGATCCAGAACAGACCCGATTTTCCCGAGCTCCCTCATGAGCATCTCTTTGTTATGGAGCCTGCCTGCAGTGTCGATCACGAGGTCGTCAACCTTCCTCGACACCGCAGCATCGCAGGCATCGAACACGACCGCTCCCGCATCTGAGCCCTGAAATTGACGGATTACGGGAACATCCGCGCGCTTGCTCCATATCATAAGCTGCTCTATCGCCGCATCCCGGTAGGTATCCGCTGCTGCAATGAGAACACTCCTTCCCTCCTTCTTTAACTTGTACGCCAATTTTGCCGCCGTGGTTGTCTTTCCTGTTCCATTGACGCCGAAAAGAAGATGAGCGGTGAGGCTGCCTGGGCCCAGCACCGGATTGACCGGTTCCATCTTTTCCTTGATGATTTCTTTCAGAATCGCAGTATACTCACTCTGAAACGAGGAGCTTCGAGAGCGAAGCTCCAAACGAGAACGTAGTTCCCAGCGTGAGCGAAGCTCCAAACGAGAACGTAGTTCTCGCAGGATCTCCTCTGTGAATTCGACACCGAAATCGGAGCTGATGAGGAGTTCCTCAATTTCGGTGAGTATATCCTCTTTTTCTTTTTTCCCTCCGAATATCCGATTCAGCCGTTCTCCCAGCTTGAAATTCACTTCCTGCTCTCCAATCTTTCAGTTCCTTCCGACAAAAATGTTACTGCCGGTGCACGGTTGTAGAGGGTAAAATACTTCACCATTTTTGAAAAGGAAAATATAAAAAATCCAGTGGTGGCAGCAGCTGATATTGAGGTAAGCGCGGACAGGAGGTTCGCAGAACTGCGGGCCTGTTCATAGCGCTCCTGGTTGCTTTCTCTGTAGAGATCAGCCCTCTGCTCAGAGAGTGTTTTCTGCGCACCGAGCAGTATGCTTACTCCCACCATGCCGATCCCTGCATAGGAGAGAAGCCTGGCCTGTCTCTTTAGCCGATCGGCCTGTTCGAGGAGCTGTTCCGCTTCATAAATGGGAAGGAGTCGAAGCTCAAAACTGCCGCCTTTTTCTATTGAGAGCAGATCGGACGCTCTCAGTGTTTCCTCGCTGTAGCCTTCCTTCTTGACGGTGAGAATCGAACGCTCCGAAGGGATCTGAATGAGAAGCGGTGTCCGTCCGACGTACCTCTCATCCACAAGCACATCAGCAGACTGCGGGACCGTACTCAGTGAGAGCTCACCGACTGATTTCTTTTTATCAAGCACCGCGGTGATGCGCGTGTCCTCTTCTGAGAGGGTAAACAGGTCCGAGTATTGCTCGTAGCCGTCACGTGTGATGCTCAGTCGGTACCGTCCTGCAGGGAGGAGGAGCTCTTCCACTTTTCCTATGCCGACGGCTTCGCCGTCGATGAAGATGAAGGAATCCTGAGGGTCCGCTTCAATGCTCACCCGGTACGTCCGGTACTTCAGAAAACTCCGGAGAAAGGGTACCTGGTATGATTGTGGATCCTGCAGAAGACTCTCAAGCGAAATGCTTTCTGAGTAACTCGCTACGGTCTTATCGATGAGGGTGTTGTATGCAGACAGAGAGAGTTGTACGCGGTCATCGGGGAGCACCGTGTAACTGCCGGAAAGATAAAGGGGCCAGTGCTCATCTGTATAGGTACCTTTCTCAACCACCGGGGTCACCCGGTAGGGGATCGTTTCTCCTGCATCCAGGAATTCCTCTTCATAGCGCGGTTCTAGGGCGAGCTGTCTGAGAAGAGACCGCTCTTCATCTGTAAACGTGAGAAAAGGGATCTGGAGAAATGTGATGTAGAGTGAACTGCGAACGCTGTCTGCGATATATTCGTATTCCTTCCCGCTCGAGCTTGTGATGTCACCGATCACCACCCGCCGGGAGGTGAAGATGTTGAAATCTCCGAAGCTGGGGAGTGCGGCGTGAAAAAAACAAAACACGACGGCACCCACGATCAACTTTTTCATCACAGATTCCTCTGACTGGCAGCTGCAGGGCAATACCCTTAGGGGAATCCCCTTTGGGAAAAAGGGTCAATCGTTCGGAAGGGACTTCAAGGCCGCGTCGATGAAAGGGTCGATCTCCCCGTCCATCACCGCGTCGACATTGCCCGTTTCTACCCCTGTCCGAAGATCTTTGACGAGCGAGTAGGGTTGAAACACGTACGATCTAATCTGGTTTCCCCAGGAGATATCCTTCTTGTTCTTCTCGAGCTCCTCCTTTTCCTTCTCCTGTTCCCTTCTGTAGTGCTCGTAGATTTTTGACCTGAGAATTTTCATGGCCATGTCTCTGTTCTTGTGTTGGGATCGTTCATTCTGGCACTGGGCAACGATACCCGTTGGAAGGTGGGTGATACGCACCGCCGAGTCCGTGGTATTCACATGCTGACCACCCGCCCCCTGTGAGCGGTAGGTATCAATCTTCAGGTCCCGGGGATCGATATTCACAACGATTTCTTCATCCACTTCTGGCAGAACGAACACAGAGGCAAAAGAGGTGTGCCTTCGTGCGTTGGAATCAAAGGGAGAAATCCTTACGAGCCTGTGTATGCCGATCTCCGTTTTCAGATACCCGTAGGCAAAGATCCCCTCTACAGATACGGTGACGGATTTAATGCCGGCTTCCTCCCCGGGGAGTATATCCACGATATTGGTTTCGAAATCATTCTTTTCGCACCACCGGAGATACATCCGCAGGAGCATAGAGACCCAATCGCAGGCCTCTGTTCCACCCGCGCCTGAGTGGATAGTAAGATAGGCATTCGCCTCGTCGTTTTCTCCCCTGAACAGGGAGAGTTTTTCGAGCCTGTCGACCTCATCGGACAACTTTCTGAGGCTCTCCCGTATTTCAGGCTCGAGGCTCTCCTCATCCTCCTCCAGGGCGAGAGAGTAGAGCTCATAGAGTTCGTCTATCTTATTCTTCAACGAAATCCAGGGCTCCACCAGGGACTTGATTTTTTTTATTTCTTTCGTGATTGCGGTGACTTCTTCCCTGTCGTTCCAAATGGCGGGGTCAGTCAGTTTGTGTTCGAGTGTTTTCCTTTTTTCCAGAAGGTGGGGCACTTCAAAGGCGATCCCACCCTTCATGGGAGATCGATCTGACCTTCTCGATATCTTCTCTGTAATCGGTCAGCATCTCTATCACCCCTTTCTTTTTTCTTTACAACTTATCGCTGCAGCTCCCTTAAATCAACAAAAATTCTCTCCCCCGCCTCAGGGACAGGTGATACATGAAGGGAATACCCAGTTTTAACTTCCAAGGAACGACAGTTCCACGGGAACCACATGCCAGGAGATGCCGTGGAGTTGGGTTTTGAGAAAAATCTTGACCCATGAAACAGGGAGGCCATAAATTCCCTCCGAAATTATGAAAACGATCGATGAAGCCCTCGATTTTCTCTACAGTTTCATTAATTATGAGACTGACGCCCAGTACTCTTACGACTCGATACACTACAATGTTGTCAGAACTCTCAAGCTGCTGGAAAAGCTCGGAAGCCCGCACGAGGGCATAAAAGTAATCCATGTCGCAGGCACGAAGGGCAAGGGATCGGTCTGTCAGATATTGAGCACCCTCCTTCGCGCGCGGTGCCTTTCAACTGGGCTCTTTACCTCTCCACACATCATGCGGATCAACGAGAGGATCTCGGTGAACGGTGAGGAAATATCGGATGAAGAGCTTATCGCCCTTTTAAACAGGTTTCCGCCACTCATAGATAGTTTCCCGCATGACAATCTTCCCACCACTTTCGAAATTCTGACCGCACTGGCGATGCTCCACTTCAGGCAGAGAGGCGTTTGTTATGCGGTTTTGGAAACCGGCATGGGAGGGAGGTTTGACTCAACAAATTTTTGTGATCCTGAGATATCCGTAATCACCTCTGTGAGCTATGACCATATGGATAAACTCGGCGAGCGCATCGAACAGATCGCCTTTGAAAAAGCAGGGATCATCAAACCAAATAGACCGGTGGTGGTGGGGCATCAGGTGTATGATGTGGGGGAGATTTTCAAGAAGAAGGCGAAAGAGGGGAAAAGTCCGCTCTACCTGACGTCTGAGTTGAGCAGTTATACAATAGAGCGGATGACGGCGCAGGGCACATGGTTTTCTGCGATGGTGAGCGAGAGGAACCTTACGGATCTTTTTCTTTCACTCCCCGGAAGGCACCAGGTGGAAAATGCGGTCGTGGCGCTGCTCAGCCTGCAGGTGCTTGACATGCTCCCTGAAGATACAGGGATACGGGAAGCATTGAAGGGGCTTTTCATGCCCGCACGCCTCGAGCTCGTCGAGCGGAAGAGACGCTTCCTGCTTGATTCCGCCCATAATGCGGATTCTGCGCGTGTGCTCGCTGAGGCGGTCAGTTCCGCCTTCAAAAAGAACCGTCTCTTCACGGTGGTGGGGATTGTTAAAGGAAAGGATGTTCGGGGAATACTTGCACATCTGGCGGGAATTTCCCATGAGCTCATTGTTACAGAACCGATCACACATAAAGAGCTGGATACTGAGCTCGTGTTCAGGACTGCACGGGAACTGTTTCCCAAAGCCCGGCTCATCAAAGATGTGGATGAAGCCTTACAGTATGCCCAACGGCAGTCCGACGGAGAGGACCTGATTCTCATCACAGGGTCTTTTTACGTAACCGCACCTGCGAGGAGCCTGCTATTGGCGACTGAGGGACAGAAGGCTGTTTTCTGAGCCTTCAACTACACGAAAAACGAAAGAAGCTTCTCGCTCTCAAAGGTTCCTGGCTTCACGCTGGATGCAAAATGATGGTTGTGTGTCTGGCTCACATCCGCTCACCTGGGTGGCAGGGGGAACATTTTGAACGGGACTGCGGAATTCAGATAAACCTCTTCTGGAGCTGTTTTTTCACCTCTTCGCTGATCGAAACTCCTTCTTTCATGCGTTTGATCGCAAAGGACAGCTCCAGGTCTTTCAGCTGTTTCTCAGGAACTTGAGGTGCTTTGTCCACCTGCACCATCATAAAAAACCCCTGGGCTTGCCTGAGATTTTCCTCTACCTCATGGATGTTCAGACTCTCGTTCTCACCGTTGAGAGAAACCATGCACTTCTGTACCAGGGCATACCCAAGATTGCTGCAGGTAAGACGGTAGCTGATCGCATCCAGCTTGCTGTGTGCGAGGAGCTGCCTGTCATACTTATGTGCAAGGGTGAGGTTGTTGATCGCGCTTCCCCAGTCTTTTTTCAGAATGCAGAGTACCCCCAGCGTGTCCAAAACCGCCGACCGGAGAGAGATGATCTCATCGCTTTTCTCATCGAACTCGTCGAGCAGTGCATTCGCCAGGTTTGTGAGCTTGAGACCGTAATCGATGTTTTCACCGATCTTGGCGAAGAGATAGCCGATGAAGTTCAGGGTTGATATCTGAAGGTGTATGATCTCTTTGTCGATGAGGCGATCGTTGTGAGCGATTTTATTATCGATGATTGCATTTATGCGGGCGAGGATGAGCTTGGAGAGAAACAGTGAAATTCTGTAGTCCCCGTTTGCAAAGGCGACCTTTGAGTAGCGAAGCAGCGAATCCATGCCCTTGTCTTCGATGGATATCTCCACATCCTTGAGCACGGATTGAAAGATGTTGAGGTAATTGTCCCGCATGTCGTGGGTTTCGACGAGGAGCCCAGCGAGAAAATCGTTCAGCACTTTCCCGATTTTATAGAGTTCATCGATATTGATATCAGGGAAGCTTCCATTCTTGAGCTTTATGGACAGTGAGCCGGCACTTCCCGGCAGCTCGAAAAACTGATACCTTGAGGATTCCTTTTCTTCCATACTAAATTGGAAATAACACCCTTCGGTTTGTTTTTAATGTAAACTAGGCGGTGGGAAAAGTCAAAAAAATCTCTGCCTGACTTGATAGATGGGTCGAGAGAGACTACTTCAGGTGTCCCTTGGTGCATCTCTCATTCCATTTTACTGAAAAGAAGGTTTGGGGATATTACACTGCGGAGATCATAAAAGAGAGGGCGAGAGCCTTGTCAATGATGTGTATGTTTTCCACCGGGAATGCAGGGTCTACGTCGAGGTCCATCGGGGCGAAGTTCAGGATGCCCTTGATTCCGTTTTCGATGAGGGTTTTCGCCACATCATTGGCAAACTCTTTTGGGACTGCGATGATCCCAATGTCGATGCTGTTTGTTTTCAAGAAGTTCACTAGCTCGTTCATGTGGTAGATGGTGACCCCGTTTATCTTTTCTCCGATGAGCATGGGTTTCACATCAAAAAGAGCCTCGAGCTTGAAGCCGCTCTCTGCAAAGGCGTTGTATCGGGTGAGAGCCCTTCCGATATTGCCGACCCCCACGATGATGATCCTGCGCTCTGTGTTGATGCGCAGTATGTTTGCGAGCTCCTGTTTCAGCTTTTTTACGTTGTACCCGTACCCCTGCTGTCCGAAGTCCCCGAAGTAGCTCAGGTCCAGTCGCACCTGGGATGCGGAGGACCCCATGAGGTCACCGAGCTTTTTCGATGATATTTTCTCGACCTGGTTATCCAGCCAGTCGAAGTAGCGGTAATAGCGGGGAAGTCGTTCAATTACAACTTTTGGAATTATTGTTCCATCTTTTCCTTTTATCATTTCACTCCTTTTAAAAGGATGATGAATATTTATCTATATAGTAAAGTAAATTAAAATTTTGTCAATATTTTTTCACTCTCCATGATAATTCATTTGATTCTCCTTCCCCATCTGTTATATTAATAGCAGTACTCTGAGGGGGGGGTGTAGCTCAGCCGGGAGAGCGCTTGCTTCGCATGCAAGAGGTCGTGGGTTCGAATCCCATCACCTCCAAAGATTTACAGCCAATGTGTCCTGACCTAAAAAATCCACTTATCGTTCAAAGCGACAGAACGCTTCTCCTGGAGGTGCACAACCCTGCCTTTGAAGAAGCCAGGGATTCACTCCTCCGGTTTGCTGATCTGGAAAAGAGCCCTGAATACATTCACACCTATCGTCTGACTCCTGTTTCTCTCTGGAATGCGGCATCGAGCGGCATGCGCCGTGATGACATCATGAAGGAGCTCAGTCGCTTTGCGAAGTACGAGATCCCGAAAAACATCTCAGAGACGATCTCCCAGTGGCTCCTTCGCTATGGACGAATTTATCTCATCCGAAGGGGGGAGCAGCTTTGCATCACGAGCGACGACCTCAACCTCTTCACGGAGATTGTCAATCACAAAAAGATAAAAAGGTACGTCTACAGGGTGGAGAGTCCAGGGAGCGCTGTGCTCCTGGAGTGGTCCAGGGGACAGATCAAAAAGGAATGCATCGAGCTCGGGTACCCCGTGATCGACCTGGCAGGCTACGCGCACGGAGAGTCCCTGCCGTTTTCCATGGACGGTGCTCTCGAGCTCAGAGCGTATCAGAGGGATGCCGTCGGAGTGTACATGAATTACGATCGGACAGGGGGAAGCGGTATCGTGGTTCTCCCCTGCGGTGCGGGTAAGACGGTTGTCGGAATCGGAGTAATGACAGGGGTGGGGGAAAACACCCTGATTCTCGTGACAAACATCACCGCTGCCCGTCAGTGGAAACAGGAGCTTCTGAGGAAAACCACGCTTACGGGTGAGCAGATCGGGGAGTACTCCGGTGAGGCAAAGGAAATCAGACCTGTTACGGTTGCAACGTATCAGATACTCACCTACCGAAGGCGCGTGGAGGAGGATTTTCTTCACCTCTCTGTTCTCAACAGAGAGAACTGGGGGCTGATCATTTATGACGAGGTACATCTCCTTCCCGCTCCTGTATTCCGCTTCGCGAGCGAGGTGCAGGGACGGCGCAGGCTCGGCCTTACCGCAACGCTCATCAGAGAGGACGGGAAACAGAAGGATGTCTTCTCTCTCATCGGACCGAAAATTTACGATGTTCCATGGAAAGTGCTGGAAAAGCAGGGCTGGATCTCCAAGGCTTTCTGTACGGAGATACGCTGCGATCTTCCGGATGAGGAGCAGTACCCCTATGCCATGGAGAACAGGAGGGAGAGATTCAAGCGGGCGTCCGTAAACAGAAAAAAATACCCGATTGTGAGCTACCTCCTCAAAGTCCACAGGGGCGACAGTATCCTCGTTATCGGCCAGTACATACAGCAGCTGGAGCACATCGCGGAAAAATTCAAGATGCCAATCATCACCGGGAAAACAAGGACCGTTGAACGGGACGTACTCTACGAACGGTTCAGGAAAGGAGAACTGGACACACTGATCGTTTCTAAGGTTGCGAACTTTGCTGTAGACCTTCCGGACGCGAGCGTGGCTATCCAGATCTCCGGGACCTTCGGCTCGCGGCAGGAGGAGGCCCAGCGCCTTGGGCGGATTCTGAGGCCGAAAAAGAAGGGGATGGCACACTTCTACAGTATCGTCACGAGAGACACCGAGGAAGAGCTGTATGCGGAAAAGCGGCAGCTCTTCCTTACCGAGCAGGGATACAGTTATGCGATCGTTGGTGAGAAGGAACTGAAAGAGAAAATTCCGAAATAGACCAGCGCCGGTCTTTGGATGGCTTCCACAGGCCTCACAGGGGAAGCGCTTCGTGGAAAGCGTTTCTCCACGCACCCCATCGAATTGGAGGACTTTTTCATTTTTTGGTTGCAATTCCCCACGAATCGAGTACAATAAATGGAAATCCTGCACCTTTGTATCTCATTCCTGGAGCTGAAATTTCGGTATACGAAATAAGTCGGTGGCGCTATATTTCAAGCAGAAAACCGTCGTGAAAAGGGCACGGAATGAGCTTTCGTAGGACGGCCTTTGTCATCATTTTATTTATCCTCGCTATTCTTCTATTTACCCGGTGTGAAAAAAAGCAGCCTCTTGAGATCACTCTCCCAGAGGGGAAGAAAGCAGAGATCATCTTTCTCGTGGGAGAGGTATTCGTGAGCTCCGATAGGGGAACATGGATCGAAGCGAAGGTCGGAGACATCCTCAGCGAAGGGACCAGAATACGAACAAACATAGACAGCTACTGCGAGATCGTCATAAATTCAGGGACTATTTTCCGTATGAAGGACAAAAGCGAGCTGCAGCTCGTAATGCTCCCCTCGGATGAAAAGAGGAACAAATCCCACGTGCATCTGATTGCAGGGGAGCTTTTCTCCAAGATACATCGGATCACCTACAGAGCAGAAGACACGGTTTCCACATCGACTTCAACCCTCGGTGTACGGGGTACCGAATACCTGGTGCGGACAAAGGGTGAAAACGGAGCCGGATACTCCGAACTGCTCGTCCTCCAAGGCTCCGTACGGGTCAGGATGAACGTGGGTGAGCCTGCAGCAGATGTGATTCCGTCAGCGCTGAAGCGTGTATACAGAAAAATATCAAGAGGGGTAAACGTCAGGGAAGGGTACAAGCTCCGGATAACCGAAACCAGGGTTTCAGGAATCCAGGATGCCCTCGATGAAATCCTCACGCAGGAGATCATGGATGAAGCCAGGATATCATCCTTGAAGCAGCAGGTGGTGTTGACTCCTGAGCCCCTTACGGAACGCGATAAAAGGGAGCTCCAGGAGATGAAGGACCTCACCCTGAGCTTCACTTCAGGTGAGACTTACTACCTCTCACCCAACTTTGACGGAATCAACGACGAGTTCGTATTCTCTCCAGGACTGCTTGTGAACGAAAAGGTCCTGGGATGGAAGCTCGTTTTTCTCGATGCGCACTCCCGGATCAGGAGGACGATCAATAGCAGGAGAGCGGAAGAGGGGAACCATGTTCAGATACCGGAGCGTATCGTATGGAACATGGATGATCAGGGTGGAGGGACAGTCCCGGACGGTGATTATGTGTACGAGTTCTTCACCTATGACAAGAGTGAGCGGGAAACACTGCGGATCAAGGGGAGAATCGTGGTGGATACCCTTCCGCCTGAGCTCACAGTCTCCACGGATGAGAAGCTGTTTTCCCCCAACGATGACGCTGTCAAGGACACCGTGGTCATTCAGATCGGGGCTGAGCCCAACATCGACTGGAACTGCGTGATCACCACACCGGAAGGGATCACCGTAAAGAGCATCGAATGGGGAAGCGACATCCCTGAAGTCTTCGAATGGGATGGCAGAGGAGACAACGGTAGCATCCTCCCGGAGGGCGTGTACAATATATCCATTTCCGGCCACGACAGGTCGGGTAACGTGACGACCCAAATTGTCGATGGAGTCACCCTTGATGTGAGAGAGCGGAGCGCATCGGTTGATGTTGACTATCCCATATTCTCCCCCAATGGAGATGGGAAACTCGACACCGTCACCTTTTTCCCCTATCTCTCGGACCGGAACCGGATCGATACCTGGGACCTCATCGTACAAACGGAAAAGGGTGAAACTGCCAGGCGATTTCGGGGGCTGCGGTGGATCCCTGAGGTTATCGTGTGGGACGGGACACCGCAGAGGGGAACATTGTATGACTCCTCCCCTGGTGATCTTCCCTCCGGCAAGTACTCCTATTTTCTGAAGGTAATCTACCGAAGCGGGGTGAACACCTTCTCGTTCAAGAAGGAGCTGACCCTCGACAAGGAGCCGCCCAAGATAATCGTGGAATTGTCCCCGGAAATCTTCTCACCGGATGGTGACGGGGAAAACGAGCTTCTGGCTATAAGACCAAAGATCTCAGATCTGACGCCCATAGTGTTCTGGAGGGCCGTCATCTACACGAAGAACGGCACGGTTTTCAAGACCATATCAGGTTCAAGGCTGCCGAGCTCGGAAATCCTTTGGGACGGGGTTTCGGATACCGGACAGCTCGTTGACAGCGGCGAGGACTACTTTTTGATTTTCGAGGCAACAGACTCTGCGCTGAACAAAGGAATGAGCGAGAAAATACCCATCTCTGTGGACATACTGGTCATTCCCACAGAGCGGGGATTGAAGGTCCGCGTGAGCAACATCGAATTCGGGTTCAACACGGCGAATCTCGAGGGGGAGAAAACATTTGCCCTCCTGCGGAGGGGCGTGGAGGTGCTCAAGAAGTATGACAGATACAAAATCATCATTGAAGGCCATACAGACAGCACGGGGGACGAAAACTATAACCTCGTGCTCTCTGAAAAAAGAGCGGAATCGGTCGGTCGTTTTCTCATCGCAAACGGAATAGAGTCAGACCGAATCTCCTTTAAAGGGTACGGCTCACAGTATCCCATAGATACGAACGCTACCCCCGAAGGGAGGGCACGGAACAGAAGGGTGGAGTTCCTCCTGGAGAAGAAAAAATAACCCCCTGCCTCATAGGCTCATCCGAGTTTCTGATCACCCGCTTGGGAGTTCAGGACTTCAAAAATCACTATAGAACGTGGCTCCATTTGATATTATATTAATAGTATAATTTTTGTATTGTAAATTATATATATCCTATGCAGGGCGAGAAATGATGAATATTCTCGGAGGGAAGGAGAGGGTTTTGTCAGACCAAAAGAGTACCAGACTCAATAGAAATAAAATCAGCGGGAGTTCAACTGTTGCATCCGGGGTTTCCACAGGGATCACGGAGGATTCTCAGCTCATGGCTTCAGAGACTTCTCAGCGAATTACGATCCCGATAAAGGGGATGCACTGCGCCTCCTGTGCGCTCACCGTGGAGAAAGCACTGG
>Ga0180438_10004741_pt1 | contig 19395 bp, 20 predicted proteins | sample SS_ome_12_FD_132455 | JGI IMG/M metagenome (GOLD analysis project Ga0180438, IMG submission 132455) | Hypersaline lake sediment archaeal communities from the Salton Sea, California, USA - SS_3_D_2 metaG | ecosystem: Environmental > Aquatic > Non-marine Saline and Alkaline > Hypersaline >... | reverse complement strand
TCTATGGTACACATGATTGGATTGCTGACAGAGCCATAAAGATTTTTCATGATCACTTTCCAAATGATCCATTAGTAAATTTAATATATAATAATCATAATCATATGAGATTATATTATTTGTATGGAACAGAATTACCCGATACAATGATAAATCCTTTAAAAAAAATATTTATTGAAACTGATTCGGGAAATATTCTTACAAGGAAAGATTTTTATATAAACCATTCTGTTGCATTAAGGCAGGATGGAACTATGAGTAAATATCATAATGAAAATAACCTTTTTAGATCAGCTAGAAGAATAATAAACAATTATATAGGTAATGAGGATTATAAATCTGATAATCAAGCAACAGCTATTTTTCTTGAATACATAAGTCATTTAATAGGAGATGCGTGTTATATACATCATGTCTATAGAAAACCAAATAAATCAATAGAACAACAGTCGAAAGGCGAAATTTTAAAGCGAACTCGAAATATATTAGGAGAGGATCTATCACCATTTTCGCAATCTATTAGAAATCTTAATATAGCTAGAAATGAGTTTCACGGGCAATCTGACACTTTGAAAAATGTTTTATTGTATTGCGTTTGGCATACATTTTATGGAAGAGCTCACACTAATGGAGCATTTCAAGAACACGTAGTACCAGATTAGTGTTGGTATAAAGATATAGTAATAAAGAAAATAAATAAGGAAAAAAATTTTGATATATATAGAAAATGGTGGAATGGAGTTATATTTCATCTTAATTTAGCAGTATATTATACTTCAGTTGCAATTAATGGTTTAAAATCTCATTATACTTTTTAATCATATTTTAAATGCAAATATTTAAATATTCTGGAATCATATCATTCTTATATCAGAACGATCTCAATTTGTAATGAGATCAAAATAATATTTTCACTATTAAAAATGTCAGAAAAAACAGATTTCGAATTAAGTCATGTAGCATTTGCGGTTCTTGGGTTAGTTTCTGAACAACCAAGCCATGGAAAAGACATTAACAAGAAAATCGAAGATAGAGGAATGCGAGCTTGGACAGCAATAGGGAAATCATCGATTTATGGAGTGTTAAAAACTTTAAAAGAAAACGGACTCGTTGAATCGTGGATAGAAGAGGAAGATAATCGCGTTGTTAAAGTGCACAAGATCACTGAAAATGGTTTTCGTATCTTGAAAGACAAGGTGTATAATGTTTTGAAGGAATATTATGGTCGTAACGGAGAGGATTTTTATGTTGCTTTTTCAATGTTACCACTCTTATCGAAAGAAGAACAAGTTGAAGCCATATCCGGATCAATAAAAAAATTAAAAATCCATATAAAAGAATTAGAAGAAATGGTGTCGCAAATACCTCACATGCCGTTAAATGTTCGGGGACTTTTTATTCATCCCATAAAAGTAATGCAGACAGATGTTGAATTTTTAGAAGATATATTAGAAGAAGTTAAAGAAGGAGGCGGTCAAGTTGGCCCTGAAGCATATGGTAAATAATTTTGTTCATAAGGTTGGACAACACTGCGAATCTTCATCGATGAGAGACTTGTTCGAGTTCTACGGCTTTCCAATGTCGGAAGCGATGGCGTTCGGTCTTGACGCAACTATGGGATTCGGTTTCTGGGACCAATCTAACATGCTAACTGGAATTGGAAGTGGTGATTCCAAAACGCCATTTTTCGTAGGAGGAAAGCAGGGAACCATTGATGCGAATTCGTTAGCTTGTCGTTTATTAGGAATAAAGCTCAGGAAGCAATCGTTTACGAGCGCTGATAAGGCATGGGAGGAGTCAAAGAAGCTGATAGATCAAGATACTCCATTAATCTTGCGCATAGACATGTATTACTTGCCGTATTTCGAATTTAGTGAAGTAGAAGAGGGAGGGCATTTTGGCGGGCACGCCATCACGCTAGCAGGTTACGACGAAGAAAAAGACGTGGCTTACGTGGGAGACACTGAATTTGAAGCGTTCCAAGAAGTACCTATTGAGAAGTTAAAAATAGGGCGTAGTTCCGAGGAAGGTGACGCATTCATGTATCCTAAAAACACGCAGTTTAGCATGGTGTCCCGCCCAGACAGTAAGCACCCTCCATTAGCCGCAGGAGTGAAGGTTGCGATCCAAGAAGTAGTCAACAACATGTTACGACCTTCCATGAACAATGTCGGCATTCAAGGATTAAAACGATTTGCCAATTCGATTACAGGTTGGGACGAAAGGTTGAAGGGAATCGCACGCATGACTTTCGAATTAACGCATGGCTACATCGAAACGTGGGGTACCGGTGGAGCCTCTTTTAGGAAGTTATACAAGGAATTTCTTGAGGAATTGCTAACCCATCCTGAGTTAAAAGAAGGACCAAGAGCGTGGAGTAATGATGAGTTCAATATTTTAGAAGAATCAATCCCCTTGATCGATAAATCCGTCAATAATTGGACATTGTTAGCAAACACGCTTAAAGATGCCGCAGATGAATATAAAAGCGAATGTTTAAATCACGTGAATCTAGGGGAGCTTCAGGGCCTTGCTCTCGATATTGTCAAACACGAAGAAGAACTATTTACCAAATTATCAAAAATCAAAAATTAAAAGTTATAAGGGAGAATTAAAAGTGGAAAGAGATAAAGCAGATGCGGTATCGTATTGTGGATTATATTGCGGAGCATGTCCGTCTGTTCATCGTGGCTCGTGTCAAGGCTGTAGATCAGAGGATAAAAGTCAAAGACGAATATCCAAATGGAGCTGTAATATAAGAAATTGCTGCATTAATGAGAAGAATGTCCAATATTGTGGAGCCTGCTCTGAATATCCGTGTCCTACCATATTAAAATTAATAAATTCTCATAAAGGCAAACCAAAAATACATTATCGACACGAAATTCCTAATAACATGAAACAGCTGAACGAAATAGGCGTTGATAAATGGGCTGCAGAGCAGGAAAAGCTTTGGAAATGCCCAGATTGCGGTGATTTAATAATTTTTTACAATTATGAGTGCGTCTCTTGTGGAACGAGTCACGATCCTCAAGAAGATAAAAATAAAGGAGGAAAATAAGATGAAAGATACAAATTTGATAGCGCGTTGCGGGTTGTATTGCGGAGCGTGTAGGGCGTACTTGCTCTTGAAAAAGGACCTGTTCGAAGAAAAAGGATACAAGCAAGGGTGCAAGGGGTGTAAAATTCGAAATAAGAATTGCGCATTTCTTAAAAAACAGTGTGCCCCCCTTAGAAAAGGCGAGTACAAATACTGCTCCGAGTGCGATGAAATGCCGTGTCCAAACTTGAAGAAACTTAATGATGGATATGAAAAAAGGTATGGTGTCAGTCTCGTGGCGAATATTGAAAGACTCCGGGAAGTTGGGGAGGAAAAGTGGATAAAAGAGCAGATAGAATTCTACAAGTGTCCGGAATGTGGGGGCGAAATTTGCGTTCACGACGACGAGTGCTACGATTGTGGTCTCAAGTATAATCCCAATAAAGAAAAGTATAAAACATAAAAAATGATAAAGGAGAATGTGTAATGTCAACAAGATTAGAGAAGGAATTAAAGATTAAGGAATTAAGAGAGAAATTCATGGTCCATACCAGGAGGGCGTTTCACTTGCTTCCTAAGATGGACAAGCCACGCATTCTTGACATCGGTTGCGGTTCGGGAACGCCTACCATTGAATTAGCAAGGCTCAGTGATGGAGAGATCGTTGGAATAGACATTGATCAAGAAGCACTAGACGAATTCGCTCGAAAAATTGAAAAAGAAGGACTCTCTGATCGCATAAAAGCGATGAATCAATCGATATATAATACCACCTTCCCGGATGAGAGCTTTGACATCCTCTGGGACGAAGGAGCAGTTCACATCGTCAATCCAAAGAAAAGTCTAAAGGAATGTACCAGAATTTTAAAGATTAATGGTTATTTTGTCTTAGGGGAGGGAATTAAATGGCTTGCTAATACATCACAGCAATTTTCTAAATTTGGATTTAAGCTCGTGGACAAGTTTTTATTACCCGAGGAATTTTGGTGGAAGGAATACTACGAAATCTTGGAAAAAAGAATTGAAAATTTAGGTAAAAGAGAGTTTACCTCGAAAGATCTTGAAGAGCTCAAGCGACACAAAAGGGAAATCGAAATGGTCAAGAGGAATCCGAAAGAGTTTGATTGTGGGTTTTATATATTTCAAAAAATTGAATAAAAAATAGTATGAGCATGTATAAGAATGGATGAAATTAAGGTTGTAGGGGCAAGAATTCATAACTTAAAAAACATTAACGTGAACATCCCGAAAAACAAGATGATTCTCATCACGGGAGTTTCGGGCTCCGGTAAGTCAAGCTTGGCGTTTGACATTGTCTTTGACGAGGGAATGAACAGGTACTTGCAGTCGATTGGGTTTCCTCCTAAATTTGAGGACGAAAAGCCGTTCGATTTGATAGAAGGATTAAGCCCAACCGTTGCGGTGGAGCAGAGAACCACGAGGGTTTTTAACCCACGGTCCACCGTTGGTACCAAAACAGGAATTTACGGCTTACTTCGCATGTTATACGCCATAGAAGGCGTGTTGTTATGTCCCATTTGTAAAGTCCCGGTAAAAGAGAATCTCGAATGTGATCTCTGCGGAATGGTCGTGGAACGCTTGCCAATCAAGTATTTCTCGTTTAATGAGCCTTCCGGAATGTGCCTCGAGTGCAGGGGGAGGGGATACACGACATATTTTACTGAAGAAATGATCGTTCAAGATTATAATAGAAATTTACTCCAAATAACAAAGGCAGGGTCAGCGTGTTTTGCCGATCAATATAAGTTAGTTGAACAGTTACCAAAATTTTACGATTTCGACATTAAAACGCCATACAAAGACCTACCGGAGGAAGTAAAACAGGTCTACATGCATGGAAGCGGAAAGGAATTGCAATTCCATTGGGAATCAAAAACATTCTCCGGCAAATTGGCGAGAGTTTTTGAAGGGATCATTCCCCATATGGAACGGGCAATGACTGAAGGAAAGAGCGCGTATAGAATAAATAAGATTACCAAGAATTACATGTCAAAGGCGAAATGCGAGGAATGTCAAGGTTACCGCATAAACGAACAGGCAAGAGAAACAAAAATTGCGGATAAGCACATAGGAGAACTGGCAATGATGACCATTGACGAGCTAAGCTTTTTTTTAGAAAATCTAACAGAAGATCAGGTGAAAAGTCCTCCAGGGAGGGCGATGGTTGACAACCTCTTGCTAGCATTAAAAAATTTGGTTGACGTGGGTTTATCCTACATCCACATGCATCGTTCCTTGCCAACTTTAAGTGGGGGAGAGCTCCAAAGATTATCGCTCATGACTCACTTGGACGGCGGACTTGATTCCCTCGTGTACATCTTGGACGAGCCAAGCATGAGCCTTCACGAAAGAGAAAAAGATTCATTAATCAAGCTTTTACAGAAGTTAAAAGAATTGGGGAACACGGTTATAGTAGTAGAGCACGACAAGCGCTTTATAGACATAGCTGATCATATAATTGACATCGGGCCCGAAGCAGGAATTAACGGGGGTGAAATAGTGTACGAGGGCTCAATTGAGGGAATTAAAAAGGTAAAGAAATCCCATACAGGGCAGTTTTTAGCCGGAAAGATCGCCCTTCCAGAAAAACCTGACGGTGAAAGAAAAAAGATTGACAAGACTACTAAGTATCTTACCGTCAAAAGCGCAAAAACCAACAACTTAAAAGACATCACCGTGAAAATTCCCTTAGGAATGATGGTAGGAATAGCCGGGGTTTCAGGTTCTGGCAAGAGTTCGCTCATCCTCGATACTTTAGTCCCACTGCTCGAACCATACTTTAAAAGAAACGCCCAACAGGAGAGAAAAAAGAAGGGAGAAAATGGGAATGGTGAAGAAAATGGTGAAGGTTTGTTAGAATACTCGGGATTAGTTGAAGGGTGGGAAAACATCGATGGAGTCGTTGTAGTTAACCAAAAACCCATATCAAGGGTGAGAACCTCCACGCCAGGTTCCTTTATTGGAATTTGGGACAAAATTCGGAACCTTTTTGCCAAAACACCGGAAGCCAAGAAGCGAAAATACGCAGCGGGCCATTTTTCTTACAACTCTGACAAGGGAAGATGCCCTTCCTGCAAGGGGCAAGGCGTTCAAGACCTTCAAATATCTTTCATGAGCAGTTTTACCATTCCATGTAAGGAATGCAAGGGGATGAGGTACAAGCCAGAAATCATGGAAGTGAAATATAAAGGCAACACAATTTCTGATGTGCTCGAGATGACGGTTTCCGAAGCATTAGAGCTGTTTAAAACCCAAGCAAGCGTTTCAAACGTGTTAAAAGTATTAGACGATATTGGAATGGGCTATATCACGCTTGGACAACCAGCTCCAACCTTGAGCGGGGGAGAAGCTCAACGAGTAAAGCTGGCAAAAGAATTGGGAAAAACGAGAAAAGGGAACTCGTTGTACATCCTCGACGAACCTACTGTAGGATTATCATTTTACGACGCCGTGAAATTGATGGAATTGCTCGAGAAGTTAGTCCAAGAAGGAAATAGCGTATTGATAATAGAGCACGACCCAGATATTCTATCGTACACGGATTACATAATAGAGTTAGGTCCAGAGGGGGGACCAAAAGGCGGGAAAGTTATAGCAAAAGGCGCGCCTGAAGAAATAAAGAAGAATCAAAAATCCAAAACTGGCTCTTATTTAGCTTAAATTCAATATTTTATTTATCTATTCATGTTCTATAGAATATACTACTATATTTTCGAAAGAAGATGTCACGATTAAGGATCAATTAATGTCACCCTTGGGTGACAAAGTTTAAATACTTAAAATTCATAATATTATTAAATAAAATTTTAATAAAAGAAACAATGGATTAATTCAGCCAGATATGGGGGTTTTTTCTGGCATTGAGTTAATTTAATTTATATTAAATGATATGATTAGTTCAATTTAGAAGGTGAGGAAAAAATGGTTGAAAATTATAACGAGTTTAGGAAGCCTATTGTAATTGATAATGGAACAGGGATTTCAAAAAATGGATATGCGGGAGAAGATCAACCCCGCGCAGTCTTTCCCACGTGTATTGGAACACCTAAATATGGAGTAGTGCTGCCAGACGTATCTCATTTTTCAAAGGAAGTCTATGTCGGACCAGATGCAATGCAACTCAAGGGACTGATGAAGTTAAATTTCCCTATAGAACATGGAGTTGTCAATGATTGGCCCGCAATGGAACGAATATGGCATTACACGTTTTACACGGACTTAAGAGTCGATCCAACTGAGCATCCAATAGTATTGACAGAAGCGCCATTGAACCCACGATCAAACCGGGAAACAATGGCGGAGATCATGTTTGAGACCTTCAACGTGCCAGCAGTATATGTAGCCATGCAAGCTGTCCTTTCATTATATGCTTCCGGTCGCATAACAGGTTTAGTCTTGGATATTGGAGATGGTGTTTCTCACATAGTTCCAATTGTCGAGGGATTTGCTTTATCTCATGCAATTAAAAGGATTGACCTTGCAGGGCGAGATATCACGACCTATCTACAAAGATTATTGAGACAAAACGGATATTCCTTCCACTCAACGGCAGAAAAAGAAATCGTGAGAGACATAAAAGAAAAACTATGTTACATGGCCATCGATGCTGAAAAAGAATTAATGCTTTCAAAAAAACTTTCGGGATTAGAAAAGTCCTACATGCTTCCTGACGGTGAAATGGTCAACATGGGTGTTGAAAGGTTTTTAGCACCAGAATGCTTCTTCAATCCAGGAGTGGTTGGCAAGGAGTTAGAACCATTAGACAACGCCATCGTCTCATCAATTAACGATTGTGACGTTGATTTGCGAAGAGACCTTTACAGCAATATTGTCCTTTCTGGGGGCTCTACAATGTTTCCAGGCATCAAGGAACGATTGACGAAGGAAATTAAGGAACAAGTACCGGACTCCATTGATGTCAAGATTTTATCGCCCCCTGAAAGGATGTATAGCGTGTGGATTGGTGGTTCAATTCTTGCATCTCTCAAAACGTTTAACAGGATGTGGATCACTCGTCGAGAATACAAGGAACTCGGGCCCGAAGTAATTCATAGATGCTTTTAAATGCTCGCTACTGTAATAATTATTTTTTTTCTATACATCAAAATGATTAACTACTAAACTAAGAGTTTACGTGAAAAATGATAAAGATTAAATTTATTGATGGAACCCCTTGTATCGTGTTAGATGAAAAAAAGCAAAATCGAGTAAAATATAATGAATATAATTGGCCATGGTACGATTTTACATTCATTCAGCGCTCAAAAGAGGTGAAATCGTATAAAGCAGTATTAGACGAATTAAAGGATAAGTTTAAAGAATGAAAAAGTACAATATTATATCAAACGATAGGTTCATCATTAGACCGGAAGTCTTTCACTTGCCTGAATACAAAGAAATTGTCGAGGACTTGATTAAGAATCAGCCCAAGATCGTTTCTGTTGTGATCGTTAAAGAGCATAAGGATATCGTGTACTCCACGACAAACTGGGATTTAAATAACGTCTTAGAAGATATTCTTGCAATCTGGGGGCAAAATGATGGGAAATATTTAACGATCGGAGGTAAGAGTTATAGAATTTTCCAGAATACACCAGATAAGTTGGCTGCTTCGCTCATAAGTGGATCTCACGACATACTGGGATTTAGAGATAATGATTGGATGATTCTTTGCAAGGTTTCTGTTGAAAAAGAAAACGCCGTCATCGTTTTAATGAACACCTTCATGGAGTTGGGTAGGTCATTGAGTCGTTTGAGCCAAAAAAAACCGTTCATGGATTCAAGCATGGTCTTATCTAAAGCCAAGAAAATAGACGAAATCATGCCGAAATTCCTTTTTGATACCACGAAGATTTTACAGAGATTAGGGCTTCAAAGATTTGGTTTAACACCTGAAGAGGCGAAGGTCTACCTAGAATTGTTAAAAAAAACATCAGATGGAGAAAAAGTAAGTAATTTAAACAAGAAATTGGATATTAAACGTCCGACTCTTTATAAAATGTTAGATCGTTTAGTTGACAAGAACTGGGTTGATGTGGAGTTAAGAACCTCCAAGCGCACTCAATTCTACATTGCGCGACCCATTGCTGAAGTATTTGATAGAATCATACAAGAAAAGATCGAGGAGATAAAAATACTTAGGAGTTTTCAATTGCTCATAAAGGAGTACCTCGGAAATGGATGGGAGAGTGCTTCGAAATTTTACGACGATTCTCAAACATTCAGTCGAGAAGTGTTTGATATTGACATGTTAGGAATAATGGGGCTTGAGAAGGATTTTGGGATCCTCGTGTTTGAATACGACGAAGACGTCGTGGACGAAATTAGAGCGCAAGATAAATTGTCCTTAGTCTACGACAAGATCATCGAGCAAATGAAAAAACTAAAGGAAGAAGGCAAGATCCAAGATTTTGATGACGTGGAAAAAAACATTAAAATGGAACATGTAGAAATAGAAGAAAATCACGGAGCAAACATTTACTTGAGGTTTAAGGAAGGAAGCTCCACTGCTCGTCAATTGGGTAAAGGGTGGGTGATAGCGGTTAAAGCAGTTGTGATTCCTATTGAGAATTTAATCTATGTGATTTGGGGTTCGGAGGAGAAATTTCAAACGCTCTTAGATCTTTTTTCCAATTTAATGTAAATGAAATTTTTTTAATGACATTGAAATAATATTTTAAAACTCAAATCATAAAAACCATTAAAATTTAAAAATGGAAGAAAGAACCCCTCTATATATTCTTACACGCAAGTTTATATTCCAAATATTACATCTTTTTATTAAAAGAGACTGTTTTTCATAAAAAATGGACAATAGAAAAAATTATTACGAAATTCTTGGCGTTGAAAAAGATGCCTCTGAAGAAGAAATCAAACTGGCGTACCGTAAACTAGCGAGAAAATACCATCCAGACGTGAATAAAACGGATCCGAATGCCAAGGATAAATTCATTGAGATAAAAGAAGCTTACGACGTTTTAATTGATCCCGTCAAGCGAAGAATTTACGATCAGGTAGGATATAACCCTCAAAACGTTGACTTTAGCGACTTCTTTGGAAGATACGATTTTAGGAGCATTCGAAGGATTTTACGAGAGATGTTTGGAAGGAATTCCAGACCTCCAGAAGTCAAACCTCCACCCAATTCAATGTACATTTAAAAAAATGAGAAAGAAATAGTTGGAAAAATTCTAAAAGACCCGCCTGTTCTCTTTTTTTCAAGGAATTGCTGAAAAAATAACTAGTGGTCCTTTATCAACTTGGCTTATTGTATTAAATCCGTTAGTATCTAACAGTTCGTTCCAAAATTTTTTACCCTTACACGTCATGGAAAAGAGCCCCATTAGCAATAGGGTCGAAACTGATGATCGCTGTAATTCTGTTAAATATAAAACTCCTTCAGGCTTTAAAACCCGAATAATTTCTTTTAATACTTGCGGTTTATCACGGATTTCGTGAAGGACATAGGATATATTCACGACGTCAAAGAAATTCTCTTCATATGGAATATCCGTTGCGGATCCATGCTGAAAAATAGTTTTTTCCTCCACGTTCTCCAATGTGGCGTTCTTTTTCACGGTTTCAAGTGCATTATGAGATAACAAGCGATCAAAAATATCAATCCCATGGATGTGCCCTCCGTTTTTTAAGTTCTTCGCCATGCCAATCGCAACCCTTCCAGTACCACATCCAATATCTAAAATCTTCGGAGCTTCTAAATTTATAATCTCAGGCAATTTCATGGTTGGATGTGCCATGTTCTTATCAGTGATTAAATTCATTGCTAGAATGCCTATTCCAGGCCATAAAAATATCAAAGCAATACCTAATCCCGAGGATAATAGAATTAATCCTAAAAATCCCCCTGAGAAGTTACTCAGGATTATCATCCCAATTCCTCCCGAACCAATTAAAATCAGCACAAGCATGACCTTTTTTAAATACCATCCGTATTCTACTTTCTCTTTAAAATCTTTAATCATTTTAGGTTCTTCCATTTTATTTTTCATTTTCTAATCAACTCTCTATTTATATTACCATGTGCTTAAACTTTACAATTTTAAAACCTGAGTTCATAGAATGATATCCCTACGAGGAAGAATAAAACGCTTATTATCAAAAATGAAATGATATTCGTTATTACCCTATTTAGAATTCTATTATTCTTCCTTTCATCCCAATTCCTTCTTGTATCTAATAGCTTGGTTTTCATCATCATATAGTGTCTCATTGTTTTAAACATGTAAACTCTTGATCTAGAAGAATAAAAGAAGATATTTAAATGTTATTGTGTTGATAACATTTCGACAACTTTAAATATCATGAAATCAATTATTAATTAATGAAGACTCAATTAGGAAATGAAGAAGAATACGTTCAAATCTTACAACAAATTGGCTTAAACAATAGCGATGCGACGTTATATTTTGCTTTACTCAAAGAAGGACCTAAAGGATCAACGGTTTATGACCTTGTTCATCATTTTGAGGGTAACCTCAAAAGAACTACAATATATTCCATCTTGCGTAAATTAATTAGCATGGGTTGCGTAAAGGAAGGAAAAACCAAGGACAATGAAAGAAAAGCGACAGTTTTCATAGCAATTCAACCAACAACTTTTTTTAAAAAGCTTATTGCAGAAAAAGAGAAGGAAGTAGAGAACTTAAAAAAAATAGAGGATACCCATGTTGAGTATTTAGACTTGCTATATCAGAAAGGAGGTGAATACGCATTGAATGATATTGATGAGGTCCTCCATCCTTACTTGCAACCTCTTATAAATAAGGGGTGGAAAATTACTTCTTTTAGTCAGACAAAGGGAATGCCCATGTTTGAGTATGAAGTGTACGATATAATGTTTAGACCAAAAGGATTTCGCTATATTAACGAGGTAAGTTTCCACGCTTTCATTTTTGATTATGATATAGAACACGACGAAAACGGTCTTGCTTTCTTCATAAGAGGGTTAAAAAAAAAGACGAACGAAATCATCCAGTACTTCAGTCAACTGAAAGAATATACTCTTGAAGACACAAATCTAATGTTCTTCAATAAGACTTATTCTGGATTTCACTTGTTGGTGAAGGTAGAGGAATTAAAAAGATCAAAATACTATGAAAAAATTCCAGATCAAGTCAGAACGTATTGGAAAGAAGAAGAGGACGTTGAACACGTGAAAATCAAGTCTAGCGGGAATATTACGGAGGAGAGAGACTACACGACAATGGATAAAACAATCAACAGCGCAACAATAGAGGTATGGCAGGCAGTTTCAATCCCTATTGGAAACAAGTTATTTTTTCTCTGGGCAGAATCTCATAAACTTCTAAAGACGATGATAGAACCCATTTTTAAAATCGAAGGCATCATGTAAATGATGTTCATGGAAAAAAATTATTGTCTTAAGAATCTGGGGTTCTAACCGATTCATAGATAAATAAAAATTGGGCTACTAATGTTTAATATAGTTCAAAATAATATTTTCATTTAATATTAATGTCATGAATGACATAAGACTAAAAAGATAAAATAAAATTTTTAAATATTCCTTGTTTGAAAAAAAACTAAAGAAAGAGAGTCGAATCTCATGAGTGAAGAGAAAGTAAAAAAACAGAAATATTCCGGATTGGATAGGGAATATCCACGCGCTCACCTGTATCATAGCCTCCTCCCTGTTGTTTTCATAATCGTTTGGATAATTGATACTATATTTCTCTCGTTAACCGTTTGGTTAAATGATTTCGTACCTTTGGCATTAAGGATCGTTTTATTCGTTCTTTTTTTTGGTTTGGCTTTATTATTCGTACAATTATCGCATAACGTGCTATTCAAGGATCATGAACCTTCAGATACCCTCTTAATTAAGGGCATATTAAAACGCACACGAAATCCCATGTATTTTGGCATCCTTTTGGTGTATCTTTCGTTTATTTTATTATCGATCTCAGTTATTTGCATTGGATTATTCGTTGGCATCATTATTCTGTACGATAAAATGGTTAATTTTGAAGAAGATATTCTCGAGGAGATGTTCGGACAAGAATATATTGAATATAAGAAAAAAGTGCCAAAATGGATTCCAAAAATAGGAAAAGTTAATGAATTTTAATTAAAGAAATAATGATTTAAAAAAATACTAATTAATAAGATTTCAGATTAGAGTGTTTCAAAGCCTCTTCAAAAATTGGTCCTTTTGATATAAATCCTAACGCTAAGCCACTTCCTCTAGCTACGAGAAGTTTAGATTGTTTATTTATGGAAAATTCTCTTAAAATGCTTCCAGACAGTTTAATACTTCTATCATCGTGTAGTTTCACCCAGGAATAAGATCTTTCACCTTGTTTTATTACTTCTCCTTCAGGGATTAAAAAACGATAAAGCTTTTTTAAATTTTTTATAGAGTTCCCTATCGGCGTAGACTCGAGTAATTCCAAATTTGATAAGCCAAATCCCCCCGAACGTTTACTTCCCGACATTATTATTAGTTTTTCTCCATCTTTAAATCCATATTCCTCATAAGCATCATCGGGTATTCTTATCATACCTCCCTTCTTAATAGCTGTCCATCCAAACACGTGTTTTCCGCCTTTTACTAATTGTGGCATGTGTATTTCACCTAGAATCCTTTATTATTTACTTTTAATCGTTAAATGAAATAAATATTTCTCATTTGCTGGAATAAAAGAATTTTCAAGTATTGATGGAAATCATAACAACTGTAGAGATTTTCCATCGTTTAATTTAATACTAATCAAATAAAATAGATTTTATTATATATTTTCTTTATATTGGAAGATAATATGGAGTTAATCACTTTTTTATCGCTTTTTCTCATTACTTTTCTATATGTTTTTAGGCGTACCTAATAATTTAAATATGACCATGACTTAATATTACTAAGAATAAATGAAACAAAAAGAAGAATAAGGAAGCGAATAAAATGAATTTATTTCCAGTTTTAGGATTAGGTTTGTTAAATGGATGGATTTATTTCGCATTTTACTTGATCGTCTTTATAATAACGATGAGCACTTGTTCAAGTGAAGTGAGGAAGCGATTGTATGATAGATCGTTATGGGATAAAAAGACTAAAATAATAACGGCTGTCGGAAAGATTTTTTCCTTTGTGAACATCATGATGATCCTTTTTGGAGCGCTACAGATTGGGAATATAGAATTTATTATCGGGACTATCGTTTATTTGATTGGATTAAGCCTGCTTGTCATGTCTATCATTAATTATAAAAATGCTCCCTTGGGTAAACCCATTAAGAACGGATTTTACAAAATATCTCGCAATCCTCAGATGGTATCGTTATACGTATTATTCACGGGAATGATCTTAACCATAGGATCGTGGATCAATCTAATCTTTTTATGTGTCACAATAATTTGTGCTCATTTCAGTGTTTTAGGAGAAGAAAGCGCTCTAACAGAACAATATGGAGAATCTTACTTAGAATATAAAAAAAAAGTGGCAAGATATTTTGTATTTTTTTAAAATAATAAATAACAATATAAAGTAAATAGCGGAGTAGAAAAGATTTGTCGTTATTATGGGTGTTAAGACTGTCAATATTGGGAGTTTTATTTTTATACAATATCTTCTACAGATTTTTGTTAAAACACAGGGAGAAATATGCTAAATACTTGGAAAATCTTGTTCTCAACTTGATTTTGGTTATATTTTATAATGTAGTCAATTATCTTGCAGTCATTTTACCATCAGATACTACTGTTATTCCAAATTCTTTAATTAGTATGAATTTTATAGTAATTTTTTGGCATGACTTAGTAGGCTCTATTATAATTATACTATCAGTGTTTTTTTTACTTTTAATACTTCGGAAGCGAAAGGTTTTAGGGGCTCAGGATACTGGAGGGAAATTGTATACCTCAGGATTATACGGATTCTGCCGTCATCCAATTTATTTTGGGATTACATTGATTTCTTTAGGAATTGCACTTACTTCTAATAATTTGGATGGTTTGATTGTTATTCCAATTATAGGATTTCTCAACATCATGACTGGGAAAATTGAACAAAAATATGACATGGAAATACGATTCAAGGAAGAATATTTTGAATATGAGAAAAGGGTAAGGATATTTGGACCTATCTGGTTTTGGATAGTTATATTGCTTGCAATTTTGTTTCCTGTTATAATCGTTTTTATTGGAGGGATATAAATTGAATTTAGTGGATAAATACATTCAACAATTTCGAAATCCGTCGGGATTTGTTGGAAGGCTCGTTGGCATCAACATGAATTTTGGGCATCAGAGACTTTACAAGCGGGCCTTAAATATGATAAATCGCAATAATATTTATAAAATCTTGGATATTGGATGCGGGGGAGGTAGGTTCATTCAAATGCTTTCAAAAAATTTTCCTTCTGCTAAAATATATGGGATTGATTATTCCGAAACAATGGTGAAAACTACTTCAAAACTAAACAGAGAATTGATAGAGAGAGGAAGAGTAATAATTAGACAAGGTTCGGTTTCCAAGCTTCCTTTTTCAGAAAATAGTTTTGATTTAGTAACAGGAATCGAAACGTGCTACTTTTGGTCAAACCTAAGTAATGACTTGAAAGAGGTTAAGCGAGTTCTCAAACCAGGAGCCAGCTTGATATTAGTTAATGAAATGCACGAACATCACGATAAAAATCCAATCGTGGAAAAATTGTTGAATAAAGTAGATCTAAATTTACTCACAACTAGGCAGTTTTATAATCATGTTAAAGATGCAGGTTTTACAAGTATAGAAATTGAAACAAAAGGTAACCTTATAGAAATAAAAAGTATTAAACCAATAGAGGATATCACATGAACGAAACAAAAATTAACTATGGAAATTGGGTACCAAAAAAAATGATTGTCATTGCGTTCGTCATGGCAATTACTTTTACTATTATATCAATCCTGATATATCCTTTTACCTTTAACATCATTCTTACTAATAATATCGACATTTTTCCGCTATTTCTAGCCCTAAACATTATATTATGGGTGATTGATTTCTTCTGCATTTTTATTACCGTTTTTTTTACGAGCTTGTATCGAGCATTTGATGCGAATAACGAAAAATTGCAAAATGATATAAGAAACATAGTTTTAGAGAACCTTCAATGGAACGGTGAAGGGAAAGCTCTCGATATTGGGACGGGAAGCGGGTATTTGGCGATAAAATTAGCGAAGTTCAATAATAACTCTGAAGCGATAGGGATTGATTATTGGGGTAGTTCCTGGAGTTATTCAGTGAAACTATGCGAGCAGAACGCTGAAAAAGAAGGCGTGAAAGAAAGAACAAGATTTCAAAGAGCAGATGCCGCTAATTTACCGTTTGAAGACGAAACTTTTGATGCTATTGTCAGTAATTTAGTATTCCATAATATAGCAAAGATTAGAGATAAAAGCAAATTTTTTAAAGAAGCTTTGCGTGTTTTAAAGAAGGGTGGAGCATTCTCAATTCAAGATAAAGTGAAAAGTAAAATTCTATATGGTAATTTCAACAAATTAGAGAAAAAAATCGAAGAAACTGGAGTTGCTGAGATGCATTACAAGGATACAAATCTTGCACTAGAGATGCCCAGATCGGCGCGCATGGAACTGAAAACGATGGGCATATTTTACGGAATAAAATAAGTAACTATCGATTCTTGCTTATCTTTCCTTGCTTTTCTTCATTCTTTTTAGTGCTCTTTGTTCGAGTAATTTCGAATAATCTTCCCAAATGTCAGGTTCGCCCGGCTTTTTCTCCGTAATGACAAAATTACAACAATCTGCTCCAGCAGGAATCGTTTTGGTAAACTCTATTTGATAATCTTTACCTGTTGGGTTAAATTCTTTAAATGCATCAATAATTCCCTGGACGAGGTATCGTTGAACTCTACAATCGAACGCTCTATACACGTTTTGCAATGGACACCATAAAATGTCAAACGAGCATTTGTCTTCCGCGTCAATTCGAGGGTCTTCTATGGACGTCCACGCTTGCGTGTTCACGATTGTTGTTAAAAAGCTCATCAACTCTATGGGTGAAATGTCTGGAGGAACTTCTGCCTTCTCGATGATCTGCCTTCCCACGTCGTATCCCGTTTTTATCAAGGCCTTGTTTGCCGCTTTTTGTCCTTCGATGCCGAACGATGCTTCGTTCTCTTTTAGCATGTTAATAACGGCCATTGACATGAAAAGGCCAAACTGCAAGAGCGCTGTGGGATCGAAATCCTCGCGCCCTAACGCGTCCTTTCTGAATTGATCGAGTGCTTCTTTAAACGGCTCGCCGAGTTTTGTGTTTTTCCAACTTTCTTCCTTTCGGTCTGCACCTTTTAATATTCCTTCTTTTATCAAGATATATCACGATTAATATGATTAAATATGATAATTGAGAATTAATTAAATAATTAATTTAAAAATTAAAAATCAGGAAAGATTTGTTCTATTGAAAAACAGATCTATTCGTAAACCACACACGCCGCTATCGTGTGGTGCCATGGAACTTTATCGCCGTCAAATATTACCATTTTCACGTCATCTATTGGTTCTTTTCCCGTGTGATTATTAAAAACCTTCCACGCAATCTTTCCAAGTCCTTCTGGATTAGTTACGAGTTCTTTAAAGCTGTCCTTGATCCCACCATAAAATATGGACTTTGAATCGAGGATGTTCTTTATATCTCCTAGGTCTAGCATTCTCTCCTTTGCCATGTTCTCCGTTACCTGCGAGTAAAACTCACCGGCAAATTTTGAAGCCAACTCTTCGGGCGTTCCTTCTTTTCTATCGTACAATATCACTATTCCTATAGGTTTCATTTTTTATCACTCCAATCATGAAATAATACTATTAATTTCTTTATATAAAGCGAATTAAATCTAAATTTTAAGATTTTACTTAATGAATCATAAGAAAAAAGGAATTATTGGGAAGAATACTAAAGTTTTAAACATTTAATTATTATGATTTCTAGGAGGTAATTTCATGTCAGAAAAAGAGGTTTTAGAGGAATATACGGGGAATTTGGACGAATTATTTTTAAAGGATTCTACATGGACGTTTCTTGTAGGGGCAGGCGCTTCAATGGATGCGCCGTCAAGTTTACCTTCAGCGCGACAAATTAGCAGGATAATATTAGAATATTTAGCTCCAGAAGAGGAACTGGAAAATCTGTTGTCGTTAGAAATGTTGCGATACGAATTGCTTGTCGAATCGATACAAGACATGTTCGACACGGAATTGGTCTTCATGGATTATTTTGACGAAATTAAAGAACCAAATTTGATCCATCTATTTTTGGCAACAGCAATTAGCAGAAATAACTACGTGGTCACCACGAATTTTGATTATTTAATCGAAAGGGCTTTAATGCGCGTGCTTTCAGAAGATCTTCATCATCAAATCATGCCGATCATCACGAAAGAGGATTTTTTAGAGCATCAAGATCCTCAAGCATTGATTGAGTTGGGAAAACATCCGTTATATAAAATTCACGGATCAAAAACCAACATCATTACGAAAGAGGTTACAATAGATTCACTCATCACGACCATCTCAGATCTAGGGAAGGATAGAGAAAGTGGAGAAACATTTGCCATTGAACCCTATAAGAAACCTGCGGTAAACAATTTGATGAAGGAACAATCGCTCATGGTGATGGGATATTCGGGAAGCGATGATTTTGATATAGGTCCCGTGTTAAAAGAATTACCACATCTTAAAAACCTCATTTGGATAGAACACGTTCTGGACGATGATATAAGCGTGTATAAAATTGAAAAAGTAGAAGAAGTGCGCATCTTGGATGAATTATCAAAACCCGAAAGCTTATTAGCGGAAATACGATCGGACGTCGACTTTGAGGTTTATTTAGTCAGGGCCAATACGGGAAACTTCTTACACAAGCACGTGTGGAAGCAAATTCTCACTAAATCGCCGATAATATACCCTAAAAGTGAAGAAGACGCAATTAAACCTCCAGATTTTAGAGAGTGGGCACGTTCGATCTATGGACAAACGGAACCTATCTATAAATATCAATTAGCAGGAAAATTATTCCTCGATTTAAACCAATACAAGGCAGTAGTTCGTTGCGCTGAAAAGGGATTAGAATTATGCAAGGGAAAAGACGACGAAAGCTTGCAAAATTCATCAACATTTTACAATCATTTAGGATTGGCATGCCACGAGCTTGGCAAGGTTGATAAAGCCTTGGACTATCACGAAAAGTCATTGAAAGTAGCTAAAAAGTTTGGTGATAACGATAGCGCAATTGCCAATTTAAGTGGTATTGGATATAGTTACTATAGCAAGGGAGATTATGAAAAAGCCCTTGAGAT
>Ga0180438_10004740_pt1 | contig 19398 bp, 15 predicted proteins | sample SS_ome_12_FD_132455 | JGI IMG/M metagenome (GOLD analysis project Ga0180438, IMG submission 132455) | Hypersaline lake sediment archaeal communities from the Salton Sea, California, USA - SS_3_D_2 metaG | ecosystem: Environmental > Aquatic > Non-marine Saline and Alkaline > Hypersaline >... | reverse complement strand
GACCAAAGAGAAGTACCGCAGACACCGGTGGCAGGTTGAGGGCAAACACGGCGAAGGGAAGACCCAGCATGGGCTCCGCAGAGCCGTCCGCCGGGGCCTGGCGAACGTCGCCATCCAGGTCTACTTGACCGCCGCGGTGATGAATCTGAAGGCCGTCGCAGACCTTCTTTCTTGGCTGCTAACCCGACTGTGGAGGTCACAGGACATCTTGGTGGAGTCTCAGCCGCCCGCTCAGCGAGATTTCGATCGCAATCGGGGGATCGGCAGGTATCTCGACGCAGCCGCTTGATCACAACGAGAAGAGGGGGTTTTTCAACGGCCCCGCAGATACCGAAAGGGTGGCGGATCCCTCGGCCCACGACCCTCCGCCACAGCTGGGGGGCAGGCCCCCACCCTGTCGGCCGTTGGCCGCGTGCGGCGAAGAGAGCGGTCGACCACCCCGAGCCCAGACCCCCGGTTCTCATGCTCCCCGCGTTGCGCATTCGAATCGCGACGGCCCGGGCTGCGCGGTGCGACGCGACGAGCGGGGATTCATCTTGACCTCTGGGGCCACACGACTACTATTGGGGGGTTGGTCGAGTCGCCGACGAGGGGCTTGAGCCCCGGCGGTGTTGTGGTGAAGGCCGAACGAGGTGGAAGATGCGAGTCCTCATGCCTGACAACGACCTGTGCAGGGGGGTCCGGGCCTGCATGGTGGCGTGCTCCGAGTATCTGTTCAAGGAGGAGAACCCCGCGAAATCCGCCATCCGGGTCGAAGGCAGCCCCGCCGGGCCTTTCAAGATCCACGTATGCAATCAGTGCGGCGAGTGCATCGCCGTATGCCCGACCGAGGCCCTCTCCCGGGACAAGGCCGGTGTGGTGCGCATCGACGGGGGGAAGTGCGTCGGTTGCCTGTCCTGTGTTGGGTTCTGCCCCTACGCCGTGATGTTCACCCATCCCGACTACACGGAGCCCTTCAAGTGCGTCGCGTGCGGGTCCTGCGTGAAGGCCTGCCCCAACGGCGCTCTTCTGCTGGAGAAGGTCGCGGGGTAGCGGGCCCGGCCCGGAGGGCCGGGTGCCCGACCGGGAGTCGGGGGACCGGGCGCGTCGTCGGGACTGTTGTGTCTGGAGGAGAATGATGAGCGGTTCGAGATTGTCGGTCGAGGAGATGAGAAACCGGCACAAGATCCTGGCCGAGTTCGCATACGAGACGGGGGAGGTCGAGCGGGGGTACACGAACCGGACGTTGCACGTCAACCTCTCCGACCGCACGATCGTAAGCAAGCCGGTCACCGAAGAGATGAAGGAGGTCTTCGTCGGAGGCCGCGGGTTCGGCCTCTGGTACCTGTGGCACGCGGTGACTCCGGAGACGAAGTGGAACGACCCGGAGAATGAGATCATCTTCTCCGCCGGGCCGATCGGGGGAATCACCCAGTACCCCGGCTCGGGCAAGACCCTGGTCGTTTCCCTGTCCCCCACGACGGGCATCGTGATCGACTCCAACGTCGGAGGTTACTTCGGGCCGCTGCTCAAATTCGCCGGGTGGGACGCCCTCGAGGTCCAGGGCAAGGCGGACAGGGACGTTGTCGTCTTCATCGACGGCAACACGGGGCGGGTGACCCTCGAGGAGGCGCCGGCCGAGGACGTGGACGCCCATCTGATCAGCGAGCAGCTGACGGACATGTACGCGGATTCCCCCGAGGCCAAGCGGGACATCTCGGTGGTCTCGGCGGGCCGGGGGGCCGAACACGGCCTCATCGGTTGTCTCAACGTCTCCTTCTACGACGTCCGCCGCGGGGCGCCCCGGGTCAAACAGGCCGGCCGCGGGGGAATCGGCACCGTGTTCCGCGATAAGAAGATCAAGGGAATCGTCGTCAAGTTCAGTGGCGTGAGGGGCGACACCAACCACCCGGCGGATCTGGAGCGCATCACGCGCGCCGGGGTCCGCCTCCACCGGGAAATCCACGACAACGATCATCTCCAGTGTCACATGAGAACCGTCGGCACCGCCCACCTTGTCGAGATCATGAACGACTACGACCTGCTGCCGGTTCACAACTACAAGTTCGGGAGCCACCCCGACGCCGGCAAGATCTCATCACCGGTGTGGAAGAAGTTGTTCACCCAGGGGATCCCCGACGGCTGTTGGTACGGCTGTACGTTGGCCTGTTCCCACGCGATCGACGGCTTCCGCCCCCGGACCGGGCCCTACAAGGGCCAGAAGATCATCGTGGACGGACCCGAGTACGAGACGGTGGGCGGCGTAGGCTCCAACTGTGGAATCTTCGATCCCAACGACGTGGCCGAGCTCAACTTCTACTGCGACACCTACGGGATCGACACGATCTCCTGGGGCACCTCTGTGGCCTTCGTGATGGAGTGCTTCGAGGCCGGAATCTTGACCCAGGAAATCACGGGCGGGATCGAGGCCAACTTCGGCAACTCGGACGCGTCGCTGGAGTTTCTGCACCAGTTGGCCCGGGGCGAAGGGTTCGGCGTGGTCGTGGGTCAGGGCGTGCGCAGGATGAAGAAGCGGTTCGCCGAGGAGTACGGGGGCGACCCGCAGTTCCTGAACGACATCGGGATGGAGTGCAAGGGACTGGAGTACTCGCAGTACATCTCCAAGGAGTCCCTGGCCCAGCAGGGCGGTTTCGGGCTGACCAACAAGGGACCGCAGCACGACGAGGCCTGGCTGATTTTCATGGACATGGTGAACAACCAGATCCCGACCTTCGAGGACAAGGCCGAGGCGCTGCACTACTTCCCGCTCTTCCGGACCTGGTTCGGGTTGAACGGCCTGTGCAAGCTGCCGTGGAACGACATCGAGCCTCCCAACAACGCCGAGACCGATGAGCCGGCGAAGGTGCCCGAACACGTCCAGAACTACGTGGACCTGTTCTCGGGTGTGACCGGACGGGAGGTCACCAAGGAAGACCTCATCTCGATGTCCGAGGGGGTCTACAACTTCCAGCGCGTGTTCAACCTCCGGATGGGCGCCGGGCGGCGCATGCACGACGACATCCCCTACCGTTCGGCCGGCCCCGTCACCACCGAGGAGTACGAGTCCCGGAGTGAGCGCTACGACAAGCAGCTCCGGAAGAAGGTCGGCGTGGACCCCGAGGGCAAGTCGACCGAAGAGAAGGTCAGGATCCTCCGGGAGTACAGAGTCGACCAGTACGAGAAGCTCCGGGACGCGGTTTACAAACGCCGGGGCTGGACCCCCGACGGCGTTCCGACGCTCGACACGCTGAAGAGGTTCAAGGTCGACTTCCCCGAAGTGGTCGAGGTCGTCACGCCGCACCTGTGATCGCCGACGACGCCGGACGGCGATCGGCGGATCCACCTAAGCCGAGGCCCGGGCGCCCGCCCGGCCTCCGACGAGACTGGCCGTCGCGCCATGCACATCCTTCTCAACGAGCGGTCCCTCGAGGTGTCCGACGAGACCACGCTGCACGCGCTCCGTTCCGACCACAAACCGGAGGCGGACGTCATGATCCTCAACGGATTCCCGGTCGAGGACGATCGCGTGCTCTCGCCGGGGGACGCGGTCGTCCTTATTCGTCGAGGCGAGGTTCCGGGCCGTGACGAGCTCGAGGCCCTCATGGCCGCCCGCCACTCTCCGGGCGTGCATTCGAGACTGGTCCGGAGCGCGGTCGGCATCGCGGGCCTGGGCGGCCTGGGTTCGGCGGTGGCCCTCGCGCTGGCCCGCGTGGGGGTGGGGCGTCTCGTCCTGGCGGACTTCGACGTCGTCGAGCCCAGCAATCTCAACCGCCAGCAGTACTTCGTCGACCAGATCGGCAAACCCAAGGTCGTGGCCCTCTCCGAGACGCTCGCTCGGGTCAACCCCTTCTCACGGATCGACGCCCACCGGATCCGGTTGAACGAGCGGTCGATCCCGGAGGTCTTTCGGGATGTTCAGGTCGTAGTCGAGGCCCTCGACCGGGCCGAGGAGAAGGCCATGCTCATCGAGGCGGTGCACGAGACGCTGCCCGAGGTCGCCATCGTCGCCGCCTCGGGGGTCGCCGGCTACGGCGAGAACAACGCGATCCATACCCGACGGTCGGGGCGGCTGTTCATCTGCGGGGACGAGAAAACGGAGGCCCGGCCCGGCGTGGGCCTGATGGCGCCCAGGGTGGGGGCGGTGGCGCACCTCCAGGCCAACCAGGTCATGGAGATTCTGCTCGCGGCCGCCGGGACGGGAGAAACCTAGCCCGGCGCGGCCGAGTCGGGGGTGAAAACGGCACGGTTATGGTCACCATCAACGGAAGAGACGTTGGCTGGGAGGAGGGCATGACGGTCCGCTCCCTCCTGGGGAAGTGCGGGTACTCGTTTCCCCTCATCATCGTCAAGATCAACGGCATGTTGGTCCCCCGGAGGGAGTTCGAGCGGCACCCCGTGGCCGATGGGGACCGCGTGGAGGCCATCCATCTGATGAGCGGAGGTTAGCGCGGGTCCGCCGCCGGATCCGAGGGGTCCAGGGGCGGCACACCGGGCCCGCCCTCGATCTTGGAAATCTCGCTCTCGATCTCGCCCCGATCGGGTTGTTCCGGGTCCAGCTCGAGGGACATCCTCAGGTGGTCGAGGGCCTTCTGCCTCACCCCCAGCACCCTTGCATAGATGAGACCCAGAGTGCGGTGGAGGTTGGCGTCCCTGGGCCGCAGCATTGCCAGGTGGGAGTAGTGCCGCGCGGCGCCGTAGTAGTTGCCCTTCTTCCGGTAGAGAGATCCCAATTCCAACCGTGCGGACTCGGCATTCGGGTCCCGTTCCACGACCTTCTCAAGAACCGCAATCGCCTCCTCCACGCGCCCGAGATCGCGGAGTGCGACCGCACGGCCGAGCGCCAGGTCCCGATCCGCGGGTGAGGCCTCCAGTCCGACCTCGAACTGCCGGAGCGCGTCGGCCGGCTTCGCCTGGCACAGGTAGAGCGAGCCCAGGTAGGACCGCACCGTCTCCGGCGGACCGCCCGCCTCGACCGAGGCGAGCAGGATCTCTTCGGCCTCCCCCTCCCGGCCCGTGTGCATGTAGACCAGGCCCAGCCCGGCCAGGACCTGTGCGTCGCCCGGCGAGTCCTGCCGCGCCCTCTCGAGCACGGTCCCGGCCGCCCCGTACTCCTCGAGAACGACGAGAATCCTCGCCAGGCCCAACGCCTCCGTGGGCGGCCGGACACGGAGCGGGACCCAGCGGTCGAACGGAGACCGCCCCGGGTCTGCCCAGGGTTCCGCCAACACTCCGGGGGAAGACGGCGAGAGCCGTCGCCGGTCGACGATGGACCGGTTCGCAGGCGTGTCCCGGACAAACACGACCGACACCCCGTCGAGCCAGACCAGGCCCCACCCGGGGTCGTCGAACAACTCCCGGATCAACGGGTCGGAGTGCGGGTGGGTGTGGAGCAGGAGCGCGTAGCCCAGGCCGTACTCGTCCGCCACCTCGTTGAAGCCCACCCTCGCCTTGACGATGTTCGGGTACCGGAGCAGAAACTCGATGTCGTAGCCCGCCAGATCCCCGGTGATGAAGGGCAGTTTCTCCGGGTAGGTTCGCCACAGGAGGTAGCCGCCCGCGTCGATGCTGTTGAACACCTGACCCTCCGGGTCTTCCTCCAGGACGAAATCGACCGCTCGCCGGGGGAACGTCAGGCTGGACAGGCCGAATCCGGAGCGCTGGACCGCGCGCTGGGAGACGTAGAACCGGTCGGAGACCACCCACCAGGACTGGAGGATCAGGGCAAGGGCCAGCGCGCCGGTCGCCGCGGACCGGACCCCGCCCCAGCGATCCCCGAGCCCTCCCTCCATCCACTCGACGGCGGGCCGGAGGATGAGTCCGAGGTTGCGGGCCACGAGGGGTGCGGCCGCCAGTGCGAAGAAGGGCAGATTCCGGCGCATGCCGAGCGCCTGGATCAGGAAGACGGCGAAGACCAGGGCGTGCGTCAGGGACAGGCGTCGATGGACCACGATCATCGAGGCGATCCCCACCGCCGCCATCCCCTTGAACACCCGGAGGTGGAGGGCCCCGGTCCCATCCTCCAGCGGACCGCTGAACTCCCCCGCGATCCTGAGCAGGATTCTCGACTCGCCCGCGAACTCCTTGAGGGTGCTCAGGGGGAAGAGCGCGCCGCGGAGGCCCTGAGGGTTCACCAGGGCGAGGGGAACCAGAACCAGGGCAAGGACCCACAGCGATCCGGGAACCGCCTCTCCCGAGGCCTTTGGGTCCACGAACCGCCCACCCTTCCGCTGCAGCGAAGCGCCGACGAGATAGGCCAGGACGAGAAACAGGCCGTAGATGTGGTACACGTGGAGGTTCACCCAGAGGAGGTGGAGAGGCACCAGAAGCCAGAGCGTCCGACTCCATCCCCGGACCCTCCCCCGCTCGAGCAGGAACAGGTAAGCCGCCAGGAGCAGGTACGAGAGCAACTCCGGTCGGAGCTGGAGCCTGTCGAAGGAAACCACGAGCGCGGCCCAGGCGAGAACCGCCGCCAGGAGGGGGCCGGTCGAGAGACGGAGCGTCCGCCACAGCAGGTAGAACATCCCCAGCGTGGCCGGCATCCGCACCAGGTAGAGGCCCACAAGCCCCCACAGAGAGTGCAGGCTGTAGATCAGGACCTGGAACAGCCACTTGTCGTTCACATGGGGATGGTCGAAGTTGATGTAGGAGAATACGTTACGAGATGGGACCTCGGCCCGCTCGACGATGTACCGGCCGAAGGTCAGGTGGATGCCCAGGTCGAAGCTGTAGATCTCGGTGCACGAAAACGCCAGAACGCCGAGGAGAAACAGGACGAGGAGAACGGAGGTGCCCCGGTCTCTCAACATGACCTTCCCGCTTGGTCGGGCCGGGGCCGCCCGCGGCCAGACCGCGGATTCCCCCGACCCGGGCGTGATCGGGATCCGCACATCCCACCGCAGCGACCGCTGCGCGCACCGCACCCGACCTCGGCCCGCGCCCGGACCCCCCGTTTGGATCATGTGTGGACGCCGAAGGAGGCGTCCGGGCGTTCTCCGATGACTACGGACGGGAGGCCGCCGTCCCCGCGCGCAGGACCTCGCCGGCGTCCTTCAGGGCGTCGCCCAGCTCCCGCCGTACGTTCGATCGGATATCACTGCGGAGGTCCTGCAGATCCACACGAACGTTGGTGACGTCCGCCCTGACCTGGTTCAGGGTGACCTCCATGCCCTCCATCGCCGACAGGCGCGCCTGGAGGCTCGACAGCGTCCGGTCGAGCGCGTCCAGTCGCTGTATCAACTCCTGTTTGCTGGTGTTGACGCAGGTGTTCATGTCGGCGCGCAGCTTCTCGTCGCGCGCGTCGAGCTCCGACGCGACGCCCTTCTTCGTTTGGGGCGCGTACCCGCAGCCGCCCGCGCCGAGAGAAACCAGGACGACCGCAACCAAGAACAGACCCAGCATCCCCCCGAACCGCAACCTGCCCAATACCATCTTCACACCCCCCCTTCGAGTCCGATGGCCAGAGAATCCGTGTTCCCTTCTTCTACCCCGTCCAGTCGTTCGGCTGCAACGTTTTTTTCTTCCCGGCCGCTTCCCCGCACGATCAGGTCCTACAGGACTCTGACGGCCACCAGCACAACCATCGCCAGCCCCAGACTCATCTTCGCCGATAACCCGAGGATCTTGCCGACGAGCGCGCCGAACCCCACCCGGAGGGGTTCGCCCTCCCCCCTCCGGTGCGCCATCTCGAACAGGAAGGCCAGCAGAAAAGCTCCCACGAAGGCCCCGACGAGAGTTCCGACCACCGGTAGAACGCCCGTGCCCACGACGGCGCCCAGGACACCCCCCACGAACGAGCCCAGCGCGCTCCATCGGGAACCCCCGTACCGGACGCTCGTGAACGTCCCGAAGAGGAACTCCAGCAGCTCGCCGAGCCCAGCGAGGCCCGCCAACAGCACGATGAGTCCCCACCCGAAGTCCGCGCCCCCCGTCCCCAGCATGTAGGCCACCGCGCCGCCGAGGACGATGAAGTTTCCCGGGAGCCCGAACACCGTCGTGAGGCAGGCCGCCACCAGGCCGATCACGAAGAGAACATCGAGGAACACGCCCATCCGTCCTCCCGTCCGCGCCGGCACCCCCGAATGCGGGCCGGCCAGCGGGTGCGGACAACGCCCCCAGGCAGAAAGAGGAGCCACGGTCCCCCGACGACCCGTCCCCGGAGGACCCGTGGCTCATGCGTGTCCTTCTGGATTCACACAGGCATCCCCGGCCGCTACTCGGTCGCCGTTGCGCCGACGTGCAGACCCTGCAGACTTGCAGAGACCATGGTGGCCTCTCCGACAATCTGCGTTTCAGACCGAGACCGTTCGGGTTGCTTCCGATCCCTCCACGGGTAGGACTTCGCGAACACAACATCCACCATCAGGGGCTCGTCGTTCTGAAGGGCCAGATCCAGGATGGTGTCGAACTCCTTCTTGTCCGCGACAGGCACCAGGCGCATCCTCCAGTTCTCGCCCTCCAGGATCCAGCCGCCCTCCTCCCGCACCGGCTTGCCTGCAAGTGCGATGGTCTGGCCCACGAACTTCTTGAAAGTGTCCTCGTCGTCATAGGCGAACGCCGGAGCTCTCCGAATCTTGCCCGGCTCGCTCTTGGTGGAACGCTCGGGCATCCGGCTGAGCAGATCCAGCCTCTCGATCACCCGGATCTCCTTGTCGGTGAGCACGATCTCGTCGACGATCATGAGCTCATCCAGGTGGATCCTGCGATCGTGGCAACTCATCCTGAAGATCGGGGCGGACCCCATCTGCCGCGCTTGTTTGAAGTAGTCCCGGAGGTTGTCCACCCCCTCGACGCGGACGTGCCAGCCCCCGATAAGGACCATGTCGGACTTCCCGACGTAGAGGACTCTCCCGACTGACATGGACTTGAGATGGTCGAAGTTGGGCGTGAACAGCCGCTCGATGAAGTTCTGCGTCACCAGAGGCTGCCGGGCCTGACGCAGAACATCCGCGAACTCGGCCTGCATGTAGCTGTCGCCCAGGTTGACCAGGGCCACCCACACCACCGCAAGGACAATGGCGGCGATCACGATCGGGATGATGATCGCCCGGGCGATGGCGGCCGACCCCCGTTGACTGAGGGGCTTGTGCCGGTCCATGATCATCTGGACGTAGTCCTGCTCTTCCGGGCTCTCGCCCTTCGCCCCGCCTTCGCCGGGTTTGTCCTTGACCTCATCGTCCATCACGCTTCCCTCCTTCCCCGCAACGTATGGCATCGTCGCCTGTTGAACCGCCGGGCAACGCCAACCGTCCCGCCCCATTCTGCATAGACCGCTCCCCGACTGCAAGTCAAAGCGACGCCTGAACCCACAGAGACATCCGTCCCACCGGTTGCCGGGCTTCTCCCCGGGCCACCCGGCCGGCCGACGCGTCGTCCGGTCCGCGTCTCAATCTCGCGGAGCCCCGGACCCGTTCCCCTGCACTCCGGACGGGGCGCCCGGGCCGGCCGCCGAAATCGGCTGCCGGTTGGGAACGATTCCCGTCTCCTTCAGGTGATGCACAATCCGCGCGACGACCTCGCGCTCGCTCAGCCCGTCGGTCGGCACCCGGGCCTTCGCCCCCGGGTAGTCCTCGTACCACTCCCCGTACAGGCTCCCGATTTCCTCGAGGTAGCAGTTGTCGGGAGAGAGGAGTTCCTTCTCCTGCTCCCGCCCGCGTTTGACGATGCGGGCCCGCAGGTTCCCGGGCTTGGCGGAGAGAAACACCATCACCCGGGGCTCCGGGAGCCCCTGAATCCGGGCCGTCACCAGCCGCTTCAGGGACTCGAACTGTTCGGCCGTGAGAAGACCCTGCCTGAGGTTGCGCCGGGAGAAGACGTGCAGATCATCCCACGGGTGTCTCTCGACCACGGCCCGGATACCCCCCCGGGCGATCGTTTCCAGGATCGAGGATCGCTTCTCGATGAAATGGACCTGCGTGTCGTACACGTCGTCCCGGGCACGCTCGAGGGCGGCTCGGGACGACGCGTCCCCCCGATCCCGGACGCCGTGAAAGGCCTCCACGGCCTGGTAATAGCGGGCGAGGATCTCGCGGTCGAGCGGAGAGGTGTCCACGTCCTCGGGAAAGAAGCGGAACCGGGTGTCCTCCGCCACGAGGAATCCGATCGTGGACTTGCCGCTGGCGATCGGACCAGTAATGACGAGGAGTTCCGAGGAGTCCATCATGCACCCGAGACGGTTCGAGTCGGAGCCCGCGGCCCCGAGGATCCGAGGCAGGCGAAAGTATACCTTTGCGCCCAACGTGCGTCAAACACGATTTTTCGTACCCAGAGGTCTTTGGACGAGAGCCGCTACCCGACCGACGGCATCCAGCCGAGGCCCAGGTAGCTGGCGAAGAGGTAGGCAATCAGGACGAGCTCGGCCGCCAGGGCGCCGATCACCAGGATGACGCCCCGTTGAACGTACCGGTACTTGGCTTCGTTGATCCGCGCGAGGCTGTAGATCTGCCGGGTGTACATCTCCAGCGTGGATTCGTCGTCGTCCACGATCGAATCCAGCGACTCCTTGTACGCCTGGGCGTCCGGGTACCGGCAGATCCCCTGGAAGAAGGTCGGATCGCCCCGGGCACCGGCGGCCGAGGGCGGGGACTGGCCGCCGCCCTCGACACGAGGCCGCACGACCATGATGAGGTTCCAGATCGCGAACAGCGCGAGGCAGAAGTAGACGGTCACGACGACGATCGTGAAGACGTTCACGGGCACGAGTCGGTAGTAGACGATGAAGAAGACCATGAAGACGCCGAGGATCGAGAGCAGCGAGATGGCCTTCTGGTCGGCCCGCTCGAGCAGGCGCGTTTCGTTGTCCAGAATCCTGAGCACCACCAGGAACCTGTTCGAGGTCATAGCTCCTCCCGACGGACCGGAGCCGCTCGGCCCTGCCCCCCCGGCGCACCGCCGTTCTCCGCAAACGGCGCCCTCGATTCCCGAACGCCGCTACCTTGCCGCCTGCCCGCCGGTCCCGTCAAGACAAAACCCGCCGGATACATCGGGACCTTGCGAAAGGACTTTACAGAATGCGGCCGGTGTCGGATACTGCGGTCATACACTCATCCGAGGCCAAGCGGCCGTCGAACGCGAGGGATTCGTGAGATGCTGAAGACCTTTTACCTCCGGCACGTGAACGCCGAGGAGGCACGCAAGAGGATCGAGAACCTGGGTTTGGTATCCTACACCATCCAGGTCGACGTCGACGAACGCCTCAACGCACTCACCGTGAACACGCCCCACGAGAACATCCTTCGCCAGGTGGAGGATTTCATCCGCAGCATCGATGCCGATGCGCCGCCGGGAGAGGAACCCCAAGAGAGCGCCTAGCCTAGATCATGCATGAACCGACGTTGGCGTTCATGCATGATCCAGGCCAGGGAGTCCTTCGACACACGAGGGCGCGACGGGGCGACGGGGAACCCAAAGACCTTTCGCCACCGAGCACACGAAGGAGCCCCGATGACGGTGTCGAAGGGTCTTTCTCCCATGTCCTTGTCCTGAATCTACTCTCCACTATCTAATGTCCAATGTCTGCTCCGTGTGACCCGCCCCGATACGATGGCCCGCCTTTCTTCGTGCTCCCTGTGGGCCTCGTGGTTCAGTCTCTTGGGATGGGTTCTTGGTGGCTCTCTCGATCCCGATCTCCGGCCGCCCTCAGGACGTCTCACGCGCGGGCCTTGCGCCTGCCGGCTCGCAACGGGTGGCGCCGGGTAGGGCTCCCACGGCGCGCAGGGACGAGCACCGTGGGATAACCCGGCGACAGGACCCGTGCGAGAGGCCGTGCTGCGCGGACGCGCAGGAGGCCGGCGCCCGGGCGCGAGGTTTCGATTGACAGCACCTAACTCTCAATGTTATAATAGGTTTGGTTTGGTGTGGGATAGCTAACGTCAAACGGGAGGAACGCAATGAACACCGCCGATCGACGCTTCCGGACCGACACTTCCGCGCTCTTGATCGCTGGGGTCCTGATCCTTGCCCTTGCCGGAGTCCCCGCGCCGGCCGGGGCGGAAGTGATCAGCCAGACCTACGCGTTCCCGGAGCCGACCGTCGAGACCGTGGACGGCTACGCGTACGTTCGCATCGAGGGTCTCACCGAGGCGGCCGATCCCGGCGAGCCCCTGCTCCCGGTCGAGGGGGCCAAGATCTTGCTCCCTCCCGGCGAAGAGGTGGTCGACATCCAGGTCATCCCCGGCACCATAGAAATCTTGGAGGGGACGCACAGGGTCGCCCCCGGCCAGATGCAGTACCCGCTCAGTCTTCCCCGGCCCGAGATGGTCACCGGACCCGATCCGGGGATCTATGAGTCCGCGGCGGCCTACCCGCCCGAGGTCGCGGTCCACGTCACCACCGAACGCCTGCGCGGCTACGACATCGCCTTCATCCGTCTCCACCCGGTCCGGTACACGCCGGCCACCGGAGAGCTGGCGTTCTACCGCCGCGTGGAAGTCCGGGTGCTTACGGCCCCATCCACCGAGACCCTCGAGGGGCAGAGGGCCATGTTCCGGGCGGACCCCGGGACGGTCGGGCGCGTATCGAGGCTGGTGGACAACCCCGGGGCCGAAACGCGCTACCCGGAGGTGATGGCGCCGTCCGGCCAGAGAGACGCGGATACCTACCCGTACCTCGTCATCACCGACGACCCTTACGTCTCGATCCTTCAGGACCTGGCGGATTTCAAGACCCAGCGTGGGCTGAGGGCCAAAATCGTGCGGGTGGACAGCCTGACGGCCAACGTCACGGGGAACGACGCCCAGGACAAGATCCGCAACTACATCACCGAAGCCTACCAGAACTTCGGCACCGAGTGGGTCCTCCTGGCCGGAGACGAGGAGATCATCCCCTCCCGCAAGCTCTACGTCAGCGCCTTCGGCGGCGCCTACATCGACTACGGCATGGCCTCGGACCTCTACTACGGAGGTCTCGACGGGAACTGGAACAGCGACGGGGACGGCTACTGGGGCGAGCCGGGAGAGGCGGACCTTGTTCCCGAGGTTCACGTCGGGCGCGCTCCGATCGACAACACCACCGAGGCCACGAACTTCGTCGCCAAGACGCTCAAGTACCAGCAGGATCCGGTCCTCTCCGAGTGCACGCTGGCCCTGATGGTGGGCGAGCTGCTGTGGGACGACCCGACCTTCGGGGGCGACTACATGGAGGAGATCCGGCTGGGCGCGTCGACCCACGGGTACACCACCGTCGGGTTCCCGGCGCAGTTCGCGTGCGACACCCTGTACGACCGCGGGCCCGCCAACCCGACCTGGGACAAGAACGACCTGATCCCGCTCCTCAACGGCGGCACTCACCTGGTCAACCACCTGGGCCACTCGAGCAACCTCTACAGCATGCGGATGTACGACACCGACGTGGACAGCCGCTTCACCAACGACGGCGAGACCCACAGCTACTTCATCATCTACACGCAGGGCTGCTACTGCAACGCCTTCGACAACCGGACCTCGTCGGGCACCTACACCACCGACGCTATCTCGGAGTACTTCGTGACCGTCGAGAACGCGGCCGTGGCGTTCGTGGGGAACACTCGCTACGGCTTCGGCGCGCACCTGAGCACCAACGGCTCGTCGCAGAGGTTCCACCGGGAGTTCGTGGACGCCATCTTCGGCGAGGACGTCTACCACCTGGCCGCCATGAACGACGACTCGAAGGTCGACAACATCCCCGTCGTGGACGTGGAGGGTAACCGGTGGTGCTACTACCAGGTCTGCGTGATGGGCGATCCCGAGCTGCCGGTCTGGACCAACGTACCGACCGCGCTGGCGCTCAGCCATGACGGAACCTGCTGCGTCGGACAGAACGAGTACGAGGTGCAGGTGACCTCCGGGCGCGGCCCGGTCGAGGGCGCGCTGGCGTGCATGTACACCGCCGACGGCGACGTGTACGCCACCGGGACCACCAACGCCTCGGGCTACGCCTACCTCGACCCGAGCCCGACGCACGCCGGGTCCGGCACCCTGGTCGTGTCGGCCCACGACTGCCTCGTGACCGAGGAGCCCTTCACCATCGAGGTTTCGTCCGACCCCTACCTGGTGTGCTCGGAGACCGTCATCGACGACGACCAGACGGCGCCCAGCGCCGGCAACGCGGACGGCGCGCCGGACGCGGGGGAGACGATCGAGCTCGACTGCGAGCTGGAGAACGTGGGCGAAACCGAGATCTCGGGCGTCTACGCCATCCTCTCCTCGGAGGATACCTTCGCCCAGACCACCACGGACTCGGCGTACTACGGGACCATCCCCTCCGGCAGTTCCGCCTACGGCCACGCCCCCTTCGTCGTCGAGGTCGGGGCCCGCTGCCCCGACGGGCACGAGTTGCCTCTGGAGCTCACGATCGAGGGCGGCCGGTCCCACGGCGTGCGCCATCTGTTGTTCGCGGTCGGCGCCCCGAAGATGGAGATGGTGGCCTACGAGACCTCGGACCTCACCTCGGGCGACGGCGATGGGTGCCTGGGCCCGAGCGAGATCGTGGATCTGACCGTGACGATCGAGAACACCGGGACCGAGAAGGCCTACGACGTGGTCGGAACCTTGACGGCTTCGGACCCCTACGTTTCGCTCGTCACCGGGACGGCCGAGGCCGACTCGGTGGCCGTGGGCGGTCAGGCGGACCTGGCGTTCCAGGTCCAGATCGACCCGGGCTGTCCCACCCCCTACCTGATGACCGTTCCGGTGGAGTTCTATGCCAGCACCGGCGAGATCTCGAACGACCTCTGCACCATCCAGGTGACCGGAGCGCTGGAGACCGATTTCGAGGACGGCGAGGTGGGCTACTGGACGCACGAGGCGGTGACTCCCGGCTACGTGGACGAGTGGCACTTGACCGATCTCGTCAGCTACCCGGACGGAACGCACAGCTGGAAGTGCGGCGCGTACGACGGCAACTACGCCGACTACTCCGACGGCGGTCTGGTTTCCCCCGGCGTGTGCCTCTCAGGCTCCGACACGCTCGAGTTCTGGCACCGGATGCGGGCCGAGGAGGGAAGCAGCACGACGGCGTGGGACGGCGGCTTCGTCGAGATCTCGCTCGACGGCGGTGACACCTGGCAGCAGATCACGCCCATCGGCGGCTACCCGTACACGATCATCGACAACCCCGCCAGCCCCTTCGATCCCGGGACGCCCTGCTGGTCCGGGATCAAGGCCTGGGAGTTCGCCGAGTTCGATCTGGCCGCCTTCACGGGTCCGGCCAACTTCCGGTTCCGCTTCGGCTCAGACGGGTACGTCACCTACGTGGGCTGGTGGATCGACCAGGTGGTCTTGAGGACCGAGACGGAGACGGGCGCCCGCGACGAGATCGCGCTCCTCGACAACAGACCGACCGAGTTCGCCCTGTCGCAGAACCACCCGAACCCGTTCAACCCGGTAACCACGGTCCGGTACGCGATCCCGAAGGAGAGCGCCGTCTCGATTCGCGTCTACAACGTGCTCGGGCAGCAGGTGAGGGTCCTGGTGGACGAAGTCCGGCCCGCCGGATACCACGAGGCCGTCTGGAACGGCGCCGATGAGAGAGGTCGCGAGGTTTCGAGCGGCATCTACTTCTGCAGGATGGACGCCGAAGGCTACCGGGCCGTAAAGAGAATGATCCTTCTGAAGTAGCCCGGGGAACGTGCCGGAGATCATTCGGGGGGCGCACCACAGCGCCCCCCGGTTCGCGTCGGTCGCCGATGGCCGTGGAAACACCGCGCGAGGGTATTGACATCCTCGCCCAGTCGGCGTAGATTGCGCCTCCGGAGGGCCATCCCATGCCTGTTGTTGTGGTCGCCGGGCTGAGCTCGGGTGTCGGCAAGACCCGCCTGATCGAGGATCTTCTGGACGTCCTTCCGGGGACCTCCGTCCTGAAGGTCACGCTCCACGACGATGAACCCGAGCCGCGGCTCGTCACGTCTCCAGAACAGATCCGCACGCCGGGGAAGGACACCGCGCGGTATGCCGAGGCGGGCGCAGAGGATGTGGCCTGGCTGGTGAGCCGCCCGGACACGCTCGGCGCGGGCCTTCGGCGGGCCTTCCGGTACTTCGATACCGGCCTGCTTCTCATCGAATCCAACTCGGTGATCGACGAGATCGACCCCGACCTCATCCTGTTCGTCGAAGGCTTCGCCCAGCGCGACGCCACGGGCCGGGGCTCGCCCAAGGAGACCGCCGACCGGGTGAGGGTTCAAGCCGACTTCATCACCCAAGAGCCATTCCATAATCTCGACCTCATCGTCGAGAGAATCCTGGAGGTCATGGCCATGTCGGAAGAGAAGGCGAGAGAACTCATCGCCGCCAGAGCGAAGGACGACCGCCTGCCCTGCGCAGCGATCTTCAAGATCGCCGAGGAGGCGGGGGTCCCCAAGAAACGGATGGGCGAGCTGATGAACGAGATGAATCTGAAGATCGTCGGCTGCCAGCTCGGATGCTTCCCGTAGGGGCACAGAGCAGACATTGGAGATTAGATAGTGGACAGTAGATTGAGGACAAGGGCATGGTAGAAAGACTCCTCACCCGCGTCATCGGGATCCCTTCGTGTGTTTCGTGGCCTTCGTGGTGAAAGGCTTTCTCGGGGTTCCCCTTCGCCCTCTCGCCCCGTCGCCAGGTCGCGCACTCGCGCCGTCGCGGCTCGCTGACAGGACCCGCTGCGAGACGCCCTGGTTCCTGCCCCCATCGCCCCCAAGACCCGCAGCCGAGGCCGCGTCCAATCCCTTCCGAAATCCCTCTAGGGCCGAAGACCAGGATCGACAGGGCGATGCGTGAGGATTCTCGCCCCCTCGCAGTGGGTGGCGCCGCCACAGTCCGCGCGGAGACCCGGCTCGCGGGCGGCCGGAGATCGAGATCGAGAGAGCCATGCGCGACGATCCGGGCCGTCTCGCGGCGGGTGGCACGAGGCAGGGATCCCACGACGCGCAGGGACGAGCACCGTGGGACAGGCTCGTGACAGGACCCGCTGCGAGACGCGTGTCGTCCGGCCCCATCGCCCCCAAGACCCGCAGCCGAGGCCGCCGGTTAGTCGGCGTAGAAGCGCTCCACGATGCGCACGGCTTCGTCGGGGTCGTCGATGATCTGGTAGAGCTGCGTGTCGCCCGCCGAGATGTGGTCCTGGCCGAGAACCACGTCTCGGATCCAACCCACCAGCCCGCCCCAGTACTCCTTGCAGATCAGGATGATGGGAATCGGCTTGACCCGCATCGTCTGGACGAGCGTCGTCAACTCGAAGAACTCGTCGAGCGTCCCGAACCCGCCGGGGCACGCGATGAAGGCCTTCGAATACTTGGCGAACATCACCTTCCGGGCGAAGAAGTAGTGGAAGTTGAGGAGCCGTTTCACGTACCGGTTCGGTTTCTGCTCGAAGGGAAGGATGATGTTGAGTCCCACCGACTCGCCGCCCGCCTCGGTAGCCCCCCGGTTGGCCGCCTCCATGATCCCCGGACCGCCCCCCGTGATCGCGCCGTAGCCCGCCTCCACGAAGCCTCGCCCCAGGGCGCGCGCCACGTCGTAGAAGTGCGCCCCCTCGGGCGTCCGAGCCGACCCGAAGATGGAGACCGCGGGTCCGACCTCGGACAGGGTCTCGAACCCCTCCACGAACTCGGCCATAATCCGGAAGATCCGCCAGGTTTCTTCCGCGGCAAAATCGTGGGGCTCTGCCGCATTGTCCGACTCCCGTCTCACCTCGAGACTCCTCTCCCCTAGGGTCGCAAGTTTGTTGCCGGCTGCCGGTCAGATCATACAGCGCCGGGCGCGGGCGGACAACGGTTCCGTGCCCGGGCGGCCCAATTTCCGATTGCCTTCGGCGACCGCCCTGTGATAGGCTCTGTGGCCTTGGCGGCCGAGCCCATCCCCCATGGCGCCGGTCCAATGCCGTCCCGGTTGGTATCCTAACAAGGAGAGCAGGCATGGTAGGAATTGTCGGCTATGGGGCCTACGTTCCCAGACACCGCATCAAGGTCGAGGAGATCGCCAAGGTCTGGGGCGCAGACGCGCCCAGCTACAAGCGCGGGCTTCTCCTGAAGGAGAAATCCGTCCCGGCCCCGGACCAGGACACCATCACCATGTCGGTCGAGGCCACCCGCCACGCGCTGAGGCGAGCCGGGATCGACCCGGTGAGGATCGGCGCCGTGTATGTCGGCTCCGAGTCCCACCCCTACGCCGTGAAGCCCAGCGGAACCGTTCTGGCCGAGGCCATCGGCGCGACGCCCGAGATCCACTGCGCGGACTTCGAATTCGCCTGCAAGGCCGGGTCGGAGGGGATGTTCGTCGCCATCGGGCTCGTCCAGGCAGGCCTCATCGAGTACGGCTTGGGCGTGGGTGCGGACACGTCTCAGGGCGCGCCCGGGGATGCCCTCGAGTACTCGGCGGCGGCCGGTGCGGCGGCCTTCATCTTCGGCAAGGACCCTCTCGTGGCCGAGGTGGAGGAAACCTACTCGTTCATGACGGACACCCCCGACTTCTGGCGTCGCGAGCATCAGTTCTATCCCGAGCACGGCGGCCGCTTCACGGGCGAGCCCGCCTACTTCAAGCATGTCCTCGGTTGCGCCAGGGGAATCATGAAGAAGGTCGGGGCGGAGGCCAAAGACTTCGACTACGTGATCTTCCACCAGCCCAACGGGAAGTTCCCCCAGAGGGCGGGCAAAATGCTGGGTTTCACGAAGGATCAGATCGAGCCCGGCTGGCTCTCCCCCACCCTGGGCAACACCTACTCGGGGTCCTCGCCGATGGGCCTGACGTCCACCCTGGATATCGCCAAACCCGGACAGCGGATCCTGATGGTCTCCTACGGATCGGGCGCGGGCAGCGATGGGTTCATCTTCAAGACCACCGAACGGCTGGCCGAGGTCCAGGATCTGGCCCCCAAGACCCGCCCGCAGCTGGACGACAACAAGATCTACGTCGACTACGGCACCTACGCCAAGTTCCGCGGTAAGATCAGAAAAGCCGGCGAATAGGAGGACAATCCCTTATGAGAGAGGTTGCAATCATAGGCGTCGGGATGACCAAGTGGGGCGAGCTGTGGGAGAAGGCCCTGCGCGACATCTACGTAGAGACCGCACTCTTGGCCATGGAGGACGCAGGCGTCGACCGGATCGACTCGATGTACATCGGCAGCATGTCCAGCGGCCTCTTCGTTGGCCAGGAACACCTGGCTTCGCAGCTGGCGGACTACCTGGGCGTGGCCCCCATCCCGGCAACCCGCGTGGAGAGCGCCTGCGCGTCCGGAGGGCTCGCGCTCCGGCTGGGGTTCATGGATGTGGCGTCCGGGATGAGCGACATCGTGCTCGTCTCCGGCGTGGAGAAGATGACGGACGTCAGCGGCGGCGACGCAACGTACGCGCTGGGCACCGCCGCCGATCAGGAGTACGAGTGCTACAACGGGATCACGTTCCCCGGCCTCTACGCCATGATGGCCCGCGCCTACATGCACCAGTACGGGATGACTCGGGAGCAGCTGGCG
>Ga0180438_10004739_pt1 | contig 19399 bp, 18 predicted proteins | sample SS_ome_12_FD_132455 | JGI IMG/M metagenome (GOLD analysis project Ga0180438, IMG submission 132455) | Hypersaline lake sediment archaeal communities from the Salton Sea, California, USA - SS_3_D_2 metaG | ecosystem: Environmental > Aquatic > Non-marine Saline and Alkaline > Hypersaline >... | reverse complement strand
GCTGGTACCTTCTTCCTCTTCTGTGTCTTACGACGCTTCGGAGGAGGCTGTACATCATCATCGTCCTCACGTCTCCTCTTTGGGACCCTTTTTGAACGCCTTGGCACCTTAACACGCAAAGGACTTTCTACGGGCCGTTGAGGACTTTCGCCTGCTAAACGTGCTGATCTGCGCTTCTTGGGCATGTTATTGCTATTATACCCTACTCTGCTCTTTAACCTCAAAATATAATCACTTTTAACCAGCACCCATAACGCTGTCAAAGTTGGCCATGTGCGGGTAGGGGTAGCTCTGGTAGAAGGTCAAAGGCCACCTGTAAGGTAACCTGAACTGCTTCATCGGGTAGTAGTACATCGGATCAGCACCGGTATCCATCCACTGAAACGGCTTCTGTTGGTACACCTGCCACCCTTCTAAAGTCTTCCTACCAAAAGTCATGGCAAGTACTGCTGCCACTAGAACTAATAGGATTAACCACATTATATTGTTTAATTAGAAAAGATATAGATGGACCTTAGTCGTCTTACTAACGCAGTGGCTCCATGTAAACACTATTTTACAGGCACAAGCTTTTTTAAGAAGTCAATGAACCTAGACTTTACTCCACCAACGGTTTGTCCATTTGTCTTTCAGTTCAATGGTCTTGATCTAATCTTTGAGTACGCTAAAGAGTATAGCAAGGGTGATATGTGGTTTATTACAGAAGACCGCGATTTCTTACAATCAACCTACACAAATGAAAACTTTCTCAAACTCATCAACAAGTTTATCAGTCAGGTTTCTCTGATGGGGGCAAACAACCTTAACCCGAGGATGTCTCTACGTCTTCTAAGACTCGGAACCATTAAACTGAGAAAAGTTTTAGATATAGCTTTTAAACAGGACATTCACAACCCAGAGTGGTACTTTAGAAAACTAGGAGAGGTAGTTACGGACAACCTCAACATGCAAACGTTTGAGAAAACCGCTCAACTATTAGCCAGAGTGGATAGACTAGGCTGGCGCCCAGAGTTCCATATCTTCTATGACAGGTGGACAGTGCTGGCTATCAGAACTATTTTGCTAATGGCTGCCTGGAACTGGCAGGCAGACCAACCCCATCACCCTGGAGCCCACTTTCATAAACTACCTTTAGAGTTGCTTTTCAAAATCTTCGGATATATCGCTGTGCTTAAATAGAAGGCTACCCTATATGGCTCTGGACAAGACCGCTGTTATCTATATCAACCTTGACCGCAGCCCAGAACGGCGTAAGATTGTTGAGAGTGAACTCAAGAGGGAAGACATGGAAGCTAAACGTTTCAGTGCTGTCGATGGGAAGAAGGTAACCCTCAGAGATATTCAGCAGTATAAGAAGATGCGATGGATGGTGGACCCCCGTTGGGGGAAGATTCCGAAGACTAGACATATCGGCAGACTGGGCATCCATCTTTCCCATATCAGCATCATAACAGATTTTCAGAAGAACCCAAAGTACAAAGATAAAGAGTACCTTTTAATACTAGAGGATGATATTAGACTCGGTCTTAATTTTAAGCCACTCTTTGAAGAGGCTGTTAGACTGGCGCCCGACGATTGGGAGATTCTCTTCCTTTCATCAGCCCACAAGATCTACGGACAGAGGGTCAGCCAGTACTATGTTAAACCTTACCCCGGACATTGGCGCTTCACTAATCACGGTATGTTCTGTTACCTTATCAAACGCTCAGCAATACCTCGTCTTCTCAAGATTTTACTACCGATCTCTTATAAACTGATGCACATCGATCACGTCATCAGAGAACATTACGGCACCGGTATTCAAGCGTACTATCTGACGACGAGGATAGCTAAACACCGAGACGAGATGGGGTCAGATCGCGAGAGAGTAAATAGGTTAACTTAGAGAAATGGTCTTTAGAAACAACTATGATTCCAGGACTTTAAGGGATACAAATGTTCATGATCAAACAAGAGAGGTTGGACTTTATAGAACTGCATTTAATGCTTTTGCGAGTTTCATAACACATAGAAGTGACTTAGTTTATTATGTTAATGTGTTCCTTCTAAACAATAATAATACTTAGTTCAGTTGGCAGAACTTTTAATAGACGATAAAACTATAATGAGTAGTAAGAGGAAGACCAAGTCCTCTTCGGGTGACGATGTTGATGATGCGGTTCCAATTATTGCACAAGAGCAGAAAGCACTCACGGTTGATGAGATGCTTCTAAACCTTAAGATCCTAGCAGAACTTAAGGAGTACGATAAAGTTATTACCCAACAGACTATTGAGATCGATAACGGTGGGCTTTTCCAGGGTGTTAGCCGCTGGTTTTCCGACGAGTCGCGTGAGAAAACTGTCAAACGTATTGGAGAGCTTTTTGACGGTATTTTTGAATTTATTGACAAGACCATTCGAGAAGAAAAATCCAGAAAAGGGAGGCGTCGTGAGCTGTTTGATCAGGACACCTCGCAGCTGTTGCAAAGGTTTCTAGTTGACATTAAGAACGCCATTGTTGGCATTGAGAATCTCCGTCTTACTTATCGTAACGACATTACCGTAAGGTCCAAGCTGACTCTTCTGATTGATAAACTGAAGATCAAGACTGACCGGTTAAACGAGGTATTGAGAATTGATTTGCGTTTGGCGGATCCGTCTCCTTCACAGAGATCCTGAGGAAAACGATTCTCTTCTTTCGGATGTCAAAGTAGAGGAAAGGTTCCTCAGTCTGGGACAGATGTTCTTTTGCCATCTTAATAACCTTCTCCATATATTCCGGTGTTACCGGGTCGTTACTGTAGTTATTTACTACGATATCCTGATTGATATCGAAGTTCCAACAGTTTGTAGTGTTAGTACTGTTTTCTTTCACCATCGCCATCGCCTTAGAAGCCTGAGCCAGATCGTTCATAATGGTAAAGTCGAAGTTCTCCATACCACCGGTCATCTGTTGAATCGCAAGAGGCATGAGATTACCGTTACTGTCCCTGAGTGTTCCCATCCTGGGACCGGTGGGTACAAGAGCAGTGCCGTTTCTTTCGTTTTCTTCATCAACCTTCTTCTTACATTCGAGGAATTCGGGTAGATACTCATCGTAGTCGCGGATCATAGCACGCTTTGTGATGCACATATACTTGCGTGTACATCCTGACTTCCTGATATGGGTATCAAGCCATTTCTTGTTCGGGCGCTCCGCTCCACATCGGAAGCAGTAAAAAATCGTACGCTTGCGACCAAATAGATCAAGTTCCATTCTTTCTATATTGTCTACTATGCAGAAATAAATTCTTAAGCCGACTCAGATTCGGGCTCTGGTAAGGGGACGGGTCGCTTCAGCCACCACTCGGAGAAGTCGTAGTAGAACCAACCCAAGACTGCGCCGATCAGGCTACCAACGATAACCTGCTGGAGGGTGTGACAATCTGAGAGAGCCACACGGCTGTACGGTACAAAGAGTGCGAACAATACTAGTCCAATTGCCATCCATGGTGTTTTGGGATCGTGCTTCTTATAATATTGGAGATACCTAAGCCAGTAAACCGCCGTAAAAGCGGCGAACTGGGCGTGACCTGATGGCATACCTGTACCGTGTCCATCAACTAGTGGTTTAAAAATTTTAGGGAGATCGAAGCTGGAGCAGGTAACCTTTGGGTTAGGGCGGTCACAGGTTCCTAAAAGTTTCTTAGGATACCATTGTGTTTTACAAAGCTGGTGGGTTCCCTTCTTCAGAATCGAGTTAAGAATGTCAGATCCCAGAGCACCGGCAAAGAAAAGGTACGCTCTCTTATTGTCGTGCATGAACGCATACAACAGGGTAAAGATCTGAATGAAAAGAGGGCTAGTTTTAGCCAGAAAATGCAGAAAGCCCCCACGAAGCATCCTATATTAAACCACCCTAAAAAACACCTACCATCTTCCGCCCTATGGGCGTCCTGGTTTATATAGGTTGACGGGAATCACGTTGCAAATCCTACACTACCCCTATATTTCTAACGGACCCGGGAGCGCGAAGCGCAGAGGCTTGAGCGAGCGTAGCGAAGTGATTTAGCCGACTCTGTTAATGCTCATCTTACAACACTGTTAGCTCTATTAGGACTTCAGGTCCCTGTTGAGGACTTTCTTATTGAAGCCAACTTGGGCCTGGAAAAATTTCTCTAAAAATTTTTGAGCTAAAATTTTTAGCTTTTTCTTATTCATCTCTTTAATAACATCCTTAAAGGATTGATATGATAGCTTTTAGACTGGTTAATGCTTATCTAATGGGTACTGATCTCTCTAATAAGACTTCGACCTCCTGTTGAGGACTTTCTTATTGAAGCCAACTTGGGCCTGGAAAAATTTCTCTAAAAATTTTTGAGCTAAAAATTTAAGCTTTTTCTTATTCATCTCTTTAATACTTGTTATCTAAGCATTGCGTCAAAACCTACTTGGTGTTTATGTTTAAAAGTGATTCATAAAGATCCTTAAGTTACTATAGATGAAAAGCATGAGTTTGAATATCGAATACGAAGACAAACAGCTTTCATTCCCAATCAATGAGGAATGGAACTGTATGACTCTAGTAGAGAGAGTACTAGGTCATCTGCACCTGTACATCTATGCAGTCCAGACTGTCACATTGGTGCTAAACACAGGTCAAGAACTTATTCCAGGCCAGGAAAGTATTAACTGGCGAGATGTACCACCTTATGCAGAGATCGAACTCCTTGTTGTAGCACCCAGACTGCGTGACGAAGAAGACAAGGTTCTACCCAGTCCATTCGTTGACAGCTACGTTGCGTTTCAACAACAGGTTGATGACGAACGGATTGCCAGGGAGATGCAAGAGGCCGACTACGGCTTCCGCCCACCTACCAGACGAACCCCAAATGCGGCTTCAGGTATTTTTAACAGACTGATGATAGACGCATTTCGAGATGCAATCGCAGGAGAGTTAGAACGTTTAGAAGACGAATACGACAGTGAAAATATTCACGACGGTGAAGATAGTCTTGAAGATGGGGAACCCGAAGGTGAAGAGGAACCACCACTAGAAGCGCCTGGAGGCCTCCCTAGGCACGCCGGACAACTGATGATGACCGTAATGGCACCAGGTATTGGAGCCATCGACGTACCTATCGGAACAACCGATGAAAATGGTGGATTTGTACCAGCTGCTTTAACTGTTGGTGGGCTACCCGCCGGTGAACTTCCTACTGGGGGTGCTCCAGTACAGGAGGGTGTGCCTCAGGAACCAAGACGTAGACCCCAACTGGGTAACGTTTTCCAGAATCTCTTGCGGGCGATGCGTGGCATGGCTACTCAGGAAGATGTTAAAGTTGTTTGCACAGAAGAAGAGCTTGCCGAATGCCCCCGTGTTCTTTACAGTGAAATCGAAGATAAAAAGGGCACTGCATGTAACATCTGTCTGGACGACTTTGAAGACAATATAGAGGTGATGGTACTCCCAGAGTGTGGGCACTACTATCACCCAGAGTGTGTCACTCAATGGCTCAAGGAGAACAGCAACAAGTGTCCTGTCTGCCGCGTATCACGGGGTAGTGGGATGCCGCTTAACACCGAGCCTGTGGCTGTAGGTCCACCTCAAGGTGGACCACCTCAAGGTGGACCACCTCAACGTGGCCAAGCAGCGAGGTTCCAGATCCCTGGATTCGGAACTATTCAACAGTTTACACCACCGCCACACCCACACCCCATTATCGATTCCAGTAGCGATGACGACCTGGACCTACCAGACCTCGGATCTATGGGGGAAATCGACTAGAGTTCAGACGGTAGTTTGAAATCGACTAACTGAATTATAATAAGATCTTATTTTTGATATTGCTGTAATATAGATATGTTCCGTTTAGCAAGGGCTTTCATGATGACAACTGCTGGCTACTCCGGCATCATGGCTGCTACCAAAAGTTGGGAAAACACACAGCATTTGGACCCCGAGACCCGTTTTAGAGTGGTTGGTGAGGAGGCAGTTCTTGGGGCTGTTAGCGGACCAGCTAAGGTAGCGAAAGAGATCCTAAAGTCGATTACGCCCAAAAAGTGAATATATTTTCCGTTTATTACATATCGGAGACATAACGAAATGCAGTGCCAGCATCTTACCAAGACGGAGCGACCCTGCAAGAATGAGGCTATCGGTAATTCCGAGTACTGTTATCTCAAATCTCACCATCCTAACCGGGAGGCTTTCGATATTGCTAAACAAAAGGTCATAGACCAGTTTAAACACAGAACTGAAGACCCTAACCGGTTTGAAATCCGAGATGTTGATGGTGATGGAGCCTGTCTTTACCGTAGCTTTGCACAGGCAATTTACAAACGTTTGAAGACCATCAGCTGTCATCCTCTCTTTGAAGATATCCAAAAGATTATTGAAGGAGAGGATGACGACTACCTATCTGATCCATCTGAAACGCTGCTAGCAAATTTCCTACAAAAAACCATTAAGGATTGGCTCTACAAAAATCAAAACCATATCATGAAGCCACTTGACTGTAAAGTCCGTGACCTGGTTGAATCAACGCACGATATGTCGATGGAGATTTATCGCATTATCTACGGTATTTTCGCCGGGGACGCAGACTTTCTCATGGTACAGAAGGACGGTGTGCACAGTGTGAAGAAGATTCCATTCCGATGGGGTGGAACTCCTGAACAATACGCTTTCACACAGATCTTTGGTTTTACCGTTAATATCTACGATTTAATCACCCTGGACCGTCGGAAGTGGACTATTAAGGCTGCCAACTTTCGGCACAAGGTTCGTCGCCTCCGACTCCTACAGAATCTGCATGGGTCTGAAGAAACACTTGACGATACTGTAAATCTGTTCTACACAGAGATCAAAGGAATTCCCCACTACATGTACCTTCACGAATAAAAGTTTATAACCAAGATCTTATATAGCAGATATAGGATGTTGAGAAAGATTGCATCTATGGAGAAAAGTAGACATAAGACTAAGAACGATCTACTAAAAGATGTAATTGAAGATAATACAGCTATCGCTAGTTGTTTCAACGATACCAATAAAGATGCTGCTTTTAACATTGCGAGGAGTGTTGAAAATATCACCGACTCTATCGCAACTATTAATCAGAAGATTGACGATAACACCGATGCAACTAAAGTAATTGAAACTCAACTAATGAATAGTGGTGCTGATTTAGAACAGGCTGAAGAACGTAATAATGAACAAACAGAAAGAATTGAAGATATTCAAAGCACCATTGATCTAGATACTTTGTCTTATCTTAGTGCCAGATTCGGAGCACCTGCTTCTGTTGTCGGTACATTTGATAAACCTATCATCACGCTTGACTCAACAGGGTTTGTAAGTAGTGTGCGAAATCATGTAGAGCCTTACTATCGCAGTGTTACAGTTAGGACAGAACCTCAAACTCAGGGAGCTGAACAAACCTCCGCATATCTTTATTCAAAGGAGCATATCAGTTTTCACGGAAGGCTACTACGCTGTCGAGGGACAGCATTCTTTAACTGGGATATCTTCGAAATTGACGTGACAGATCTTTCTAGCTATCTTAGGGTACTTGAATCTTTTAAATCACATATTAGTCCTACCGGAGTGTCTCTACAGGTTAAACTACCATTCGCAATTCAACCGAGTAGCGATAACCTTATGAGTGCTCCAGAAGAATTTGTGAGCGATATTGCATTTGTTGGACTCAATCAGATTGATCAACTCGACGCAGCATTCAGTTCTATCGGTACAGCCAAAGCGACTGCAAAAGCTTTTGATTTCGTTGGATTTATCGATAATGTTCTGGAAGATCTTGTACCATTACCCCTCGGTGAGGTTCTCAATACACTCAGCGGTGCACTGGACATTATCGGTGATGTTATTGAAAACATTGCGAGACAAGCGCAAGTTGTAATTGATGCAATACCAGATGTGAGGGTTCCTACGGCACAGATTCAAACTTTACTCGTGAGGAATATTGGAACGTTACTTGGCCCACTAAACGATTTCTTTAGGTTATTTATCGATGGATGTGAAGAGATCCAGAACGCAATTAATACTATTCTAAGTGGTATTAATTTCTGTCCTTACTTTGAACCGTTGAATGTTAGCAACGCATCAGGTCGTGTAGAAGACATCATTCGCGAGTTTACCAATATTATTAATCGCTTACAGAGTTATTTTAACACTATCAAGGCTAACTTTGTACAGCTAACGAGATTAGCTGCAGGTCCATCTGCTACAGGAATCTTTCCGATTAACTTAGACGTTCGTGAGGTTCTCAAAACTACAGCTACCGTTATACAGAATAAATACTTAGGGTCTTACGCAAATATCGATCATATATCTGTACACGGATCTAACACTTACGGTATTATTGATTTAACAGATTACATTATCGCCAACGCTTTAGCACTCGCAGAGTACGAAACTAGCGAGGAACCTGATCCACCAGAGATTAGTCTACCACTTTTTCAAGTAGAATATAGCTACAGCTACTTTGTAGATCAAAACGAGTTGGATAATTTTACACCTGAATATTCTGTGAATATAGTATTATAATGCCTGGATATAAGAAGTGGAAGAAACACAGTATTAGTAATCATAAAAAATGTAGAAGAGCTAAGTTAAAGGATAACATCAAGGAAGAGAATAAAACTGTTACAGTAGTTAGCAAATGTGATCAGGACCTAATATTAAGCATTAATACTAAGATTAAATCAAATAACGATGCGATCATAGCTATCAATCATAAGGCAGATGAGAACGGAGACTTAACTAAAAAGGTACAGGAATCTACCAAGGATGCCACAGATAATCTAGAAAGTATTGATGAAGATTTAGATACTAATGAAGAGGCACTAGATGCTATAGATGATGCTATTAGCTTAGATACTTTATCAACATTGTCAGGTATTTTCGCAGGCGGTGTCACTGAAGGCAATACATACCATTTTCCAAAAATGGTAGTTGATTCTACTGGAAGAGTAAGCTCTATCATCAATCAGATCGAACCTTTCCATCGTTCTCTAAGAGTTAACACAACTTTTGAAGGAATCGGAGGAAATTCAGCTGTACTTTATGCAAAAGAAACAATTAGTGTGAGAGGTAATCGAGTATTTTGTTCTGGAGTAGGTTTCTTCGACTATAATATCTTCGATATCGACATATCTTTTGATAGTAACTTTATCGATGTATTTAACATTTTAGCTGAAGAAATTACTGCAGAAAATAATTTGAAAATTAAGATACCGGTACCTATCAAGATTGAAGAGGTGGTTGATGTACCAGCTGAATACATAGCTGATGTAAAGTTTGTAGGATTAAATCAGGGAACCTCCGTTAGAAATGCCATAAGATCTTACGGCACAGGAACAACTACAAGCTTACCATTTTCGTTTAGCGGGTTCATCGACTCTATTATTGGTGATCTAAGTTTACCGATTGGGGAAATTTTAAATATTCTTCAAACTGTTACTAACACTATTAAAAACGTACTTGATAAGATAAAAAGTATATCAAAAGTGCTCGGTGGAAATCTTGGTACTGCATCAAATGCAAGTGCTGATAACCTTCCAATCAGCGATCTAAATAGCTTATTATCTTTTGTTACAAGAACAATGGATATTATTATTGATGTATGTGATAAAGTTCAAAGAACGATAAACGCAATTCCAGGAATTGATGGCGTTAACTTCTGTCCAAATTTTAATTCTAATGTTGCTGATATTAATTTAAGCGCTGGTCCCATTAATTCCAAATTTTTTGATGTTGTTAAATACTTTAACGATACTATTAAAATTTTAAAAAATTTCTTTTCGGAGATTGCCAAGCTTAATAATGAATTCACTATTCCTGCTCAGAGATTCCCCGGTCTACTCGATCTTGTAGATTATATTAAAAATATTTTGGCTATCATCCAGTCTGAGTACTTTTTAAACCGTAATAATATAAGTAAAAATTTGGTTTTACATCCAAGTAATGAACATTTTGAACTGTCTCTTGAAAAGTATGTTACTACAGCTTTAAGAGCAGTTATAAATGTTGTACAAAAAAAAATGCCAAAGGTTGAGCTTCCACTCTTTAGAGTTAACTACGAATATTCATATCTAACATCCCAAGAGGCTATTGCGGCCTTTGTTCCAGAAGATATTGTAAATGTTTCACTATAGTATATGGCAGAAGGTTTACAGGAAAGGTTAGATTCTGTATACGAGGAGTGCGAAAGTACTCTTAATGTTGATTTGGTATTAGATCTTGGTGTAAAGATGGATAACAATGTTGAAGCTATCATTGCAATTAATAAGAAGATTGACCAAAATACTGTTCTAACCAAACAGTTAGAAGAAAGGGTAGAAAAGTTACAAGGAGGCGGAGGTAAAATTGGTGCATTAGAAGAGAAAATTGAGAAGAATACTAAGTATTTAAAAGAGTTTAACAATACTATCGAAAACAAAACTTTAAAGGAGTTAGAAATAATCTTTGGTGGAACTCCAGTTCAAGGCAATGAGCTACTTTATCCAATAATTACTGTTGACTCTCATGGTAGAGTTATTAATGCAGTTGAAGGATCGCTCCCATACAACAGAACTGTACTAGTAAGAACTTTTCCAGAATCAATTGGTGGGAAGTCTGCAACTCTCTATAGTAAAGAGTTTGTTGAGATTATCGGAACTAGAGTTAGCTGCAGAGGAACTGCCTTCTTTAATTACAATATCTTTGATACAGATATTGACGATTCAAGTAACTTTGCAGATGTATTCAATGTTGTTAGGAAACAGATAACAGGTAATACTAATCTCGAAGTAAGATTACCTCTACCTGTACCGGTTGATACTGACAACACACTTCTAGCTACACCAGCAGGATTAGGTACTACTATCAGATTTACAGGACTTGGGCAAGATAAATTTTTAAACCAATCGTTTTCTGCTATAGGAACAGCTAGAATGACAGCCTCTCCTTTTGATTCGATTAATTTCATTGAGGACCTTTTCGATTTTGATTCCTTGCCATTGGGTCAAGTTTTACAGATTATTCAAGTTGCTCTGGATGTTGCTGCTTTAGCTAATAATCAAATTAAAAGTGTGATGAAAAATACACGAGATGATCTCGGAAGTATAGGAGTTATAAACCCAGTTGAGTTAGAATCAATATTTATTGATAAAATAACAAGCTTTGACTTTATATTTGGGAAGATTCCAGGTATTGTAGATGAGCTTAACGATCTTTTTGCTGACATCTTTAATATTTATGAACGTATGCAGAGTGCAATCAATAGTATTCCAGGAATTAGTGGTATCAATTTTGCACCATATTTCGAAAAGCTTACAGGGGTTAACCCTTCTGGTTCTGTTACCGAACTTACTAACACCTTTACTAATCTCATTAGAGATCTGAACAATATTATGAGAGATCTTATCGAAGGATTCGGAGAGCTATCACAAATCCCAGAAATTCAAACCTTTATGTTTGATGTACCCCCTGATCTTGACCTGTACGATTTTCTATTACAGATTCTACAACTTATTAAAACTCTCGCTCTTACATTTATTGACTACACCAGTTTTATCTCCGTATCTAACGAAGGTTATGGAGTAGCTAATTTGTCAAATTATCTCACAGATGTGATCAACGCCATTGTGGATATTAGTGATAAGGAACTTCCTGTAATTCAGCTTCCCCTTTTCGAAGTTGATTACAGCTATACCTACACAGCTAAACTGAGCGACATTGAAGTTCTTAACAATACACCGCTATCACAACGCAACAATATCAATGTTAAACTTTAAACATTACATTTTAATGTAAATGAGATGTTTAGAAAAGATCAGGATGGATATACTCTCCAGGAACTTGCTTGGTTACCTCAGGAACCACACGGTTCTTCTGAGCAAAACGATCCTGACGAATACCAGTAACCTGCCATGAAACCTTCTGACTGTCACATCCACCAGCAATAGAGAAACCGTTGTTCTCAACCTCACGAGAAACATAAAGGTTCGGACCGGGCAAGCCAATCGCAGTCAACTGATACCTAAAGTCGCTGTTAAGAGCTTCAAAGTAACTAGGAAGTTCCACATCAGCTTCTCCATTCTCATTCAGTATAACAGTACCGTTGTAAACGTTCATCATATCGGGACTTTCCACGAAACTGTGATAAAGGTTCTTATTGTAAGGGTCCACCGGATGATCAATCAAGAAGGTACCTGACCCCTTAGAAATAGCACCTGTCACCTGTAGATTGTCGTTAACCGTAAGTGTCATCGTACTACTAACAATAGTATCAACGTAGAGTGTATTCCAATGTTGAGAAGCTGAACCAAGATCCCAGAGGTTAGCATTAAGAGGTTTAAATTCACGTACACTACCATCAACATGAACACCGTCGGTTGTTGTTGTATGGCTGTAAACGTAGAAACCACCTGCTGCACCGAAGATAACACTGCTGTCTGCTACAGAGTTACGAGCCGTTGCATCAGAGTAAACAAAAGAGCTAACATGTGAAGCTGTACTTCCACCACCGAAAGCAACAGCACTCGTTCCTGAAGCTGTGTTGCCAGAACCACCCGCTGTAAAAGCATTTGTACCAGATGCAGTGTTACCAGTACCACCCATAGTAGCACAACCATCATTAGGTCCAGAAGTATTACCAGAACCACCAACAGAAGAACCATTCAAACAGTTAACCGTGTTACCAGACCCACCTGCAGCAAAACAGTTAGTGTTCTGTGCTCTGTTGCTCGAACCACCGATTGTACTGCTTGCTTGTCCACTAGCATGATTAGCCGATCCTCCAACAGCTGTTGCGTTTAGAGATGATGCAGTTAGGGTAGTTCCACCAAATGTACCAGCATTGATAGCAGAAACAATGTTTGAGTTTCCACCCACTGCTGCACTGTTATCCCCACCAATAACTAGGTGACTCTGCCCACCTCCAACGAAACAGTGAAGGTTACCGATCCTGTTAGTTGTACCACCAACAATTCCAGAGTTAGTAGCACCTGTTACTGTCGTGTTCATAGTACCACCCAAAACAATAGTGTTAATACCCTGTGCTGAGTTATTTGTACCACTCGCCGCCAGTGCACTAGCTGCAGAAGCCGTATTGTTAGCGCCTCCGATAACAGTTGCATTATCTGCACCGGCCGGAGCTGCAATTTTGTTACTTGTTCCACCCACAACAGATGTATTGGCAACAGCACTGGGAATAGTGTTGCTACTTCCACCAGCAATAAAAGAGGTGCTTCCACTCACAGTATTGTTAGTTCCACCTACAGCTACCGACGCATCAGCAGAAACAACTAGAGTACTTCCCCCAAGTGTAGCAGAGTTCAGATTGTTTGCCTGGTTATTAGCACCACCAAGAGTCGTAGAGTTAATACCTCCCGCAGTATTACTTGTACCACCAATAGCAGTAGCCTGGTTGTTGCTCGCAGTTAACAGAGTACCTGTAAAGGCACCTGCATTAAGAGCTGTTACATTGTTGGTGAATCCACCCACAATAGCTCCATTAATACCTGATACAGTGTTACTGACTCCGCCAACAACCGTTGATGCCAAGGTTGACACATTATGATTGAGTCCTCCCACTACGGTAGCATTAACCCCTGTAACCTGAGAACCGGAACCAGCAACAGCTGCTGAGTTAAGCATAGTAACAGTATTATTAGTACCACCGGAAACTAGAGAGGACTGTCCGCTAGCGCTGTTGCCAGAACCACCAATCGCAGCAGCGTTAACACCGGATGCGGTAAGGGTGGTTCCACCCAGAGCAATCGCAGAGGTGTTAGAGGCGATGTTAAGAGATCCACCCACCGTTGCCGCATTCTGCTGCGATGCGACGTTTCCACTACCTCCAGCGCTTAAGGATTCGGTGCCACTTGCAGTGTTAGACATACCTGCGACGGCCGCTGCATTGTCACCCGTGGCTACATTAACCCTTCCACCAACAGCTGCAGACTGCTGACCACTTGCGGTTAAGGTTACACCACCACCGATGAAGCTGTTGATGTTAGAAATGATGTTACCGATACCTCCAGCAATTGCAGAGCTGTTCCCAGCGTTACTGTTCTGTTGTCCTCCACCAATAAAGGAGGATGCGACTGAGGCAGTATTAGTAGTGCCACCTACTACACAGGCAGATCCACCTGAGGCCGTGTTATTAGTTCCACCCATTGCCGCGGAACGGATTCCAGATGCAGTATTACCATCACCACCAACCACAACGGCCGAGGAGTTGATAGCACGTCCACTACTACCACCTACAACGGCGGAGAAACCACCGGATGCAATACCAGTAAAACCACCAAGAACTGCTGAGCTTGAACCGCTAGCAGTATTACTCAAACCAGAAGCAAAAGCGTTTGCACCACGGTTACCAGAATCCCACTGAGTACCAGCCACAGTACCAACAAATAAGGAGCTCTGGCTTGTGTCATACATCAGACGACTGCCAGCACCTTCAGTAGTATTACTTGTACCCGGGAGCACCAGGTCGTGAGATGCCAGAGATGTAGGATACCCGGTGTTAAATCTCACAATAGAGTTACCAGCTTCAAATGGAGGTTCTAGATTAAGCGTTTTAGTAGTTCCACTATCAACTAGGGTCAGCTCGTTACCAGTGGAGAATAAACGTAGAGTATCGAACGCGTCAATATCTGCACTGGTAGTAGGTCCAGTAGAACCGGTAGCAGCTTCTAAAGTGAACAACGTACCGATACTTCCAGCATCACCCTTGGGTCCAGTTGGGCCTTGTAGGCCCTGTGCACCAGTATCACCCTTAGGACAGAACGGTAAAACCGGTACGATCTCAGTGCCACAACATGTAGCTTCCATGTTTTCGATCTTCCTACATAAACATTTAATCTGCCTCTCAAGACGCTTCGTGCATTTACTCATCTCAATATATAAGAATCATCGATTTTATTTTTGCCTCAAAAAGTGATTTAGAATTATACTTCATAACGTATCTATATAGAGATGGACATTAAGACAATTGAGAAAGCTAGGCAGACTGCCATCGAAATGTTGGAGTCCAGGGACTTTACAGTTCCGCTTGATCAACAAAATATCTCGCGGGAAAATGTCGCTATTATGCTTGATAACAACAATATCGATATCTATGTTTCTCGTGAGGCTGCCCAGGCCCCTGCAAAGCAGGTCGTAGAGCCCGAAACGCCTGTCGAGGAGGAGATTGAAGAGGGTGAAAACCAGGAAGAAGCAGCTGTTGCTGAGGGCGAAGCAGAGGCCGAAGCTGAGACTGACGCTGAGGCAGAGGCTGAGGCTGAAACTGAACCTGAAGTCGAGGCCGAGGCTGAGGCTGAACCTGAGCCTCAAGTAGAGGAAACGGTGGAACTAACCACCGAACCAACGCAGAAGGGTGGTGCTCATAGCACACAAGCCTATGTATATTTCCACGTTGCCGCCGGTAAGTTTGATAAGAAACGACTGGTGTCAACTGTGACTAAGATCAAGGAAACCTATCAGAGTAACGATATTAACATTATCATTATTGTGAAGGAGATTACCGCTCCGGTTCTTAAAGAGGTGGACAGTGAAACTTATCGGAACGTTGAGGTATTCTTCTATAAGGAACTTCAATCCAACAAGAGTCTTGGCTCTCCCAAGCATGAGCTTCTTACTGAGGATGAAATTTCCGAACTTGCTACTAAGTACAGTCTAACCCCCGAGCAGTTCTACGAACAGAGCGCTACCATGTTTACCACCGGACCGATGGCTCGGTATTACGGACTACGCGATGGTGATATGTGTCGGGTGTACCGTCGCAGCAAGGGAAACGGTCAGGCAATTGCATACCGTGCAGTACGCCGACCCATTCTCAGCTAGATAATTTCTATCTTTGAAGTATATTATAATGGATAAGCTGATCTCAACTAATCAGCCTTCTACTAAGGTGGCGTGGGGATTTCCGCGTTCCCCTGACGTGCCCCAGAACAACGATCCAAGGTTCACTATGCAGGGCGCTGCTCCTGAGGGAGTAAATCCTCCGCCCGCTCCGTGGCAGGAGACCAGCTCATCTCCTAACTACTTTCGACAGATGTTGCCCCCTGCCCCGCGAGCTCAGGATCTAACCGAACCCAATCAGACACGCCGTTTCAGCAAATTTAAACAGAACCGTTACCAGCGCAACAACCTCTACGCACTTACATCCGATAATCAGAATATCATGAGCGTTATTGACGGCGGTCCTTCCAATGCAAACTGGGTTAGAGGTAACCACTTCGGTGTTAACTTTAACTACAAGAACATCTGGGGTCGCCCTAAGATGACGATTGATCAGCTCCCAGAGGAACCTACCACTCTGGCCAACGTAGTTCCGTCGCCTTTCTACCCCTTCCCCACCTTCTTTGATCGCAACGATCGTCTTTATAAGACCTACCCAGATCAGAGGAGCAGCTTCTTTAGCTTCCTACCTTTCTATACATTCCCTTACAGGACGGCCAACAACAAGGACCGTATCCCTGAAGAGGAAAACCTGCAGACTAAGCCGGACCTGGTCATTCCTCGTACCAATACTGTAGAGGGCTTTGCCAACCAGCTAACCAGTCCTAAGACGTTCGGAAGCATCCTAGTGGTGGTACTCCTTCTAGCACTCTTCTTCCTCGTCGCCAGTAAGCGTCGCTTCTTATAATAAGTCTGGGCTCTCTTGAATCTGCCTTAGTGTTGGATGTTTACCCAGAAGTTTCCAGGGTTCATCAGTTATACGAAAACAGTGCTCACCGGTCTCGGTATGCTTTAGTTCACCACATTCACTACACGGTGTTGTAGACATGATATCTAAAGACTATATTGATTATTCGTTAGATACATTTCATTTTAAAACTACATACATTCCCTCAAACATTTTGCACAGACACTACCGAAAGTTCCGTGCAAGCCAACACCCTTTAAAGTACCGCAGCTACAACATTTTGGAGAAACCGGTTCTGTTTTGGCCTTATTTGACTTGGAAGTTTTAGAGGGAAGGGTGACTCTAGGCATATACTATATTTGGACAGCTTTTATGAGGGGTGACCAGATAAGAGACAGCAACAGCAAACTACACGAATCTAAAATGTCTACCTTGTGGGGTAGACGAGGTATTTTTGGTGCTCAATCGGTGCCGAGCGTTGTGCGCATGCACGGTCCGCACACAATGCCTAACATGCCGTGGATGCGGAGCCCGTAATGGGTCCCACAGCCTCGGCAACTGGGTCGTGGTGCACGGAGGTTACGCGCGAGAGGTGTAGTCTTGGCCGTAGGTGTGCTTTTCGCCTTTGTCATCTCTTTGTCTGGTAATTATAATTAGATCTTTAATACAAAGCGTCGTCAATTTTTACTTCCCCATTTCACGGGCTGTAGGTTGTACATAGTCTTCCTCGATAATCTCGAAAAGCTCCTCCTCAGAGTTAACGGTAACCAGCTCACCAGTTTCCTCATTCTTAAAACCGTACTCGCTCAGGGAGTACCCAAGTTCGAGCGCTTTTCGACGGATCTTAATGTTAAAGTTCTTGGAACCTGTAAAGTAGATCATAGCGGGGTAGTACGCAGACCAATCAACGCACCTGATATCGATACGACGAGCCTTACTATGTGCCTCTAGCTTACAGAGCCCCATATACTTCTTACCGCCCTTCGTTGTCAGATGACCCACCAGGAACCCGATCTTACCTAGCACCTCCACTAGCTTCTCCAGAAATTTGTACTCAGCAATATCCCCGGAAACACCCGGGTGCGACATCAGAACGTCCATATCACCACAGGTTCTAGCACCCCGACGGTAAGAACCACAAACCTCAAATACCAAACCCTTGTCAACGGTCTTTATAGCCCTTTTAAGGATTTTGCTAAGTTTTGAGACCTCACCACGTGGAATGCGTGTTTCCATATCCTCGTAATACTTGAGACCGAGCAGTGTATGATGCGGTAGTTTTAACTTGTTCGCCGCAACCCCCTTTTGAAGGTCAACAATAGATCTGTAACCGTCATCGTATAGAGTCTTAGCCTTCTTGGGACCGATACCAAAGACAGAACAGAGCTCTTGTAAAATACGCGTCTGATCATTCGTAATTAGCTCCCCCAAGGTACCTGTCCGCAAAATCTCATCAATACGCTCAGACAAACCTTTGCCTACACCTACAATATTCTTTTTGGCGTAGACTCCACTAGGTATTTTGGACTCATGTGTCTCAATGTTCTTGAGACCTTTCTTAATGGCTTTAATCTGGAAGGTTTTCCCTCCTTGGCTAGCATACTGTTTCAGTAGCTGCTTGAGGACTTGTACTATCTGATCGTTCATCTCTTTTGTGTTATGTTATAATAAACCCTTAAGTTGGTTTCAGTTTTACTGCAAAGTAGAACTCAAACAGTTCTTTTTTTACTTGAGAGTCTCAGGCATGGTCCAGGTATCTACGCAGCGCTCTGCGTAGCGGCGTGTGAAAACAGCCTCATCAGGGACTGCTACCTTCTCGCCGTCCTCGGCCTCGTTGTAGAGTTCCATGAATTCACGAAAGATGTTGGCGGTGAGAGAGAAGATAGGAGCCTTGGAGGCGGTATCTTCTCCAACCTGTGGGCAGATCAGTCCGATAAATACCTTCTGATCAGTTGCCTTGATCTCAACAGAACAAATGTCATTGACTGCACGAAGGCCATCCTTGAAGGGTTCGAGAGGGTTAGAACGCTTGCGCGCCTTCCTCTTCAGCATCTCCTTCATCTCAGCCATCTCAATATCTTGAGCATCCATGCGCTTGGCGATGCTCTGAAGCATCTTAAACATCTGAGTGGTCATCTCTACGGTCGTTGACATCTTATCTAATATTAATTAATGTCTTTAGCAATTTCAGACCAAAACAATTCACTTTTTTATTTTGGCCGTTTATAAAAAAAGTGAATTGAAACAGTTTGAAATCACTGAACATACAATAGTTAAGAAATATAATGTCGGTCGAAGCGTCTTTTGATCAACTTGATGATGCCACTAAGGTAATCTTCCAGAAGCTCCTTAAGCAGGAGGTTTCCAAGATTGCCTCCAAGAATGAGAAGCCTGTCTGCCCTGCAGGGGTAAAACTCACTTCTAAGGCAAAGATCAAGGAGAAGATTGAAAAGGGGATTGAGGTCCACCTTGAGGATTATATGGACGGTAACAACCGTAAGCAAACGCGAGCTTGGACTCGTTGTACGCGCCATTGCTTCCAGAACAAGGAAACCAAGAAGTTTGGACCATTCTGTTTCAAGCACGACCCTAAGGAGTGCAGCAGCACTGTTAACTTCGCTGAATACATTGGTTCAGCGAAGGTTCGCCCTGCCACTCTTCAGGATCCCTACCTTAACAAGAAGGCCAAGAAGGGAAAGGGCAGTGCCAAGACTCCTGAAGAGGCCATCGAGATCTTCCTTGTGAAGACTCCAGAGCTTACTGAGAAGCTGAACGGGATGCT
>Ga0180438_10004738_pt1 | contig 19401 bp, 18 predicted proteins | sample SS_ome_12_FD_132455 | JGI IMG/M metagenome (GOLD analysis project Ga0180438, IMG submission 132455) | Hypersaline lake sediment archaeal communities from the Salton Sea, California, USA - SS_3_D_2 metaG | ecosystem: Environmental > Aquatic > Non-marine Saline and Alkaline > Hypersaline >... | reverse complement strand
TGAGCAGACTACAACGTATTATGTTTTTGAGCTGCGATGAACTGGAGTGACTTCTGCTCTAAGACGAGGACTTGAGTGGAACACCCGGCCACGCCGACTGCAAAGGGGACACTCACAGAAGTTTGTGACTACAATTACAAGCCCATTCTACCAGAAATAGGCAACTTTGTCAAGACCCTACCAATCAATTCGTCTACGCTCATCTAAGACACGCTGATATACAGCGATCGTCCGGGCCGCAATTGTGTCCCAATTGAATTCGCAACGTGCCACCTGCTGGGCTTCCCTGGCCCGTGCTGCCGCACGGGCCGGGTCGCGCAAGATGCTCAATACCCCCCAAGCCACTGATTCCGCATTGTCGGGATAAACAGTGATCCCAGTCTTCCCGTGGCGCACGACCTCACGCAGGCCGCCGACATCGGCTACAACCACGGGACAACCAGCCACCATTGCCTCCAAAGCCACGATCCCGAAAGGTTCATAAAGGCTTGGAAAGACAGCGCAGTCCGCAGTGTGAAAAAGAGAGTCACGTTCTTCGTCGCGAATGAAGCCGGGAAAATGAACGTGGCTGGCAACGCCCAGGTTCAAGGCTAATTGCGTCAGATTTTGAGCTTCGGGTCCTCGTCCCGCGATGATGAATTGAGTATCGGGAAACTCGGACAAAATAAGGGGAATCGCTTCAATCAGCAGGTGAAATCCCTTCTCATGGACCAATCTTCCGACAGCAAAAACAACCCGACAGTCCGAAACCGCATAACGAGACCGGTAGACCGCCGAGTCGAATTGGCTCCAGCGGCCATTCCGATATGGGTCGATACCATTGGGCACAACATCAATCTTCTCCAGTGGGGTACGAAAAAATGCCTGAACCTCAGAGGCCATATGGTGGCTGCACGTGATCACTCGCCACGCCTCATACGCCAGCCACCATTCCGCACCGTGGATGTTGCGTTGTAGATCGGTGTGAAGAGTCTCCCCTCGAACACGGCCCCGCTCGGTGGCGTGGATAGTAGCTAAAAGAGGAAGTTGAAATGCATGCTTTAGCGCCTGCGCGGCGTACACTACCAGCCAGTCGTGCGCGTGGATGATATCGAAACGGCCATCATCGGTCACTAAAGCTTGGCCCTCGGTTTGCATTGACTGATTGGTCTTGCGCGCCTGCTCGTAAATATCTTTCGTGTCTCTGGCCAGAGGTACACGATGGACCACTACGCCATCTTCCGTCACCTCCCATTTTCGATCCTCCGCGAGTATATCCATAGAGACCGAATAACCGGCAGGATGAGGCGCGATCAGGTGAACTTCGATCCCAGCGCGGACCAACGCCGGAGCCAGCCCGGCCATATGAGCACCCAGCCCTCCCATTATGTTAGGTGGATATTCCCACGAAAGCATAAGAATCCTCAATATGAATCCTCCGTGCAACGTCCAGAATCAAAACCTTGGAGAGACCCTGTCACTTCCCGCCTGTTGTGGGCTGGGGGAACAGCACCCGACCGGGATAACTCTTATCCACAATGTTATAGAACCAAACAGGGGCGTCTAGGCGACGCCCAGCCGTATCAAAGGCAATTTCACCAGTCAGACCGTATCGCCGGACTCCTGGAAGGGCAGCTACAATTCCTTGTTTGCTCGGGAATCCGTCCTTTTGAATAGCAAGTTCTATCGCATCTAACAAAACGCTCGTAGCATCATAGGCCAGCACGCCGCGCGGCCCCAATTCCTTTATGCCGTGTGCTAAACTGCCCTCTGCTTGCGACAGGTCTTTCCCGGCCGGCGCTGGGCTGACATAAGCCAGTCCGGCGGCCGCATTACCCGCGATGTCCACCAGATGAACGCTGCCCGTTTCAGTCCCGGCCAAGGTCGCTCCCTTCCAGTCATTTGCGGCCAAACTCAGCAACACTTCGCCAGCCAAGGCACCATCGGTTGTCACAATCAAAGCGTCGGGGGGCCGTGCCCGGCCAAAAACAAGACGAGCAATCCATTCTTGGAGTGTCACTTCATCCAGCGCGTCAGGGGGGGATATTACCTGCGTCTCCATCCCCAGAGCTTTCAACGATTCCACGTAGACTGTAGCAGATGGCCCATCTGCTACGACAGCAAGTCGACTCGGATTGGTGGCAGCAGCACCTTCGGCCAGTACCTCGGCGGCCCGCTGCTCATCGCAAGCCACCAACAGCACCCCAGACTCTGGATTGGCCAATTCGGGATGTATGCTCCAAGGCACTACCACGCCCAGGCCAGCCTGCCGATAGACTGGCAGCGATGCACGTGCTGTCTCATCCGTCCAGCCAGTGACCACACCCAAAACGGCCGGGTCGGCCGCAAACTCCCTAGCCTGCAAGCGCGCCTCATTGGGTTCGCCAAAATCATTCAGAGCAACGAGCTCGACACTGTAACCCTGGACGCCGCCCGTCGCATTTCGCTCGGCCAAAGCCAATTTCACACCAGCTAGCGCCTCGTAGCCCAAAGGTCGGTCAAGCCCCTCAAATGGAGCCGCCAACCCAATCTTCACTAATGGCTGGGTCCCGCCCAGTGAAGGAAACGCCACAGGACGAGACGCACATCCTGTCAACACTAGCAGGCAGATAATTACTATTTTGTGTATCACATATTGCGCTGCTGAAAAGCGGGTGGTGCGAATTCGCCGCCCGCTCACCTGCTTCTGGGGCAACTTACTCAATCGCTCAATAGGCTCCCAACTCGCGCAGCCGTTCATCGGATATACCGAAATGGTGCGCCAATTCGTGTAGCACGGTACGACGAACAACCTGTTTAACCTGCTCGTCAGACTGACAATGAGCTTCGATGGGTTGGCGGAAGATGGTGATTTTGTCAGGCAAGACCATATTATAGCCTGAGGTTCGGCTGGTGTGAGGAATGCCCTCGTAGAGACCAAACAAGGAGCGCCCTGGCCCCAGCCCGAGACGCTGCAACTGAGCCGGCGAAGGGCGCCTCTCAACGACAACCTCCACGTTCTCCAACCTGGCCTGGATATCAGGCGGCAAGCCATCAAGAGCCTCAGCTACCAGCACTTCAAAGTTCTTGGGCCTACGTGACCGGCGCAGTCCAGGTATCACTCACCTCCTACTCTACCAACACCTCATAGTCGGGCGGCACAACCTCAATCCACGAATTCCCCCGCTTTAGAGGGATTGGCTCTCCATTGGGGAAGACAAACTCTGGTGTCTGGTCGCTGTCGGAGCGCCAGAGTCCCTCGACAACCACACCGTCGCGGAAAACTTGCGCCCGCCCTTCACCGTTGACGATGATGCGGATCGAGGTGGCACCGTTGCTGTCCTCAACGATTTCTGTCGGTAAATGCTCAGCGTAATAGATGATGACATTGGCAGCAGAGATCTGCTGATTGCTAGCAAAGTCAACCAACGCCTCGCCACTTACCCAACGCAAATACCGACCACTACCTGAATCGTAGCGCCACTCGGTCTGACTGGTTCGTTGAGGATAAGGGATGGAGATAGTCGACGCAGGGGTTCCTCCCATTGGCTCGTCGGAGAAGACGAAACCTCGCAAGAGCACCGTGGCAGCCATTTCCTCAATATCCATCAACTGATGGGCAGCAATCACATTGACTGCCAGTCGCGTCTGCCAGCCCTGATTCTCTCGATAGAAATACGGCTGTGGCCAAAAATACTCATCCAAGTTCACGATGGGCTGCTGAGATAGCTCCCAGCGCACGCCGTCGGAGCCACCCGAATTGACCAAGGCTGCATCGTATTGCCGGGTGAGTTGCGTATTGATAAGCCGTGCGCTGCGGATGGGAGCTACCATCTCCGGTGCACGGCTCAGATAGATCGCCGTGAAGCGGGTGACCCACCATTCGACAACCTCCTCATACACCAGATCGGCGTCGTTGAGACCCACCTGAGGACGAGCACCCGGATCGTTTCCAACACGGACATGCACCGGGCGACGCTGCAACACCGCAGGGTCGTCCACCTGTAAGCCGGTCAGCGGATTCTCGTTTTCAGGCCGAGGCGGAAGAGTTGGAGCCGGCGTTGGGGTTGGAGTTGGCGGAATGGGAACCGGGGTACTGGTGGGAGGCAAAGGTATTGGGGTGGGAGGAAGAGTTGCCACTACCGGCGATGGAGTGGGAGTCATCGCAACGGTAGCAAATGACACTACCTCAGGTTCTGGTGTATGCGTAGGGTCCAACTTGGCAGAAGCACGCTGACGGCCACGAAGGCCACAGGCAGAAATCATCAAAGCCACCACTATTAAGACAAGCAACCCGATTATCCAGCTCCTGGTATGCTGGCTTGGCGTCATATCCTCAATGCCTCCATATCCGTGGTCATCAGGGTAATGAAAGCCATTTGTACCCATTCATATGACAAATACCTTGGGCAAAATGGCCTAAACAACAGCACGGATTTTACGTCAGGACACAGACTAGCGCAAACCGGAGGCGATTTCCTGCCAAGCAACCAATACCCCAGAAATGAAAAAGGGGCGATTGATCGCCCCTGAGTTCTTACAAGAAACCTTTAGAACATCGTTGATGCTGCGAAACCTAATGTGCTCCCTTACCAGCCACAACTGAAGTCACGGTTTCCCACAATATCTTCAGATCCATCTTCAAACTTCGGTTCTCAATATACACAATGTCATACCGAACGATCTTATCGAACGTATTGCTGCTACGTCCATTGATCTGGGCCAACCCGGTGATGCCGGGCAGCACCTCCAGACGTTCCTTATGCCAGCCTCGGTATTCCTCGACCTCCCAGGGAACGTTGGGCCGAGGGCCAACCAAGCTCATCTCACCTCTGATCACATTGATGAGCTGAGGCAACTCGTCAAGGCTTGTCTTGCGCAGTATGCGACCTACCCGCGTGACTTGCCGATCACTAAATGGTTTGTAGACCCCGTTGCCATTTGTCTTGTCATCCATATCACCGTTGACAAATGCCTTCATGAAAACGCGATGACCAGCCGTATCGAGATTGTGACGCATCGTGCGGAACTTGTATAGTTTGAATCGCCGTCCGCCCTTACCGACTCGGTTTTGAACGAAAAAGACAGGGCCAGGAGAATCCAGGGCAATTGCCGCAGCACAAATAAGCAAGACGGGCAATGCGAACGGCAGGGCTAACAGGCTTAGCGTCAAATCTATCAGCCGCTTCGCAATCTGATATCCCTTTCTGCGCAAGATCACTCGAGGGCGATGAACAACAACCAATTCCATATACATTCTCCTCCCAAATACCGTAAATTACTGTGATGTAACCTGCCCCTGGACTGATGCCGCTCTGGGCGTTGCCGATTCTTTGGGTTTAACCTCAGTTTCCCTCATCTCGGCGTATGCTGTCTCTACTAGGTCATCGAATGTCTCAACTTCAGGTAGGGTGGCGGTTCCAATCCGCAGATCCAATCCCATAGACTCATGCACTTGCCCGCGAACTTGGGAAACAAGCCTTGGGATATCTGCTTTGGATGCCTCAGGCAACAACACCAGAAATCTGTCATCATCTTGGGCAATGACACTATAAGGCCCAATCTGACCTTCAAGCTCTTTGGCCAGTGCGGCAAGAACGTATTGCTTCATCGTCGCCTGCTGCACTTCTTCCACCATCTTCTCTGTGGCAACTTCAAACGAATTCGTACCCGGTTCTATGGTCATCAGGACAAGAGGTCGATTGAAAGCTCTTGCTCGGCGCACTTCCTGATACATCTCTCCCTGCTCAATGTCGAAGGCTTTAGTCTGGCGCCCCACATGCTTGATTGTGAAATTAACAATGGAATTCTCAAACTCCGAGATGGCGCCAATCACCTGTCGCGTCAAGAGACCTGTGACGAGAATCGCACATATCTCGGTAATAGTCACAGCCAGGGCCTCTCCCCCAAGTGGGTATCCAAACCAGGATTTCAAAACCAGGAACAAAATGACCCCCACTGTACTTAACAGCCACAGCGGCAGCCGATGCAATGCCGGTAGGGCCAAAGTAACTAGCGCGGCCAGCGCCACAAATATATAGGCGTAGCGAGTCACAAACTGGATCTGCCCTGCACCTACAAGCCAACGAACACGCTCAATATTGTAGAAAAAAACCAACCAAGCTACTAACAACAGGGCGCGATAGTGCATTGTTCTCATTGAAGCTGTCTCTCACCAATACCAAGAATTTCGGAGTTATAATGCACACCGAGTGCAACTGGACACTTCACCTCCCAGTTGCACTCGCACAGAAGAAAACCTGCCGTTGAAAGACCCCATTTGTGCCCTTTCAACGGCACATCAGCGGATTGGTAACCTCGCTTCGAAGCAGCTACATCTTACTACGAATGTCTTGGGATTTAGCAGGAACTTCATAAGAAAATGGTTAGAATTTGTGGGAATCAATTGGGGACAAGAAAAAGCGACATCGAGCTGTTGCCCGATGTCGCCAATAGCACCTGCCTGAATAGGGGGAAACTTGATCAGAAAATCGCTGCGTAAACTTGCGCCGACTCGGTCGCCAGGCGGATAAATGGCTCAGCAAAAATGGCAATGGCCAACACCATGACCACGCTGAACCCTACCACCATCCCCATCGAAGTGCTCACCCGGATGGGCTCGGCGCCATCGGCCTGGCCGAACAACATAGGCCGCATAATCTTGAAATAGTAATATACCGAAATGACACTGTTGAGAACACCTATCACAGCCAGAACAATCATTTGACGCTGGACAGCGGCGCCAAAGACGAACAGCTTACCCATAAAGCCGCCAGTGGGAGGGATGCCAATGAGAGACAACAGAAAAACGAACATCGCCACCGCTAAGAAAGGCGACCGCCGGCCAAGGCCAGAGAAATCAGGCAAGTTCACTGATCCGGTCCGATCCTCGACGGCAATGACAACGGCAAAGGCTCCCAGATTGGTAAAGAGATAGGCAAACAGATACAACAGCAAACCATTGAGCCCCGTAGTCCAGCTATCTGCCAGCGGTGCCACCGCCGCCAGGCCGATGAGCATGTAGCCCGCCTGCGCAATGCTGGAATATGCCAACAGTCGCTTGACGTTAGTCTGCCACAGCGCTATCAAGTTGCCCAGGGACATAGTGAGAATAGCTACTCCAGCCAACACCGCTGACCAGTTCACCTGGAACGCTGGCAAGGCGACGATCAAGAAGCGGATCAACACCGCAAAGCCAGCCGCCTTGGGCCCAACAGAGAGAAACGCCGTTACTGGTGTTGGCGCACCTTCATAAGCATCGGGCGACCACTGGTGGAAAGGAACCAGTGCAATCTTGAAGCCCAGTCCAGCCAAGACCATGACGAGCGCCGGGAAGATCAGCGAACGCAGCGTCGCCGAGCCGCCTGACAGGGCAGTCGCAATTTCAACCAGGCCAGTAGCCCCCGTGGCGCCGTAAAGCAGCGAAAAACCATACAACATCACCGCCGAGGCGGCTGCTCCATAGATGAAATATTTGATGGCACCCTCGGTTGAACGCGCATCATTGCGCAAGTAGCCGGTCAAAATATAACTGGTGATGCTCAAAAACTCGATTGACAGATAGATCATCACCAAGTTGGTCGCGGCCGAGGCCAGCATAATTGAAAGCCCAGCCAACAGCATTAACGCGTAAAACTCGCCTCGGAAGGGAGTATGCTCACTGATGTATTCACCTGCCGAGAGTATGATGATGGCCAACACCAGCACGGTGAAGAGCTTGAAAAAAAGCGCCAAGTTATCCAGGACTATCATTGGGACGGCGTCCCCGCCAAAACCCAGTCCAAGGTCTAATGCCACCGGAGTCGGACCGGCAGCCGCCAGCGGCCAGATCAAGATCGTCGCCACCAATGTGAGCATCACGCCCAGGAACGCGAACCATCGCAACCGATGTCCCCGCACTTCGTCGCCACGAGAGATCATGTCGAGAATAAAGATCAAGAACGCGACGACGGTCAAGGTTATTTCTGGTAGCAGCAACAAAAGAAAGCTATTTTGCGTCAAGGCAAACCTCCACTACAGCAAGCCGCTCAAGAGCGCTGTAGACGCCGCATTAATCGTGTCGAGGATTGGCTTCGGGTAGATTCCCACCAGAAGCATGAAGAATATCAAGGGCACCATAGTGATCACCTCAAAGCGGGCCATATCGACTGAAAAATGCCAGTGCTCTGGATCGAAGATGGCGCTCCACTTCTCCATACTGAACTCTCCCAGGAAGACATATTGGATAATCTTCCACAGGATGTAGGCCGCCCCTAACACAATGGCGATGATGCCGATGATTGCGTAAGTCGGCATAATGGCAAACGTACCCCGGAAGACCATAAACTCGCTGATGAAGCCAGCCAGTCCCGGCAAGCCAAGTGAAGCCAGGCCGGTCAACAACATCACGCCATAATAAACTGGCAGCTTGGCGCTCAGTCCCCCGAAAGCCTTCAGGTCGCGAGTATGAGTCCTTTCGTAAATCACACCGACCAAGAAGAACAATCCGCCAGTGATAATACCGTGGTTGAACATCTGCAGCACCGCTCCGTCCAACGCAATCGCCCGGCTGTCCAGTACCGGCTCAGCAGTAACGAGAGTGGCAGAAGCTGCCACCAATCCCAATGTGAAGTATCCCATATGGCTGACCGATGAGTAGGCAATCAGGCGCTTTAAGTCCCACTGGGCCATGCTGACCAGCGCCCCATAGATCATACTGATCAGGGCTATGATCCCGATGAAGGGGGCAAACTGCTTAAACAGACCCGGGAAGAAGGGAAGCAGAATACGAATGAAACCGTAGCCACCCAGCTTGAGCAAGACGCCAGCCAGGATCACCGAGCCGGCTGTTGGCGCTGCCGTGTGAGCATCGGGCAACCAGGTATGGAAGGGCCACATCGGGACTTTGATGGCAAAGGCCAGGAAAATACCCCAAAAGCCAGCCACAGCCAGGGCCGGAAAATCTGCCAGCGGCCCGATCATTGGAATCTCAAGGATGTTCCAGGTGCCGGTGGTGAGATAGACACCGATGAAAGCCAGCAACATAACCACCGAGCCAACCAGGGTGTAGAGGAAGAACTTGATGGCCGAATATTGTGGCCGGTCCTTGGGCTGGCCCCAGATGCCAATCAGCAAGAACATAGGTACCAGGCCGATCTCCCAGAAGACATAGAAGAGCACCAAGTCCAGCGCCACAAAGACACCGATCATCCCCATTTCTAGCAGCAGGAAGAGGGCGAAGAATTCCTTGACCCGGTTCTTGATGGTGTAAGACGAATAGAAGAGTGACAAAGTTGTCAGCATTGTGGTTAGGAAAACCAACGGCACACTGATTCCATCCACCCCGACTCGATAATAGACATCCAGGGTAGGAATCCATACCGCCTCTTCCACAAACTGCATCCCGCCGCTATTTTGGAAAAGCACCCACATGACGATGGCAAGCACCAGGGGGACCAGGCTGAGGATCACCGCAAACCATTTGATCTCACGCTCCCGGTCCTTGGGGATAAGCGCTACGATTACCACCCCCACCAGCGGGATGAAGGTGATGAGTGTCAGAAAAGGAAAAGTCATAAGTACGATGCCTCCTTCAAGTTCTGGATAGAAAAATCAATGGGATAACAGCTTGAATCTCTTGCTATTCATCTAAAGATACAGATACAACCCCAGCAGCAACAAGACTGTCACTGCGATGACCAGTACGTAGTTTTGCACCCGCCCAGTCTGCGTATGGCGCAACCAGCCACCGAACGAATTGGTCACTTCACCGGTGCCTTCCACCAGGGTCGAGTCAATGACCTTCTCATCGAAGACCCCGCTGAAATCTGCAACCACACGGGTAACCTTCCCTACCAGGTTGACAAGGTAGTCTATTACACCTTTATCAAACTTAAAGGACAGGTCAGCCAGCCAGACGGTGGGGCGGATGAAAATGGTCTGGTATAGTTCATCCACGTAGTATTTGTTTTTCAACAGGGTGAAAACCGGCCCAAGCCAACGCTGGTACGGCTCCACTTCTCCGACACGGTAATTGCGATAGACAGTCCAGCCGAATAACAGACCGCCCACAGCCAGCACAGTGGAAAGACCAGCCACACTGAAGTTGAAGGCCAGCGCTTTCGAATGGACCGCCTCGCTTGCTTCGTGAACCTCCCCGATGAAGTGATGAAGCTCACCTCCGACCACGGGTACATTGGAAGGCAAATTGGCAAGGCCGCCGATCACGGCAAATATGGCCAGTACTATGAGCGGTGTTGTCATAGAGGGGGGTGATTCATGGGCGTGATCGGCCGCTTCGTGACGCGGCTTGCCCCAAAAGACAAGGCCAATCTGACGTCCCATGTACAAGGCCGTGATCAACGCACCCAACGTGCCTGCCAGCCACACCCAAAGAGGCAGACTGAACGTACCACCTTCGCGCCAGAGATGAAACGCTTCAGCCAATATCTCATCCTTGCTCCAGAATCCAGCGAAAGGAAACCAGCCCACCAAAGCCAGCGTCCCGATTATGTAGGTCCAGAAAGTGCGCGGCATTTTATGTCGCAGGCCGCCCATGGTCTTCATATCGTTCGGTTTGAAATCGTCATCCCCGTGGTGATTGCTGTGGTGAGCTACCTCGTGGTGCCCGTGCTCCATGCCGTGGATGACCGAACCTGAGCCAAGGAAGAGAAGCGCCTTGAAGAAAGCGTGGGCTAGCAGGTGAAAGACGGCCGCCACCACGCCGCCCAAACCCAGCGCCATCATCATGTAGCCTAACTGGCTGATGGTGGAATAGGCCAGCACGCGCTTGATGTCGTCTTGCGCCAGGCCGATCGTCGCACCAAAGAAAGCGGTGATGGCCCCAACAACGGCCACCACGGCCAGCACCGACCCCCCTCCTGCCACAGAGCCAACGACGAAAAGGGGATAGGTACGTGCCACCAGATACACACCGGCCGCCACCATAGTCGCTGCGTGGATGAGAGCCGAGACAGGGGTTGGGCCCTCCATCGCGTCCGGGAGCCAGACGTGCAGTGGGAACTGAGCGCTCTTACCCACCGCGCCGCCAAACACCAGCAACGCAATGACCGTTGCCGCCGGCAACCCCCACACTGTGACTTCTGTCAGATGTTCCAAGACTTCGGGCTGAAAAACCTCGCTGAAGTTCAGCGTGCCAGTATGAGCCCAGAGTAGCAACATCCCGGAAAAGAGAAGCACATCGCCGATACGGGTTGTGAGGAAAGCCTTGAGACCTGCTGCCCGGGCCCGCTTCACTTGTGCCTCATCAATGTAGTCTTCGGAGTCACGATCCCGGAAAGACCAGAACCCGATAAGCAGATATGAACACAGTCCCATAATCTCCCAGAAGATGAAGAGGAGCACCAAGCTACCGGAAAGCACCAATCCGATCATACCGGCCGCGAAAAGGGACATGTAAGCGAAGAAACGGGCATAGCGTGGGTCCTGGCTAGGCTTACCCAGGTTCATATATCCCTGCGAATAAATAAAGATCAACATACACACAAAGGGGACCATAAAGAGCATAGCCGCCGTGAGGCTATCCACTTCAAGCCCGATTTTCAGCACAGATGTACCAACCGGCAGCCATGGGATTGACATCTGCCACGCTTCTTCCCACACATCTTCTCCAGACAATCTTGTCGCTAGCACTATTCCCCAGGAGATCACCGTGGAGATGGCAATCCCGCCGATGGCAAGACCGGAACTGAGCCGATTGTTGGAATTCGTAAAGAGAATAATTGCTGCAAACATCAGCAGAGGAATGAGTATGGCGAAAGGAGCCAAGTTGAAGAAGAAATTCATAAGCTACCTCGTTATGTCAGTGTTCAGTAGTCAGTCTTCAGACACCAGACCCAATACGCCACATTCTGACGACTGGCGTCTGACTATACTTGCCCCGCCGCAGGTGCGGGCTGGCTACTGATTACCAACGCATAATGTCCAGCTTTTCGACGTCAATCGTACCGTGCTTCCGATAAACAGAGATAAAGATTGCCAGGCCGACAGCCGCCTCAGCGGCCGCTACCGTGATAACGAAGATGGCGAAAACCTGACCGGTCAGCGCCTGAGGCGTAACGTAACGCCAGAAAGCAATCAGGTTTAGGTTCACCGCATTGAGCATCAACTCGACGCCCATCAATATTGCGATGGCGTTTTTTCGTGAAAGAACAGCATATAGACCTATACAAAACAAAGCAGCAGCTACGATGAGCCACCAATAGAGTGGGATCATATCCTCTCTCCCCTGGGAAATCTGCAAATCAACAAATCGGCAGATGAGCAAATTGGTCAATGTGCTGATCTGCTGGTTTGCATTTTAGCTTTCTGTCTCTCGGGCCAGGATAACAGCCCCTATCAAGGCCACCAGCAATAGCACCGATGCCACTTCAAAGGGAATCACGTAGGTACTGAGCAATTCTTGCCCTAACTGACTCCCCTCCTCACTGATGGCCACACTCGGCGATGCCAGGGCCTGCTCAGTGGCAACGGGCCAATCCACCTGCCATAGCACCACAGCCAGCACAATAAAGATCAAGAGCGCCACCAAACCCGCAATCAACCATTGTTGGTTCCTTTGAGTTTGGCGCTTGGCCATCAGCCCGCGGGTAAGCATTACGGCAAAGAGAATCAGTACAGCAATGGCCCCAATGTAGATCAACAACTGAACGGCAGCCAAGAAACCGGCGTCAAGCAACGCATAGTAGCCGACGACGCCAGCAAAGGATAGCACCAGGAACAAAGCGCTGTGGAAGAGGTTACGGCTCAAGACAACACCCAGCGCCCCTCCCAGGGTCAGCACAGTTAGAATTAGAAAGACGATAACGTGCACAATCTGAAAAACAGGCATAAGCGACCTTCCATACTAAGGATTGGGAACTAAATAACTTCCTCAAATGCAAGCGAAATACTAGCCTGATTCAGTTGGCCAATGGGTAAGTTATTAAATCCTTAGTCCTAATGACAAATGGGAGACATCGTATGCAATATCACGAATATCAAATGGATTGACATCTGTGATTGATCAACGGTCCGCGCCCGCGACTCCACGCAAGGCAACCGAACGACTTCGACGAGCAGCCATCGAAACCGCCGCCAGCGAGACGATGATGACTACAACGTTCGCCGCCAACAATCCCACCCACTTGAGACCCGTACTGCTCAGGAAGGGGAGCTTCAATACTAGAGCCACTGCCATCAGCCCTAGTAGCCCAACCGGGACCAGGAACTTCCAGCCGAAGTCCAACAGGTGGTCGATGCGAAAGCGAGGCAGTGTTCCCCGAACCCACATCATCAGAAAAACAACGAATACAGTTTTGATCACGAAATACACAAACCCAAGCAACATACCCAGAATAGGAATTTCACTCAGAAGTACATCGACGAATGGACCGCGCCAGCCACCCAGAAAGAGGGTTGTGACCAAGCCCGCACCGATAAAAAGATGCATATATTCGCCAATGAAGAAAAAAGCAAACTTCATACCACTGTATTCCACGTGGAAGCCGGCAACAATCTCGCTTTCGGCCTCCAGCAGATCAAACGGAGAGCGTCCAATCTCAGCGATGGTAGCCACAAAGAAAATGAAGAAGGCCAAGGGCAATGTGAAGAGGAACGGCACGTCTTGAGCAGCGATGATTTCCCCCATTTGCATCGAGCCAGCCGCCAAGACAACCATCAGTAGAGCGATGATCACTGGGACTTCGTATGAAATCAACTGGGCCACCACACGAAAAGCACTTAATAGAGAATACTTGTTGCCACTGCTCCAGCCAGCCATCAGAACCGCCATTGTGCCGATACCACCCACCGCCACTATATACAGAACACCAACGTTGAGATCAGCGCCAACCACCCCCGGCGCGAAGGGAAGCACTGCGTAAATCAGGATCACGGCGATGACCGCCAGCCCTGGCGCCAGGTTATAGACAATCCGATCGGCCTCCGCGGGAGTGATGTCTTCTTTGGTTAGCATTTTGACAGCGTCAGCAAATCCCTGCAGCACACCCAGTGGCCCAGCCCGGTTGGGACCAACTCGGTCCTGGATACGCGCAATCACTTTGCGTTCCATATATGTAAATGCAACCACTACCACGACAGGCGCGACGAATGACAGAACCGCCGCATACACCAGGTAAACGATTAGACGTGCCACGGGCTCCGCCATCTGAGGGATCAAGTTTGTGAGCCACAAGACAATTGCGTCCATACACTCCGTCCTCAAAGATGAAAATGAGAGCTAAGTCAACAATGTTTTTCCTACGACCAACGCAGCGCACCCTTGCGCCAGGCATAAACCAGTGCCAGAACCAGAATGAGAATAAACAGAACAGCCTCTATCAGCGCATACAACGGGAGTTGGTTATAGGCCATAGCCCAAGGCAATAGGAACACCGCTTCAATATCAAATACAACAAAGACCAGAGCATAGATGTAATACTGGGCCCTAAACTGAACCCAGGCATCCCCAATCGTTTCAATACCACATTCATACGTAGACTGCTTTACAGGATTAGGTTTTTTGGGCCGGATGAGACTGGCAATGCCAATGCCAACAATGGGAAGTAAAGAGGCAACGACCACAAGAATACCTACAAAGGCAAACTCAGAGAGCACCATCGACCTCCTTAAAGGATTTTTTCTCAGTGGAGGGAAATAACGGTTCAAAGACGCGGAGAATTATATCACACCTCGGTACTAAATGGAAAGTCTGGTTTGTGAAGTGAAAAAGACAGACGCCATTGTAGCATATCACCACAAAAAAGGAAAATCTATTTGCGAGAATCGTCACGCGAACGGTTGCCCCCTATCTACTCTATCTGAAACAAAGTAGTTTTGGTCTTTCGTTGAGGCGGGTATTATAATAGTGCCACGATAGCTCCACCCAAAACCGGAGCTGCTTATTGATTAGAGGAGCCGGATGTGCCGATACAGCTATCCACCCATACTCAGACGATAGTCACTCGCAGGACGTGGGACACGTATGTTGCCAACCACCCATCAGGGCATTTGCTCCAGAGTTGGGCCTGGGGTGAACTGAAAGCACGATTCGGATGGCGAGTTGTACGTCTGGCATTGGTTGAAGACGGAGAGATCCTATCCGGTGCCCAGGTCTTTTTTCGATCAGTTCCACCTATATTTAGCCTGGCCTACGTCCCAAAAGGCCCTATGGCGGATTGGACAGATGATGTCCAGGCCAACGCGCTGCTGGCAGGCCTGCGTCGCCTATGCCATTCGCAGCGGAGTGTCTTTCTAAAGATTGAACCCAACGCCCCAGACGATGTCGTCCTACGAGATACCATTAGCCAGAAAGACGGTGTCGTCTCTCAATTCACCGTTCAGCCTCCACGTACCATTGTGGTGGACGTCACGCCCCCAGAAGAAGCCATCCTAGCCGCCATGAAACAGAAAACCCGCTACAATATAAGGGTCGCTTTGCGCAAGGGAGTTACCGTCCGTACCGGTACCAGCGACGACTTGCCGACCTTTTTTCGCTTGATGCAGACAACTGGCCAACGCGATGGCTTTGGCATCCACAGTCTGGACTACTTTCGCACCATGTTCGAGCTCTTCGTCCCTGAACGGGCTGCACTGCTGCTGGCTGAAGTACAGGAGGAGCCAGTTGCAGGCCTGATGGTCTTGGCTCATCCCCCCACGGCCTATTATCTGTTTGGCGCGTCAAGTAATTCCCATCGGGAGAAAATGCCATCCTATCTCTTGCAATGGGAGGCAATTCGATGGGCCAGATCAAAGGGTTGTCAGAACTATGATTTGTGGGGTATCCCGGACGCAGACGAAGAGACGCTGGAGGCCAAGTTCGTCACCCACAGCCAGGACCCATCAGACCTATGGGGAGTGTATCGCTTCAAACGTGGCTTTGGCGGTCGGGTAACACGCGCCATAGGGGCTTTCGATTTCGTCTACAATCGTCCTCTTTACTGGACTTACCAACGGTGGATGGCCCACCGCCAAAGGGGAGCCCTGACGTGACCATCAGGCCAAGACACATCACCGACCGATCTACGTGGGATACGGCACTAGCGTCTCTACCCAATCCTCACGTATTGCAGACCTGGGATTGGGGCGATTTCAAGAGCCGATGGGGCTGGCAAGCCACACGTTTACTATTTGAGCAAGATCGCCGCCCCATAGCTGCTATGCAGATTCTCCGACGTCCGCTCCTGCGCACCCCTCTCTCCGTAACCTATGTGCCAAAAGGCCCAACGCTTGACTATGATAACACGCCACTCCTCGCCGAGGTCCTTGCGGCTTTGGAGAAACTGGCCAGTCAGCGGCATAGCCTGTTCATAAAAATAGACCCTGACGTGTGGCTGGGCCGTGGCATCGAAGACACGCCCCCGCTGCCAGAAGCTGTGGCCGTGGTTGAAACACTTGCCCAACGCGGCTGGCGACAATCGGCGGAGCAGATTCAGTTCAGGAACACGCTCATAATAGATCTGACAGCGGACGAGGATGAATTATTGGCCAACATGAAATCCAAAACACGCTACAATGTCCGCTTGACCAAACGCCGCGGAGTCTGTATCCGTCATGGAGGCGAGGGTGATTTTGAAGACTTCTACGGGCTTTACAACGAAACATCTCAACGTGACGGGTTTCTAATCCGCCCAATGACCTATTATCTAGACGTATGGGGACAGTTTTTTAACGCTGGCCGAGCTCATTTGTTACTGGCAGAAGTAGAAGGGGATATCATTGCAGGGTTGATTCTATTCCATTTCAGACAGACGGCGTGGTACATGTACGGTGCATCGAGCAACCGGCACCGAAAGTCAATGCCCAATTACTTGCTGCAGTGGGAAGCGGTGCGACTAGCGAAGAGTCTGGGGTGCACACGATACGATATGTGGGGGGCACCCGATCACTTCGACGACCGTGACCCAATGTGGGGTGTGTACCGCTTCAAAACCGGATTTGGGGCTGAGACAATGCGAGGCTTGGGCGCCTTTGACTACCCACCATCTCGCTGGCTTTATTGGATCTATACGGTAGCGATGCCTCGCGCGCTGGCGTTGATGCATCGCAGACACCGGCCAATGTTGTAGAACACAGAAACGCTCTATCCCGGGAATAGGACACAAGGTGGGTTGACTATATTGCCAATTACACTTAAAATAGTTGAAGAGATGTCTTTCCGCTCATCAGCCAAAACACCACCTAAAGGTACTAATGTGGCAGAAAGAATTCTGGCAATTGACGACGATCACCTCCTGCTACAACTTATTCAGCGCAGCCTAGAATCGGCTGGTTACGAAGTCACCATCGCTTGCGACGGACAAGGCGGGCTACAGCAGTTCCACGAAATCCAGCCCCACCTGGTCATCCTGGATGTCATGATGCCCCACATGGATGGATGGGAAACCTGCCGCCGTATCCGAGAGATTTCCACAGTGCCAATCATTATGCTCACTGCGCTTGGGTCGCACCAAGATATCGTCAAAGGTCTGAAGACAGGTGCTGACGATTACTTGGTGAAACCTTTTCATCCTGAAGAGTTACAGGCGCGTGTCGATGCGGTACTTCGGCGGTTGAGAATGCCTCCCCCTGCCTCCGATTCCTCACCGCTCCGATTCGGGAGCGGAAATCTGATTATTGACCCATCCAACCGCCAAGTGATGGTCAGTAGCCAGGTGATAGACCTCACGCCGACAGAATATGATCTCCTCCTCTTTATGGCCAGGCGGGCCGGTCGTATCCTATCCACCGACGTCATTTTTGACAATGTATGGCCCTACGACGCTGACGCCGGTCCAGATAGTGTCAAATGGTACATCTGGCGCCTCCGCAAGAAGATAGAAACCGATCCACGTAACCCTCGCTATATTCTCACCGAAAGAGGCATCGGTTACCGGTTTGCCACCCTATAACCAGAAGACAAAAAAAGAACATCGGGGAGAATACCGATGTTGTGCACCTATATACGTCTTCAAGTCAGGACAGTGACAAAGCGTTAAGCCAAGGAACTTCTGGGAGTCACCTGCTGGGATTTCTTTCTCTGATATGGACGAACGCGCGTAATAGAGTAGATGATCGTATGCAAACAACGTTTTGTTCGGTCATTATCAATAGCATTGCGGCATACGAGTGAGTTCTGATCACTTATCTTACCGGAAGCCAGTAGTTCGCTAATCCTATCCCCTATCTCAAATCCACCGTCGTGGCAGTCAGGATTGCTGCAAGGCAATATCTCTGGATAGTCATATGGCGTGCATACCAGACGCCCCTCGCGCCAAAGCCGGCTGCCAGGAGTCTCAAGAGGGCCCTGTTCTTGCCATTCCAAGGTGATGTAAACGGGTCCTTTGGCTGTCATACCATTCTCCTTTAAGCTTTGAGCTCGGGGGACAACGTGGTATCTTTGCGTAGTAGTTAGACACAGATTGACAACTTGCGCCCCGTGCAGCAGTCGTCTAGCGAGCTCCGAAACTACGACTCTGTTTGCGATCTGTCACGCAGTAGACTCAAGATCTCGTACAGAAGTTCATCTTCCGTAAAGGGTTTGGCCAGGAAATGCCGGATACCCAGTTGCGAGGCCCTTTCAAGGTGCCGCTCGTCAGCCCAGGCAGTGATGATCAAAACTGGGATATCGGCCGTCTCAGGTTGTTCTTGTAGCTTGGTATAAATCTCAAAACCATTCATTTCCGGCAACAAAATATCCAGGACGACAAAATCAATCGGGCGCTCTTGAAGTCTCTCAAACGCGATTAGCCCATTCGTCGCCGTCGTTACTTCAAACCCAGCGTCGTCCAGGATCTCCGCTACCATTTGCCCCATAATTTTATCATCTTCAATCACTAAGGCATTTCTGTTGGCCTCAAAGTACTTCCTGGCCTGTTTGGGAATCAGGGGAACATCGTCGTGCGAATTTGAATAGCTTTCCATAAAGGATCCCTCTCCCGTCACATTAGTTGATCCCGCGCCCGGACAGTTCGCCCATACCGTCCCAGCCTAATGAAGCAAACTCACGACAAGTGATCAGTCCGCGACTGACAATGATCCTGGGAGGGCCGGTTGTAAGCTCTATGTCTCCTCCACGAGGCGGCCCTCCTACCCCGAGCCAATAAGTAGGAGACACCCAACCAGGCAACAGGAACAAGAGAGTTGACAGTCACAGTGGTCTCATCGGTAGCGAGGCCACCATCACCGTCATCCACCTGGACGGTCACGGAATAAATTCCAGTCGTGGTCCAGACGTAAGTCAGCACCTGGCCCGTCCCATCGTCAAAAACACCATCGTCGTCCATGTCCCAGGCATACGTCAACGGATCAGCAGGCACATCGGTAGCCGTTGCGACCAGTGTAAGGGTGATGCCCACCGTGGTGGTGTACGGACCGCCCGCGCTAACAGTCGGAGTTATGTTCTCGACCGTGACGATGGCGTCGTCAGTGTCCACACCACCCCGCCCATCATCAACGCGGAGAGTGACCGTATAGACACCATTGTCA
>Ga0180438_10004737_pt1 | contig 19404 bp, 17 predicted proteins | sample SS_ome_12_FD_132455 | JGI IMG/M metagenome (GOLD analysis project Ga0180438, IMG submission 132455) | Hypersaline lake sediment archaeal communities from the Salton Sea, California, USA - SS_3_D_2 metaG | ecosystem: Environmental > Aquatic > Non-marine Saline and Alkaline > Hypersaline >... | reverse complement strand
GCTCTCGTTCACATGCCAGTGGGCCTCGGGGGGCCTTCTCGGCGCACAGCCAAGACAGGATATGGCAAGCAGCAGCGCGCCGAGAGCGGCCGTCAGCAGGCGGCAGCCGGATTGAAGGCGGGCGTCCGCCGGAGTGCTTGTGCGGTTCATGACACGCGCCTTATGCTTGCTTTGTGAGATAGCTCCATGCGTATGGCATCCTGGCTCTTTTGCTGACAGGGGACCGGCCTGGATTCTAGCCTGCAGCTGGCGACTGGGCAAACCGGGCTATTGCGGGCCAAGGCGAAGCAGCCCGCGTCGGAGCCTCATAGCCGCCGGGATGGGACCCTCCGTGTAGAGCCATGGAGGTGATCCCAATCGTCTCTGTTTGGCACTGTAGCCGGCATTTGGTAGAATTGCAGGCCATTGACCATCGCAATGCATGCGATGGCGGGCGATGTTGCCGAGACGTATTGGGGAGACAGCGACGATCTCCTTTTGAGGTCGTCGCTCATTCTGTTTTGAAGGGAGAGCAAGGGGCATGGGTTACACAGCCGAGGACATCATCGCCAGGGCAGAGGCGGATCAGGTTCGCTTCGTGAGTCTGCAGTTCACCGATCTGTTTGGCACCGTCAAGAATGTCACTATCCCGGTCGAAAGGTTGCCCGTTGCGGTACGCAAGGGCCAGAGTTTTGACGGCTCTTCGATCGAGGGTTTCGCTCGCATCTGTGAGAGCGACATGGTCCTGCGTCCCGACATAAACACCTACCAGGTGTTGCCGTGGACTGCTGAGGATGAGCGCACGGCACGGCTGATCTGTGACATCTACGACACCACAGGGCAGCCATTCGTGGGTGATCCGCGGCACATCCTCAAACAGGTGGTGGCGCAGGCAGAGCAGATGGGCTACCGCTACGAGACCGGACCTGAGGTGGAGTTCTTCCTGTTCAAGATGGACGGGCAGCCAAGCATCAGCCCAGTGCCGCAGGATGTGGGCAGCTACTTTGACTTTTCGCCGCGTGACCTGGCCTCGCGGGTGCGGAACCACATCGCGTTGGCCCTGCAAGCGATGGGCATCGAGGTCGAGGCAACGCACCATGAGGTGGCGCCCGGGCAGCATGAAGTCGACTTTCGGTACGCGGATGCGCTGTCGAGTGCCGATGCCGTGGTGACCCTGCGGTATGCGATCAAGGCCGTAGCCCAGCGCGAAGGGCTGTTCGCTACCTTCATGCCCAAGCCGCTGTACGGGCAGAACGGCTCAGGCATGCACACCCACCAGAGCATGGCGACGCTCGATGGGCAGAATGCCTTCTGGGACGAAGAAGATGCCTACCAGCTGTCTAAGGTTGCGTACCAATTCATCGCCGGACAGATCCACCATGCCAAAGCGATGGCGGCTGTGGTGGCACCGACGGTCAACTCATACAAGCGGCTGGTGCCTGGATATGAGGCGCCGGCGTACATCTGCTGGGGGCGAATCAACCGCTCGGCATTGATCCGCATTCCCGGATACCTGCCCGGCCTGGGTCAGGAGTCGGCTCGCTGCGAGCTGCGCTGCCCCGATCCGAGCGCCAATCCCTACCTGGCCTTTGCCGTGATGCTGGCGACAGGCCTGGACGGCATTCGCCGCCAGATGGCCGCGCCTCCGCCGGTTGAGGAAAACGTGTACGAGTTCGATGCGCTGGAGCTGCGGCGGCAGGAAATCGACGCGCTGCCGGGCACGCTTGAGGAAGCGCTGCAGGAAATGGAGCGCGATCAGGTCATCGCGGACGTCTTGGGCAAGCACACGTTTCGCCGCTACCTGGAGGCCAAGCGGCTCGAATGGGATGAGTACCGCACGCAAGTGACGGCCTGGGAGCTGCGACGTTACCTGACCACTCTGTAGGAGCTAGGACTGCTCTGGCAGCGCCCCCAATGCCTGGCGAAGCAGGGCCACAAACTCTCCGAGGATCATCGCGGTCGCGCCCCATACCTCGTAGTACCAAAGCTGGTAAAGAGGTATGCTGTAGCGCTGCCCATCCCTGACCCTGCTCACCACCCTGCGCGTGGCGGGATCGAGGAGCAGAAGCAGCGGAGCTTCCAGGACCTCCGCTACCTCCTCACTCCGCGGGACAAAGACAGGGATACGATCCGAGTATCCGACGTACGGGTGTACACAGAAGCCGCTGACGGGGATGTGGAGCGGGGTGAGGGTGCCGAGCAGCTCGATGGCGTGCGGCGGGACGCCCAGTTCCTCACAGGTCTCGCGCACTGCAGTGTCGGCGAGCGTAGTGTCCTGGGCTTCTCGCGCCCCTCCGGGGAGCGAGATCTGACCCTTGTGGCTTTGGACTGTATCGGTGCGGCGGGTGAGGGGCAGCATCCACTCGCTGCCGCGCTGGTACATCAGCAGCAGCACCGCAGCTTCAAGGGGACGTGCTCTTGGCAATCCTGGTGAATGGCCAGGACGGGGCTTTACACCCATGGCGAGTTGGGCGCTGCGTCCCGGGAGGGGGAGGCGCAGGGCCTGGCGCAGGCTATCGACTGTGAAGGCGGGCAGGTCCGGCATGGCCCGATTCTACTGCTCGCTCACGGTGCGAGCAACTGGACCTGGCCTCGCATTGTCTGTTGGGTGGTTGCAGCGGCCAGCATCACGGCGAGAGCAGCAACTCGTTGATCTCACCCGTTTCCAGGCGCAGGATGCCGCGCTGTGCGTCGAAGGTGGAACCCATAGCGGGCCGACCGTCCACCAGCAGCTGCCCCGGCGGTTGGCTGAGGCCATGGACGTGCCACGTCCAGCGCTGGTGCGCCGGCTGGTAGGCGCCCCGTCTGTGCAGCGCTAGACTGAGCTCCCCTAGCTCTGTTGTGCGGCACTCGAAGCGCGTCAACCTGTACTCGCCCCTACGGTAGGCCATGCTGTGCCCATCGTCCTCGTACAGCCAGCTGTCACCGTGGCCGGGATAGAGGTGCAGAATCAACTCGTTGGCCGGCTCAGCCGTGCTCTGCGTCAACGGCCACATGGGCAGGGTGGTCCCCGCACGCACAAAGAGCGGCAGTCGATCCAAAGGCGCTGGTACGTCAAGCTCCTGCGGCCCGTGGTGCAGCGTGTCAGCCCAAAAGTCGAACCACTCGCCGCCCGGCAGGTATACGCGGCGCGATGTTGCTCCCGGGTAGCCAACGGGCGCCACCAGCAGCGCATCACCGCACAGGAACTGATCCTCCAATTCGTAGCAACGCTGATCCTGTGGAAAAGCCCACAACAGGGGACGAGCCATGGGATGGCCGCACTGCGCGCACTGCCACATGGCTGTGTACAGGTAGGGCAGCAGGCGGTAGCGCCACTCGATAGCACTGCGGTTGGCGCTCAAGTAAGGCTCACCGTGGGACCAGGGTTCCTGGTCCCGCGTGCCATGCGCGGTGTGGTTGCGGAACAGAGGAAGGAAGGCCCCTAGCTGTGTCCAGCGCACGAGCAGCTCTGGATCGGCGTCGCCGCTGAACCCACCCACATCGGGCCCGGTAAAGGCCAGCCCGGAGAGCCCCAGGCCCAGCACCATGGGCAGCGTCAAGCGCAGATGCTCCCACGTGCTGGCGTTGTCGGCTGTCCAGGATGTGGCGTAGCGCTGGACGCCCGCCCAGCCTGAACGCGTCAGCACAAAGGGCCGGCGATCGGGCTGAAGGCGCTGCAATCCCTCATAGGTGGCACGCACCATTTGCAGTCCATACACGTTGTGTGCCTGGCGGTGGTCGGCCCCCTTTCCTTCCCAGTCATGGCGCACACAGCCAGCGAGGGTATTCCCGCTCGGGCCGATGATGGAAGGCTCGTTCATGTCATTCCAGACTCCGTCCACGCCCATGTCGACCCAAGGCTGGTGCAGGTTCCCCCACCATTCGCGCACGCGTTCCGAAGTGAAGTCGGGGAAGTAGCTCTCGCCGGGCCAAACCGGCCCGGCAGCGGGCTGACCGTCCGGGTAGGTGCAGAACATGCCACCGGCGAGGCCCGCAGCACAGACATGGTAGGCGGGATCGGCCTTGATGCCGCAGTCAATCAGCGTGACCACGCGAAAACCCTGCTCATGCAGGTCGGCGATCAGGGCGGCCGGATCGGGAAAGCGGTCGCGGTCCCAGGTGAAACAGCGATAGCCGTCCATGTAGTGGATGTCCAAGTGCAGGGCGTCACAGGGTATACGGTGCTGGCGGAACAGGCCAGCAATCTCTCGGACCCGGGCTTCTGGGTAGTAGCTCCAGCGGCTCTGCTGGTAGCCCAGGGCCCAGAGGGGCCACATTGGCATGGGGCCCGTGAGCTCGGTGAATCGTTCGATGACTTTCGCTGGGGATGGCCCGTAGAGCAGATAGTAGCAGAGCTCTCCGCCCTCGCTCTGATACACCAGTTCGTCGCTGCGGTGCTGTCCCAGGTCAAGCCACGACCGGTATGTGTTGTCGTAAAAGACGCCGCAGCAGCGTCCCCCAACCAGGCTCATGTAGAAGGGAATGCCCAGGTAGATGGGGTCAGCACCTGGCGCATAGTGCTGGGGATCCTGGTTCCACATGACGTAGCGTCTTCCGCGCCGGTCCAAGGGGAAGGCCTTTTCGCCAAGGCCGTAGATGTGCTCGCCCTCGTCAAGCGAGCGGCCGTGCACCCAGCGGGCATCCCGCCATGCCAGACCTGAGCGGTCGGAGAACAGCGTGTTGCCTTCACTGTCGCAAAAGCCCAGCCGGCACGGCTGCTTGGTGACGAGGCAGGTCAGAGATTCGCTGCGCACGACGAGCGAATCCGGGCCGTCCGTGCAGTCGAGGGCGGTCGCGCCCCATTCGTCCTCAGGTTTGGCAACGCTGTAGGAACTGACAGGGGCAAAGTCGCCGCTGCGGCTGAGGCGCACGCGCCAAATGCCTGGTGACAGCACAGCCAGCTGCAGCGCTCCGTTGTCACACTGCAGAATGACGGTCGAACCTACTTTGGTATTAGACCGCACGTCTCCCAGGTGATCGCAGGCATCGGGATCAAGCCAGTCGTCGGTCGATAGGGGTCGGAAGGCGGTGGGGAGATTGGCCAGCCCGCGCAGCACCGATCCTTGCGGCTCAGGGCCGCTGAACTTGCCCTCGTAGTAGGCACGGCGCAGCGGATAGAGGCCGGCCTGGAACGACACGCCAAGTCCGAGCGTGCGCAGCCCACGCAGCAGGTGAGACAGAGTTCCTTCCGAAGCTGGGGGTGTGGGAGAGGGAGGCACGTCGAACGTCCTTTCCGCTGCGTTGGGCTGGCGTCGGCCAACCTGGGTCTGAAACTCGGAATGCCCCAGGGCGCCGGCGACCTAGATGCGTGGCTATCTCAGGCTTTGAAGCAGGGTTCCGCAGCCATTGATGATCATAGAGAGGCCAAAAGCAAAGAGCAGCAGCAGTAGCAGAGCCTTGCGCACGGGCGGGTTCTCCTTTGGAAGGATGCGTGATGATGTCTCAAAGACGTGGGACAAGGATCGGCAGTTCCGCTCCCAGTGCTAGCCGCGTCGCTTTTGCGGTGCCTTCTTGAACTCGTCGTACACACGCTCCACGCTGCCTCTGATGGTTCTCTCGACTGCGCTGCGCCTCTCGGACGGAATGGGAAAAAAGTCATCCATCGTGACCTTGTCCACGGTCTCGCGCCGTGTCAGCCCAGCTTCATAGTGCTCGTACACTCTGTCGCAGATAGCTGTGATGTAGGCGGTCAGAACCTGCGTGTCGACGGGCAGGCACGTTTCCCCGTGTCCGGGCACGATGACGTCTACGTCCTCCATGCGACGGATCGCTTCGAGCGCGCCGAGCCACTGCTCGGTGTTGGCCTGGTCAAGGGCGGGATGCTGGTTTGTCACCACGACATCGCCCGTGAACAGAATCCGTTCCTGCGGAAGGTGTACCAGAATGCTGGCAGGCGTATGCCCGCCGGCATGCAGCAGCCTGATCAGCCGGTTGCCCTTGTGAAGCGTCAGGTCCGAGGTGAGCGTCAATTCGGGCAGCACGATGCGCGCTTTGGCAAGATCCGATGCCACCCCGGACAGAATCTGTCGCTGGCGACTGACGTAGCGTTGCAGGAAGTTGTCATCGTAGCGCTGCATCTGACTCCAGGCAGCCTGGTGGGCGATGGTCCCGGTGGTAGGGAAGAAGCAGTTCCCGAGCACGCGCTCGAGGCGGTAATCGGTGTTGATCAGCAGGGCGATGCCCTGGTTGGTGAAGGAGGCAATTCTCTTGAGCCACGACCAAGCGTCACGTGGTACCATGGGCGAGTCGATGAGCACAGCCCCTTGACCCGTGGTGATGCAAGCCACGTTCCCTGAGATGAAGCTGTCCTCATAGTAGACCCCGGCTGCCAGCTCGTGCATGTTTGATCCTTCAGCGCGCCGTAAGCGAGTGATAGGCGGCCTGCAGGGCCTCTTCCAGATGCTCTCCTGCAAAGCCGCCGCCCTGGGCCATGCCAGGCTGACCGCCTCCGCTGCCCCCAAGGGCTTGGCAGGTCTCCCTGAGGAGTGCCGCGACATCCAACTCGAGGTCCTGGCTGCGGGCGAACACCAGTCGCGCACGTTCGCCGCCGATGCCGAGCAGGGCGATGGTCGCGGGCCCCTCGGTCAGACGCGATGCCAGTCTGCGGATCTCCTGCGCGTCTCTGTCCCAGAAGGCCTGCACCACCAGGCGCTTGTTGCGCCACTCGGTCGCTGCGGCCAGCAGACGCTCCGCCTCAACGTCGAGGAACTCTTCGCGCAGGTGCGCCAACTCGCGCCGGCATGCGGCGTTCTCGTCGCGCAGCCGCAGCACGGTATCGGGCAGCTCTGTGTCCTTGATGCTGAAGGTCAGCGCCAATTCGTTGACGGCGGCTGCCTTCCATTGGTAGTCCTGCAATGCGCGCCAGCCGCAGAGGAACTCTACCCTCGTTTCCTGACCACGGTTTTCTATCTTGCGGATGGCAATCGGCCCCACTTCCCCGGTGCGGGCACAATGCGTGCCTCCGCAGGGCGTTTGGTCGAAACCCTCAACCTGTACGATGCGGATGTCCTTGTCAACGCTCGGCATCTTGCGCAGGTCGAGGTCGCCGAGTTGGTCAACGGCGACGAAACGGGCGCTGACAGGCCGGTCGGAGAGTACGACCTCGTTGGCCAAGCGCTCAACCGCGCGTACCTCGGCATCGTCGAGCATGGCACGGGCGATGTCGATGGTTGAAGACTCGGCGCCGAGGTGGAAACTGACGGTCTCGGCTTGGAGCAGTTTGATGAAAGCCTGGGACAGGATATGCTGGCCAGTGTGTTGCTGCATGTGGTCCAGGCGACGCGACCAGTCAATCCTGCCGTGCACGTCTGCTGCCTCGATGTGCCCCTTGATCCAGTGCACGATGTCGCCGTCCTGCTCCTGTACGTCGAACACGGGCTGCGAGAGCAGAACACCAAGATCACAGGGCTGGCCGCCCGAGGTGGGATAGAAGCAGGTGCGATCTAGGACGATGCCAGTGGTGTTCTTCTCACCAGCGATGGCATGCACGAGCTGGGCGTCAAACTCTGTCAGGTAGGCGTCTTGGTAGTAGAGGCGGATTGTCATCCCGGGACGGTTTCCTTGGTGTTCGCGTAGCTGAAGATCACTGAACGCGTAGTGGCCACATTATAGCATTGCCCAAGAGGTCGGTCAATTGACTGGCGAAAGCAGGTTGACGAAAATCGGCAAGTGCGCTATAATCCCGTCGAGTAGCACAGATGTTCTATCTTGGGTTTACTCTGATTCCGAGGAGGCAGTGTGAGGCAGATTACGGTTGCGACCGTGCAGATGGCACCGATCCTGAACGAGGTGGAAGCGAACATCGAGCGCATGGGGAAGTGGGTTGAGGACATCTGCCGAGAGCAGAAGGTGGACCTGATCGTCTTCCCTGAACTGGTGACCACAGGTTACGAATGCGGCGTCCGGTTCGCCAACTTGGCGGAGCGGGTGCCCGGACACGTTGTGAACTACCTGGCAAAGCGCGCGGCTGACTTTAGCGTGCACCTGGCCTTTGGCCTGGCGGAGAAGCAGAAGGTGGAGAGCGTCATCTACGACTCGGCCGTGCTGATCGACTCGCAGGGAGAGGTCAATACGACCTATCGCAAAGTGCACCTGCGGGGAGAGGAGCGCCTGGCCTTTCGGGCTGGCTACCGATTTGCGACGACCGAGACGTCCTTTGGCCAGGTGGGCCTGCTCTTGGGCTGGGATCTTGCCTTTCCAGAGGCGTCGCGCTGCCTGGCGCTTGATGGGGCAGAGTTGCTGTGTGTCTGTGCCAGCATGGAGCGCCCCTATACGGCTGCCTGGACCCACTTTCTGTACGCGCGTGCGCTGGAAAACGCCCTGTTTGTCGCAGCTGCAAATCGCATTGGTGAGGAGTATACGTACCATTTCTTCGGATCCAGCATGGTCGTGGGTCCCACGGGCGAGGTCTTGAGCGCGTTGGACGAGGACGCAGAAGGCTATGGTGTGGCAACCATCGATCTGGATGAGGTGCGGCGGCAGCGTGAGGACTCGCAGCTGGTGCAAATACGGCAGCCAAGGAGCTACCGGCAGATCGTGCGCATGTACTAGCTTACAGATGCTCGCTCGAGAGGCGTTCCCTTGAAGCCAGGCGTGCTCTCAGAAGCGATAGCGGTGCACGAGCTTTTTCTCTTCGCCCTCGATAAAGGCCTCGACCTCGATATGCGGCTCCAGACCGGAGCCGCTGAGTTTGTCCCTCAGCAACTGGTCGAGCTGGAAGATGCCCGCAGAGTTGCTCATCCGTACCCGCAGCCGAACGGGCTTGAGCTCGCCGTGCTCGATCTCCAAGCCCTCGATGGCCGCAGCCGAGACAGAGTGGATGTTCAGCGATCCGGCCTCAAAGGGGATGCGCGAGCGACCTTTGGACATGTCGAGGGCATCAGCGACACGGACAATCCCTGCTTCCAGGGTCAATGGCCGCCCACCAGCGCGGTGGGCAATGATGGCATGCAGGATCTCTGACACCATCACCGTCTTGAGGGGCTCTTCGTAGACGCCGTCCAGGAGTTCCCTGATCAGCGGGGCAGCGAGGAATAGGCTGTAGCGCTCGTGGTCGTCGCGGTGGATGGACATGCCAATGTCATGGAGCAGCGTGGCCAAAACGACCACCACTTCGGCATCCACCTGCTCCATGTGGTAGTCACGCACCATGGTTGGTTCCACACCGCTCTCGATGAGAAGCCGCAGCAACCGCAGCGCGATGTTGGCGATGATCTGGACGTGGACCGGACCGTGGTCGGTCATGTGCAAGCGGTCAACGGCAGTCACGTTGCAGATACGCCAAAGCGCCTGCAGCTCAGCGTGAACGTTGATCCTGGCGATCACCTGCTGCAGCTTGGGATTGTGCCGCATGGGCAGGTGGAGCTCAAATGGCGTTTCCAGGAGTTCCCTGGCTGTCGGCGACGTCTGGACGACCGGGGCCTCGATCTCCTCATGCGGTTCAGACATAGGGTGACTCCTGACTCTTGCTTCTGACGCTGAGCGACAAAGCGCGGGTGGCCATATCTAGCGTGGGATAGCGCCAAAGGCTAGGGCATCGACGCGCTCGTTCATCGGATCTCCAGCGTGGGCACGCACCCAGTGCCATTGAACGTCGTGTTTCTGGATGAGAGTGTGGAGCTGCTTCCAGAGGTCGGCGTTGAGGACGGGCTTGCGATCGGCTTTGCGCCAGCCACGGGCTATCCAGCCGGAGAGCCATTCGGTGATGCCCCGCTGCAGGTAGCGGGAATCGGTGTGCAGCTCGACCCTAGAGGGTTGATCCAGGGCCTCTAGTGCGGCGATCGCTGCGGTCAGTTCCATGCGGTTGTTGGTTGTTTGATGCTCTCCACCCGTCAGCTGGCGCTCTGTGTTGCGGTAGCGCAGCACCACCGCCCATCCGCCGGGGCCGGGATTGGGCTTGCAGGCCCCGTCGGTATATACGACGATCTTGCCTCGCCCACCGATGCGAGACGCTTCGCAGGGCCTGGGCATGGGGCTAGACCTCCTGGAGCAATGGGATGAGCTGCTCGAGGGACTGGATCTGCTCCAGACCGCGGTGCGGGAGTGGGACGCGGTGGCGCTGCGCGGGTGCGCGAACGAGCCACAACGAGCGCAGGCCCATACGCGAAGCAGAAGCGACATTGTCCGGCATGTCGTCCACGAAGATGGCCTCGTGAGCGTCCATCTGCAGCGAGTGCAGGGCCAGCTGAAAGATGGCGGGGTTGGGCTTGATCAGACCGACCTCAGCGGAGATAGTGACACTGTCAAAGTACTGCGAGAGCCCCAGCAGGTGCAGCAGTCCGCCAAGATATGGCCAGGCATTGGATATCACGCCCAGACTGCAGCTCTCCCCAAGGATGTGCAGTGTGGACCAGACGTCAGCATAGACGTCGAACCATCGTCGCACCGCACTCTCGCTGCGCCGCAGCAGTCCCAAGGGCCCGCTGGTGGCCAAGCCGGTCCGGTCTGCCAAGTCGGCCAAGAAACGCGCGACGGGGCTGGTCTCCTCACGCGGGTGAGTCTTGGCTCGCCCATAGGCAGCCTGCAGGTTGGCATCGAACTTGTGGACGACATGGCGGACGGTTCCTTGTGCAGGGTAGTGTCGCTGGCCAGCTTTGCCAGACCAGCGTAGGCCGAACAAGGTGTTGAAGGCATCGAAGAAGACGGCTCGGTAGATGGTTCCTCCTCAGTGACGCAGGGTGTGTGTGGGCAGCACGAGACTGCTCAGCCCCGCCAAAGGGCGGCGGGACGCGGGCAGTCCAGCTGGCGCAGATGGCAGGTATCGTTCATCGTTTCGACATAATACACGCCATCTTGCCAGCGAAAGACGTTGATGGCGCAAGTGTTCTGGCCGATACGCCAGTGGTCGGCATTGTCCAGACCCAAGACCGCACACATGATCACGCGATTGACGACCGTGTGCCCAACGGCAACGATCTCCTCCCCAGTGTGGCGCTCGATCAAGGCGCGCACCGCAGCCATACCGCGCTGCTTGACGTCGTCTAGGCTCTCTCCTCCAGGAAAGCGGACCGTATCGGGTGCTTTCTGCCAGGCGACAGCTACTGCTGGCCAACGGTCCGCAACCTCATCGGGTGTCAAGCCCTGCCACTCTCCGAAACTGATGTCGAGCAGCCCTGGCTCAGGGCGTACTTCCTGGCCCAACTGCTGCGCGATAGCGTTGGCGGTTTGGATGGCTCGGCGCAACGGACTGCTGTACACGGCGCAGGGCTGCCAGTCCTCCGCAACTCGGCGGGCGGTGGCCTCAGCCTGCGCAAGGCCTGTCTCGTCCAGCGTGATGTCAACCTGGCCCCGAATTCGCTCCACTTTGTTCCAAGCGGTCTGTCCGTGACGGACTAGAATGATGCGGGTCATCGACGGTCCGTTCTCGCTGCCCGTGCAGCGTATCATAACGCAGTGCCGACTGCACTGTCAAAGTCGGTTTCCGGCTTGCGCGAAAGTGACTGCTGCAGGTGATGCACCCTACAGCGAGTGTTCACCCCTCTTCGTCGCCTCCCAGGCTGGCGGTGAGCCTCTGGAAGGCCTCGTACAGGCGCAAGGTCGCTGTGCCAGGTCGGCCATTGCCAATGGGCTGGCCGTCGACCCGCGTGACGGGCAGCACTTCGATGGTCGTGCTGCTGAGCAGGATCTCTTGGCTGTTGAAGAACTCCTGCAACGTTACCGGTCTCTCGCACAGTTCCAGGTGCAGCTCGTGGGCCAGGTCCAGCACGACTTGGCGGCTGATGCCGCCGAGGATGGTGCGATCCTTGGGGTGCGTGGTCAGACATCCATCGATCACTGCAAACACGTTAGTGCTGGCTCCCTCGGTAATGATGCCATCGCGGACGAATACGGCTTCGAAGGCCCCCTGCTGGCGTGCATGCTGCTTGGCCAGGACGTTGGGCAGGAGCATGGTGCTCTTGATGTCGCAGCGCCCCCAGCGCAGGTCAGGTGTGGTGATCACAGCAAGGCCGTCGCTCAAGGCTTCTGGCGGAGGCGCATGCAGGGGAACAGGCATGACCAGCAAGGTTGGCTCGCTTTCGACCGGGAAAGGATGGCTGCGAGGATGGGCTACGCCCCGAGTACACTGTACGTAGACTTCCCCGTCTCCGCTCGCGCTGCTATCGGCCAGGACACGCTGCATGATGTCCGGCAGTTGCCGTGCGGCTTCTGGCAGCGAGAGGCAGGCACCTTCCGCGCTGTGGGCCAACCGGACAAGGTGCTCCTGCAGACGAAAGGGATGGCCGCGATAATAGCGGACCACTTCGTAGATTCCGTCGGCGAAAAGAAAGCCGCGGTCCTCGACGGACACTTTGGCATCGCTGAGATCAAGGTACTCGCCATTCAAGTAGACGATGGACATACTCTTCTCCACACTAAAGCGCGCCCTGCGATATGGTGCACAAGCGCACGCTGCCGGGACGCCGTTAGAACTCGATCACGCCATAGTCTCGAGCGAGCTCTACAGGACCCTCAAAGGTGCGCTGCGCCTCCTCAATCCAGGCATTGAGATCGACACCGGAGGCGGGATAGTGGGCCAGGTAGAGCTGGCCGACCCCGGCCTCACGCGCGACTTGACCGGCCTGGGCTGGAGTGGAATGGCCCTCAGCCTCTCCCGAGGCTTCGTGAATGAGAACATCGGCCCCACGCGCCAAGCGAGCCACGGCAGGGCAGGGGGCGGTATCGCTGGAGTACACTACCGTGCGGCCGGTGGCCTTGTTCGACATCTTGAGCGCCAAAGTAGGTACCAGGTGTTCCGCGGGCGACGCCGTGATCAGGAGGTCGGGCAGGTCCAGAGCCACGGCTTCGGGCGCCAGCGGTACTTCTGTGTACCGTGGCGCCACAAAGCCCGGCCACTCCTGTGAATGGAATGCCTCCAGCAGCAACTGGGCCGTTTGCAGGCCTTGGGCCTCACCAACAACTGACATCGCCCTGTTCAACCCTAGCAGCCACAGGTTGAGCATCAGGATGGGAAAGCCGTACATGTGATCGGGATGCCGGTGTGAAAAGAGGATGTGGTCAAGGTGCATTGGCTCTATGCCTGCCAGTTGCAGCTTCAGGGTGGGGCTGCCTCCACAATCGATGAGGACCGTAGAGTGGCTACCCTCGAGCGCAAGGAAGATGTTGTCATGGCCCACAGACGGGACAGCAGAAGACGATCCCAGGAAGGTCAGGGAAGCCAGATCGCTCATAGCGCACCCTCTCGGAGACGGATTCGAAGGCCGTGGCTTGCGGCATGGTTGCGCCGGGTATCAGCGTAGGGCATCGGATTGGCCATCCCTGCCACCACTCCTTGCCTGCCGCTGGGTGACACGCCATACGTGGAACATGCGCTGCACAGCCGTGAAGTTGGTCAGAAGGGCCAGTGCGGCCAGAGTGATTCGCGGCTGGAGGGCCAACAGACCGACCGACAGCACTACGACCCGTTCGAGGCGGGTCATCAGACCGACCTTGCACTGCAAGCCCAGGCCCTCGGCGCGGGCACGGGTGTAGCTGACCATCAGCGAGCCGACGATGACCGCGTAAATGAGCGCCAGCTCGAGCTGGGCACCAAGCCCAAGGTACCACCACAACAGCCCAAACAGCACCGTGGCCTCGGAATAGCGGTCGACGCACGAGTCGAAAAAGGCGCCGAACACCGACGTCTGGCCGGTGGCACGAGCGACGGCACCGTCCAGGGCATCGAATAGGCCGGCGAGGAGCACAAGCAAGCCTCCAAGCCGCAGGTTACCCTGGGACAGCACGTACATCACGACCAGATTCAGCGCATAGCCGAGAAGCGTCAGCGCGTTCGGCGTGATGCCCAGCCGTCCCAGGCCGCGTCCGATAGGCTCGCGTATGCCCTGGGTCCAGCGGCGGAGCCGCTCACTCAGCGTCAAGTTCAGCCTCAGCTTTCTGGTGAATGAGTCGTTCGTACAGCTCGATGAGTTCACCGGCAATGATCGGCCAGTCGTAGCGTCGCGCCTTCCGCTGCCCTCGCTCCCCCATCTGCTGGCGCAGCGCTGGGTCTCCCAACAGGCGAATCAAAGCCTCGGCCAGCGCGTGCTCATTCTCAGGCTCCACCAGCAAGCCCTCCTGGCCGTGGTCGACCACGCTGCGGTAGCCGGCGATGTTGCTGGCGACAATGGGTCTGCCCGCAGCCATGGCCTCAAGCAGCACGATGCCAAAGCTCTCAAAGCCGGTTGAGGGCGCGCAGAAGACATCACAGGTCTTGTAGTAGCTGGGGAGGTTTTCGGGCGGAACACGTCCGACAAAGCGCACGCTGCTGAGGTGATGCATGCGGGCGTAGCGCAAGAAAGGCTCCTTGTCTTCCTTATCAAAAGCGCCCACTACGATGAGGCGGGCTTTTGGGAATGCCTCCACCACGTAGGGGAAGGCCCGCATCAGGAAGCGAAAGCCCTTCCGCTTTTCCAGGCGGCCCACGAACAGGATGTTCGGGCGCCCGTCGGCATAGTCTGCCACTGGTTCCAACTCAGGGTTGCCAAAGCGCTGCACGTCGATGCCATTGGGAATGACGATATAGTCCCCCGGGAAGACGCGCTGCACCCACTCTCGTGCTGCCTCGGATACACAGATCTTGGCGTCGAGCTTGTCGACGAGTGGCTGCACGAAGGGGGCCACGGTGTCAAAAGCCAAGCTGGCCTTGGCACGGTAGGCATGGAAGGTGCCCACGGTGACCGTCTTGGCGTGTCGCAGGGCGAATAGCGAGACCGTTGGCGTGAGAGGTTCATGTAGATGGACCACGTCAAAGGCCTCTCGTCTCAGCAGGCGCTTGATCGGGGCGTAGACGGTGGGAGAGAGTGAGACACGCGATACGGAACCGCTAAAGGGAATGGAGACGATGGAGTCGCTGATACGAATCACATTGTCGGGAACGCCCTGGGCGTCTTCAGCGCAGGGGGCGATGATCTTGACCTCGTGGCCCCAAACGCGAAACCACAGGTCGAGATGGAAGACGTGCTCTGTTACACCCCCGGGATAGGGGTACTCGTAGGGAGTGACCTGTGCGATCTTCATCGGCAGCTAGGCGGCCTCCGTCTGACTGGGGAGTGCCCAGACGGGTTGGAACAGGACCCATTGCTCAGGATGCTGCCCGACGTAGCGCTCCACCACGCTAACCAGAGCGTCCATGGCTGTGCCAACGTCGCGTTCAGCGTCGCCACTGGGCTGCAACTCCAGCGCGGGCTCGGTAATGATCTCGAAGCTGTTGTCAGGTCTGCGCCTGCCAAAGGTTGGCAACAGTTTGGCTCCGCAGCGCAGCGCCAGACGAACATGGCCATCGGGCAAGAGCGCCGGTGCACCAAAGAAGCTGACAAGCCTGCCTGAGCCGGTGAGGTTTCGGTCAGAGGCCAGCGCCAGGATCTCGTTGTTGCGCAGAGCGCGGTACAGAGGGCGCAGAAACGAGTCGTTGGGAATGAACCGCAAGCCATGGGTGGCGCGCAGGGAAGTCACGTAGCGGAACAAGCGCTCGGGCTTGAGATGCTCGGCGACAACGGTGATCGGATAGCCCTCAAGGGCAAGCCTCTGTGAGGCAATGTCAAGACTGCCGTAGTGAGCTGTAAACATCACAATACCCTTGCCGGCCTGAAGTGCCTTGTCGATGTTCTCCATACCGCGCGGAGTCACAAACTCCCTGATTTGCTCAGCGCTCAGCGCGGCAACTCGAAAGAGGTCGTAGTAATTGCGAGCTTGGTGGCGAAAGATCTGCCGCGCCACCCCCTCCAGATGAGCTGGATCGGTCTCGCTGCCCAGAACGTGGCGCAGGTTGTGGTAAACGTTGCGGCGCGAGCTGGTCGCGCGGTCGTGGGCCAGATCTCCAAGGCGGTCAAACAGCGCATAGCCCAGGCGGGGTGGTATCCAGGGCACCAATGCCCCCAACAGCCGGTAGCTGAAGTAGCTCAGGGAGAACTCGTCGGGAATGGCTGGGCCTCCTTCGCCTGGTCTGGGGGATGGCGACGCAAGTGAGAGGCATGATACCGCAGCCCAGAAGGGTTTGTCAAACAGACTGGCGGGCCATATAATGCCGCCAACCGAGCAGGCGAGGCGCAGTGGCAAAAGACCATGAATACGCTGCAGAAGCTTCTGACGTATGCCTATTGGCTTGAGCCCATCCCGGGGCGACCTGCATCGCTGAGACTCCTCTACTATGCCGTGGCCGTAGCGACGGCATGCAGTCTTGCGTACGTCCTTCGCCGCCTGCGTGCCTCCGTTGCCGAGTCGCGCCCTTTTCTTTGGGCGTCAGCGCTGCTGGGCGGGGCCGGTCTGGCTCTGATCGCCTGCGCGGTGGCCGGGGTCCCACTGCTGTCGATGCGCCTGTTGGTGTTTGGCGCCAATGGCCTGGCCATACTCTGCGCCGTGTGGCTGTGGTTGACGCAGCGGGAACCGGTTGATGTCATGCGCCGGCATGCTTTGGCACTAAGCGGTCAAATCGATTGGGTGTCAAACCCGCTTCCCTTGCCGATGTCCCTGCTCCTGCTGGCAGTCCACAGCGGGGGGCTGCTGGCCTGGTGCGTGGAGCGTCGCTGGCCATTGACTGCAGTACCGGTACTGCTCGCGCTGCTGCTTAGCCCGCAGTTGCTGAGCAGCTTCCGTGCTCGTTGCTTTCACCTGCGTCTGGAAGCATTGGCGCCGCTGCTTTTGCTTTATGCAGTGCTGCTACTGCGAGTCCTGGCCCTAGCCACCGCCAAACTGCTGCTCGACTTTCCCCACTTGTACGTGCCCCAGCCGTGGGATGGCGTACTGAGGGTCGATGTAGCGGCCTTGGTAGCCGTGCCGTGGACAGTGCTACTGCAACTGTATGCACTGCTGCGGTCGCAGAAGCGCGGCCATGTCCTCATCAGCGGCCTTGGCGCGGCTGTTGTGGCGCTGTCCTTGCTTTGGTCGACCTACACGTACCTGCACCTGTGCACGCACGGCGTCACCGGCAGCGATCCATACTGCTACGCACAGATGGCAGTAGATGTGGTTGCGAACGGCACGCCGGTGCACGACTTTCCATGGGTGAAGACAATGCAGGGGCTGGGAGTCTTTGCCGAGGCGGGTGTGCATCTTGGCTACCATCTGCCCTTTGAGGGAGACCGGGCGGCTACGGTATGGCCCATCGGGCAATCGTTGCTGCTGGCGGTGGGATATGCGCTGGGTGGCGAAGGGGGGCTGTACGCTGCCACGCCCATTCTCGGGCTCGGTTCCGCCCTGGCGCTGGCGGTTCTGAGCTGGCAGTTGACGGCGGGCCACGCTCGCAACGAGCGGTGGATGGTTGCAGGTGTTGCGGTGTTTCTCCTGGGCACCTCCTATGCACAGATGGAACGGATTGTGGTGCCCATGGCTGACGCTGCGGCCCAGCTGTTCACGACGCTGGCAGTGGTGCTGTGGATACACGTGCTGCGCTCCCCGCGGCGCTATGCGTGGGCGGCTCTGGCGGGCTTGGCCTTTGCGGCGGCGTACTGGGTGCGCCATACGCAGTTGGTGCTTGGGCTGGCCGTGCTGGCGGTGACCGTCTTTCAGCCCATCGGCAAGAGGCAGAAGGTGGCTCTGCTGTCGGCGTTTGGGCTGGCGGCGCTGCTGGCGGCTCTGCCGGACCTGGCCTATCACCGCTGGGTGATGGGACACTGGCTGCGGCCAGAATCCCTGGAGCTGCGTCACTTTGGCTGGGGGTTCATGGGCAGGACGCTGCTGCAGATGGTGCTGGAGCTGCTGTCGGCACGGGAGTTCCTCTACGTGGCGCCGCTGACGGTCTATGGCGCATTGCAGCAGTGGCGCCTGCGGCGCGAACAGTTCGTCCTGCTGGGCAGTTGGGTGGCAGCGATCTTGCTAGTACATCTACCATACGAGGCCCTGCGACTTCGGGATCTGTTGTCGATCTTCCCCGTGTTGTGCTGGTGGACAGGGTATGGGGCGGCCCGTCTGTGGGCTGTCACGGAGTCCGTGCTGCGCCGCGCACGAGTGCTACAGCGCTCAGAGTTCTTGCGGGGCTTGGCGTATGGGGCGCTGCTAGTTGCGCTGCTGCTGGGTCGCGCGGGCAAGACGCTCTCCCTGGCCCTGGCCTCCGACATTGACACCTTTGGCCATCTGAATGCCTACCAGCGCGCGGCCTTTGGGCGCATTGGCCGCGATACTGAACCACAGGCCTTGATTGGTGCCTCGCTGAACAGCGGCGCGGTGGAGCTGCACAGTGGGCGCGCGGCCTTTCGCCCCTCAGTGTGGCAACCCGACGAACTGTACGCCTTTGTTGATCACATGCTGGTCCAAGGGCGAGCGGTCTATCTGCTGCAGGATGGGCTCGATATGCGGCCCACTCTCCTGGCAGCACGGGAGCGGTATACTCTGCAGTGGGTGGGGCGCTATGACATACCCTTTTACTACACCGGGGGAGGCAGCAGTGGAGGTCTGGTTTCGCTGTGGCGCCTCAACCCCAGCATAGCTGCGCGGAGGCCTCAATGAACAGAGAACACCCGATTCCCTACCACGCGAGGATTCACGAGCTGCCGCTGTCAGAGCGCCCACGTGAGCGGCTGCAGCACTATGGCGCGGCGGCACTGAACAGCGGCGAGCTGCTGGCCATTATCCTACGCACGGGTGTCGGCGGCGAGAGCGTCCTGGATCTCTCTCGACGCCTCCTGGTGTCACACGGTGGGCTGACTGGCTTGGCGCGTGCCAGCTTCGGCGAGCTGGTGCATGAGCACGGCATGGGCAAAGCCAAGACGGCGCAGCTGCTGGCAGCCTTTGAGCTGGGGAAGCGGTTGCTCGTCGCCTCGCCGGAGGAGCGACCACAGATTGCGTCGCCGGCGGACGCGGCCAACCTGCTGATGCCCGAGATGGCGCTGCTGGAACAGGAGCATCTACGCACCCTGTTGCTGGACACCAAGCATCACGTACTGGCATCCCCCACGGTGTACGTGGGCAATGTGAACACCTCTGTCATCCGGGTTGGGGAGGTCTTCCGCGAGGCAGTGCGCGAGAACTGCGCCGCCATCATCGTCGCCCACAACCATCCTTCCGGCGATCCGGCGCCCTCGGCCGATGATGTGCGGGTAACCGAGCAGATCGTACAGGCCGGCAAGCTGCTCGACATCGACGTGCTGGATCACCTGATCATTGGCCGGCAGCGCTATGTCAGCCTCAAGGAGCGGGGCTTGGGTTTCGGCGGTTGAGTCCAGGGCTCTGCCGCCCAGCATTGCTGGGCGTGCATGGCAGCAAAGGAGCAGATCCGACATGTCAGTGTCTTGGGGGCAAGACAGGCCACAACTGGTGTGCTCGTTAAGAGAGGGTGAGGAAGTGACCGGCTGCGTGGTCATCGACTCCTTGGTCGGTGGGCGTGCCTGCGGCGGACTGCGCATGGTGCCGCGGATCGACGAGGCAAAGATGCGCCGCCTGGCAGGGAACATGACGCTGAAATACGGGTTCCTGGGCATGCCCAGGGGCGGAGCGAAGGCTGCGGTGCGAGGCGACCCCGAGGCACCTGAACCAGAG
>Ga0180438_10004736_pt1 | contig 19406 bp, 15 predicted proteins | sample SS_ome_12_FD_132455 | JGI IMG/M metagenome (GOLD analysis project Ga0180438, IMG submission 132455) | Hypersaline lake sediment archaeal communities from the Salton Sea, California, USA - SS_3_D_2 metaG | ecosystem: Environmental > Aquatic > Non-marine Saline and Alkaline > Hypersaline >... | reverse complement strand
GGATACCTCGGAGCGAGCGATCCTGGCGGCCGGGTACGCGTGCCGCCAGCGGGAGCAGGATGAGGACCTGTTGATCACCCTCAAGGGGTTGGGTGGCGCTGAGGGTGCCGTTCACCGACGGGAAGAACTGGAGATCCTGTTGCCGGCCGATGCGCCACCCGCGGACTGGCCCCCCAGTCCTGTCCGCGACCAGGTGATCCGGTTGATCGGGGATGCGTCCCTGATCCCCCTCTTTCACCTCCAACAGACACGGATCATTCGTTTAGTGGGTGAAGGTGAGCGGCCCGTGGCTGAGCTAAGCTTGGACGACGTGCTCCTGACCGCCGGGGGGCGAGAGTGGGCCTTTCTTGAGCTGGAGGTGGAGCTGGCGCCAGGGGCGGGAGAGGACGATCTGGCGGCGGTCGCCACGTGTTTGGAGGACGAATGGGGTCTGGAGCCCATGCGCTTGTCCAAGTTCGAGCGGGCGCTAGCTGTCCTGGAAGAAGTTGGCTCCGAAGGTCGCCTGTTGGCTGCACGGGAGCGGGCTGTCTGTGGGCGGATTGCCGCCCGGGAGGACCGCTACGGCCGGTGGGCGCAGGCCCTGCTGGCGCTCGATGAGAGGACGATTCAAGTTGAGGCTGGCGAGCGCGCCGGGGTGTCCGACCGGACGGTAAGGCGCTGGCTGACGGCGTTCCGGCAGGAGCGGATGGACATCTTCCCCGCCCGTGTCCTGGCCGAGGCGATGCCCGTGCCACCAGCCTCTTCGCCTGAAGCAAGGGGGCCGGTGGAGCCCTGGCCGTTGGAGCAGCTGTTCGAGGAGTATGGCGTGGACACAGTCCACGCCCGCGCCGTGGCGGATTTTGCGCTGGCGCTATTTGACCACCTGCTTCCCTTCCACGGGCTGCCCCCAGAACGCCGCTCCCTGCTGGATGTAGCGGCGCTGGTCCACAACGTCGGCCTGGAGGCCGATCCCGACCGCCATGACCTCATGGGTCGGGATATCTTGCTGGCGCACCCACCTGCCAGGCTGGATGACGACGAACGCCGGATAGTGGCGCTGACCACCTTACTACATCGGAAGCGCATCACCCCGAAAAAACTGGACAAGCTGGCGCGGGAGCCATGCTTTGCGGACCTGCCTGCACCGCTGCGGACCGAGGCTTTGGCCATAGCAGCCCTGGTGCGTATGGCAGACGGACTGGACTATAACCAGACGGGTAGCAGCCGACTGGAGGGGGTGCACCAGCGGGGTGATCGTGTCGAGTTTGAGGTAGCCGGTCCCTCTGCTGAAGCAGACGCCAAGCGGGCACAAGCGAAGAGTGACCTGTGGCATCTGCTGTTCGAGATGGACCTGCAATTCAAGGCATCGGGGATGCTCGTGCGGACTGCTGGGGCTTTGATGTCGGAGGTCACCACGCTGCTCAAACAGCCGGGACTGGAAGCGGACGACTCGATGGCCGAGGCCGCGCGCAAGACGTTCCTCTTCCATTTCCAGCGCATGTTGTACCATGAGCCAGGCACGCGCCTGGGTGAGGACATCGAAGAACTCCACGATATGCGGGTGGCTACTCGACGGATGCGCGCTGCCTTCCGGGTCTTTGGCGATTACCTCGACATGGCGCAGATGAGGCCGTTCATCAAGGGGCTGCGCCGCACAGGACGTACTTTGGGCGCCGTCCGGGACTTGGACGTTTTCTGGGAAAAGACTCAGCGCTATCTGGACGGACTGCCACCGTCGCAACAGGGTGGCCTGGATCCGCTGCGGGCCGTGTGGGAGGCGGAGCGTGAGAGGGCGCGGGGCCGGATGTTGGTCCATCTGGATAGCGACCGTTACGTTCGGTTCAGAGAACGATTTGGCGAGTTTCTGCAGACTCCCAGTGCTGGGGCACTGCCGGTCCTGTCGGAGAACGGCGAACCGGTGCCCCATCGACTGCGGCACGTCGTGCCGGTAGCCATCCACCAGCGCTTGGCCGCCGTGCGGGCCTACGACGAATGGGTGACCGGGCCGGACGTGCCGCTGGAGCGGCTGCACCGGCTGCGCATCGCTGCCAAGGGACTGCGCTATGCGGTGGAGTATTTCGAAGAGGTGCTGGGACCGGAGGCCAAGGATCTGATCCAGGAGATGAAAGCCCTGCAAGATCACCTGGGAGACCTCCAGGATGGGGTAGTCGCCAGTAACTTGTTGCGCGATTTCTTGACCTGGGGCACCTGGGGCCACGCACAGGCTGAGGGAAGGGATTTGTCTCTGCCGACAGAGACCATCGTTGCGCCTGGTGTGGCCGCGTACCTGACTGCCCGTCAGACCGAGCTTCAGCACCTGTTGAACACCTTTCCCCAGGCCTGGGCACAGATTCGGAGCCCTGAGTTTAACCAACTGGTGACAGGGGCACTGGCGACACTGTAGGGATTGTGGGACAGGGTCTATCCAGCACCAGCTCCTGCAGACCGGCGCGACCTTGACAAAAGACGGAGCTACTTGGTTCATCGATTCTCATTTCTGCTTTCTGTTCAACGTGATGCCAGAGAGGAGGTAACGATATGGCAGCAGAACCAAGGTTCATCGTGCTTCTCGGCCCGCCGGCTTCAGGCAAGGGGACGCAGGCAGCCAGGCTGCGTGAGGCCCTCAATCTGCCTCACGTGGCCAGTGGGGATCTCTTTCGCGAGAATCTCAAGAGCGAGACCGAGTTGGGATTGAAGGCCAAGGTCTATATGGACCGTGGAGACCTGGTGCCCGACGACGTCACAATCGCGATGGTGATGGATCGTCTGAGCCGGCCGGATTGCGCGGACGGCGCGCTGCTCGACGGTTTCCCACGCACCATCGCCCAGGCCGAAGCACTGGATCAAGCGTTGGCTGAGAAGGGGCACAAGATCAGCCTCGTGCCCAACATCACGGTGCCCGACGAGGTGCTGGTTGAGCGTGTGAGTGGGCGCCGGCTGTGCCGGACTTGCGGCGAAGCTTACCACGTCAAGTTCAATCCCCCAAAGCAGCCAGGAATCTGCGATAAGGACGGCGGTGAGTTGTATCAGCGCGACGACGACAAGCCTGACACGGTCCGCCAACGGCTCAAGGTCTACTGGGAGCAGACCAGTCCACTCATCGACTACTACCGCCGCCAAGGGGTATTGGTCGAGGTGAACGGCGACCAGCCCATAGACGCGGTAACGGCCGACCTGCGCGCTGCCGTCGCTGATGATTAACACTTGTGCGAGGACTACTTTGGATTCTTGCGGTGATTTGCCGTTTGTCCTTCGCCTCAGCCTGCGAAGTGATTCGTGAACAAGTACGTGGTCTATCACCGAAACACGGAGGAGCCGAAATATGCTGGAAAAGGTTGATCTGACCAAAAAGCTGAAGAAGAAGAGGTATGAGGCGCGGTTGCCCTATCTGCGCGATCGGCTGTACGACCTGCAGAAGGCGTGTTGGGACGCCAATATCCCCAGCGTGATCGTCTTTGAGGGCTGGGATGCCGCAGGCAAGGGGACGTCCATCAACCTGCTGACCCAGCGGCTGGACCCGCGCGGTTTTAAGCTGTATCCCATCCAGGCCTCCCGCACGTTCGAGATGCATATGCCCTGGCTATGGCGCTTCTGGCTCAAGCTCCCCAACTATGGCGAGATGGCGATCTTTGACCGCAGTTGGTACGGCCGCGTGTTGGTCGAGCGGGTGGAGGGCCTGACGCCCGAGGATGAATGGCGCAAGGGCTACCGGGACATCGTCGACTTTGAGCGCACCATCGCGGACGACGGCTATGTGGTGATGAAATTCTGGCTGCATATTAGCAAGAAGGAACAGAGGCGGCGTTTCAACGAGCTGGAGAAGGACCCGCTCGAAAGCTGGCACGTCCAGCCGGAGGATTGGGAGCATCACCGCAAGTACGACGAATACCTGGTGGCCGTTGAGGAGATGCTGGAGCGGACTGACACCGAGTGGGGGCCATGGACCATCGTCGAGGCGACCAACCGGCGCTGGGCGCGGATCAAGATATTCGAGACGATCATCGGTCGCCTGGAAGAGGCTTTGCAGGAGCGTGGCTTGCCCTTGCCCGAGGGGCGTCTGCCCGAAGAAGCAGTCCTCGCGCCCTTGGACGGCGGGGGGCGCGAGCTTCCCCTGGTAAAGACCACGCTCAGTGCTCGGGTGCTGAGGCCCCTGGAGGAGGCCAGGCTGACGACCATCGGGGATGTGATGGACTGTCTGGCCGAGGGAGATGGCGGTCTGCTGCAACTAAGCGGCATCGGTCCCAAGGGTCTGTCCGAGATCAAGCAGTGCCTCGAAGCGTTAGGCCTGGCGGCTGTGGAATCCGAGGCACAGGGCCAGGACGAGGAGGAGTAGCCATGTTGGAGAAACTTGACCTAGACCAGAGCTTGACGCGAGAGGAGTATGTGTTCAATAGAACGCGCTACCAGTTGCAGTTGCGCGAACTGGCCTATCAACTCTATGTGCAGAAGCGCAGCCTGGTGATGGTCTACGAAGGCTGGGACGCCGGAGGCAAGGGGGGCAACATCAAGCGCGTCACCGAGCGACTGGACCCGCGCGGCTACGAGGTCTTGCCTATCGCAGCCCCGAAGGGTGAGGACGCCACCCATCACTACCTGTGGCGGTTCTGGCGCCGCCTGAGACCGCCCGACGAAAAGCAGATTCTGGTCTTTGACCGGAGTTGGTATGGCCGGGTCATGGTGGAGCGGATAGAGGGGTTCTGTACCGAGGAGGAGTGGAAGCGCGCCTACCGCGAGATCAACGAGTTCGAGCGCCAGTTGGCGGATCACGGCATAATCTTGGCCAAATTCTGGATTCACATCAGTCCGGATGAACAACTGCGCCGCTTTGAGGTCCGGCGGGGCACCGCGTACAAGTCCTGGAAGCTGACCGATGATGACTGGCGCAACCGCGCGCGGTGGGACAAATACGAAGCAGCCGTCGAGGACATGCTGCTTCGTACCAGCACCCTGACGGCGCCGTGGACGATTGTGGAGGGGAACGACAAGTGGTTCGCGCGGGTCAAGACTTTGCGTACCCTCGTCGAGCTGCTGAGCAAAGAGTTGGACTATCAACCGTCAGAAGTTGAGATCGCAGGTACTATATCCGAGAAAGGAGAAAACGACATGGCTAAAAAAGGCAAGAAGGATAAGAAGAAGGATGGTAAGAAGAAGGGGGGCAAGAAAAAGAAAGAGAAATAGCTCCTACGACCTATGTGACAAGGGCCTCCACACCGCGCTCCGGGTTCTCACGGCCCGGAGCGCAGTGTGTGTAACAGTTGGCAGGCCTCCTCGTCCGAAGGAGTGGGGCGACAGCAAACGATCGGTGGGGGGAAACCTGGCAGATCGGCTGCCCGTATCGCTCCCCGGGAGGGGGAGGGAGTGAACGGATGTGCCTACTCCTCCTCCACGGTTTCCTCAGTCCCATCCAGAGGGCGCCCTTGCAGGACCATCTGGGCAAAGACCTCCGGCAACTCGTGTTCGCGAACCGCTGCGACTGCCCGCGCCACGTCGTATTCTACCCGATAGTGCTCCACCGCGATGTCCTCTGATCCGATCTCCAAAACGGCATAGCAGGCGCGCGGGTCGCCGTCGTCGGGCCGTCCGACGCTGCCGGTGTTGATGAACCACACGCCATCCACCTCGCGCACAAAGGGTTGGTGTGAATGACCGCAGATGATCACATCGGCCTTGGCCATGTGCGCGAGCTCCTGCAGACGTTCCTCCGGGGTTTCCGGGGTCAGAGGCTCCTCAATCGACGCAGGGCTGCCGTGTATCAGCAAGATGCGTTTGCCTTTCACCTTCAGCCGGATCTCTTGGGACAGAAAGCGCAGGTACTTGCGGCTCTTCTTGGAGAGGTTCTCATAGGCCCACTTGAAGGCCAGGTACTTGTCCGGGTGCTTTTTCCTCTGCCACTTTTTCTTCTTCTTCTTCTTGAACTCGAGCATCTTGAGATCGTAGTTACCCACGACGCTCAACACATCCTCTTTGTTCTCTTCTTTCTTTCGAAAGAGCCGTACTACCTCGTCGGGAAAGGCACCGTACCCCACGAAATCGCCCACGTTCCAGATCTTGTCGATGCCCTGTCCCTCGATGTGGGCCAGCACCGCCTCCAGCGCTGGCAGGTTGGCGTGCACATCTCCTATCAGCGCAACTCTCATCGCCTACTCCTCTTCGTTCCACAGCCCGCGATGTTCTATCATCCACAGTTGCGAGTTTAGCTCTGGCTCACCGTCCTGAGGAAATACCCGCTCGTAGGTGCCATCCGGCAACAGACGCCGGGACTGCAAGTTGTCTTTCAGGTGAACGCGGAGGATGTGTTCGTACAACGACTCCCGCAAGTCTGGATCTTCCACCGGGAAGACTTGTTCCACCCGGCGATCGAGGTTGCGAGGCATCAGGTCGGCACTGCCTAGCAGGAGCTCCTCATCGCCAGCGTTGCGGAAATAGTAGATGCGGGGGTGCTCTAGAAAGCGCCCGACCACCGAGGTGATGGTGATGTTCTCACTTAGCCCCGGTACGCCAGGTCGCAGACAACAGATGCCTCGCACCTGCAAATCCACCTTGACCCCGGCCTGCGAGGCACGGTATAGAGCTTGGATGCACTTCTTGTCCACCAGATGGTTCACCTTGAAAGCTATATAGCCACCCCCATTCTGCCGATTCTGTTCGCTCTCGCGCTCGATGCGGTCCAGGATCTGCTGGCGCATCATACCGGGAGCCACCAAGAGTTTGCGGTATTCTTGCTTGAGCGAATAGCCGGTCAGGGCGTTGAACAGGTCGGCGACGTCGTCGCCGATGTCGGGATCACAGGTGAAGAAACCGATGTCGGTGTAGACGCGAGCAGTGACGTCGTTGTAGTTGCCTGTGCTCATATGGATGTAGCGGGTGATGCCGTCGCGCTCCCGCCGCACCACCATGAGGAGCTTGGCGTGTGTCTTGAGGCCTACCAGCCCATAGACCACGTGCACACCAGCTTGCTCCAGTGCTCGCGCCCATACGATATTGTTCTCTTCGTCGAAGCGAGCCTTTAGCTCCACCAACACGGCCACCTGCTTCCCATTCTCACGGGCTTTCATCAGCGCGGCCACGACCGGCGAGTTCGGCCCTACTCGGTAGAGCGTCTGCTTGATGGTCAGCACATCGGGATCGTGAGCTGCCTCGTAGAGGAATTCTACCACCGGATTGAAACTGTCGTAGGGGTGGTAGAGCAGAATGTCCTGGCGCTTGATCACGGAGAACATGCTCTCCTCGGTAGTTAGGGGTGGGGGCACCGCTGGCAGAAATGGTGGGTCCTTGAGATCCGGGCGATTGATCTCCGTGAGCTCCATAAGGTCCGCCATGCCGATAGGGGCATCTTTTGTGTACACCAGGTAGGGAGCCACGCCCAGATTGGTCTCCAGGATACGGCGTATCCGTTCCGGCATGCCGGTCTCCACCTCCAGCCGCACCGCGGATCCAAAATGGCGCATCCGCACACCTTCTTCGATAGCCAATAACAGATCTGATGCTTCATCCTCTTCGATCTCTGGATCTGCATCACGAGTGACGCGGAAGGGATAGGCCGCTGCGATCTCCATACCGGGGAAAAGCAGGTCTAGATTGGCGGCCACGACTTCCTCCAGCCAGACAAAGTTGGTAGATACCTCCTCTACCAGCCCCAAGGTCTCGTAGCTATCGGCCTTCTCCTCGCTGGGGATGCGCAGCAGGCGTGGGAAGACTCCCGGCACTTTCAGTCGGGCGAATCGCTCGTCGAACTGTGGGTCTTCAATCACCACTGCCAAGTTCATGCTCAGGTTCGAGATGTGGGGGAAGGGATGGCCCGGATCGAAAGCCAGCGGTGTGAGCGCCGGGAAAATCTCACGTTCGAAGTGTTTGCGCAGCAGCTTGCGCTGCTTGCGCTTCAGCTCGTCGTATCTGAGGATGTTGATGCCAGCCTTGCGAAGTTTGGGCAAGAGATCATCATGCCAGCACTTTGAGTGCTTGTCCAATAGGGGCAGCAACTCCTCGCGGATGGCGGCCAGTTGTTCGGCTGGCGTCATTCCGTCTGGAGGCGTCTCCAACACCTCTGCCACCAACTGCCGCCGAAGGCCAGAGACGCGGATCATGAAGAACTCGTCAAGATTGCTGGCAAAGATGGACAGAAACTTGACCCGCTCCAGCAGAGGATGTTGCTCGTCCAACGCCTCTTCCAGCACGCGGCTGTTGAACTTGAGCATGCTCAGCTCACGGTTGATATAGAGACTGGGATCGTTCAAGTTGGTTCTATGGTCTTTCTGGGTCTTGGCTTGTCGGGTATCTGTCATGCTCCTCCTTCCTGCCTGCACCGCCGACCTCTCCCACGGCTCAAGAGACAGGACCGTGGTCCCTCTCGCTATCAGGAGGAGAACCGGGAGGTGAGGGGCGATTGTCCGGGAGGCATGTAGGTCAGATCTCACCCTAGTGTTGTAAATGGGTTGTTAGGTCATACTTCATCTTCTGCTAACATCCCGTTAAAGTATACCTCGTTTTATCAATCTTGGGTAGTGCTAGGCAATCGCATTTAGCCCATCCGCTCGGTCTGGATCGCCAGATCCAGACCTCTGGCAGGCCCAACCTTTGGATCGCCAGATCCAAAGGGAGCGAAATGGGCCGACAGGTACGGCGAAAACACTCCGCTCCTCCAAATGCAATTGCCCTACTGGCAGGGTTGAAAACAATGGCACTATGGGGTATACTGTCCCCAGGGTTGGACCAGGGAAGCAGGGTATCTACGGTCGCAATTGGAGGTGAACGGATGACACAATCGTCCAACCAGATGAAACATCGTGCCATACGGAGGACGAGCTCAACGAGCGAAATGGGCCAGATCCAGGTCTCTCCTCCCTGGAACACGACCGTCAAGTTGGTGGTCGTCGTGTTTGGCGTGGTGATTCTTGGAGCCATCGTGCTCCGTTTCCAGGATATTATCCCGCCGCTGATCATCGCTGGCCTCATCGCCTACGTGCTTACGCCGGTTGTCAACCTTGTCAATGATCGTGCGCGCATCGCACGCGGTTTGGTCACCGCGGCCATCTACCTGTTGTTCTTTGCGGCGGTCGCGTCAACGGTGAGTTGGCTGGCGCCGCTCCTGGTGCGTCAGGCTCTCTCTGTCCAACTGGATTTCCAGCGTATTGGCCGTAGCATCGAGGCCTTTCTTGCCCGACCACTGTGGATCGGTGACTTTAGCATCGACCTGGCTCCCGCCTACGACGAGTTGATCGCCACGCTGTCGGACCTGGTCCAACTGTTAGCCAGCCGGTCGATGACGCTGCTGGTGGGTGTCGTGAGCACTGTAGTGTGGATCATCTTTATCGCTATTGTATCCTTTTATCTCACCAAGGACGGCCCGCAGATGCGATGGTGGCTGATCCAGTGGGTGCCGCCTGATCTGCGCTACGACTTTGAAAGGCTTAGCGACGAACTCGGTGAGCTGTGGCGGGCTTTTCTGCGGGGGCAACTGCTGCTGGCGCTCACGATGGGGCTGACGGTCGGAGCACTGATGACCATCGTGGGGATGGAGAATGCGCTGATCCTGGGGTTGCTGGCTTTTCTGCTCGAATTTCTGCCTAGCGTTGGCCACGGCATCTGGCTCACCATAGCTGTACCCCTGGCACTGTTTCAGGGTTCGACTTGGATTCCAGTACCCAACTTCTGGTTCGCGGTGCTAGTGCTGGGCATCCACCTGGTTTTGCAGCAGGTGGACCTCAACATATTCATTCCGCGTATCGTCGGGCGGCAGGTGAATCTACACCCAATGGTGGTCATTATCGGCATTATTGTGGGCGGGATGCTGGGCGGCGTGCTGGGCATGCTGCTGGCCGCTCCAACTATCGCTTCCACTGTCGTGCTGGTCTCTTACGTATACTGCAAGCTGTTGGACCTGCCTCCGTGGCCGGATGTGGATACATATGCAAACAGTGTGTGCAAAGAAGCGGCGGACCCTTCTCGAGAGGGGGAAATAGATCGCGAGCAGTCGGTAGGGCAAGGGTGAAACGTGGCGGATCAGAGATGTACGCAGGAGGTGACGTTGGCAAAGACTTTGGATGAGGGGTTCCAACTGTTTCTGGATAGCTTGCTTTCTAACGACAGTCGGCCGGCTGTCTCGGAACATCGCGAGATCATCAGGGAATGCCTGGACAGCGAATTTGGCGTGTACGCGTTTTTCCTGGCAGGTTCCTTTTTGAGCGATACCAATATCCGTGGGTATGGCGGAGTAGATTATTTCGTCAGCATAGGTGAAGATAGCATACCGGATGACTCGAATGTGCTTCTAGACCAGGTGGAGCAGGCTCTCGCCGCATGTTTTCTGGGCGTGGTGACAAGAGCTCCGGCCGTCGAAGTGCCTTTTGGTGCAGGTGAGAGTGAGGTGATCAGGGTTGTGCCAGCGAGGTTGGCTGGGCAGACTGGGGATGGCCACCGCCTCTATGCGGTCGCTGACGGGATGGGGGGATGGATGAGCTCCAGCCCTGATGCTCACCGGGCGTACGTTGAGGACTTGGATCTGAATCTTGATGGCAAACTGAGGCCGCTGATCCGTCTCTTGAAGGCGTGGAAACATTTCCGCGAGGTCCCGATCTCGTCCTTCTATCTTGAGTTGCGGTGTGTGGAGTACGCTTTCGATGAGAAGATGATTGTCTATACCGTTGACTTCCCCAATGTGCTGCAGGTGATGTGGGACGATCAGTTTTCGGATGTCCACGACCCGAAGCGGATATCGGGGTACGTGCCAGCGCGACTGACTTATGCCGATAGGAAGGTGGCTATTTCAAGGCTCAGGACTGCTCTGTACCATACCAGCAGGGCGCAGGAGGCTGCCGCAGCGGGAGACGTGGAGGAAGCGTACGTCTACTGGAATCGCGTGTTCAACGGTCGCTTCCCGGCCTACGGGTGAAGCAAACAGCCATGCCTTATCGGTGCGTAGCGCGTGCAAGCAGTTGGCGAATCTCCAGCGGTTCTCCCTTGCTCGGATCGCGCACGAGTGAGAGTGCCCCCTCTGGGCATCATCTTCTAGCAACCCCCTCCCTCCAGCATCCCCCTGATGCGCGCGGCGATCATCTCGACGGCGACCTCGTTGAAGCCGCCTTCTGGGATGATGATGTTGGCATACCGCTTGCTGGGCTCGACGAACTCCAGGTGCATCGGTCGCACCGTCGAGAGGTACTGATCGCAGACCGATTGGACGCTGCGCCCTCGCTCCTCGATGTCGCGCCGTAACCGCCGGATGAAGCGCACGTCTGCATCGGTATCCACGTAGAGCCTGACGTCGAACAGCTCGCGCAGATCAGGCTCGGCAAAGACCAGGATACCTTCGACCAGGATCACTGCCGCTGGCTCGACGCAGCGCGTCTGCTGCGTGCGTGTATGTGTGGTAAAGTCGTACACCGGTATCTCAACAGTCTGCCCGGCGCGCAGTACCTTCAGGTGCTCGATCAGAAGCTCGGTCTCTAATGAGTTGGGGTGGTCGTAGTTGACTTGATCACGCTCATCCGGCGGGAGATGACTGTGATCGCGGTAGTAGGCGTCGTGGGGAATGTAAGTGATGTGTTCAGCCCCTACACGCTCGAGAATCTGGTTTGCTACCGTTGTCTTCCCCGAACCTGTTCCACCGGCCACGCCTATCACGATCGGTCGCATTTTCCCTCCTCACTTGTCCAGCATCCGGTGCCAAATATCATGTTAGTCTCAGTGCTACTGAAGTGAGCGATATCGATGCCGCCGTGGTCAGCAGTACTCGCAGCCACAAGGGCTGGCGTGGTCCCAGCCAGGCCGCGCTCCACGCTAACCAGGCTCCTGCCAATCCACTCTCAGTGACGGTTCCTCTCCAAACCAGCCCTCGCTGGCATAGGTTCGCCAATGACGTGCTGCCCATGACAATCGTCAACAGGGCGTATGCAGCGTCCAGACTTGGCGCTCTGTCCTGCGGGGCGGCGTCAACAAGCTCGCTCAGGCAGTGCCCCAGCGCTCGGACCCCAAGTCCGGCGCAGAGTAGAATGGTCAATTCCACTGGCGTGACTGGCGGGCTGGTCACATCGGCGCTAGGGGGTGCTTTTGCCCAGAGCAGGCCGATACCGGCAAGAACCAGTGCCGGCAGGAAGAGCGCTATGTGGCTCCAATGAGAACGGGAATGAGAATGGGAGTGGCGACCGCCCAAGATCCCCGGGGGAGCGGCCAGGGCCGCCATCAAGATCAGGCGGGATAACTGCCTTTCGGCACCGGATGATCCATCCATGCTCAGGGCTGTTGGCGGGATGCCAAGATCTCCCCACCAAGCAAGCAGCGTCCCGTTCAGCAGACACGCTCCCGCCAGCCACCGAATAGCGCGCATAACGTGGGGGAGTCGAGGCACTTGCCTAGGGCTACCCCACAGTGCCAGGCCAACCGCGGCCAACAGTGCACCGCAGGCTATCCCAGTGAAGATCAAAGGGGGCGACACGTCATGCCTCCTCGCCCGTTGTCAGCGTCGGTAAGGGATCGCCGGTGACTTGGAGCTGTTCCATGTCCTCTCGGAGCCAGAGCTGACGCACGGGCCACACGATGCTTCCCAGCAGACCGACGACCAGGAGCGTGAGCCCGACGCCAGTGGGCCAGAGGCCGGGGTTGCAAATGACTGTCAGCCGCGCATAGGGCACGTCAGTCAGCTCCAGTGTCACGTCGTCTATCGATAGCTGTGCCGCTTGCTCCACGACAGTTTCGGCCGCCAGGCGTCCGGGAGGACTGTGGTATATCTGGACCAGGATAGGGTTGTCGGCTTCGCTGACAGGATCGATGGGGCGATTGGACGGTGGTACCATTCGGACGACTAGTTGAGCGTCTGGAATCGCAAAGTACTGGACGTCGGCGAGTGCGAGTGTGAGCTGGGCGACCGGTTCGACCTCGGGGGTCTGTTGGAGTGAGAGCGACCGCCCTGTGTTGTCTTGTGCCCGGGCTTTCACTCCAGGCACTTGTTCTTCGATGTGCATGGCGATACCGGGACTGTGAGTCACTGCCTGCGTGGTCTCGTTCCACATGACCCAAGCGTCGGTTCGGGGCAGTGTAACCCTTTCGCCGCTTTGGACGATCAGTCCGTCAATCTGCCAGCCCCATAGGTGGGTGATAAGCAGCCCGATCAGAAACAACAGTCCGCCGCCGTATGCCAACAGAGGGAACATGTCCGCCCAGGGCCAGCGATCGGCCTGAACGAGTGGCGGCTTGCCCAGTATCCGATGGCGCCAGCGATGAAGGTCATGCATCACGTCGGACAGACGTATTCCCGGAAGGTCGTGCCATTCTCCCTCTGGGGTTGCGATCTCCCGATTCTGCCACAGCCGATCGCCAGCTTCGATCAGGCGTAGCAACAACATGCCGGCAAGAAGCGCGAGCAACGTGCGGAAAACGAAGGAGCGTGAGACCAGAAACAGGCCCAAGGTCCGCATTGTCGGGGTTGCATCTCCAAAGCGGGCTTGTGCTCTGGAGAGCCACCGCGCGTAAGCCACCGGATCGTTCACCGGTGTCTGGGGAAGCCAGGCCGTGATGATCAATCCCGCTGCGATGCCCAGCAGCACGGCGGCCGCCAAGTGGTCACTGGTTGCGACCTGCCAGATGGCTCGCCAGGGGTCGCGTGGGGTTTGGGCAATCATCGCCTTGGTGCTTCAGCCTCACTTAGAGATAAGGCCCCGATTACGGGGCCTGCGCGACGAGAGCCACCCTTGGGACTTGAACCCAAAACCGACCGCTTACGAAGCGGTAGCTCTGCCGATTGAGCTAGGGTGGCCCGCAAGACATTATACCAGCATCGCGGACCGTTGGCAAATCTTGGCTGCCTGGAAAATGGGTGTATAATTGCCAGGTTCGCAGCACCGGGGGAAAAGCAGCGTGTCAGAGATCATCATTACCTCAAAATCATCCACGTCTTGGAAACGCAATCTGGCTGTCATCTGGTTCGCCGAAGTGGTGGCGATCGCGGGCTTCACCGTCGTGATCCCCCTGCTCCCGCTCTACGTACGAGAGTTGGGTGTCCAGGGCGAGCGAGAGGTCCGAATCTGGGCTGGCGCCATTTTCTCCGCCCACGCGGTGGCGATGGCGATTTTCGGTCCTATCTGGGGCGCGCTCAGCGACCGTTACGGCCGCAAGGTGATGGTCGAACGTGCGATGTTTAGCGGCGCCGTGCTGATCAGCTTGATGGGCCTTGCTCGAAGTGTCCAGCAATTGGTCCTACTGCGCGCGCTGCAAGGGGCGCTGACCGGGACGATCACTGCCGCCAATGCCCTCGTCGCCACGACCGCGCCTCGGGAACGGGTTGGTTACGCCTTGGGCATGCTCCAGATGGCGGTCTACCTGGGGGCCTCGGCGGGTCCGCTCCTGGGAGGACTTGTGGCCGACGGTTTCGGTTACCGGGCGGCTTTCTTCGTCACGGGGGCATTGTTGTCTCTGGCAGGGTTCGGAGTGCTGCTCTTCACCAAAGAGGAGTTCCAGCCCAGGATGTCGCCTGCAGAGGGGCCGGCTTCGGGTGGGTCAGACCGATTGGCACTACACCGCCGCGTGTGGACCGGCTTGGCGCCGGTGTTGGGTTCGGTGCCATTGCTCAGTGTGATGGGGGTAGGGCTGGTGATGCGCTTGGGTGTGCGCCTGCTGGGGCCGGTGATGCCCCTTTTCGTCGAGGCGATCGTACCGCCCAACGCCCGGGTGGCCTCTATCACGGGGCTGATCAGCGGCATCAGTGCCGCAGCCAGCGCGGTTGGGGCTCTGAGCCTGGGACGGCTTGGTGATCGCCTGGGTTACCGGTGGATCTTGGTCGCTAGCGCGATTGGGTCGGCTGTATGCTACTTTCCCCAGTTCTTTGCCGGTGACACCAACACGCTGCTGTTTCTGCAAGCTGGGACGGGGCTGATGATGGGAGGCGCCCTGGCCTCTCTCAGCGCCTCGTTGGCCCGGTTGGCGCCAGAAGGACAGGAGGGTATCGTCTACGGGGTGGATGCTAGTGTCGCGTCGGTAGCTAATGCGATCGGGCCTATGACGGGCAGCACGCTAGCGGCCTGGCTGGGTCTGCGTGTGCCTTTCCTGGTTGCGACCGGCATTTTTGGACTGGCAGGAGTGGCGGCAGCGCGGCTGATTCCGGGCGGGCGCCCCAGTGAGGAGTAGCTTTTCTATAATGTCAGGGTGCTCAAGGATGGCATTCGCCGGATGGTGAATGACTTTCCAGATTCTCTGCGGTAAACAGGTACCCATAAACACTAGGGAGGGACACGATGCAGTGGGAGCAGTTGACGGCCACAGAGTTTTCGGCGGCGGTTCGGGAGACGGGCATCTGTGTGATCGCTATGGGCGTAGTTGAGAAGCACAGCGAGCATCTGCCGCTGGGGACGGACTATCTCGTCGGGCACGCGATTGTCTGCCGGGCAGCGGAGAAAGAGCCGGCGGTGGTCTTTCCCCCGTTCTATTTTGGACAGATCTACGAGGCGCGGTGTTTTCCCGGGACGGTGACCATCGCGCCGAAGCTGCTCGTCGAGCTGGTACAGGGGGTGCTTGACGAAATTGGTCGGAACGGGTTCAAAAAGATTGTCGTCTACAACGCCCATGGGGGGAATACACACTTTCTCAACTTCTTGGCTCAGTGTGCGCTGTGGGAGGAGAAGCCGTACTCGCTCTACATTCCGATGCGTCAACTGACGCCTGAGGGGGAGGAGGAGTGGCTGGCGATGCGCGAGACGTCCTATGGTGGGCACGCGTGCGAGCAGGAGACCAGCGGGGTGCTGGGCACGTATCCGCACCTGGTGAAGATGGATCGCGTGCCCGAGGATCCGGCGCCGCCATTGGACCGTATGGAGGGCCTGCCGCCGACCTTTACCGGCATCTGGTGGTACGCTGACTACCCGGAACACTACGCTGGCGATGCTCGGTCCGCCAGCGAGGAAAAGGGGCAGACCCTGATCCGCCTGGCGGCCGAGTCCCTGGCTCAGTACATCGCCGCCGTGAAGGCGGACGAGGTGGTGCCCACGCTGGAGGCAGAGTTCTTCCAACGGGAACGGCAGCTCAGGCTGGTGTAAGGGAGTAGCGGTGATCCACCGACCGCTGTTAGCGGAGGTTGGGTAGATTTGGCCCGCCTGGCGTCGAGGAATCAGGTCCGTACAGTGGTGCCGACGGTCTCACCGGGGCTCGGTCTCAGCTCGCTGGGATGCTGCCACAGATAGTCGCGAACCTCCAAATACATCCGGTCGAGCTCAGCCAGATAACCACTCACCGACAATCGGTAATTGACCGGGAGGGAGCAAAATCGCAGATACCGCGCAGCCGCAACCAGAGACCTGAAACCTGGAACCCGAAATCCCCCATCAACCCGCTCGCGTCCGGCGCCGGTGAACCACCATCAGGGCAAAGGTGACCAGCATCGCCACGAGCCCACCGCCGTCGAAAGCGACGAACCGGCAGCCGGTCGTTGCGAGGGCCGCGTGCCCCGGCGGCAGCGTCCGCAACATCCACGTCTCTCCCGCCAGCCCGATGGCCTGTTGTAGGATGACGATCACAAAGAGCCGGCGATAGCGCCAGGGGTGCCAGATGACCAGTGGGTAGGTCACGTTCCACATGAGGAAGAGGATGCCTATGCCTCGGACCAGCACCTCACCGGCCACCCCGCTTACTTCGAAGCCACCGGTGTAGGCTGCCGGCCTGGCGACAAAGGCCAGCGCGCAGGTGACGTTGAACAAAAAGATCACGACCAGGACCAGCCGGGCCAGCCAGAGGGTGGTGTGGCGGTACTCCATTGGGTCACCTCTATCAGGCTCAACTAGCGAACATGTAGCATCCAGTATCCAGTGCAAGTATACCATCCTGATTCGACTTGCCCAAATCGAGGCTTTGTTGTACTATCAGCGCCAGTTTGGTAGCAAGTGACCACCCGACCGCAGACGGTCGGTAGGGGAGGGTACGTTATGGGAAAAGTCTATCGTCACAGGCCCGGTGGCCCCGATGAATATCTGGGGCGCGTCGAACCTGACACGGGCCGGGTCTACCGGCATGAGCCTGGGCCGGATGAGTACGTGGGCCGTGTGGAACTGGACGACGGCAAGGTGTACGGTCGGCGCGTCGGCCCCGATGAGTATGTGGGGCACGTCCATTTGGATGACGGCAAGGTCTACAGCGCTCGCATTGGACCGGATCCGTACGTGGGCAGGATCCGCCCGAACGGCCGCATTTACCGTCACGAGTCCTTCGCGCCGGACGATTACCTGGGCAAGGTCGAGGGGATGCACTCACTGGCCGAGGGCGGCGCGGCGTTCTTCCTGCTCTTGCTGCCCGCTGTCGAGGGGGCGGAGGTTGAGGCCGACGAGGGCGAAGCAGGGGAGGATGGATAGTGCCGTTCGTCATCACTGACTTTCAACTCTCGCTTGAGACAGCGCATGTGCTGCGGGGGCAGGGCATTGACCCCAGCCGCGCGCGCCCAGAGATCGTTGCCGCGGCACGGGATGTTCTCGACGAGGCGCAGACCCTGTTTGCTCCGGCCGCGATGTACACCACGCTGCCGGTGCAGGACTTGGAGCACGATTGGGTGACGCTCGAGGGTGGGGCGGTTCTTGAGGGGCCGCTGGTGGCTCGGGCGCTGGCCGGAGCGACGGATGTCGGCCTTGCCGTGTGCACTGTCGGGCCGGCCCTGGGCGACCGGGTGAGCGCGTTGTTCGCCGCGGGCGACCCCGTGCGAGCCCTGGCATTGGATGGCGCGGGCACCGCGGCCGTCGGGGAGGTCTCCCGGTTGGTTGGGGAGCGGATCTGCGATCTAGCTACGGCGCGCGGATCCAGGATCGGTATGCGTGCCAGCCCTGGTCAAGAGGGATGGACCATCTACCAGCAACGCGTGCTTTTCGGCCTGCTGCCCGCCGAGGAGGTCGGCGTGCGGTTGACCGCTAATTGCCTTATGGTGCCGCAAAAGTCGGTCTCCTTCGTCATAGGAATGGGGCCAGAGATGCGGGCCGATGCCATTCCGTGCGACTTTTGCTCGAAGCGGGAGCGTTGCCAATGGCGGCGCAGCGCCGACAGACCCCTTGAAGATCGGGCGGTGAGCGCAGGCTTCCACTAGGTACTTGTTCATCAGTAGCTTTGTCGTTTAAGGACCGGTTATGACCGACGAACTCACCGTGGATTTCGAGCCTCTTGGCCGCCGGGCGCGCGTCGTACGGGGTACGACGCTGCTGGATGCAGCTCGCCAGTCGGGCGTAGGATTGAACGCTATCTGTGGTGGCGGGGGCACCTGCGGCACCTGCCGCGTGCGCATCATCGCTGGTGAGGTGACGCCTCCCACGGAGGCCGAGCGTGACACAGTGGCTGAGGGATTCCGGTTGGCCTGTCAGGCTCGCGTGCTGAGCGACGTGCGCGTGGATGTCCCACCCGCCTCGATCACGGCTCCGCAGCGGGCGCAGATTGAGGGCCGCGAGCAAGCGGTCGAGTTTGACCCCGCCGTGTGGAGTTTCGAAGCGACGGTGGATCCGCCAAGCCTCACCGACCTGCGGTCCGACGTAGCGCGCTTGCGCGATGCCCTTCGCCAGCAGCACGGCGTCGCCATTGGGCGCTTTGATCACGCGGCGCTGCGGCAGCTACCCGTCCTGCTGCGGGAGAACGAGTGGGCCATTCGTATAGTCGCCAAGAAGAACCAACGGAATGAAGATGACGAGGTTCTTGCTGTCGTACCGTCCGGGACAGCACCGCTGGGGCTGGCGGTTGATATCGGCACGACCAAAGTGGCCGCGTACTTGATCGATCTGGAGAGCGGCGAGACGCTGGCGGCAGCCGGTGCGATGAATCCACAGATCGCCTATGGGGAGGACGTGATGGCGCGCATCGCCTATGCGATGGCAGGGGATGCCCAGGCGCGCGAACTGCAGCAGGCAATTGTCGGTGGCCTCAACGACTTGACCCGTGAGTTGTGCGCGCGGGTCGAGCGGGATAGCGCCAGCGTGGTCGAGGCGGTGCTGGTTGGCAATACTTGTATGCACCACCTGGTGCTGGGGTTGCCGGTGGCCCAATTGGGCCTGGCCCCGTACGTGCCTGCTGTGTCTGATTCATACGATCTCAAGGCACGGGAGCTTGGACTGTCTCTAGCTCCTGGCGCGGACATTCACCTGCTGCCCAACATCGCTGGCTTTGTCGGCGCTGATCACGTAGCGATGTTGTTGGCGACGGGTATCCACGAGGCCGGCGAGATCACCCTGGGGCTCGATATCGGCACCAACACGGAGATCAGCCTGGCCCTCGGTGGGCAGTTGCTGAGTTGTTCCTGTGCCTCTGGCCCGGCGTTTGAGGGTGCCCATATTCACGATGGGATGCGGGCCGCGCCTGGCGCGATCGAGTGGGTGCGGCTGGCGGGCGGGCGGGTTGAGTACCAGACGATCGACGGCGTGCCGCCGGTGGGTATCTGTGGCTCTGGCATCTTGGACGGCGTGGCCGAACTGCGCAAGATCGGTGTG
>Ga0180438_10004735_pt1 | contig 19407 bp, 13 predicted proteins | sample SS_ome_12_FD_132455 | JGI IMG/M metagenome (GOLD analysis project Ga0180438, IMG submission 132455) | Hypersaline lake sediment archaeal communities from the Salton Sea, California, USA - SS_3_D_2 metaG | ecosystem: Environmental > Aquatic > Non-marine Saline and Alkaline > Hypersaline >... | reverse complement strand
GAATCGCTCAAGGGGGTCCTAGAGAGCGTCCCCACACCTCAAGGCATTCCTGATGCTGTATCTCGCTATGAGCCGACAAGGCGCAAACCGGCCAAACCGGAACGAGAGATATGGATGGTCCGGAGCAGACTGTCGCCTGGTGACCTAATGGTAAACGGATGGAAGATGGCCGTATGTGCTCGCAGGATGCTGTTGACCCCACACCAGGCCGTCAAGGGCGAGTAACCTGAAACGAACTACTTCCAGTCAGCAGAAAGACCGACAGACATTCCTTTCTGTGCAGGGAGATCCCCCTACGTGCTCCCCCGGTGACCCCATGGAAGACGGAAGGAGAATATACCGAAACGTAGCCACGTCACCCTGGCCCGGGCGATAGCGGATCATAGGCACCGACTGGGGTCTGACATGGTTCCAGCTGGTGACCCCATGCAATCAGCACCACAAGCCCCCTTGAATTCCGTATGAACCCCTGTAGACCCTGGATGCGCCAACCTCCCCATACGGCCAGTCAAATCCCAGCGAACAGGAGCAAGCCGGTTCCAATCAGCTGAGACACAGACAAAGATCCCACCGTCCAGCGCACCGCGGGTCCCGGCAGCTCCGCTCACACTAACCTCATGGTAGATGGAAGGAGGATAATCTCGATTATCGGTGGGACGTTCGCAGATCCGAAGGCAAGAACAGCTAAAGCCCTTCCACCCGGTAGAAATACCGACGTGGCCTCTCAAGCCTGCAAATTCCGGAACAACACCGAAGGAAATCCGAAGGAAATCCTTGACAAAATCGGATTCTTCTGATACGCCCGAGTACGAGCGGGGGTATGAGACCAGAATCCTCGGGTAGACCACTCGATTCAAGAAAGCTGCAGCAGACAGCAACGCGGTCATCGAGAGCTCAAGGTCTTGTTGCCCTGAGTCCCCTGGCTCATGCCCTGAGCTCACAAGGATGGCGGTGTGAGGACCGCTCTAGAAGATCAAATGGTAAGCGACACAAGCCTCTGAAGCCGGAATCTTGGGATACTGCTACCGGTGTGCGGCCCGAAGAAGCGGCTTTGAGGGGCTTGGACCTAGACGTGGGGTGGAGAGATGCTAAGGGATGATGTGGATGCGGTAAGGATGGCCGAGAAGGCAATCATAGGAGACTCCTATCTTGAATTGAAGGTCAAGACAAAGACTTGTGCCATCAAAGGTCTCAGCGTGCTATTCGTAGGCGAGCGAGGCGTAGGCAAAGAGCTCTTTGCAGACCTGTATGCCGCAGCGGCCAAGAGAGATATCGAAAAGATTAATTGCGCAGGTTTCAATGATGAGATGCTCGGTGCTGAGCTCTTTGGACACAGGAAGGGCGCATTCACCGGGGCAACACAGCATCGCAAAGGTGTCCTGCCCAGCTCAAAGGGGAAGGTTGTTTTCCTCGATGAGATCGGGGATGCTTCCGAACGGATGCAAGCCAAGATGTTGCGGGTGCTACGGATCGGAGACTACCGTCCTGTCGGCTCAGATACAACGAGCCGGGTGGAAGATATGCTGTTCATTGCCGCAACAAACAAGCCACAGCGCCTGAGAGAAGACCTCAAGGATCGGTTCAATGTTCTGCTGCCCATCCACAGACCTTACGACTCTGATATCTCCCGATTGATTCAGCATTCGCTGTCGCAACATGCAGGGATAGAGGGGATCATGGCCGGCGCCCTAGCTCAACTCTACTTCTACCCCTGGCCAGGCAACGTGGCCGAGATCCAGAATGCGATATCGGAGATGGTGGTGCACAAGAAGAGTGGGGGTCCATTGATGCACCACCCTGACTATACAATGGACGATTCTGGTGAGCCTATTCCTATTCCTGTCTCGGAGGAGGAAGAAGACGCACTCCTTGGCCGCGTTCCTCACACCCTCTACCCCTGTCACCTCCCGGGAAGATTCTTCATGGCTTCTGCGAGATCCGATGAACTGGCTCCCTTTTATCAATCCGACGACGTGATCCCTATCGGTTCAGTTCACAACTACTGTGAGGATAGTCTCCCTGACAGGACCGTGTATCCGGCATGGGAGTTAGCCCTAGAAGAATTCCGAAGCAAGGAACAGACCGCAGCACTTCTCTCCGTGGAAGGGGTCGAGAACGGAATCGTGAGTACCATGCTGAGATTACCTATGGCCAAAGCCCTCGAGGAGCTCGAGAAGATATACTACGTGGTAAACGCTGCTGACCCTCATATCAAGACACAGAAAGCGCTGGCCTTGAAGGCCGGCATGAGTGCCTCCAACCTCTCCAAGAGAATCCGAAAGCTGGGCATTCAAGAAGAGATGAAGGTCCGACTGAGACTGACTGAGTAGGCTCCACCGTTGCCAGATCGGCAACAATTTCCAACGAGGAATTCCATTTTGGCAAGAACCTGACTGAGCCGGCGATCTCCGCCCAGGACCCACCGTGCAATCGAGCAGCTTAATCTCTTGGCTTAGATTGGTTTGGAGTGTTTCCCATACATTTGTTCCGACCTGGCCCGTATCTTGCATCCCGGGGGCAAGGCGAGTGGGATGTAACTACTACCTACGAGAGGAGAGGAAGATGGATTCCATCATAACGCCAGGGGAACTCTGCAAGCTACTCAAGATAGAGTACCACCAATATCGGTACTTGCTGTGCCAGGGCAGAATTCCTGCACCCAGAGCCACCGTTCTCGGCAGCAGGAAGTACTACACCCTGGATGATGCGAAGCGCATCCGGGAGATCCTCCAGAAGGATACGAAGAAGAGGGAGAAAACAGCCTGGCCATACTGAGCATAATGATGAACCTCGCTGCGGGAGCACAGGCTGCTCGCAGCAATGACTCCTCTTGTGTGGGAAGGATGACTCCCGGCAGGAGATTCCCGAGCTGGTCACCTCAGGTTGCGTCTCCCGAAGTCCGCTCGGTGCGAAGGGCTGGGTCCACGCATTTGTAAACGCAGAACTGGGGGTGTGTGGTGGAGGGATGGGAGTTCAGGAATCTGATTGAAAGAGTAATCGAACAGACAGACATCGTACAGATCATCGGCGAGCACGTACATCTCGACCGCAACCACAGGGCGCTCTGCCCGTTCCACGAAGAGAAGAATCCGAGCTTCTGCGTAAATCCCAAGAATGCGTACTTCCATTGCTTCGGCTGTGGGGTCGGAGGGGACGTTATCCGCTTCATCCAGCTCTTCGAGGGCAGAACCTTCTGGGAGGCGCTATCCTACCTTGCGCAACGAGCCGGCATACCCCTTCCAGAACTGGACGGCGCAGTCCGGGCGAAGATGGAAGAAGCGCTGGAGATCGAGGATGTCCTGACCGAGACTGCCGCCTACTACCACCGGATGCTCACGCCGGAGGCGAGAACCTATCTCACCAAGGAGAGGGACCTAACGGAAGAGACTATCGCCCGGTTCCGCATCGGCTATGCCGCAGGCGGCCTGAGAAGGCACCTGACAGGGAAGTGTGCGTATCCGCTGGAGCTCTGCATCAGGGCAGGAGTGCTGAGGAAGACGAAACAGGGCTCAGTCACAGACTTCTTCCGGAATCGGATCATCTTCCCCAACATAAGACAAGGCCGCGTGGTGCACCTGTCCGGCAGGAGCATGGACGGGAGCGAGCCCAAGTACCTCCGCCTGCCAGGCCAGATACGGCATCTGTACAACGAGGACGCTCTGCACAACGACGAGGTGTGTGTCGTGGAGGGTATAGTGGACTGCCTCTCTGTTGCGCAGGCAGGGCTTGCGGCGGTGGCCGTTCTCGGGGCGCGCAGCTTCAAGCCGGAGTATGTGTCGAAGTTCCGGCAGTGCACCAGAATGGACTTCTGTCTCGACGGGGACAAGGCGGGCAAAGAAGGAGCCCTGAAGGCTGCGCAGCTCGTTGGCGACAAAGCGAGAATAGTAATGCTTCCCCAAGGCCTCGACCCCAATGAGTATCTGAAGACCCACACGAAAGAGGATTTTGCCGGGCTCGTCTCATCCGCAAAGGACCCGGTCAGGTTCCAGCTGGATCTCATTTCTCCTGACACAGATAAGACCGAGCTACCGGGCCGGTTGATGCCGGTTCTCGAACAGCTCTCAAGAATCGAGAAGGTGAAAGCGGAGGCCCATCTTTACCACGATGTGAAGACCCGGTTCGGACTGAAGAACAGAGAGCTCGACGGATACCGCGAGCTTCTGAACAGGCTCCGCGGGAAGAACGAAGAGCCTGCCAGGGCAAGGGCCCCCAAGCCCGCCCCGGAATGTCTCTATACCGCCCTCTTCGACGGCCTGGTCGATCTGGTGGATCAAGACGGTAACCCCGCTTTCCTGGTGAAGGATGGTAGGAAGCTCTCGGTGACCACGCAGATCGAGATCGAAGGGGTGACCTATCAACCACCGCCCAAGGTACAGATTCCCTGGCTTCTCCCCAGAGCAGACGGGGTCCTGGGCTCGAACGAGGCTCAAGCGACCGACCACTGCCGGCGGATGGACGAAGCCCTCTACGACGACCTCGTGACGTATCACAAGGGTATCTCGGAGCTACCGGCCGAAGAGTACTACGACCTCGTCGCCGCCTGGGTCCTCCACACCTACCTTCTCGAAGCCTTCCAGTATTCACCGATACTCTGTCTTTTCGCTGTTCCGGAAAGAGGCAAGACAAGAACGGGCAAAGGCATAATCTATGTCGCCTACCGGGGTATTCACGCTGAGTCCTTAAGAGACGCCTACATCATCAGAATGGCCAAGAACTGCCACGCTTCGATCTTCTTCGACGTGAGGAACATATGGAAGAAGGCGGTGAAGACCGGCACAGAGGACATTCTTCTGCACAGGTTCGAGAAGGGAGCATCCGTGCCCAGAGTCCTGTTTCCGGACAGAGGGCCTCACAAGGACACCGTCTTCTTTGAGATCTTCGGGCCCACCGTAATAGGCACAAACGAGGAAGTGCACAGGATACTGGAGACCAGAGCCGTCCCATTCTACATGCCTGAGGCCAGAAGGGAATATGAGAATGACGTCACGCGAGAGCTTTCGCTTCCCCTCAAGGAACGGCTGGTCGCCTTGAGAGCCAGACACCTGGGGCACGTCTTTCCCGACATACACAAACCCGCCCCCGGCAGGCTCGGTCAGATCCTGAAACCCCTTCTGCAGGTGATCCAGCTCGTCAACCCGAAACGTGAAGAAGCCTTCCTCGCACTCGTAAGGAGGCTCCAGGAAGAACGCCTCTTAGAGAAGGCGGACAGCTTCGAGGCGGTCATACTGACCGTGATGGAGAGCCTGAGAGAAGACGTGGAGAAAGGCATCCTCCCCGTGAAAACTATCACCGACGCTTTCAACATGGGAAGGCCCGAGAGAAGCCAGGTCACCTATCAGAGGGTAGGCAAGCTCTTGAAACCGATGGGATTCACCAAATGCAAGACGAGAACCGGAGCCTCCGCCATCATCTGGGATGAGGACAAGATACACAGGATAAGAGATAAGTACGGGTTAATCCAAAGGTCAGATACGTCAGATACGTCAGAAACACCGGTCCGAGACGCTGGTGATACTGACATTCCTGACGATACTGACGTTTGCAGGAGCCTGTTCTGACCATGCCGCAAAGTCTACACATCCACGACCGGCAAGAGTCAAGGAAAGGGCCGATGAAGAGAAACCAAGGATCAAACGCATTCGGATCTGTTGAGCCTTTGCAGCAGACCCAACAGCACAGAAGAGCTGTAGCGGCGCCCAGGATATCGGTCTTCTCAGGAGCCTATGAGACATCGGACGGTGTCAATTGAAACGAGTGCGACCTCTTAAGGCGATAAGGCTTAAGTGTCTTGAGTGCTGCTGCGGGCAGCGCTCCGAAGTGAGAAAATGCGAGATCGAGGACTGCCCCTTATTCCCGTACCGTTTCGGCAAGAACCCCAGAAGAAAGGGTGTAGGGGGTAAGAAAGCGGAAGTCTCAACCGGAACCGAGGGGTGAGTTGGGATTTTCGATGACCAGGGGCCAAACAGACGCATGTCTCTGGCATGGCTGGCGGTCCCAGGGAGAAACCCGGAACAAAGAATCTTTACCGGGGGATTAAGGGTGAGGAGGGGAGGCTCATGAAGACGCAGACCAAGCTCGTGGATGCGAAGTACATAAGCGAGATGCTCGCAGTCAAGGTCTCGACGGTGTACAAGTGGACTTTCCTAGGCAGGATTCCGCATTACAAGCTCTACAGGCTGGTCAGGTTCGATCCGGACGAAGTGATGGAATGAGCCAGCAAGAGAAAGTGGAAGCCGCTCCCCAGGATGCCCTGAGAACTTTTGAAAACTCCTGTGTAGTATACAGTAGGAGGCTCTAGCAATGGCTCGACAGAATATGACTCAGGCATGGGACGGATACTTCGGTTCGTGGGGCTCTGGAGGTCAACCGGACTTGCAATCCGGTTGCAGAAGACGCAAAACCGTTGGCAGGCAGCAGGTTAGGCGAGAAAGAACTCCCTCTGTGCCAGAATTGTGCCATGTTGGGCCGAATTAGGGACCGCAGGAAGAGTCTGAAATGAGGATCTACAAGCGTGGGAAAGACCTGGTATCTTGACTACCTCTACAAGGGCCGGCGCGTGAGAAAGGCTGTGGGACGGTCGAAGGGAATAGCCGAGCTCACGCTCAAGGATATCGAGGTGAAGATAGCCAAGGAGGAGAACCTGGGCGTCCAGGAGGAGCCTAGGGTACGGTTCAGGGACTGCGCCAGGGAGTATCTTGACTACTCCAGGGCTCACAAGGCCAGGGGCTCCTCAAATAGAGACGCGTTGAGCCTCAGGTGGCTCAACTCCGCGTTCGGGGGCCAGTATCTCTTTTCAATAACCCGCAGAGAGGTCGAGCAGTACATGAGGCAGAGGATCGAGAAGGGAAGGGTAAAGGGCGCGACCGTAAACAGGGAGATAAGCTGCTTACGGCACATGCTCAACAAGGCGGTCGAATGGCGATACCTGAGGGAGAATCCTGCAAGGGGGATAAAGATGTTCAGAGAGACGGAAGGCCGGTTGAATTACATCGAACCGGACCAGATAGAGGCACTCCTTGAGGAGTGCCCGCGGTACTTGAAGCCCATTGTGATAACCGCTCTTCACACGGGTCTGAGGGAGTCCGAGGTGCTGGGCCTCAAGTGGTCAAACGTGAACTTCAAGGCCAGGCTCATCATGGTGCCCCGGACCAAGAACAACCAGCCCAGGTTCGTGCCGATGAACCAGATACTCGACAGAGAGCTGAGAAACCTCTATGCGCGAAAAAGGGGAGAGTTCGTGTTCTGTGACAAAGACGGAAAGCCGTACGGTAAGGTCTACAGGGGGTTCAAGGCCGCGTGCAGGAGGGCAGGCATAAAGAACTTCACGTTCCACGACCTCCGGCACACGTTCGCATCCCACCTGACGATGGTCGGGACCAACATGCGCACAGTCCAGGAGCTGATGGGCCACAAGACGATCAAGATGACCATGCGCTACGCGCACCTCTCGCAGCAGCATCTCCAGGAAGCTGTGGGACTGCTGGGGCTCAAGCTCTCAGGAGAGATGGAGAGAAAGCTCGGTTCACCCTCCAGGACCGAGAAAGAAGAATCCGTCTCCTGACACAGTTGTTCCAATTGAATCTTCTGGTCTTTGGGCGAAGTGGGATGGCTCTAATCCTGATGCTCGGGCTGGACGGACAGCCGTTGCAGATCGCCATGGAAACCACATCGTTGACCGAAGCACGTCACTCACGTATCTTGAATGTGGGAGGGCCAATGACTGACCAAAGGCACCATTCAGATATCCTGTTTGATGCTGTGGAGTTTGCGGCGAAGGCGCACAGAGGGCAGTTTCGGAAAGGCATCCGCGTGCCGTACATAGTCCACCCGATCCGCGTCGCTGAAATACTCGCAAGGCATGACTGCTCCCAGACGGTTGTCGTGGCTGGGATTCTGCATGACGTGGCGGAGGATACCCCCCGGACACTCAGGGACATCGAGCGACGCTTCGGCAGGAAGGTCGCGAGTATCGTTGAGGCGGCCTCCGAGAGGGATAAGTCCCGCCCGTGGAAGGAACGAAAGGAAGAGACCCTGCAGCGGATCAAGACCGCACCACTCGAGGTACTTCTCGTCGAATGTGCTGACAAGCTTGACAACATCCGGAGCATCCGAGAAGACTATGGTAGGATGGGTGGGGACCTCTGGGATAAGTTCAACGCGCCAAAGGAATCCCAGCGTTGGTACTTTGAATCCCTGGTGACGGCCTTCCGCAGCCGGACACACGGAAAGGCTCTCTCTTCGCTCGTGACCGATTTGGAGTTCGAAGTCCAAAACGTCTTCGGCGACGAGGACACCGAATGAAAACGGGATAACGCTGTACGGAGGGAAGGTCGATTTCAAGTGAGAACTAACACGCTGAACAGGAAAGACAATGCCTAATACTTGAGCAAGGAAATGCTGTCGTGCACAGTACCCAGAAACTTATCGCTGTAAGGTCGGGTCCCGATTCTTAGGCAGTAGGCAGCATATCTGGAAGGCAGACACTCCCTCCACGGAGATTTGAGGAGGGCGAGCTTCTTTGGTCCCTTGAGGTTCTCAGCATGAACTGTTTGAACTATTTGGAAATCAACGAAGGAGTCAGCCAGGATATCGCGCAGCCTAGGAAGGAAGTGATATCTGTAGACTCTGTTCTTCATGAACTGCTCGGTGAATTCTTTTTTCAAGCCAAGCGCCCGTTTACGTCCAAGAGCCTGAACCCCGGACATTTCCAACTCTGTGACGCCCTTGCTCTCCAAGAATTCCTCGTAAACTAGCTGTGCTGGTATGATTTGAGCAACTTTCAAGTATTCAGCACGCCGGCTTACTATGTCGCATATGGGCGTTAACACGATGGCAGGATAAGCTTTATCGAAGCAGGCAAAAAGCACACTGTCGTAGATCGACGACTGCTCGATTTCTTCACCAATGACTTGTTCGTAAATCTCTGTTCCATCCTCTATTCCCCTTGTGTCAATCGGTGATCCCATGCTGTCTCCTCAGAGCCATCAGCCGTTCGTGACGCGCTTCAGCCTTTCTGCATTCCACAGAGACCCCTTCCACACCGTAGTCCTCACTGATTCCGCGTTCAAATGCGTCGTATTCCTCTCCCTCGATATTCAGGATCTCACTGTACATTGACTCATACAGCTCCTTTATTGCATCAGCTGTCGGATAATCTTCAACAGGCGGGATGCTTAAAGTATGCATTGCCTTTCTTAGGGATGCATCCGCATCACCGAATTCGCTAAGCCAGCTTGTTAGTATCGAGAGAATCCCATTTGAGTCGATGAAGTAGGTCACAGGCCTCTTGGCGTCATCATCTTCGGCAGGAAAGATATTGGGGTTGGACAATCTTCCATAAGACTCCAGATTACTTTCGAACTCGAGTGCCGACTTCCCTCTGAAATGACACTTGAAGTTATTCAAGTAAACAAAGATCTTTCTATCTGCATCAATGAGACTCTTCCGCACGGCTTCATCATTGAAGTCACTCGAGGATGATGTATCTCTAGCTATTCTGCTAGTAGACGTGGTCATTCGGTAACCTCCATTATGGACTTCAGAATGATCTCGTTCTTATCCACCAATTTGCCCAGGTTGTGGCCAATCAACCCCACCCTGGAGCTATCCTTGTCAAGTCCTCTGACCTCGAAATTGAGGTTCACAGTTATGACTGAATTGCCCTTGCTCACGTTCAAATGTAGTGTGCTATCCTCTTCCGCAACACAACGGAAGTCATGACTCACCCAATCTTCCTCTGTCCTTTCTCTATTCGCGACGTCTTTTTTTTCGAATACGACCTCTTTTGCACCAAGGAGGTCAAATATCATATCTCTGTTATCCAGGTTCTTCTTAACCGCATCGGGGGCGAAGTCTGCGACATTCACGTTCAGATTCACACCACACGCAAAAATGGGTGTATGCTTAAGAATATTCACGTATTCCTCGAAGTACCCGATGACCTTCGAATTTCTGAAATCCTGAATGCTTCGCTCTAGGATTTGCAACTTCTGAAGTTCGACAAGGAACTCCAGATTACCGTAGGCGACTCTACTGAGTACAGGTGATGTGCCTCCCTTTGGACTGTCCTCAAACTTGAAACCGCACACTTCGGCCAAGAAATCAGGAGTGAGAATGCTGGGATTGAAGTTGCCGATGCAGACAACACTTATGAAGTTGTTTTCAGTTTTCATACTCCCCCTCGATCCGCCCGCTAACGTCAGTCGAGTGCATGTGCGTGAGACGGCGTCTCACGCACCCAGAGGCTTAGCACTACTGATTCTAACTGCACACATCCATCTTGAGCATATGTATGCAGGAATCGTGCCAGATGATAATAGTGGGGCTCACTCGACATGGAGTCCCCAACGTATCGGTCCTGCCAGCTTCCTATCAAAATGCTGTCTTCACACTGACAATTTGGAGTAACGCAAAAAGGCCGAACAAGATCTGATTGAGATTGTAACCCATTGTTAATTCCACACTTTTATAGCTCTGCCGATTAGCGTTGTCAAGTAAATATTCCCCTTCAGCACTCCATCCGAGACACCGCTCCACCAAGAATATAGACGTTGCCGACCTCTCACAGTTCCCCAGATGGGCAGGGACTGTGGGCTCGGACCTGGAGGGACAGCGAGGCTATACCGGTGCCTGCAAGAGGCATCCGTGAGCCCTATGGACTCTAAACAGTGCACCCTTAGACCAACTCATGACTGTCGACTCGCTCTCTTGCCAAGGGCTCCCAGGGCGAGCGCCACAAGCATATTGACAGGCGCCTTCAAGGCTGGTATCTTCTCGGAAGGCGCCGGAGTTGCCGAAATTCGGTGCACAAACATGGCACAAATATGGCACAAGGCAAAAAACTGTTCGCGTAAGTCATTGTGGGGCCGTTAGCTCAGTTGGCAGAGCACCGGATTTTTAATCCGGTGGCCGCAGGTTCGAATCCTGCACGGCCCATGATATATCAGATATATGATATCAGATAGCAGACCTGGTTAGATGTACCAGGCGAGATCTTGTATGTCAGATATCTGCTATCTTCTATCTGCTATAGAGTTGTCCCCATCGTCTAGCGGTTAGGACACCACTCTTTCAAGGTGGTAACGGGGGTTCGACTCCCCCTGGGGACACTCTTAAACTTAGAACTCAGAACTGAGAAATCAGAAGTGGTCTACTACCGAGCTTTGAAGCTGGCTTACAAGTGGATGAACAAGCGGAGCCAGAAGAGGAGTTAGAACTGGGAGCAGTTCCAGGCTCATCTTCGACATCACCCTCTGCCTTTGCCGAGGATATATCATCGTCTGTATACCCTGTCATCGCGTTGAGGATGTGTTACCGAAGAGCCGTATGAGGGAAAGCCTCACGTACGGTTCTGTGAGGGGCACCCAACACCTTTGTTGGTGTGGTGTCTACTCGACCATCTGAGAACCCCACTCTTGTCTCAAATGTTTGACGACGTACACCTTTCCAAACGGCTCGCCACCTCTCTCAGGGGCCAAACGGATCGCCTCAGGAATATCATCTCCGTCTTCAGGTCATGAATCGCCTGTAGAGTCTCAGGTCTGGGGTCTGTCACAAGACCTTGCTCCAGGTCTTCGACCCTTTCTCCGATCCTCTCCAGTACCGCGAAGTAGCTGACAACGACGGCGTCCAAGAGGGAGTAGGTGAGATAATCGGCTCCCATGTTTCTTATGCGCCCCTTCTTGGTCCGGATTCTGTCTCTAATCGGATTGAAGACATCGCCTCCTCGCTCCTGGAAAGAGATGACAAAGTTGGACCCGAGAACGAGACTGACCTGCTCCACTGTTATTTGTGTCGCCTTTTCCGCGTAGTACAGCATCTTCATTACAAGAAAGATGCAGTTGTCGAAATCCTCTGCCTTTGGCCGCTGTTCGGTGTTCATGATGTCTTCAAGTAGCAGAGGATGCAGGTCGAAATGGTGTCCGATGGTTTCTATGACATCCGCCTGATGGACGCCATCTATGTTTATCCATGTGACAGTTGGACTCTCCTTGAACGGAGAACACTCTTCACAGCTTTTCGCCTCCTTCTCCGTGAACCGTACTTCATCGTAATCGATTATTGTGATTTTGGCCTTTTCTATCCTTTTCTTTCCTATGTGAACAAGAGAACCAGGGGGAAGGGCAGCTCTTCTCGACGTTCTTCTTCCGCTACCAAGCATTGCGTCTCACCTCCTGTTGAATGGGCCCTTTCGAAAGTAACTCCACCCACACCATAGCAGGTTCGCTTGGCACAATCAAGACAATCCCGGCTCTTCACGCGATGGAGGAAGCTGATTTCAAGAGCCTATTCTCTTTGAGCACGTAGTGTGCCTCTTTTTCTCTTGACAAGAGTGTGAGCGTCTGATAGCCTGGGTTTGGTGGGCGAGCCACCCATAAAGAAAGGAGGTGCTGCATATGCCTAAGATCAAGAAGCGCTCAGGCCGCGAGGAGGAATTCAACAGGTCCAAGCTCGAGAGATCTATTACGAGAGCTGGGGTCGACGAACCGACCTCACGGAGCCTAGCGGAGAGAATCAGGCCGAGAGATGGACTCACTACTTCTGAGATTCGCAGACAGGTGTCGTCGGAGTTGAAAAGCAGGAACACTGAGGCGAGCAAGAGATATGAGAGCACTAGAACACACGTGGCAAGGACAAGCCCCGAGGTCAAGAAGGACTCTGCAAGGCTCCACAAGGACATGCTTGGTGAACTCGGGGTAAGTCCCGGAGAAACACTAGAACTTAGCCATGAAGGCAAGAGCTACAGAGTGAGCATAGAGCCATCCCACGCTGACAAGCGCGAGATACACCTGCATAGCGATGCGTTGAAAGCGCTCGCCGCATCTGAGGGCAAGAGGGTTGCTGTAAGAAGGGCCAGGGCCTGAATCCCAGCCCGAGACCCCACCACTCTCAACATCCGTGGGCATTAATATGGCTGGCTCGCCCGACCGTAATCTCGGCAAATCCCTTCGCGCACCACACGGGTCCATTGGAAGATGCGTTTCGAATACTTGCAGAACCCACGACTTGGTACCGTGACGCCTCGCTCATTTTCCTCTGTCGCGATAGAGCGATGGAAACGAACCAAGAGCAGTGAAGGGCAAATGTCCAACCGGTGAAAGACTGAGCGAGGGATCTTCCCTTTATCTCGCAACGGAAGACCTGGTTCGACTCCCGTTGCAGAGGTCAGAAGCTGATCAGCTTCTATCTTACCGACCCGGAGGTAAGCAGACTCACCTAGTTGAATTCCCGAAGTGCTCGGACCCACCTCCGCTTCGTCTCCCCAACATGACCCGGGCAACGGACACAGGAAATTGAAACATCTGCTGCAGACCACCGACAGTAGAGAGATTGCTGATAGTGCTTCTTACTTCAGTGACAAGCTGCCTGATTACAATCCGTTCCTCGACCTCGCCTCTTTCTTCAACCGTGGTCAACCTGTGAATGGAATACAGGCCGATCAGAAATGCGAAGAAGAAAAAGAAATCCCATTGCTGAAGGTTCAAAGTCTGGATTGCGATTTCACCCCCTGGGCTTGTCCACTTCAGAATCCATGAAACCGAGCGCCCGGAGAAGAAGTCGGCAAATCTGCCCCCCAGAATGGGGGCAAGCCCCGCCGCTACAGAATTGACGAGACTGCTTGTGGCCAAGTAGGCAGTAGCCTGACCTTTTGGGGCTAGTTTCAGTCCTATATTGCCAGCTGCAAGTGTGGTCCCGGCTACAGCAATGCCAAGCGCGATATGTATCACTATGAGAAGTGGAACGGTCAGAAAATACCTTTCAGGCATGGTGGTGAAAGTCCAACCCAGCACACACAGGAGATACAACGGGGCACACACCCTGAGGACAGACTTGTTGCTGAAGTGATCGGAGAAGCCGCCCCAGATCTTGAGAAAGAATATGTTCACAGATTGACTCAGAACCATCATGCCGATGAGAAAAGACATCGACATCTCCAGTCTTTTCAACATGTACACTGTAAAGAACGGTGCAGCAAGGTTGATCGCAAAGGCCCATGAGCCCATGAACAGAAGAAGCTTCCTGAAATTAGCGTCTCTGAACGGCTTCGACAACATCTCGGTGAAGGTACGCCTCTTTGCGGTAAGCACCATTCTTGGCTCAGGTATGGTGGAGATGAAATAGGAGCCAAGCCATCCTGCCATAGCTCCCAGTAGGAAAAGTACGGAGTATCCACGCAGTTCATAAGCGGGAAGCGTCTTTTTCCAGAGATCGAGGAAGATACCGGCAAGGAGGCTCAACGCGAGTCCAAGCGCCATAGCGTATCTCATCCGTCTTGCGAAGAATGATCCCAGCTCTTCCATGGGTATGAGGTCCCTCATCCATGAATTCCAGCCCGCGGTGGAGATCGCGCCGACACCTGAGTAGAAGAACAGCGCCAGGATGAGGATCGCCAGGCCTGCCTGCGGGGCAGTGAGAAATGGAATCAACGCCACCAATATCAGAAACCCTCTACTGACTGCTGTCGCAGAAACACTTATAGCTCGCCTGTTTCTGACTTGTTCCACCAGATAGACCGATGGAATCTGAATCAGTTGAGCCAGAGCTGGAATGGCTGCGAGTAAACCAATGAACAGATTGGAGGCTCCCAGCTTCAGGGCAAATGCCACCAGGAACGGCCCAGCCGTCAGCGTAGCCATTGCCTGGCTGGCCAGACCATCCCGCATGACACTCTTGAGCCCCACCTGTATTTCTAGCTCTGTCAGACTATCTTTCGGCGCTAGTCCCACCGGGGACCTCCACTGCACTTACAGAACAAACGTTGTCTGTGTCCTGAGATTCGAAAGATATCTGGTAACTGCATGGGAACCTTGCCGTCCACATCGGATTCAGCTCATCACGATTCATGCGACCTGCGTGTTCATCTAGAATGCCTCTCCAACGGCGAAATGGAATGCTCCCGATCCATCAGAGTTTCTGGCGTAATCGAATCTGACCGGTCCAATCGGCGTATGCACCCTGATTCCGGCCCCTACCGCTGTCTTCGGCGAAAGCTCCTCCTGACTGACCTCCTCGCCCAAGGCTCCGACATCCAAGAATCCAGCGACTGAGACGAGCCAGAATATCGGGACCCGGGCCTCGAGGGAGGACACGTAATAGGACTCGCCACCAAGTGGATCGCCGCTAGAATCCTTCGGCCCCAGACCTCTCTCCACGTATCCTCTCACCGTCGTCGCTCCACCCAGAAAGAACCTGCTGTGGATGGGAACCTCTTTAGTGGGCGAAAACGGTTCAGCGATTCCCACATCGAATCTGAAGCCAATTGTGGCGCGGGACAACGGAGCAAAACGCCTATAGCGTGACTCGTTGCTAATAAAGTTGCTTTCTGCCTCAGGCAGGAGACCAGCGAATCTGCTGTGGCTGGCGATCAGGCTGCCGTTGCGCGGACGGACCGGACTGTCCCGCCTATCGACAGTCAGGCTTAGAGTAAGGGTTCGCAACCATTCTTTAGTCTCCTCTGGTATCCCCTCCAGTTCTTCATTAGAGACCTTGACCCATTCAACGTCGTAGCGCATGGAGAAGGGCCTGGGAACCAGGGTGATGTAAGCTCCCACCCTGTCAGTTGCATAGCCGATTTCGCTTCTTTGTGCTCCTTTGACTCCGAACCCCTTCTCCACCCATCTCCCAGAGGTCACCGGGTCTACATAATTGGCTTCCAGACTCCGCTCTCGTAGACTAACCTTGCCCACAACTGTTCCTCTGCGCAGTGAATTAAAGAGATTGTTGTGTCTCACGGTAAGATTGGTCTTTGGGCCGTCGAGAGTGGAGTATCCAAGACGAAGCCCCAGTGTGATTGGCTCCCTCGGCTCCAGCTGGAAAACGACCCTGCGGCCGAAGACTGTGTCTTCCTCGCGGACTCTAATCCTCGAAAAGATGCCCAGATCATGGAGTCTCTTGCGTCCCTCTGCGATGGTCTTGTTCGTCAACACCGTGCCGGTCCGCATTCCTATCGCTATTCCCAGTCTCTCCTTGCTGATAGACGGCACGCCTTCAGTGGCCACCTTCGAGACGTGAATCCTCTCACCCTCTGAGATCTGGTAGATGATGCGGGCCCCTTCAAGCAGGTCGACGTCGGCTGTTACGCTGGCATCATGATATCCTCTTGCGTCGTATTCGTTGATGACAACTAGATAATCGCTCTCAAGTGCGAATGGATTGAAAGGCAAGTCGGACTTGGTCTCAATGAGCGCCTTCAGAGCTTCGTCTCTGAGAAGCTTGTTACCTGCAAATGAGACGCTCTCAACCATCGTTTGCTTTCCTTCGTTGATCGAGATGATTACATGGACCTGTCCAGTTGAATCGGCGGAGTATTCGGAACTGATTGTGGGTTCAAGAAACCCGCGGCTAATGTAGACTGACCGCAGAGCTTGTACATCACCGTCAAGGATCTCCGGATAGAACTTGGGTCTGCGGAACAAGCCTGGCTCTCTCAGAAGCATGGCCGAGCGGAGGTCTTTCTCCTCTACGGTCGAGCTCCCCGTGATCGTTATCGACCCCATGGGCGGGACGGCTGTCAGCAAACATATTACCAGAACCAGTATTGCCATAGTCTCAAGTGCAGGTCGACACCTGCGCCGCTATCTCGGTTCTCAAGGTCATATACAGAATAGAGTGAAAGATTACGGTTTATCTCGTAATCAACACCTACCTGTTGCTGCTTCCAACTCTCAAAGCCACGGGTCAATGACACTTTCAGTCGCCTCCTGACGCGCTTCTCGACACCTATTGTCAGGAGAGCGGGATCCGTAATAGGTCCGGTGACTGTCACCCTCTCCAGTGCCAACGCCCGCGCAAGCCTGTCCTGGGCCTTGACCTTCATCTTACCGAGCACATAGTCTACTGCTTTCTCGCCCACTGCATGCGCTCCTGGCAACTGGTTTGTGCTTCTGGTCTGTCCCATGATTACCAGAGCGACAACTTCCTGCGTCGGCAGCTCTGGCTCGGAACTGAGCTCCACTTGAATCCTGTCGGGAGGTCCACTTACCAAGAGCGTTATCAAGTACTCAGTTCCCTCAGACTCCACGGTTCTTTCTGCTCTCACATCCAATTCGGGACTGACCGCCCTGGGGTCAATGAAGTCTATGTTGCCGCGCTTGATGGAGAAGTTTCTGTCGAAATACCCTACCCTGCCTCCTTCCTGGACATTTGCTCTTCCGGTAATCCCGGGCCTGGCCACGTTCCCCTGGACCTGCAAGTCGCCAGTCACTCTGGCGTCGGCAGCTGAATTGCTGACCAGATAGTCCATGGTGAGACCAAAGTTGAGGTCCACTCTTCCAAGGAGCTCTGGGAGTTTTCTGGCCGGACGGTTTATCCGGTTCAGGGCTCTGCTTATCAATTGCGACTCGATTGACTCCACATAGGATCCCGTCACCAGGACTTCACCGGTGAGAGTGGCGGAACGCATATTGCCCGCGAGGTTGAGGTCACCCTCAATCCCGACCTCTGAGCGCCTCTTGACTGGAATCACTATCTTCCTCACCGTTATATCAACCGATCCTTCTCCATCAATGCCCACTTCGCCTTTCAGAAGCACCTGCCCTTCCCCGTACCTGATTCCTACGTCCCGAAGCCGTATGCTTTCTCCCGAGAATGATATCGTGCCGTCCATAGGACCTATTGTGTCTCCTCCCGCCACAAGGTAAACTGAAGAGAGCAAGACGTCGCCAGCAATCTCCGGTCTGGCACGGGTCCCCCTTACACTTACTGCTATAGACAGGAGACCGTCAGCCTCTATCTTGGGGAGAAGCGGGTTCAGGACGGAGACGGCCAGAGAGTCTGTGTTCAGGGTCAGTCGGAGTTCCCCGTTGGCAGCCAGCGGCATCATACCGGAGAAGAAGACGGACTCGTTTCCGATTCTGATTGTCGATGGGTGAATCACGGCAGCCGTCTCCTCCATGTCGACTAGGATCGGTCCGTCATTGGAAACAACATGATCTTTCAGCAGAGCCTGAAGCGACTCGATCGCCAGCCTCTGTCCTGCCATTATTGCGTCAAAGCCTATCGGTCCTATTGTGTCCTTCTCCGTAATGAAACTCAGCTCCCGAACATGTACATCGCCATCAAGTTTGGGTCTCAAGTAGGTTCCAGAGATTTCAACATCTGTTTGAAGACGGCCCCCGTGAATTCTGACTGGGAGAACGACATTCAGGACTCTCAGATCCAACCCGGCGGAGGAGAAATCGATATTCAAGTCTCCAGAATCTCCAAATGGCAGAGTACCGGAGAGCATAGTCGCACTCTCACCAATAAGTATTCGAGCAGGTCTTACTGACGCGGCACTCGCTGTCAGGTCGACGACGATTGGCTCATCATTTGCAATCACTAAGTCTTTCACCCGGAAAGCGAATCGGTCCGCTCTCAGCGCGCGCCCGTGGAACCCTGCTGCCAGGTCAACGGGTCCCAGGGTATCCCTTCCTGTGACAAGTAGAAGTCCACTGACATCAATATTCCCTGACAACTCAGGAGTGGGATATCTGCCGGAGAGAACAAGGTCAGCAGTAAGCACACCACCGACAATGTCGCGGGGTACGAACGGGTTCAATACCCGAAGGTCTAATGCCTTCGTTGAAAAGGAAACATCAACCAAGTGTGTAGGACCCAATGATACAGCGCCGCGCACCTTGACGACTGAACCCGCTGCAAGCAACTTGCACGGGTGGATCACGATTCTGGAGTCAGAATAGTCTGCCTTCACGGGCCCTTTAGAGACAATCTCCAGACCTTCTACAGAGGCTAAGAGACTCCTCAAGGTGAGAGAGACATTCGTTCTCCCTGGTTCGGAGAGTGTACCCTGGACTCTGCCGTCCAGGCTTGTACTACCGGTGAGTCCGGGGTGCAGACCTCCAAGGTCTAAGCGTGTTGCCGTGAAGTGCAGGTCGTAGCCGAAAGGCGATTGAAGAAAGAGCTTTCCCGTGCCTGAGAGCAGCCCCGCAAGAAGAACAGTGAGCGTGTTATGCTCCAACCTGTAGCCGATATCAAGATTGCCCAATCTCTTACCAGCGTATTTGACGTCACTCACCTTCACCGCACCTTGGCCGACCGGGGCGCCGTCGATAATGTCGAAATCAAAACTGACGTATAGTTGCCCTAGCGAAACGCTTTCCGCCAGAGTCAGGGAAGCAGCCCTCGCAGTTCCCTTCAGACGACCTTCCCGATAGGTCAGCTTCCCGTCTATCGGTTTTCCGCTGTAATGGCCCGAGACCAGAAGAGAGACCTCGCGGCCAACTTCTCCGGCGAGACGGAGACGGCACAACTTAGCGTCTGCTGTGAGAGCCATTTGGCCGCCCTCGTATCTGCCTTCAATCTTCACCTCTTCGCTGTTGACAGTTCCTGACAGCGCTATTGTCGCAGTCTTTGTCTCTACGTTGATCCGTGCACTTCCGGATAGCAGAAACTTCTCTCCGGAGAGAG